>OGCI01000565.1_pt1 | contig 40300 bp, 39 predicted proteins | sample 1570021 | NCBI WGS metagenome assembly OGCI01 (sample SAMN06264664, study PRJEB24512) | hot springs metagenome | isolation source: Hot spring water | place: South Africa: Tshipise | collected 2015-06-21
CGACACGCTCAATGCCCGTGCCGCGATGCCCTGCGCCGTCAGGTTCCCCACGGCCATCTCCGGGTAAAAATCGCGCCACCCCTCGAAACCGACGATCAGCACAGGGCCACGCCCATCGGTCAGGTCGCCCCTGGCCATGCCCTGTGGAGCGAGTAGCGGCGTTTGAATCCCGCCGAGCATGGTCGGCAGGCGCAGGTTACGCCCATCCGGGCGGGGCGGGGCGAACGGCTCGCCGATCTCGGTGGCGATCTCCTGCAACAGCGCCAGCCCACCGACCAGCGCCTCGTGCCCGGCCAGCGTGTAGGGATGGTCGGGCTGTGCGGCAGCGTATGCCTGTACAGCGGACAGAACATCTCCGTCGGCGCGGTCGTATACGCTGATCCAGCCAGGGCTGACGATCTGTTGCCCCCAGCCAGTGGCAATCAACCGGACGTGCGCTCCCTGTTTGGCCGCGTGAACAGCAGCCAGCAGCCCCGCCAGCCCCGCACCAATGACGATGACCTCGGCGGAACGACCGGCTTCAGCCATGGCTCACCTCCCCTGCGACCTCAGCGCTGACTACAGGCGTCTGCTGGCTGACCTTCAACAACGCATCCAGCCCCAGGATGCGCCGGTAGATCAGTTCGTCCAGGTAGAGCTGCCGCAGTTGATGCCCCCACAGCAAAGGCCGCACGCCCCGAAACCGCTCGTCCACGAACGCGCCCAACGCTGCCACTGCCTGGGGAGCAGTCAGTTTGCGAGCGCTCTGCAACACACCTGCCGCCCGTACCCCACAGAAGCCCGCCTGACACGGCCCCATCCCCAGGCGCAGGTCGCGGCGCAGGTCGTCCAGCGCCACCGGTTGATCGCCGTAGGCGGCGATAGCCGCTTCCAGTTGCGGGCGGGTGACCAGTTCGCACTCGCAGATCAGTTCGCCGGGCATCTCGCCGTGCTCCAGCTTGTGCAGGCGATGATCCAGACGATGATAGCGGCGGGCGGCGGCAGCGGGAATAGGCAACACCTCATCGGCGGTGCTGCACGGTGTGCTCACGCCAAGCTGTGCACAGGCCACATCTACCGCCTTCTCAGCCATCAGGCGGCAGGTAGTCAGCTTGCCGCCGGTGACTGTCACCAGGCCGCGCACGCCGTCGCGCTCAGCGTGATCGATCACCGAGAAAGTGCGCTTCACTTCGCGGCCCTCTGCCTCGCCGTGACCCGACTCGGGCGGCTCGTAGAGCGGGCGCACCCCCGCCCAGGCTCGCAATGCCCGCCCATGACGGATGCCCGGCACGACCACATCTGCCTCGGCCAGGATTTTCGTCACTTCCCACGGCTCGATGCGGTAGTCGTCCGGATGATCGGTCTTCACTGAGGTCGTGCCCAGCACGCACACCGTGCCCACCGGCACCAGGATGTCGCCGTCGGAGGCGGGGCGCAGGCGGTTGACGATCGTGTTGACCCAGCGCGTGTTCATGGCGATCATGGCCCCGCGGTCGAACTTGATCGTCACCTCCAGGCCAGCCAGGCCCGCTACCACCCCCGCCCAGGGGCCAGTCGCGTTGATCATGCAGGCCGCGTGCACTGTGCGGCGCTCGCCGGTGCGCGTATCTTCCAGCGTCGCGCCGACTACAGCGTCCCCCTCGCGCAGCAGGGCGATCACCCGCTGATAAATCCAGGCCTCGGCCCCGTAGGAACGCGCCGCTTCGACCAGCCCGTGAATCAGGTCGAAGGAGTCTACCGAAGCGTCCGGCACGCGGTAGACGGCGGTGATGAGTGGCGTCAGGGCGGGCACTTCGGCGCGGGCCTGCGCGGGCGTCACCGCCTCGGCAGGGATGCCCGCTTTAGCGCAGCCATCCAACCAGCGGGCAGGGAAATCGGCGGGGTCGGCGGGCGTGGCGACGAATAAGCCCCCCGTGTCCTCGATGGCAAAGGGAGCGATGCGGCGCAACACGCCGTTCTCGACAATGCACTCTTTGGCGGTTTCCAGGTCGTGCCCGGCGTAACGTCCGCCGGAATGGAGCAGGCCATGATAGCGACCTGATGTGCCGGTAGTGAAGTCAAGTTGATCGACCAGCAAAGCGCGCAGGCCGCGTCGCGCCAGATCGTAGAGGGCGGCGGCTCCGGTCGCGCCGCCGCCAATGACCAGTACATCGGTGGAGTATGTGCTCAAGCGCAGTCTCCGCAGTAATCCCACAGATCGAAAACGGCACAATGATAAAATATCTTTAATCTTTTGTCATGCCTGGAGCTTAACATGACCCGCCTTCGCCAGATAGTTACACCTGTCACAAGTAATGGCGCGGGTCGGAAGAGGTCTTATCTGCCGAGATTTTAGGCCAAAAGGAAGGAACAGCCACATGAAAAGGGGGCGGCCACGACGACCGCCCCCCCTTCCAGATGTGACCTGTAGGTCGCTACTGCGCGACGTAGCCCCCATCCACCAGGATTGGGTTGCCGGTCATGAACGACGCACCATCCGAGCACAGGAAGACCACCAGCTCGGCCACCTCCTCCGGATTGCCCATGCGCCCAATGGGATGAGCCGCTTCCACCTGCGCCTTGGCTTCGGGCGTCAGGCCGTCGTCTACCATGGGCGTGTGAATGAAGGCCGGGCAGACAGCCGTCACGCGGATGCCCTGCTTCGCGTACTCGATGGCCGCGTTCTTGGTCAGGCCGATCAGGCCATGCTTGGCGGCCACATAAGCCGGCGCACCAGCGAAACCGACATGCCCCAGGATCGAGGCCATGTTGACGATAGCCCCACCACCCTGCTTGAGCATGGCCGGAATCTCGTACTTCATGCACAGAAACGCGCCGGTCAGGTTGATGCTGATCACGCGGTTCCAGCCTTCCAGCGTGTAGTCTGCGGTGGGAGCCAGGTCGCCACCGATACCAGCGTTGTTGCAGGCAAAGTCCAGCCGTCCGAACGTCGCCAGCGTCGTCTCGACCAGCGCCTTGACTTCGCTCTCCTGCGACACATCGCAGCGGACGAAGATCGCCTCGCCGCCCTGCTCTTTGATCAGGCGGACGGTCTCTTCACCGCCCGGCACGTTGACATCGCTCACCACCACCTTCACACCTTCGCGGGCGAAAGCCAGCGCCGTAGCCCGGCCAATGCCCGAACTCGCACCCGTGACGATGGCCACTTTGCCTGCCAAACCCCGGAAACCCTTGCCGTTGGTAGTCATGATGTCCCTCCTTGGGTCTTTGACGGCGGTTCCAGTTACAGGGAGATTGTACAAAATTTCACAAATGATGCCAAGGGATTTGGAAAATCTGTATGCGAATAATAGCAAGACCTTTAACGCGATGGCCCTGGCCGAGCACGGCCCTGCTCCAGGAAAAAGACAGGGGAGAAGGCGCATTTGCCTTCCCCCCCTGGCTACCAAGACCGGACGATCTAGCAGGCGACGGCTAGATCAACAGCCGCATGGGGTTTTCCAGCAGTTCTTTGAGCTTCTGCATGAACTGTGCAGCTTCCACGCCATCGCTCACCCGGTGATCCACGCTCAGCGTCGCCTTCATGCGCATCCCGACGCCCAGCGTGCCGTCCTCCAGCACCACCGGCACCCTCCTCGCCGAACCAACGGCCAGGATGGCTGCTTCGGGCGGGTTGATGATGGCGATGAAGTGCTCCACGTCGAACGGCCCCAGGTTGCTCACACTGAAGGTGCTGCCCTCGATCTCGTGCGGCCTGACCTTGCCCTCGCGGGCGCGGGTGATCATATCGCGATGATTGGCTGCCATCGTGCCCAGCGAGGTCTTGTCTGCGTCGTAGGAAGTGACGTTGACCAGGCCGCCTTCGGGCAGCGCCACGGCGATACCGATGTTGATGCGCTTGTGCCGCACCAGTTTATCGCCGTAGTAGTGCGAGTTGAGGTTGGGGAACTCGCGCAGAGTCAGAGCCACCGCCTTGACGATCAGATCGTTGACGGTGATCTTGCCCGCCGGATCGCTGATGCTCTCGTTGAGCTGCGCCCGCAATTCGAGCGCCCTCGCCACGTCAATCTCATTGGTGACGTAGAAGTGCGGCACGAACTGCTTGCTCTCGACCAGGCGTTGTCCGATGCGCGCCCGAATACGGCTGAGCGGGATGATCTCCACGTCTGGGCCGCTGGGCACTTCGGTGAAGGTGGGCATGGTCGGGCGCGGCGCTTCGGGCGGGATGGGCGGCGGGACAGGTGCGGCGGGCGCCGCCGCCGGTGCGACAGGCGCGGCGGGCGCTTCTTCCACCGGGAAGTTCTCGATATCTTTCTTGGTGATGCGTCCGCCAGGGCCGGTGCCCTTCACGCGGCGCAGATCGATTCCCCGTTCGTCCGCCAGACGGCGCGCGATGGGGCTGGCCTTGATGAAGCCGTCCCCGCCCGCTTCGGCGCTGGGCTGCGGCGCAGCCTCGACCGGCACAGCAGGACGAGCAGGCGCGGCGGCAGGGGCAGCCTCCTGCTGAGGTGCAGGCGCGGCCTGTGGCGCGGGTGCACCGACGCCGGCAACCGCTTCGTCCGGCGCGCCGACATAGCCGATGGGCGAACCTACGGCTACCACTTCGCCCGGCTGCGCCAGCAGTTGCAACACTGTGCCTTCTACCGTGGACTCGATCTCGATGGTAGCCTTGTCCGTCTCGATCTCGGCGATCACGTCGCCCTTCTTGATCGCCTGGCCAATCTCCACCGTCCAGCGGATCAGCGTACCCTCGGCCATGTCAAAGCCGAGCTTGGGCATGATGATGGGTTCGGCCATCACACCACCTCCTTCACGGCCCGGATGATCTTCTCCGGGCTGGGCAGGGCCATCTGCTCGATCTCACGGGCATAGGGCAGCGGAATGTCCATCGCCGCCACGCGCTTGACCGGCGCATCCATCCAGTCGAAGCATTCCTGCTGAATCTGCGCTGCGACCTCGGCCCCCACATTGAACATGGGCAGGCTCTCTTCCACCACCACGCAGCGGTTGGTCTTCTTGAAGCTCTCGAAGACCGGCTCCAGGTCGAGCGGGCGCAGCCAGCGCAGGTCAATGATCTCGGCCTCGATGCCTTCCTTGGCCAGTTCTTCGGCGGCGATCAGCGAATATTCCAGGCCCTTCTGGTAGGTCACGATGGTTACATCGCGCCCCTGACGCTTGATGTCGCTCTTGCCGATGGGCAACACGAAGTCTGGGTCGTCGGGCACGGGGCTGCGGCGCTGCAACATGGTGCTATGCTCGACGAAGAGCACCGGATTGTCGTCGCGGATAGCAGCCTTGAGCATCCCCTTGGCGTCGTAAGCGGTGCCGGGCACGGCGACGTAGTAGCCGGGGAAGTGCGCGAAAACCACTTCGGGGGCGTGCGAGTGCGTCGCGCCGAGTTGTTTGCCACCGCCGGTTGTGGTGCGCACCACCATGGGCACGGTGAACTGACCGTTGAACATATAGCGCACCTTGGCCATATGGTTGACGATGGCGTCCATGGCCACGAAAGCGAAGTTGATCGTCATCAGCTCAGCGACGGGGCGCAAACCGGCCATCGCCGCGCCCACTGCCGCGCCGACGATGACCATCTCCGAAATCGGCGTATCGCGCACGCGCTTTGCGCCGAATTCGTCCAGGAAGCCGCGCGTGACGGCGTAGGTGCCGCCCCACACGCCGACTTCTTCGCCCATGATGAAGACGCGCTCGTCGCGCTGCATTTCCTCGCGCAGGGCAGCGCTGAGCGCCTCGCGGTACGTGATCGGTCTGTCTGCCATAGCTCGTGCCCTTCTTAGTCCACGTACACGTGACTGATCAGGTCTTCGTAGGTCGGGTCTTCGCTGTTACGGGCGAATGCGACCGCCTCGTCAATGGTCTGCAACACTTCGGCGTCAATCCTGTCGAGCGTCTTCACGATCCCTGTGTAGGTCTCGGTCAGGTAGTTGCGGAAGCGCTCGATCGGACCGCCCTTCACATAGGCTTCGACTTCTTCCTTGGTGCGGTAGCGCTGCGGATCGCCCATGCTATGCCCTTCCAGACGATAGGTGAGCGATTCGAGCAGAATCGGGCCGTTGTGCCGGGCGTATTCCACGGCCTCGCTGACCGCTTCGTACACGGCCAGCACGTCCATGCCATCTATGCGCGGCCCCATCTTCATGCCGCTGCCATCCTCGCTGCTATAGGCCAGGGCGCGGCGCACCAGCTCTTTGGCACCGCTGGCACGCTCTACCGCCGTGCCCATGCCATACTGATTGTTTTCGATCAACCAGACGACAGGCAGTTTCCAGACCGCGCTGAGGTTGAGCGCTTCGTGGAAATAGCCGATGTTGGTCGCCCCATCGCCCATCAGGGCCAGCACCACGCTATCCTCGCCCATGTACTGGATTTTCAGGGCAATGCCCGCGGCCAGCGGCAGGTGCCCGCCCACAATGCCGTAACCGCCCCACATGTTCAGGGCACGGTCGGCCAGATGCATCGAACCGCCTTTGCCCCCGCTGACGCCGGTGCGCTTGCCCAGCATCTCGGCCATGACGCGGTTGACGTCCATGCCACGCGCCAGAGCAATGCCGTGATCGCGATAGGCGGTGATGACATGATCATCGGGACGCAAGGCCGCAACCGCGCCGACCCCCGTCGCTTCCTGCCCGATGTACAGGTGCAGGAAGCCGCCGATCAACCCTTCCTGGTACAGTTCGGCACAGCGCTCTTCGAAGCGCCGGATGAGCACCATCTGCCGGTACCAGTCAAGCAGTGTGTCTTTGTTCGGTTTTGCCATGTGCCGTTCCCTCAAGCAGCATGAAAATGGGCGTCATAGAAGACAACGCCCAGGGAGTGAATGAAGTTGCGCAGTGGCGATAGGCAGATTGTACAGGATCGCACGACCGCATGGCAAGCGTGATTTACAAGAAATCTATCATGCATTTTGTGTCAATTCTTGCAGTAGCACACTCGTGTTCGTTGCGCCATTTCATCGGGAGCGCCGACCGGAACAAGCAACAGCGGAATAGCTTGCGCTGCCATCCCGCCGTTGCGTGCCCTGCTGCGCCGGACAGAGTCTCAGCCCGTGATCTCTTTGCTAGGCTGCCACACTTGCCAGACCTTGCCCACCAGCTCTGGGCCGGGCTTGAGCGTGGTTTTGCCCGGTTCCCAGCCGGCGGGTGTCACTTCGCCGGTGGCCCGCACATGCTGGTAAGCCTGCACCTGCCGGATCAGTTCCCTGATGTTGCGCCCAACCGGTGGCGTCATCACTTCCATGGCCTGGATCACACCATCAGGATCAATCAAAAAGCGGCCCCGGATATCTACGCCGGCCTGTTCATCGTATACGCCGTAAATCTGCCCAATGCGTCCGCCAGGATCGGATAGCATTGGCCAAGGTACCCCACCCTCGACCATTTTGGAGAGTTCTTCTTCCTGCCAGATTTTGTGAGTGAAGTGGCTATCGGTACTTACAGAGAGGACTTGCACATCCAGCGCCCGAAGCTGATCGTAGTGGACGGCAACTGCCGCCAGCTCGGTCGGTCAAACGAAGGTGAAATCACCGGGGTAGAAACACAAGAGCGCCCAATGACCCTTGAAGTCAGAAAGCCGGATCAGCTTGAAGCCCCCTTCATGATAGGCCATCGCCTCGAAATCCGGTGCGGGCTTGCCCACACGTGCGATCATGCGTACCTCCTCCTTCGCTGGTGCTGCGGAAACCGATCCCTCTGCTGTCGTCGGCGCAGTGACCAGCGGGCCTCGCGCCGACTGCGTACACGAAACAGGTTGTCCGGTCATCACACATTCCTTTCTGTTCAGTGCCGACCAGCCAACAGCAAACAGGGAAGAACAGGCCCTAATCTCAGTATATGCGAGATCACCCTTCTTCGCAGCCATGCCCCTTTCACCATTCACCCCCGCGCGCGATTTTGACTGGTAGGAGAGGTTTTGCGGCATAATCGCAGCTCACGTGACTGGCAACCAGGAGGTGAACTGTGGGACGGGTAACAGGCAAAGTGGCGGTGGTCACCGGCGGAGCCAAGGGCATCGGGCGGGCCATCTGCGAGTTGCTGGCGCAGGAAGGCGCGCGCGTCGCCATCACCGACATTGTGGACGAGGCGGGCGAGGCGCTGGCCGCGCAGATTCGCGCGCACGGCGGGCAGGCACGCTACTGGCACATGGACGTTTCGCGTGAGGACAGTGTGCAGCGGACCCTGGCGGACATTCATACGACCTGGGGGCGGCTGGACATCCTGGTCAACAATGCGGGCGTGGCCGGAGCAGACAAATCACCGCACGAGATCACCGAAGCAGAATGGGACGCCGTGTTCGCCGTGGACGTGAAGGGCGTGTTCTTCTGCACCAAGCACGCTGTGCCCTATATGCGCGCGCAGGGTGGCGGCAGCATCGTCAACCTGTCGTCCATCTACGGGCTGGTCGGCGCGCCCGACATCCCGCCCTATCATGCGGCCAAAGGTGCAGTGCGCCTGATGACCAAGACCGACGCCATTTTCTACGCCAGGGATAACATTCGCGTCAATTCGGTGCACCCCGGCACCATCATCACCGAGCTGGTTGAGGAAATGGCCCGCAATAGCCCGGAAGGCTACGAAGCCTATATGCGGGGGCGGGCGGCCATTCACCCCATCGGCCATCCAGGCGAACCGCTGGACGTGGCCTATGGTGTGCTCTACCTGGCCTCGGACGAGGCGAAGTTCGTCACTGGCGCTGAACTGGTCATTGACGGCGGTTACACAGCGCAGTGAGGGGCTGCATAGGCTGGGGTGTGCAAAGTGTGCCAGCGGAGCCTACTACCAGATCATCCGGGTGTGCGATCCGCTGTGAGTGCCGGTGAGCACCATGGGGCCGAGCCACGATGAGGTCTGGCAGGGCACGCCGCTGCCGACCCTCGTCGTCGAGTGATCAGCCGTTGCTAACCGCACAACACGCCCCGGCAACTGTCGGGGCGTTTTTGTATTTCGTCGCGAGCGGCGGGTATGCTGGGAGCATGAACCCCAGACCTCCTGCTGACCTGCTGCCCGCCTGGCTGTGGCGAGTGACGGCGCTCGGCCTGACCGCCGTCCTGGCGCTGATTGGCGCGGGGGTGTGGCTCATCGGCAGCGGAGCGACCGATCCGCCAGTCGCCGGGCCGGTCGTCTGGGCAGACGAGGTGCTCGCCTGGGCGGGGGCTTCTGGCTGGGCCAGCGCACCCATTGCCCTGCCGATGCCACCCGCCGCCTTCACTGTGACGGTGCGCGCCCGCCTGCCCGCCGGAGCCGATCCAGTGGGCGCGTGGGGCGTCTGGCTGGCCGAAGCGGACGGTTCGCGTGTGGTTTATGCGATCAACGGCGCGGGCTATTGGACGATCCGCCGCTGTTCGTCAGAACATATCGTGCCAGAGGCCCTCGAAGAGTGCCCCGCCTTGCGTTCAGAGTGGCGCTGGCTGTTTCACCCGCGCCTGCGCGCCCCAGGGGAGGCCAACACGATCACCCTGCACCGCGAGCCAGACGGTGCGATCCGCCTGCGCGTCAACGGGGAACGGCTGGGCGCAGCGCCGGTGAGCATAGCCGGAACATGGGGCGTGTGGGCACGGCCCGAAGACACACAGCTCGCCTGGGAGCGCGCCGAGTTACGGGCCAACAAAAAGGGCGGAACCTGGTAGGGTGAGAGGCTCCGCCCGGCGTAGGGGGTGGAAGCGCAGCCTGGCCGTCTCAGCGACCGGCGCGCTCCAGGAACAGAGCCGCGCCAAGGATCACTAACAGCAGCGGCCATGCGCTTCCCAGGTGTAAGAAGCTGAACGACCCAATCGCAATCAGGACAACCGCCAGGAAAGCCCGGCGGCGCAGGCCCACTGTCCACCTGCGCCCGCCTCGCTGATAGCGCAGCCAGGTCTGCTGACCCAGCCGTACGCCGAGCACCATCAGCAACAAGCCCCACCAGTTGAGGTCGAGCAAGCCGATGATGCCGATCAGCGCCATCACACCGCCGAAGAGCGCCCGGTTGCGGGCGGTGCTATCCCAGGCTCCAACGCGCTGAGCGCGGTTCCAGCCGTCCAGGGCCAGCCACCCACCCAGCCCCAGCAACAGCAGCGCCCACAGGCTCAGGTGTATCGTCAGCGCGTCTTCCAGCAGGATCAACACGCCCACCCCCATCAATGCCAGCCCGGCCAGTGCCGTCCAGTTGCGCTCTTCCAGCAGTTCGTGCACGCTAACCGGCGGCACGGGCCGCCCGTCGCGCGGCGCGGACGGCGGCACGTTGTGGTCGGGGGGAAGTCCCCGCACTTCCGGCGGGGCCGGCGCATCTCCAGAAACGCGGTGAGGTTCATGCGGTTGCTGAGTCATGGGGTCTGGTCCCGTGCTGATTGAACAGCACTCGCTTTCTTCCATCAATCAATACGCGCGCAGCGAGGCGAGAGTTGCGCAGGAATTGACACGATTCTAACGCGATTCGCTTTGCTTTCGGCCTCGCGATTCCCTACAATCTATAGAGTGTGGCGAGCGCAGTCGCGCCGCACATTGATAAGTGAGGGTTGGCCTGTGCCACACGCCTCCGCTGTTTCCCTCCATTGCAAGCGGCTCAGCCCCCTCTGGTGCTCAAAGTGCATCTACCTCGGAGGTGAAATGATGGACAAGCAAGCGCTGATTGATGCGTTGAATCGCGATCTGGCGGGCGAACTGCAAGCCATCATCCAGTATCTGACCTACTCCGCCCGCGTCACCGGCCCCTGGCGGCCCCAACTGGTACAGTTCATGCAGACCGAAATCCAGGACGAGTTGCTGCACGCGCAGTTCCTGGCGGATAAGATCGCGGCCCTGGGCGGCGAACCGACGACCACCCCGCGCCCTGTCCCGCCTGCTGCGACTCCGCGCGACATGCTCAAGGCCATCCTGGAGGCCGAGTTGCAGGCAGGCCGCGACTACACCGAACGGGCCAGACAAGCCGAAGAGTTCGGCGACAAAGGCCTGATGGTGCAGCTTGAGGATATGGTGCGCGACGAAACCAGTCACGCCGAAGAGACAGCCAAGTTGCTGAAGAACTGGGAGTAGCCCTTTCCGTGCGCCGGGGTTCACACTCCGGCGCAATAATCTTTTCTCTGGCCGATGATTAAGGAGGCATGCTATGTTGAGCGAGAAAATGCAGGCTGCCATGAACAAGCAGATCAACGCCGAGTTGCACTCTGCTTATCTCTACCTATCCATGGCAGCGTACTTCGAGGATAAGAATCTGCCCGGCTTTGCCCACTGGATGCGCCTGCAGGCCCAGGAAGAACTGGGGCACGCCATGAAGTTCTTCGACTTCATCGTCGAGCGGCGGGGGCGGGTGTTGCTGGAGCCGGTCGCCGCTGTGCCCACCGAGTGGGCGTCGCCGCTGGCCGTGTTCGAGAATGCCCTGGCGCACGAGCAAAAGGTCACCGGCCTGATCCACGATCTGGTCAACCTGGCCATCGCCGAGAAGGATCATGCCAGCAACAGCTTCCTGCAGTGGTTCGTAGACGAGCAGGTGGAAGAAGAAGCCTCCGCCGACGCCATCGTGCAGAAGCTGAAGATGGCCGGGGACGCCGGCGTGGCACTGCTCATCCTCGATCACGAGTTGGGCGAGCGCGAGGCCGAAGAGGACTGAGCGCCAGCCAACACGACACGACGTATGGACGTCCCCCGCAGGGGCGTTCTTTTTTCAGTGTCAGGAGTCTTCGCGATAGGCCGCCGGACGGATATAGCGGGCGCGCAGGTGTTCGCTCAGCGCTTCCTTGAGCGCATCCTTCATGATGTTGCCCGACACATGTAACAGGGTGTCGCCATACTGCGGTTCAATGCCCATCGTCGCCTGGCAGGGATAGTGATGATGATGCAATCCGCCCGCCTCGACCGCATCGTCCACTGGCGTGCCACGCAATTGCTCCGCCACATGGCGAGCGCAGCCGCAGCAGGCATCGCGCGTCACTGCCAGGGCCACGATCTGCCGCGTCTGCGAATCTACCTGGGCGCGAAAGGCGGGCTGCCCGAAGTGCCGGGCGAAGGCGCGGATGAGGGGGTCGTCGTAGGGCTGCTTGAGGCGCAGGGCGTTGAAGTGTGTCTCCGTCAGCGAGCAGAAGGGCATGGGCGTGACACAGGCAACGTCCAGGCGCTCCAGCCAGTCGCGCAGTTGGCGGGCCAACCCCACCGGCAACCAGGCCACGTTGTCAATGGGGGCGATCACCGCCCGCGCGCCAGTCATGCGGGCGATGTCGGGGATCAGCTCGGCGACACCCTTGACCTCAGCCAGTGAAAGGATCAGGTCGCTGGGCGGCAGGGCGTCGGGCAGGTAGTCTTCGGGATAATCTACGACAGGCGGCAGGACTTTAGGCGTTTCCCAGGTACGGATCGCCCAGTCGGGCGGGGCGTGCTGGCGCAGGTTATGGACGTGTCGCCAGCCGTAGTCGCCGGTGACGAGGATGAGCAGGCGCATAATCTATTCCCCTTATCCACGGGACGCCACTCTGACGGACTGCCGATTATCCAGCGGGCCGAGCATCCAGGCTCCAAGCCAACGCGGCCCCGCGCGACGCACTGCCCTACCCCTCGTGTCCTCTGCGCAGGAGCAACAGCAGCAGCACCAACGACGTGCGCGCGTGAACACTGTGCGGCAGGTGCGGCGGCATGTGTACCCAGGTGCCGGGGCCGGCGTTGCGCCGTTCGCCGCCCAACGTCAGGTCGGCTTCTCCTTGCAAGACCAGAAGACTGGCCGGTTGCGAAGCGGTGTGCTCGGACAGTTCCTGCCCGGCATCGAAGCCAAACAGCACGACTTTGACGTCGTCGTCGGCGTGCAGCGTCCGGCTGAGGATGCTGTTGGGCGGAATCTCCGGCACCAGATCGGTCAGGTTGGAAAAGTAGACGAACCCGTTCACGGAATCTCCTCTTGTTTTTGATCCAGGCCAGCGGTCTGTGTCCAGGGTACAGACGATATAGGGCAGAGCGATTGCGCCGGACAGACACACGTCCTCGCACGCGGCACAGTAGCTACACAGGTCGGGATACACCAGGACGGCCAGCCCCTGGTGCCTTCCCAGCGCTCCCGTCGGGCAACGTTCGATACATTCGGCGCAGCCATTACACAAGGCCGAATCGATCTGCGGAAACCAACGCTCGTCCATGCCTGTCGCTTTTCGCCACGGTTGTCCTCAAAATTCTATACCCTGATATGCTCTTCTCTCGTTGATCCAGATCAAGAAGCCCGCAACCGACTGGCGATCGGACGGGTGACAAACAGGAATATGGCGAGTGCCAGTGATCACTTGCATTCCGGGGTGCTTGACGAGATGATCGGGCGCGCAGTCGTTTATCCGGGCCGGAACGAACCATACATCATCCTTTATCTGCAACCGCCGATCCATTGATGCGCGGCACCCTGTGCCGACTGGAGGTAGATCATGTCTCGTATTCTGATAGGAGGGGTGGCGCTGGTGGTGCTCGCGCATGGCCTGATCCACCTGATGGGCTTCGTCGCCTACTGGCCGCTGGCCGAACTCAAGGAACTGCCCTATAAGACTTCGCTCTTCGGTGGACGCTGGGAGATCGGGCGGACGGGAATGCGCCTGTATAGCATCCTGTGGCTGATCGCCGCGCTCGGCTTTGTGCTATCCGTCGGCGGCTGGCTGTCCGGTCACAACTGGTGGGCGGTGCTGATGGCGGGCGCGGCAGTGCTCTCGGTACTGCTCATCCTGGGCGACTGGTCAGCAGCCTGGCGCGGCGCGGTGATCAACGTCGTCATTCTGGCAGTGCTGGCCGTTGGCGTCTGGGGCCTGGAGGCAAAGCCCGCCCGCTTCCCGGCCTATGCCGAACCGACCCCGCCGCTGGAGCAAGTGCCCCTGCCCGATGGCCTGCCGGAGCCAGTGACGCGCTTCTACCAGGCCATCAGCGGGGAGACGGTGCCCGTGATCAACTCGGCGGTGATCACCGGCACGGTGCGCCTGCGCTTTCAGGGGATCACTTTCAACGGGCGCTTTCGCTTCACGCACGAGGCCGGGCAGAATTACCGGCACTATATCGAGGCGACGATCTTCGGGCAACCGGTGATGAAGGTGAACGAGTGGTACCTGGATGGCAAAGGTCGCCTGGAATTGCCTTTTGGCACCACCGAGAACGAACCCGCCGTAGACCGCGCCGCCAACCTGGGCCTGTGGGGCGAATCAATCTGGCTACCTTCGCTCTTCCTCACTGACCCGCGCGCCCGCTGGGAAGCGGTAGACGCGCAGACCGCGGCCCTGTTCGTGCCCTTTGGCGAGCAGGAAGAGCGTTTCACCGTGACCTTCGACCCGCAGACAGGGTTGATCGCCCGCATGGAGGCTCTGCGCCCCAAAGGCACCGATCCGGATAAACTGACGCGCTGGATTCTCGAACCGCAGGGTTGGCAGAGGTTCAACGGCCTGTTGATCCCGTCGCCTGCAGCGGTGACGTGGGAGGACGAGGGCACGCCCTGGGCCGTTTTCACGCTGCACGATGTCGCCTACAATGTAGACGTGCGCCAATACATCCGCGGCAAGGGGTTGTAGCAGGGGCATTTAACGAGGGGGCGGCTCCACCAGGGCCGCCCCCTATGCCCCCTGGCGCTGTTCCGTCAGGAGGTGACCTTCTGGCGGCGGCGATCAATGTCGCCCTCGTAGGTGATGGCCGGACGGCCTCGCTCTCCGGTGCTGATGCGGATCACCTCTTCGACCGGATAGATGAAGATCAAGCCGTCGCCTTCGCTGCCGGTGTAGGCCGCTTTGCGGATGGCCTCGACGGTCGCCTCGACGTTATCGTCGCTCAGCACGATGTTGAACTGCACGCGCGGCAACAGGTCTACCACATAAGAGCCGGTGCGCCATCTCAGCTTGATCCCGCCCTGACGACCTCGTCCGCGCACCTGCGTGATGTTGAGGCCGATGATGCCGATCTCCGTCAGCGCGTCTTTGACGGCTTCCATCTTGTCTTCGCGGATGATGGCTTCGATCTTCTTGGTCATGCCTCTGTCCCTCCACCTTGACTCATTTCTCGCCAGCGGTGCCTAGCAGGTCCGCCACAGCCGGTTGCACGCCCGCGCGCGGTCTGGCATGTGGGCTGCCGGGTCTGGGTTCGGCGGGCACGCTGAAGGCGTTGGTGAACTCCGGATAGGTGACCAGGCCGTGCTCGTAAATGTCCAGGCCCAGCACCTCGGCCTGAGCGGGCACGCGCAGACCAATGGTGGCGCGGATCACGGCGAACATCACGCCCGCGCTGCTCAGCACGAAAGCCGCCACCGCTACCACACCCACCGCCTGAATGCCCAGTTGTTCCAGGCCGCCGCCGTGCAGCAGGCCAACCGGGCCGCCCGTGCTGGAATTGGCGAAGATGCCGACGGCCAGGGTGCCCCATACGCCGCCGAAGCCGTGCACCGGCACTGCGCCGACGGGATCATCTATCTTCAGGCGCTCCAGCAGGAAGACGCCCGCATACATGATCGCCCCGCCAACCGCACCGATGATGATGCTTTCCCAGGGCGTCACCCAGGCGCAGGGGGCGGTGATGGCCACCAGGCCGGCCAGGGTGCCATTGAAGGCCCAGGGAAGCTGTGGCACGCCCGACTGCCACCAGCCCAACGCCAGCGCCACGAACGCCCCCGCGCAGGCGGCCAGATTGGTGTTGACCATGATCAGGGAAATATCCGCGGCGGCCATGCCGGAAAGGGTGCTGCCAGGGTTGAAGCCGAACCAGCCCAACCACAGGATGAACGTGCCCAACGCGGCGACGGTCATGCTGTGGCCGGGGATGCCCTGCGCGTTCTTGCCGAAGGACTTGCCCCGTCGCGCCCCCAGGAACAGCGTGCCCATCAGCCCCACATACGCGCCCAGCGAGTGCACCACCGTCGAACCGGCGAAGTCCCAGAAGCCCATCTTGGCCAGAAAGCCTTCGCTCTGCCAGATCCAGTGCCCGACGATGGGGTAGATCAGGCCGCTGACAATGGCGCTGTAGACCAGGTCGGCTTTGAAGCGGGTGCGCTCAGCCAGCGCGCCGGAGGCGATGGTCGAGGCGGCTGCCGAAAAGGCGAACTGGAAGAAGAAGAAGGCCAGCGTCGGGATGCCCGCGTAGGTGTCCGGAATGTCTAGCAGCAGGAAGAACTCCGTGCCCACCAGGGCACTGCCCGCGCCAAACATGATCCCGAAGCCGATAGCCCAATAGCTGATGCCGGTGATGGCTGTGTCAATGAAGTTCTCCATCAGGATGTTGCCCACGTTCTTGGCGCGGACAAAACCGGCTTCCAGGAAGCCAAACCCCGCCTGCATGAAGAACACCAGCGAGCCAGCGAACAACACCCACACGGTGTTGATCGCCAGCGCATACGGGTCCGTCTCTCCGTCACCCTGGGCGAAGGCCCCGCCAACGTTGAGCACGCCGAGCAGCAACAACATCAAGGTGATAACCGCGAGTTTGCGCCTGTGAGATCGCAGGATGCGCATGGCTCTGTCCCTCCACTCTGGCTGCATGATGTGCAATGGTGACAATATGCCACCTGCCAGACCAGTGTAGGCCAGAAAAGAGGACAATAATTAGTACTTTTTTCGAAAAAATCTCGCAGACTTTTTTGTGCGATATCTACATGTTTTAGGCATATTTAACAAACAACCCATCCGTAAATTCCTGGCGCGCAGCAAGCAGCGCCCCTACAGAACCGAATTTATGGCAAAAGTCTGGGCGCGGGCGTGCGCGCGGGTCTTACCTCTGAAATCACCATCAGCAAGCGGTTGTCACAGCGGTTGGCGGGGGAAGAGAAAGCCGCGCAGGGCGCGCAGAGGGTAGGTGTGGCCCTGCGCAGCGGGGGATATCAACTGCGCAGGGCAACGTCTACCTTGCCCCGCAACAACGGTTCTGGCACTGCGCCCACGATGCGATCGATCACGCGCCCGCCCTTGAAGATCAGCAGGGTGGGGATGCCCTGCACCTGATAGCGCATGGCCGTTTGCGGGTTGTCGTCCACGTTCAGTTTGGCCACCTTCAGCCGACCGGCGTAGTCGCGGGCCACTTTCTCGACGACAGGCGCGATCATATGGCACGGCCCACACCAGGGTGCCCACAGGTCTACCAGCACGGGCAGATCGCTTTCCAACACCTCGCGCGCGAAAGTGGCATCGGTGACCGTGACCGGCGCGGCGGGGGCGTTAGCCCGTCCGCTCGTTGTGGTCGGTCGAGAACCGTTGCTCCCTGGGCGCGGCCCGCGGCCCAGCAGGTAGCTGGCATAGGCCCGCACATCGGCGGCACGAATGCCTGCCGCCCGTGTCACCTCTTGCCCGTCCTTAAATGCGAGCAGAACGGGCCATGGCCCTGCCCCTGTGCGGCTGACGATCTGCGGATTCTCGTCCGCGTTAATTTTCGCCACCAGCAGGTGTCCGGCCTCGGTGCGGGCTATGTCGCGCATGGCTGCATCCAACGCGGGGTCAAGCGGAGCGCCACCCCAAACAACGACCAAAACAGGCATCCCTGCACTCAACACGCGGTCCAGCGCCTGATCGTTGGTGGTGATCGGTGTATCTAAACGGGCCATGGTCTTTCCCTCCCAGGGGGATAGTCTCGCTATCTTTCCCCCTGGATTTTAGATGCAGACGACAGCCCCGGCGTTGGAGAGAGTGCATCAACATTGCGTTAGAAAGTTTGGCTGAAAAGATATTTTTGAAAAGGAATTTTTGACAATTTCGGCTCACTTTGCTAGGCTTGTGCAAGAAGGCACATGCCACCAAAATAGATACAAACACTTAGCGTGCCCGACACACCCTTACGTCACCAGACGCGAGATGCCCTCTATGTCGCTGCAACGTACACACCGGCTTACCCGTCAGTCTGCGCTGACAGCGGTGTTGGGCGAAGCTGGACTGTCGGCGCTGGGACCGATAGCCCTTGCCACGGGGCTGGGGCTGCTGTTAGATTTCTGGGTGACGGGGCTGCACCCGCTGTTCAGTGTCGGGTTGCTGTTGGCGAGTATCCCGCTGGCCTATGGTTGGGCGCTCTACAGGACGTTGCGCATGAACCCGAAAATCACACCGGATTACGCGCGCAACCTGGCGCTGGCGAGTGTCGCCGGGCAGGCGGGCTGCCTGACAGTGATCATCATCTTTGTGGCGCTGTTTGGGGGGATGTTCCTGGACTCCAGGCTGGACACTCACCCCATTTTCACGATCGGTCTGGTTCTGCTCAGTGTACCGGTGAGTCTGTACGCAATGATCCGGCTGATGCTCTCTTCGGTAGCGTCGCTGCGGATGACGCCTCCCGCGCAAGGAGGACGCACCGCAGCCCAGGCATCGCCCACGCCGTCAGACACTAGCACAACAAAGGAGAATAGCTCTTGAAAGGAGTGCTGATACTCTTAGGCATCATTGCCGTCAGCGTCATCTTCTGCGGCATCATCCCCTTTGTGGTCATGCCAGGCGCTGGGGTAGCGGTGGCCCTGCCCGTGATCATGGTGCCCGGCGAAGTGGTGTGGGAAGACTTTCTGGGCATTAAGGGCCTGACGATAACCAACACGATCATCGGCACGCTGGTCGCCGATGTCATTGTGCTGGCCTTCGCCTTCGCTGCCACGCGCCGGATGCGCATGGTGCCGGGCCGTTTGCAGGGCCTCTTCGAGGTGCTCACCGATGCCCTGTGGAGCCTGGCCAAGTCTACGGCTGGCCCCAATGCGCGGCCCATCTTCCCGCTGATGGCCACCATCTTCATCTTCCTGCTGGTCGCCAACTGGGTCAAGCTGCTGCCCGGTGCAGAGAGCATCGGGCTGATGCACTGCGCCGCGGAAGGGGTTAACGGCTATGACCGTAACGGTATCCTGCTCAAGGTGGACAAAGCGATGGATACCGGCATCCGCGCTACCAAGGAAAACTACTACGCCTGCCATCACAAAGGCGAGCATCACGATCCGGCGCACGATGCCGCGCTGAGCGCCGTGCTCAGTGCCGCGGCGCAGGAGCTGGGCGTCGAGTCGATCTCCCTGCGCGACGATGTGGGCAATGCCCGCAGCGTGGCCCAATATGTCGCCGAGCAGGGCGGCGATGTCGAGGCGGTGTTGGCGCGGGCGCTGGCCCTGGCCGAGGAGATGGCCGTCGCGCCTGCCGAAGGCGAAGCGCCCGCGGAAGGCGAGGGCGAGCACACCGCCGAGGCCAAATCGCCCGCCGAACTGGTGCCCGCCGTGCTGGAGGAGCCGTACTACCGCGACGACCTGTATGCCGTCACCCCCTTTGTGCGCGGCGCAGCGACCGACCTCAACCTGACCCTGGGGCTGGGTCTGCTGGCGTTCCTGGCCATTCAGTACTTCGGCGTGCGGGCGCAGGGCCTGCGCTACTTCACCAAGTTCTTCAATACGCCCGCCCTGGAGAACGTCGGCAAGAACCCGATGGGCATCATGGACTTCGTGGTGGGGTTGCTAGAGATCATCTCGGAGCTGGCGAAGATTCTCTCGTTTGGCTTCCGTCTTTTTGGCAACCTGTTCGCGGGCGGCGTGCTGCTCTTTGTGATGTCGTTCTTGCTGGCGATGCTCGTTCCGGCGGGCGTCTATGGCTTGGAACTGTTCGTGGGGTTGATCCAGGCGTTTGTGTTCGCCATGTTGCTGCTGGTCTTCAGCGCTATGGCCATGCAGGGGCATGGTCACGGCGAGGAGCACCACTAGGTATGGAATCACGTTCCGCCTGAAGCGGGGCGAAAAACCGAGTATAACCGACTACCATCAGGAGGAAAGCATTCATGGAAGTAGATGCTGCAAAGGCCATCGGCGCGGGGCTGGCGATGATTGGCGTCATCGGGCCAGGCATTGGCATTGGTGTGCTGGTTCAGGGCGCTCTCAACGCCATCGGGCGCAATCCGGATGCATCCGGTCAGATCACCACCAACATGATCCTGGGTATCGCATTTGCCGAGGCCGTCGCGATCTATGCACTGGTTGTGTCCCTGATCATCCTGTTCGTGCTCTAGTGGCGCTCCAGGAGGCAGTCGGTGGACGCATTAGGGATTAATCTGGGGTTCTTCATCGCCCAACTGGTCAACTTCGGCATCATCTTCCTGCTGCTGGCCAAGTTGGTCTGGCCGCGCGTGCTGAAGATGCTCGACGAGCGCTCGGAGCGCATCGCCAAGGGCCTGGAAGACGCACGGGCGGCTGAAGAAGCGCGCGCCAACGCCGAGCGCGAGCGCGACAAGCTGCTGGCGCAGGCCCGCGCCGAAGCGCAGAAAGTGCTCGAAGAGGCGCGGCAGCGCGGCGAAGAGCAGCTCAAGCAGATGCTGCGCGAGGCGCAGGCCGAGGCCGAGAAAGTCCGCGAACAGGCGCGGGCACAGGCGGAAGAAGAGCGCAATCGCATTCTGGCCGAGGCGCGCGACGACATTGTGGCGCTGGCCCTGGCCGCCGCCGAGCGCCTGGTGGGCGAGACGCTCGATGAGAAGCGCCAGAAAGCCATCCTGAAGCGCTTCTTCGCGGGCGTGCCTGCCGAGGCGAAGGGTCTGGGCGACAAGGTGCTGGTAGTCAGCGCGGTGCCGCTGACCGACGATGAAAAGGCCGAGGTGCTCAAGATCACCGGCGCGAAGCAAATCGAGTACAGGGTTGACCCGTCCATCCTCGGCGGGATGATCCTGCGCGCTGGCGACAAGGTGGTGGATGGCAGTGTGCGCGGCGACCTGAGCGCGCTTTCGATGGCCTTGCGCTGAGCGTCCCGCACGACCCCGCCTTCGTTGTACCTGGCAGCGCCAGCGGATGTATTATCCCTGGCGCTTTGCATTCGGTTGGCCATTGTCACAAAAGTTCATGCTGGCTGTGCGTCGCAAGCTGAAAGGGGGGCGCAGGAGATGCAGACCGTACCGCTGGGCAATACGGGTGTTCGGGTGAGCGCGCTGTGCTTGGGGGCGATGTACTTCGGCACGCGCCAGGACGAGGCGACCTCTTTTCGCCTGCTGGATCAGTACGTAGATGCGGGCGGCACGTTTCTGGACACGGCCAATATCTACGCGCACTGGGTGCCCGGCGGGCAGGGCGGCGAGAGCGAAACGTTGCTGGGTCGCTGGCTGAAGGCGCGGGGGCATCGCGCGCGCATGTTCATCGCCACCAAAGTTGGTTTCGAGTACGGCGACGTGCCGCGCAGCCTGGCCCCGCAGCTCATCGAGGCCGAATGCGACAAGAGCCTGCGCCGCCTGGGCGTGGACGTGATCGATCTCTACTACGCGCACGTAGACGACCGCGTCACACCGCTGCGCGATTCCCTGGAAGCGCTGGCCCGCCTGGTGGAAAAAGGCAAGGTGCGCTTCATCGGGGCGAGCAATTACCGCGCCTATCGCCTGGAGCGCGCGCACGCCCTCAGCAAAGCCAACGGCTGGCCGGCGTTCTGCTGCGTACAGCAGCGCTACACGTATCTGCGCCCTCGCGCCGGGCAGACCTTCGACCCGCAACTGGCCACCAATGACGATCTGCTCGACTATGTGCGGGCGCGCAAGGGTGAATTCACGTTGCTGGCCTATTCGGTGCTGCTCAGTGGGGCTTACACCCGCTCCGATCGCCCCTTGCCGGATCAGTACGCCGGGCCGGACAGCGACGCGCGTCTGGCGGCGCTGCGGGCGGTGGCTGCCGAAGTCGGGGCGACGCCCAACCAGGTGGTGTTGGCCTGGTTGCGTCAGAGCGATCCGCCGGTGTTGCCGCTGATCGCTGCCAGTACTCCGGAACAACTGGCCGAAAACCTGGGCGCGCTGCAGGTCACCCTGAGCGCGGAACAGATGCGTCGCCTGGACGAGGCGGGGGTATAGGCGAAAAACCAGTTGAACCGCAAAGGCGCAGAAAGCGTTGAGAAGAAAAAAACAGGGTGAGGATTCTGCGCTCTCGGCGTCTCTCTGCGATGAAGTCTATTCTGATAGGCACTTTCCTGCGAGGAGCGACCTGTAACTTCGGGGGCGGATCGGCTAGAATAAGGCGCACCGGAGAGGGTTCGCGCACTTCTCTCATGGAGCGCCTATGCTATTCAGCCAACTGCTGGCCGACCTGCCCGGTCTACTCGCCCTGCCAGACCGCGACACAGCCATCACAGCGCCCGTCAGCGAGAACGCGGGAGCGGTCGAGCCAGGCGGAGTCTTCCTGGCGCGGCGCGGCGCTTCCGCCGACGGGCACAACCTGATCGCGGAGGCAGTGGCGCGCGGCGCGGCGGCGGTGGTGGGCGAACGCTCGCCCCAGGCGGTGACCTGCCCCGTCCCTTATGCACAGGTGAGCGATGGGCGAGCGGCGTTGGGGCCGCTGGCCGCCGCCTACTACGGCTACCCATCGCGGAAGCTGATCGTCATCGGCGTGACGGGCACCGACGGCAAAACGACTACCTGTACCCTGCTGCACAGCATCTTACAGGCGGCGGGGGCGCGGGTTGGCTTGATCTCGACGGTGAACGCTGTGATCGGCGACGAGACGCTCGATACCGGTCTGCACGTCACCACGCCAGGCGCAGACGAGATGCAACGCTACCTGGCTCGTATGGTCGAGGCTGGCCTGACGCACGCCGTTATCGAGGTCACCTCACATGGGCTGGCGCAGGGCCGCGTCAACGGCGTGGACTTCGATCTCGCCGCCCTGACCAACGTCACCCATGAGCATCTGGATTTTCATGGCACCTGGGAGGCGTACCGCGACGCCAAAGCGAGCCTATTCCGGATGACGGCGACATCGCGGCGCAAGCTGGGCGTGCCCAAAGCTGCCGTGATCAACGCCGACGACCCCAGCGCAGACGTGTTCCGGCAGTGGGCAGCGGGCGTGGATCGCGCCCTGACCTATGCGCTGGAAGCGCCCGCCGACTTTCGCGCCGAGGCTGTAACCTTCGCCCCCGATGCCACGCACCTGACTATTGCCGGGCCGGATGGCCTGCGCGTACCGGTGCGCACTGCATTGGTGGGGCCGTTCAATGTCGCCAATGTGCTGGCGGCTGCGACAGCGGCCAGCGTGCTGCTGCCCGATCCAGCGACCCTGAGCGCGGCGCTGACGGAGGGCCTCGCGACCATGCCGCCGGTGCCTGGTCGGATGGAGCGCATTGACGAGGGGCAAGACTTCCTGGCAATCGTGGACTTCGCGCACACGCCCAACGCGCTGCACCGGGCGCTGGAAGCGGCGCGGACGATGATCGCGCCGGATCGGCGGGTGATCGCTGTCTTCGGCAGCGCGGGCCTGCGCGACCGCGCCAAGCGGCGCATGATGGCCGAGATCGGTATGAAGCTGGCGGACAGGGTGGTGCTCACCGCCGAAGACCCGCGCACCGAGTCGCTGGATGCGATCCTGGCGGAGATGGCCGAGGGCTGCCGTAGCCAGGGCGGGCGCGAAGGCGAAGCCTTCTGGCGCGTGCCAGACCGCGGACGGGCGCTTGCCTTTGGCTGTTCGCTGGCGCGGCCCGGTGACCTGCTGATCGCCTGCGGCAAAGGGCACGAACAGAGCATGTGCTTCGGGACGGTGGAGTATCCGTGGGACGACCGCGAAGCTCTGCGCGCAGCCTTGCGCGGGACGCCGCTGCTCACCCTGCCGACGGCGCAGAGCGCCGATCAGTGAGGAGAATCAGCCATGTTGACCAGATTGCGGGCGCAGAACTTCAAATCGTGGCGGGACACGGGCGACCTGGAAATTGCGCCGTTGACAGGGCTGTTCGGCGCGAACAATTCTGGCAAGACCAGCATTCTGCAATTATTGCTGATGCTGAAACAGACTGTTGAGTCACCGGATCGGCGCAGGGTGTTGCACTTTGGCGACGAACGCTCACTGGTAGACCTGGGCACATTTTTTGATGTAGTTCATGCCCACACAACAGAGGAAGCCCTGGCGTTTTGGCTGACTTGGGCGCTCCCCCAGCCGCTTCAGGTCGCCGATCCCGAAACAAACAGACGACTCTTCGAAATCAAGGCGTTGTCGTTTTCGACCGTTGTACACCAACGGGACACCCGGCTGGGCGTCGAGACGTTTGTCTATCGGTTCGACGATCAACGGTTTGGCATGGCGCGGCGACCCGACGAAGAGAGGTACGATCTAATCAGCGAACCCTACCACGCCAAGCGTACGCTTGGTCGCAAATGGCCGCTTCCGCCTCCAGTGAAGTGCTACGGATTCCCCGACGAAGCGGTAGGATACTACCAGAACACTGGCTTCCTGCCCGATTTTGTTCTGGCGTTCGAGAACCTGTTTTCGGGAATCGCCTATCTGGGGCCATTGCGTGAGTATCCCAAACGCAGTTATGTGTGGGCAGGAGAGAGTCCCCTTGACGTGGGTCGGCGGGGCGAACTGGCCGTTCCCGCCTTGTTGGCATCCAGGAGTATGGGCAAAGTTATTTCACCCGGCCCTCGCAAACGGCGTCAGACGGTCGAGGAACGAGTGGGATACTGGTTGCAGCGCATGAGACTTGTTGATAGCTTCATGCTGGAACCCCTGGCCGAGAACCGCAAAGTCTACGAGCTTCGCGTCAAGACCCGATCAGGCGGTCCACAGGTCTTGATCACTGATGTGGGTTTCGGCGTTTCGCAGATTCTGCCTGTGCTGGTGCTGTGCTACTATGTCCCCGAAGGCTCGATCATTTTGCTGGAACAGCCAGAGATTCATCTACACCCTTCGGTACAGGCTGACCTGGCTGATGTCTTGATTGATGTCGTGAACAATCGCAACGTACAGATCATCGTCGAGAGCCATAGCGAGCACTTGCTAAGGCGTCTTCAGCGGCGTATTGCCGAAGAAGAGCTGGCAGCAGACAAGGCAGCCCTGTATTTTTGCCGAATAGAAGGTGGCGAGTCCCAGATCGAGAGGCTGCATCTGGATTTATTCGGCAACATCACCAACTGGCCCCAGGACTTTTGGGCGGATGAGATGAGTGACCGCACTGCGCAGGTAGAGGCAATGGCCAGGCGCATGGGAGCCGGAGCGCGATGATCGCCATCGTAGATACCAACGTGCCCGTTGTGGCCAATGGGCGCTCTGAGCAAGCTTCTGTAGAGAGTGTGAACGTCTGTGCGCTACAACTGAAGCAGATTACCAGGGAGGGCAAACTGGTTCTAGACGATCGGTGGCGTATCCTGCGCGAGTACATGAAGTATCTATCCTCTAGTGGACAGCCAGGCGTCGGTGATGCGTTTTTAAAGTGGGTATTTAACAACATTGCCAATCCGGCCCGTATCGAGATAGTGCTTATCACGCCCATCAACCCCAATGATCCAGATAATGCCGATTTTCGAGAATTCCCCGACGATCCGGCTCTGGCCAGTTTCGATCCCTCGGATCGCAAATTCGTTGCTGTTTGCCTGGCGCATTCGCAACACCCGCCTATTTTGAACGCTACCGATCGCGATTGGTGGGACTTCAGAGAGGCACTCTCTGTTCACGGGGTGCAGGTTCGATTCTTGTGCGAAGAAGGGAAGCGTCATGACTGACCCGCGCGCCATAACTGTCCAGCAATTCCGCCAGGAGCAGGGCGCGGATAGCGTGTACATCCTGACGGCCATACAGCCGTTCACTGTCAGCCAGAATCGCTGCATGGTGGTAGTGACGGGGCGCTGTGCGCAGTTGGTATGCTGCAATAGCTGTACGCCGCGCACCTCACTGGGGCAGGGCAGCCTGCGTGAGGTAGAACCGGCGGTGCTGGAACAGTTCCTGCGCGACCTGCAGGACGCCGAACTCGCCTGGACGGGCGATGCTGTCCCTCCGCATGTGCACGACGGGGTTACCTTCACGGTAGAGCGGGCGGACGAACACGGCTACGACCGTGTGCGCATTGTAGACCCTGCGCCGGACGGACCCCATGCCCGCTTGCTGGCTGCCTGGCGCGAGGCATTCCCGGAGGCGCGGCGCATGATGCGCTAGCGTCCGCTGGCCGCGTGTCGGTCGTTGGGAGTGCGCACAGTACTTCGCTATCAGAAATATGGTATGCTAAAATCGCCTGCGCACAGAGGTAGGAGGTGCACGGGTGGATTTGGGGATCGTCATCGTCAACTGGAACACGCGCGATCTGCTGCGCGAGTGCCTGTGTTCGGTGCTGGCCTCGCAGGGCGATTTCAGCTACCGCGTGGTGGTGGTGGACAACGCCTCCACCGACGGCAGCGCCGACATGGTGCGCGCGGAGTTCCCCGACGTGACCCTGATCGCCAACGCCGAGAATGTGGGCTATCCCCGCGCCAACAATCAGGGCTTTCGGGCCTTGGGGTTCGAGCAGGGCTGTGGAGCCGATGTGCCGCGCTATGCTCTGGCGCTCAACCCGGATACGGTGTTGCCCCCCGACGCGCTGAGCGCTATGCTGGCCTATATGGATGCCGACGAGACCATCGGTGTGGCCGGGCCAAAGCTGATCCTGCCCGACGGATCACTCGACCTGGCCTGTCGGCGCAGCTTTCCGTCGCCGGAGATCAGCTTCTATCGCATGGTGGGGCTATCGAAGCTGTTTCCGCGCAGCCGGCGCTTCGGGCGGTATAATTTGACCTACCTCGATCCGGATATCGAGACCGAGGTAGACTCTGTGGTGGGGGCGTTCATGATGGTGCGCCGCGAGGCGATTCAGCAGGTGGGGTTGTTCGACGAGACGTTTTTTATGTACGGAGAGGATCTGGATTGGGCGTTTCGCATCAAGCAGGCCGGGTGGAAAGTGATGTACAACCCGCGGGTGACAGTCAGGCACGTCAAACGGGCGGCGAGCCGACAGTCGCGCCGGGCACAACAGGAATTCTACCGGGCGATGCTGATCTTCTACCGCAAACACTACCGCCGGACGACTCCCTGGTGGCTGCACAGTCTGGTACTGATGGGGCTGGCCCTGCGGGGCGGGCGGCCTCTCTGGCGCGACCTGTGGCAGCCCGCAGCCGCTTCCAGGTAAGCCCAACGGTTGACCGGCGAGTACGTGGCTTTCTGCGCACGGCGCTGGTGCTCAGCGATATGCTGATGCTGGCGGTGGCGTTCGTGCTCGGTTACGTGCTGCGCGCGCGCCTGCCCCTGCCCGCCGTGCCGGTCAATCCGCCGCCGCTCAGCAATTACGTGCCGATGCTGCTCGTGCACGTGTTCACCACGCTGGTCGTCTTCTATTTCGCCCGCATGTACCATCAGCGGCGCGCTGTCAGCCGCTTCGACGAAGGCTACGCCGTGGCGCAGAACGTGTCCATCGGCACGCTGATGGCGGTCGCCCTGGAGTCTCTGGCCTTCAAAAACAGCGCGCTGGAACTGGACTATCCGCGCGGAGTGGTGGTCTATGCCTGGCTGCTGGGCATCGTGCTGGTGGTTGCCGGGCGAACCTTTCACCGTCAGCTCACCGTGCGGCTACGCGACTTCGGCATCGGGCGCGACAACGTGCTGATCGTCGGCTCTGGCGAGGTGGCCCGCACCATTGCTGAGAAAATCCGCTGGTCGCCCAACCTGGGACTGAACGTCGTCGGCGCGGTCAATGGTGAGGCGACGGGATCGGTGGGGGATGTGCCGATCATCGGTACGACCGACGAGCTGCCGGAGATCATAGACCGCTATGAAGTAGACGAAGTGATCATCGCCCTGCCCGAAGCTTCGCGGCACGAGCTGGTACAGTTGGTCAGCAAGTGTCAGCGCGGCAGGGTAGATATCAAGGTCTACCCGGATATCTTCGCTTACATGTCCGGCGGGCTGACGGTGGACGATCTCAACGGAATGCCGCTGCTGTCGGTGCGCGACGTGGCCCTGCGCGGCTGGAAGCTGAGCCTGAAGCGAGCCATGGACATTGTGGGGTCGTTCATTGGGTTGGTGCTGCTCAGCCCGCTGATGACGCTGACAGCCATCGCGATCAAGCTGGAATCGCCAGGGCCGGTGTTCTTCTGCCAGGAGCGCATGGGCCTGGACGGGCACCCCTTCCCCATGATCAAGTTCCGCTCTATGCGCGCCGACGCCGAAAAAGACGGCCCCGGCTGGACGACGGAGAACGATCCGCGCGTGACGCGCATCGGGCGCATCATGCGCCGCACCAACTGGGACGAGATTCCGCAGCTCATCAACGTCTTCTGGGGGCATATGAGCCTGGTGGGGCCACGTCCGGAGCAGCCCTACTATGTGCAGAAGTTCCGCGAATACATCCCGCGCTATATGGAGCGTCACCGCGAGAAGGCGGGCATGACTGGCTGGGCACAGGTCAACGGGCTGCGCGGCGACACCTCGATCCTGGAGCGCACCAAGTACGACCTGTGGTACGTTGAAAACTGGTCGCTGTGGCTCGATATCAAGATCGTGCTGCGCACCATCTTCCAGACCCTCTCCGGACGCAACCGGAATGCGTACTGAGTACGCTATACATTACCCACCAGTCTCCCCTCACCCTTACATCCCCTCTCCCTCGCGACTGCGTCGCGGGGCGAGGGGACTGACTGTCTGTCGCGCGAGTGCGCCCCTTCTCCCGCGCTGCGGGCGAAGGGGCCGGGGGTTGAGGGCCATCGGCTCAAGATGTGGGTAATGATAAGCTCCGACGCGGAGAGGGGGCAACGAGGCGCGCCAGCGCCGAGTGGGGGTGAGGTCAACCAGCAGAACACACCTGCGCTTACTTCTGCCCATGGTTCTGCTGGCTGGTTTTGATGCGATTGCCCCGCCGGACTCCTATTGCGCCCAACGGCACAAAGCAGTATCATCATACCGTTTGCTCAGCCTTTGGGCGTGCTATGCGTAGCCGATCTGAGAGGGGAGTTCACTCACTATGTCAAAGCGGTACGGACTTTTGCTGGCGGTGTTGCTGCTCACCGCGCTGGTCTTGAGCGCTTGTGGTTCGGATTCAACAGAGACGGCCAAAGATTACATGGACGCGCTGCTGAAGGGCGAGGTCGAGACTGCCCAGAAGTATGCCTGCGACTCGTTCCAGGAAGGCACCGCGGCCCTGGCCGCCCTCAGCGCGGCTTTGGCCGAACAGAATCGTCAGATTCGCGACATTGACCTGAAGTACGATATTGGCAAAGGCAACAATGCCAAAGAAGTGATCGTCACCGGCTCCTACAACGTGGTACAACTCACCGAGGCGGGCACGGTAATCGCCGACTCCGAGGTCGAGTATGAACTGGCCGCTTCGGCCCGCGACAAGCGCGATGTGGACGGCGACGGTAACACCGAAGAGAAGATCAACACCCGCATCGTCCTGACCATGGAGCAGGACGGCGACGAGTGGTGCGTGGCCAACCTGGAGGGCGGTTACTTCTCGCCCCAGGCTGCCGAAGAAGGCTGATCCGCGGCTGTTACACCTGGATAACCAAGCGCCCGGCCTGGGCACAGGTCGGGCGCTGTTGATTCGGCAGGCCAGAGGGCTAGCGTCGCTTCAAGATCGGCGGCGGTTGAGCAGGCCGCCGAGCAACCGCCCTCCCAGGAAAAGCGCCCCGCCAACCACTGCCGCCCCAGCCAAAGCCAACTTCTGCGCTTCTGCGGGGTCTACGCCGGGCAGCACCACTGTGCCATCGCCATAAGAAGCGAACAGCCGCCCCCATTTGGTCTCCAGCGCTTCCTGCACGCGCTTGCGCCCCACAAAGGGATACCAGTAGTAGTTGTGGTAGACGTTGCTCGCCATATAGCTCCACGGCACCAGCGGCGAGCGCAACAGTACCCTTTCGAAGCCCTTCAGCCAGCCGTGATAGATCATCTTCTGGCCCTTGCTGGCGAAGGTGTCGGTCTGAATGAAGCCGAAGCGCGGTAGCTCGGCTTTGTCCATGCCCACCACTTCGATCTGATCGGGGTCACCGACGCCCAGGCCGCGCTCGTGCGCCAGCCGGATGAAATCAAGCGTCATGGGGTCGAAGCCCTGGAGATAGGCGCTCATGGCGTCTATGGCCACCTGATCGGCGGAGGCCAGCAAGATGTCTTTCTCGTGCCAGTGCATGGCGCGCGGACCGGGGCCGTCACCGGCGAACGTGCCATCCATCACGGCGAAGATGCCCGTGTGAATGTCCTGCTGAATCTGCAACAGGTCTACTACCGTCTCGTGAATGACCGCGTGCGTCCAATGCCGCTTGCGCCCCAGCAGCCCGCCGAAGGCATTCTTCATCGCGCCGGTGATGGTGGTGAAGACATGCGTCTTGACCGTGGGCAGGTGAATGATGTTGCGCCCATAGAAGACCTTGGGGATGTAGACACCTTCGGGATAGACGCGGTCGAGCACCAGGAACGGCTCTTTCGGCTCGTAGCGCACCCATTCGAATTGCGGCTCATACAGGTGCCAGTTCTCCAGGCCGTATTTGTCGGTGACGAAACGATGCTTGTTGTTGATCTCGCCCACGCGGGCATCTACCACGACCGTGTCGTTGTGTCCGGCGATCAGGCGCGGATAGCCCGCCGCCTGCAATTCCTGGATGACGCCCTCGATCTGCCAGGGCGTGCTGGAGCAGGCCGGATACCAGGTGTCCCATGAGATATTGATCTTCAGGATGGTGTCTTTGTCCCTGGGCAGAGCGTCCTGATAGCCCGCCAGACGCATCACCTGGCGTACGTCGTCGAGCACTGTCTCTGGCGATGTCTTGAGAATGGCGACCTTGCCTTTGCCGGCGAACTCAGCCATAGGTTATTGCTCCTCGTCAGTATGTGATGGGACGATTGTAGCACAAACGAGATGCATTGTCTGACGCTGTTGGCGCGATGTGTGCCGCTGTAACCTCTCTTTTTGCCCTGCACGGACTCCTGAGTTCGATCATATAATAAACCTGGGATGGACGACCGCTCGGTTGCGGCACGCTGTGGGGAGAAAGGCCAATGCCCGACCAGACCTGCGAGCACTGTGGCAAAGTCAACCCTGAGAACGAAGCTTATTGCCTGGGGTGCGGACAGCTTCTGCCCGCCGGACGCGCCATGTCGACACAACGCCTGGCCGTTCCGCAACCCAAGCTGGAGTTGCGTTGGGGCACAGCTCTCTTCGACGAACACACCCTGCTACAATTCGAGGTCAAGGAGACCGGCGAGAAGATCACCTTTGAACTGCACCAGGAATGTGTGCTGGGGCGCACTCATCGGGATGTCGTCGCCGACCTTGACCTGAGTCCCTATCGGGCCATGGAGCGCGGCGTCTCGCGCCGTCATGCCAAGCTGATGCGCCAGAGCGGCACAGTGATGATTCAGGACCTTGAGAGCGCCAACGGCACATTTCTGAATGGAATGCGGTTGCTACCCCATCAACCGCGCGTGTTGCGCAACAACGACGAACTGGTGCTAGGCCGCCTGGCGTTGCGCGTATCGTTCCTGCCCACTCCGCAGACACACTCCAGCGACACCAAGCCGGTGATCACGCCGCCGGATACATCCCCGCCGCCTGGGCCAGCACAGTCGCGCGTCAATCCGCCCCGTGACGGCCACCTTCGCTAAGCGGCTGTTCAGCCCATCACGCCTGAGCGTAGCCGGGGTCGTGGGCGCATACGCCAGGCCAGATGCAACAGGTAGGCATCTGCAACCAGCGTCAGCGGCACCAGCGCGACGAGAGTGACGAAAGTGGAGGCGGGTTGGGTCAGCATTCCCAACGCGATCAGCACGAGTCCAGACCCTCCGTAAACCAGCGCGTAGCGCCAGAAGCGGCGCGGAGTATAGCGCAAGGGGTCGTCTGCGTGGGCGGGAGCAGTGTACCCCCGATCGGCCTGCGCGACGGCGCTCAACAACCAGATGCTCCCCACGACCCACCCCATGCCCAGCAGGAACGGCCCCCAAGCGGGCAGGGCTTCGGCATTGTAAGGCGTCAGCAGGGCGTAGAGCAGCAGGATGAGCGCCCAGACGATCCATCGCTCGCGCCGGGTGAGGGCCAGGTCAGCCGGAGACAGAAGGGGGACGCGGCGAGCCTGGCGCTCGTAGAGCCAAGCCGCGCCAGCGATGGCCAGCAGATTCAGCGGGATGCCCAACACCGCAGATGGGACAAGCGCCGGACTTTGCAGGCTGGCGCTGTACCACAGAACCAGCGGCATGGCCAGTAGAACGCGACGCAGAGCCTGTTCGCTCAACACCTGACTTTGCCCGAAACAGGTCAGGGTCAGCGCAAAGGGCAGCCCCATGCTCAACCAGGTGTGCCACACCATAACGACGAAGCCCACGGCGAACACGTGCAATCCCAACAGGCGTCCGCCGTCACCGCTTTCCCAGCCGGGGTTCCAGATCACTTTGGTCAGCAGGCTTTCGGTGGTGAAGCCGACCACCAGCCCGCCGACGGCCAACGTGCGCAGGGTCAGCGCCTGCTGACGGGCCAGGTAGTCGAGGATCAACAGGTAATGCAGGCCATAGACCAGGAGCACAAAGGGGTCGGCCAGCACAATGGGCGTAGCCCACGACTGCCCTTCCGTACAGACTGTCCCGATGACGGTCACCAGCAGGTACCAGGCCCAGCGCGTTTTGCTCATGGGGCATCTCCTGCTCAGGCGAAAACTATTCGGTTTTCTATCTATACGCACTGGGCCGGGGGACAGTCACCGATCTTGCCCTTTGCCCTTGCGGCTGCGCTCGCGCACGCTGATACGGATCGGCGTGCCGGTGAAGGGATAGGCCTGGCGAATGCGGTTTTCCAGGTAGCGCTCGTAGGTGAAGTGTAGCAGGTTTTTGTCGTTGACGTGCAGCAGGAAGGTCGGCGGGTCAACGCGCACCTGCTGCGCCAGGAAGATTTTCAGCGGGCGCGCCTGTTTGGTCTGCGGCGGATGATTGAGCATCGCCTCGCGGATGATGCGGTTCAGTTCGCTGGTGGGAATGCGCACCAGGCGTTCTTCCTGCACGCGCACAGCGGTTTCCAGCACGGTATGGATGCGCTGCCCGGTGAGCGCGCTGATGAACAGCACCGGCGCAAAATCCAGAAAGTCCAGCTCGCGGGCGATGGTCTGCTGGAAGGCGGTCATGGTGTAGGCGTCTTTCTCGATGGCGTCCCACTTATTGACCACCAGCACCACGCTCTTGAAGGCATCGCGCACCATACCGGCGATGTGCGCGTCCTGCTGCGTGATGCCCTCTGTGGCGTCCAACACCACCAGCACCACATCGGCCCGCTCGATGGCTTTGTGAGCGCGCAGCACGCTGTATTTCTCGATCCCTGGCGCAACCCGCCCGCGCCGCCGGATGCCCGCCGTGTCGATCAGTGTGATGGGCAGGCCATGCCAGGTGATGCGCGTGTCTATGGCGTCGCGCGTGGTGCCCGCGACGGGGCTGACGATAGCCCGCTCCTGGCCCAGCAGTCGGTTGAGCAGCGACGACTTGCCCACATTGGGCCGCCCGACGATGGCGATTTTGATCGAAGTGTCTTCGGCGTCGTGATCTTCGGGCGTGTGGAAGGGCAACGCCGCAACAATGGCGTCCAGCAGATCGCCGGTGCCCTTGCCGTGCAGCGCCGAGACCGGATACACCTCGCCCAGCCCCAATCCGTAGAACTCCAATGCTTCATCGAAATGCCCCACATGATCGGCCTTGTTGGCGGCGACCAACACCGGCTTGGCCGTGCGGCGTAGCAGCGTGGCGATCTCCTCATCCGCGGCGGTGATGCCCTGCAAAGCATCCACCACGAAGACGATCACGTCCGCCTCCTCAATGCCGATCAGCGCCTGAGCGCGGATTTCGTCAATGAAGTGCGCGCTGCCTTCTTCCAGCGGGCTGCCTTTCGGCTGATAGACCTCCAGGCCGCCCGTGTCCACCACGTCGAAGACCACGCCGTTCCAGTCGGCCTGATCAATGATGCGGTCGCGGGTGGTGCCGGGCACTTCGGAAACGACGGCCTTGCGCATTCCAACCAGCCGGTTGAAAAGCGACGACTTGCCCACGTTGGGCCGTCCGACGAGGGCTACAAGTGGTTTACGCATTGGTATTTCGCAGTCTCTCGATTTGGTATACGCGATGATTGTAACAAAGAGCGTAGTCGGTGAGAAGGCTGGGATGGCGGCGGGCCAGCGAGATTGCATCAAGCCGCTTGCCGCTTTACCTCACCCCCGCCTCGCTTTGCTCGGCTTGCCCCCTCCCCGCGTCGGGGCTTATCATTACCCACATCTTGAGCCGATGGCCCTCATCCCCCGGCCCCTTTTCCCGCGCCGCGGGCGAAGAGGAGCGCCTCGGCGGGAGAAAGTAAGTCCCCTCGCCCCGCGACGCAGTCGCGAGGGAGAGGGGATTGAGGGGTGAGGGGCAAGGTCAATCTATTGCGGCGATCCTGGCATACCTTGCAGATGCGCTATAATTACGAGGGTGCGGGTTACACAGCACCCGGCAGGCTGCGGCCTGTGGCGACGTGCGCCGCCCGCGCCAGCATTGTGGTATTATTGTGAAATTGACGTATACTCAAGCGTAATCATCCGGTGAGGTGGTGTTGCGTGGACTCCAGTCCCGCAGAGCACCGGCACACGATGCGGAGGGTCTGGCACCATGCCCCCTGAGAAGAGTGGGTTCTATTATCCGAATAAGTTCGCCCGCATCACCTTCAATGCCCTCGAAGCGGTGATGGGCAAGAACGGCTTTCACGCCATTTTGCACCTGGCGGGCCTGTCCGAATACATCAACAACTATCCGCCCGACAACCTGGAAAAGGAATTCGACTTCGCCTATTTCACCGCCCTGTGTGTGGCGCTGGAGGAAATGTACGGCCCGCGCGGGGGACGCGGCCTGGCGTTGCGCGCCGGTCGCGCGACCTTTGCCGATGCGCTGCGCGGCTTTGGGGCGTTGGCAGGTGTAGGCGATCTTGCCTTCAAGGTGCTGCCGCTGGCGGCCAAGCTGAAGATTGGTCTGCCCGCCATGGCCAACATTTTCACACAATTTTCAGATCAGATCTCCAACGTGCACGATGAAGATGACAAGTACATCTACACCCTGGAACGCTGCCCCATGTGCTGGAATCGCAAGGCCGATCGCCCAGTTTGCTATGTGGGCCAGGGCCTGCTGCAGGAAGGGCTGCGCTGGGTCTCTGGCGGGCACGAGTTCAAGGTAGACATGGCCACCTGCATCGCCAAGGGCGACGACATGGGGCGCTACTACATCTACAAAGAACCCATCGGCTGAGCGCACACGCTGCCTTTACGGTTCACGCCCCCGCCCGCGCGCGGGGGTTTTTCGTGCCTGCGATGGGCGCGATCACAACTCCCTGGCTCCCTGTGCGTAATAGAATATAGTTCGAATTGTAGCGCGGGAGGAAGCCCATGCACCCGTTCGACGAAACATACCTGGCGCGGCGCGAAAAGCAGATCAAAGAACTGATCGAGTTGCGCGCCATGACCTGGGCCTGCCTGGTGACCGGCGTGGCCCTGGGCGCAGCCGGCATCGCCCTGCTGAGCAGCGGTAGCGGCACAGCGGGAACCATTGTCCTGGTCTTCGCCGTGCTGTTCGGCATGGGGACGATCTTCATGACCGCCAGCTATTTCGCCCAGAAAGCAGCCGACCGCGCCATCCAGAAAGAATATGAGTTACTGGCGCTCTACGGCCTTGCGCCGGAGAAGGCCAAGCGCGCCGATCCGGGCGTTCCCCTGACCGATGACGGCGAAATCTCCCTGGACAGCCTGGCTGAAGAACCAGAGTGCCGGCGGGCACAAGACGAGTGACCAGCGAGCCGACGCCAGGCACCCCTACCCTATCCACAAAAAAACGGCGGTGCCCCGCAGGACACCGCCGCTCTTCAACTACCTGGGCGAACAGTCAGCGCCTAGCCGCCACGGGCTGCCAGTTGCGCTTCCTGATCGATGGTGTAGTAGTCGAAGTGATTGCCACCGAACAGGCCGTCCGTCTCGATGGGGAAGGAGAACCACGGCTTCAGCAGCGAGTAACGCAGACGCATGAAGAGCGGGATAATGGGGTGCAGACCCTCAGGCCCGAAGAACAGCTCTTCGATGCGATAGTACAGCTCGATACGGGCGTCCGGATCAGACTCCACCATGGCCTGAATGATCAGGTCATCCACCTCGGAGCACGGACGCTTCATATCATTGTGGGTTGACTCGCAGTGCAGCACGTCGTTCACCCAGTTGTTGGCATCCGGATAGTCGGGGCCCCAGCCCAGCGTCCACACATGCGGACGGTCAGCGGCCTCGTTCTGGGCAGATACCGTCTCCAGCAACACGGAGAATTCCTGCTGCTCGATGGTGAACAGGTTCGGGTCGCAGCCCAGTTCGCGCTCCAGCGCCGCAGCCAGGAATTCGGCCCAGGTGCCCGCACCGCTGTAGGTGACGAACTCCATGTTGGGCAGGCCCTGGCAGCCAGGATAGCCGGCGGCTTCCAGTTCAGCGCGGGCGAATTCTGGATCGTAGCCCACACCTACCTCGTTGATCGGCGGCGCACCGAACATGCCGGGCGGGGTGAAGTGGATCATGGGGATGCCCAAGCCAGCGCGGATCTCCTCAATGAAGGCGTTGCGATCCACGGCAGCCGAGAAAGCACGCCGGACATTCACATTGTCGGTGGGCGACTTGTCGAAGGCCAGACCGAAGTAGAAAACCACTGGCTCGGAAACCTGATGCAACTGATCGGCGTAGGCCGGATCGGCCAGGATGGACTGCAGCTCGGCGGTGGGAACGCCCACACCCTCGATCTGATTGTCCTGATACAGCGCGAAGGCCGTACCGGCGTCCTCGACCACGGTGAAGACCAAGCGCTCGACATTGCCAGGGCCAACCAGGTCGGCGGGGATGTGCGGATTGCGCACCAAGACGTGACGCACGCCGCGGATCCACTCATCCATCATGTACGCGCCGTTGGTGGTCAGGTTGCCGGGTTCGGTCCAGTTGTCGCCGTACTGCTCGATGATTTCGCGCGGCACCGGGCGATAGACCCACATGGGGGTTTCGCTGAGGAAGTAGCTCGCGGCGAAATTGAGGGTAACCTGCAGGGTGGTGTCGTCGAGCGCGGTCACCTGCACCAGGTCGCGATCGGCATCGGTGAAGGTCTCGGCATCCATCGCCAGCGTGTCGGCGCAACCGGCCACCACACCAGAGACCACATAGCCGTACTCGGCCAGCACGCGCGGGTCGCAGGCACGCTTGATGCCATACTCCACGTCGCCAGCGGTCACCATACGCAGGATTTTGGCCTCATCGTTGACCGGATCCCACTGCACCCAGGGCACATCGTTGCGCAGGGTGAACGTCCACACCAGGCCATCTTCGCTGACCGACCACTCGGTGGCCAGTTCGGGGTCAATCTGGCCGGGGACCAGCGGGTTGGTGTTGGTCAGGCCCAGGAACAGGTTCTCGATGTAGTCAATCGAGACCGAGTCAGTTGCCAACTGCGGGTCGAGCGTGCTGATCTGCGAGCTTTCCAGCAGATAGGCGGTGATCGGTTCGCCCTGGCGCACCGTGCTCACCAGGGTGACGTCCGCGGTGCTGGCGAAGGCGAAGCTCGTAGGCAGCAGCGACACGACCATCGTCAGCGCCACGGCCAGCGCAAAGGCACGATAGCTTTTCTTAAACATTCAGCTCCTCCTGTGAGCCACTTGAGATTTGAGAACAACCGCTAAGTCGTTGAACGTGTCTACTCTGTGCCGACCACCTTGCCTCGGCGAGCGGGGTCAGGTCGTTGGCGATGAGGTGTCCCTCCTTTGCTGTACCATAACACTTTTGAGCCATAAGGTTATAAAAAATAACTTCCCCTTTTGCCCATCCAAGGCCCATGATAGCGCCATCCAGTCAATGCCATCCGGCCCTGCTGGCAGAGGGAATATCGTTGGCTGGGGAATGGTCTCCGGGCATATGTAAGCAGTAACTATTGTGTCTGATGCCTGCCCAAAATCTCCTGAGAAAATCTTCTGGAACCGCAGATGGTTCGTCATGCATATACTCTACATATACATCACATGATGCCCGTTTGGCAAGTTATTGCTGTTCGTTTAGGGCCTGTGTACCATAACGATACAGAGGGCGCGCTGGGGCTGCGTTCCCGTCTGCCCAGCTTAGAGGCCATTTGATAACCCCTCACCCCGGCGCTGTGCGTCACCCCTCTCCCTCAATGGGGCGAGGGGAAAATCTGGCCTGTCTCCCCTTCGCCCCTCAGAGGGAGAAGGGGCTGGGGGTTGAGGGGGGCTTTTCAAACGGTCTCTACAGATGTGCCGCCAGGAAGACTGTCACATCCCTCTATGTATGTTACTTGTCAGCAGAAGAATCGGTTCAGTAGCGAATTCAGGTAAGGATTGGAGACCGTTCCAAAACTTCGCCCTCAGCTTCCCTGCATGGAGAGATAGTGAGCGCTTCCCCGTGTGTGGGAAGGAGATTCAGGGGTGAGGTAAAAGCTGCCGCTCAAAGCTTCTCAATGTAGTCTCCGAGAAAGTCCAGTCGTCTGGCCTTGATTTACCTCGCCCCGCCCGGCGCAGATATGCTCCGCTACCTTTTGCTGAGAGAGCGAAGCGCGGCTGGCGGCAAGGCAAACGAGCCGAACTCGCCAGGTTTTCTGAGATCATGAGCGGGAGCAAGGCCAGAAAAAAAACCAGCAGCCAGTGATCAATTGTGCCAATGAGCGCGTATAAGAGGATAAGATTTGAGGACAACGGCTGAGGCGCTGCGCGCCAAAGGCCAGCAAGCAGCCTGAATACATCCCCCTCCCCCCCACATAGGTGCACAGATGCCACCGTTCGCCGGTATCTGTGCGCCTTCTTTTGTGGATCAGGAGGGTTCCCAGCGGTACTCCATATGCCGGGCCGTCTCCAGGGCTGTCTCCTTGCCGATCAGCCGCTGCACCACATAGAGCGCCGTATCAATCCCCGCCGTGATCCCCGCCGCGGTGATGATCTGTCCGTTGTCCACAAAACGGGCGTCGCGCACAATCTCGCAATCCGGCGCGACCGCGGCCAGTTCGTCGAAGGCGCGGTGATGGGTCGTGGCACGCTTGCCCTGCAACAGTCCCGCTGCGCCCAACAACAGCGCGCCTGTGCACACCGAGATCACCAGTTCTGCGCCGCGCGCCTGCCGTTGAATGAACTGCACAGTGGCCGGATTGTTGCGCTCGTGCCGCGCCCCCAACCCGCCGGGCACAACCAGAATATCGGCCTGCGGCGCGTTAGCGTAGGTATGGTAGGGAGTGACGCGCAAGCCACTGCGCGTGGTGACCGGGGGCAGTTGGCGCTCGGCGACAGTGGTGACGCTGAATGGCACCGGTCCGGTAGCTCGCTGCCCGGTGATCGAAAAGACTTCCATCGGGCCAGAAAAATCGAGCGTATCTACGTCATCAAACAACATTATTAGCACAATGCGCGCCATGAAACTGTTCCTCTGCAGTCACACGAGACATCAGCCGGCAGATCAGGCGTAGATCGCCGGGCCTTCATTGTAGCCCGACACCCCTGCCCTGCAAAGAACCGGTCACCAAGACGCAGGGAAATCGTCAAACAGCCAATGGGGGACGCTGCTCAGCCGGTGACGGGCAGCCCATCACACGCTCCGCTGATCTGCAACCATTGCCCGTTGTTGATCGCCCAGCCCTGTTCACCGTTGGCGCGTTGCACCTGCCACCAGCTTGTGTCGGCGTTGCGCCCGATGATGGTCACCAGTTCGCCCAGCGCAAACCGCCCGCGCCGCGCCGCCGAGGTGCCCGGCCCCTCGCGGAAGTTGAGGCTATCTACCACCACCCGCCCGCTACACCCGGCCCCTGTCCCTGCCCCCGCGCCGCTGGCCACCCCGCTGACCTCTACCAGCAGCGTCGCCGGTGCGCTGGCCGCGCTGCCGTTGAAGGCCACAATCTCCAGGGTGAAGGTGCCCTGGCGGTCGGGCGTCCAGGTGAGGATGGCCTGCGCCGGGCCGGATTGTCCCGGAGGCAGGGCCTTGGTAGTGGCGACGCGCCCGCCCACGCTCATCAGGAAACTGGTGGCCGCGGAATCGGTGGCGACGGTGATGTCGAGCGGCTGATTGGCGGGCACGCGCACCCCGCTTTCCGGCGCGAGCACGCGCACGGTCGGCGCTGCGCCAGGCGCATTGATGGGCGCGGGCTGCTGCGAACTGTCCTCATCCGCACCGAAGCGCAGCGTGCAGGCGAGCGCCGCGCTCAGCAACATCGTCAGCAGCAGACCCGCCCGTCGCATCATACGAGCATCTCCCTGCTGTGGAGTAGATCAACCCACGCCCCACAGCAACACCGCGTCGGCAGCGCCACCAGAGGCCAACCGTGTGCCATCCGGGCTGAAAGCGACGGCTTCCACCGTGCCGCCTGTGGAAAGGACAGCTAGCTGGGCGCTGGTGCCCGTATCCCACAGGCGCAGCGCTCCGTCCGCTGAAGCGCTGGCGATCAGAGTCGCGCCAGGGCCGATCGCCAACCCGCTGATAGCATTGCCGCCGTGATTGAGCGTTGCCGCCTGGTAGCCGCTGGCGTACCACGCCCGCACCAGGTAATCCCCCGCACAGAGCGTTTCCTGGCTGCTGGCAGCAATCAATCCTGTCGCCGCATCAACCGCCAGGCGCGTGAAGGTCGGGCCTTCGGCCAGCGTTAGCAGGGCGGCGTTGGGCGTATCGAGGGTGAAAATGGACACCTCGCCCCCGCCCAGGCTGCAATCTTTGGCGGCGCTGGCAACGACCAGCGT
>OGCI01000572.1_pt1 | contig 39933 bp, 25 predicted proteins | sample 1570021 | NCBI WGS metagenome assembly OGCI01 (sample SAMN06264664, study PRJEB24512) | hot springs metagenome | isolation source: Hot spring water | place: South Africa: Tshipise | collected 2015-06-21
ATGACATGGTTGCCTGATTGGAGCACTATGTTAACGACTGTTTGTGAAAAATCCAAAACCCAACCGTTCGGAGTATAGCGTGGCCATCTTTTCGTAAAAGTGCCCTTGTCACAGACGACACATTTGTCTTCGACGTGATCAAAGCAATCGGAGTGATGGGGGCGGCAAAGTCGGGATTTCTCGTTCACAGTTCCGGCAGCAGCCCGATTTTACGCAACAGCCCGGCGACATCCCAGATGTACACCGCCCGGTAGAGCTTGTCCCCTCGAAACGTGAGCAGCGAGGCGCCGCGCACGCTGATGCGCCGGCCGCTGGCGGGGATGTTCAGCAGCGGGCCGCGGTGGGTGGCCTCGGCTCGTCAGACCTGGACGACGCGGTCCCCCTGGATGACGATCTCGTCTATGGTGAAGTGCAGGTCGGGGAAGGCCGTCAGGTAGCTCGCCACCGACGCGGCCATCCCTGCCGGCCCGCGATGGGGCACGGCCTCGCCCGCGTTCTCCCCGCGTAGTCCTCGGCGCACAGCGCCGCCACCCGCTGGGGATCGTGCGCGTTCCACGCCTCGATCAACTGCGCAGCCAATCGTGCCAGCTCCTCGTTGCGTCGCCTCTCATCAGTCACGATCAAACTCCCTATCAGCACGCAAGTCACGCATTACGTTGCACGTTGCACGTTGTACGTTGTACGTTGCACGTTTCACGCCTCACGCTCCCCCCACCTCGCGCCCCCGCAACGCCTCCGTCACCTGCGCGATCCCGGCCGTCAGATGGCGGCGGTAGGTGCTGAAGGGCAGATCCAGGAGTTCGGCCGCCTGTTCCTGGGTGGCCGCGGGCTGGAAGTAAGTGTGATGGAGCGCCCGATAGAGCTTGAGATCGCGCGGGGAGGCTTGCAGCGCGGCAGCCGCCTCGGTGATGAGCGCCTGCAGGATGGCTGCCCGGTCGCCGGCACCAGCCGACGCGCCTGCGCGTTGGGCCGCGCCCCACACCAGGCGGGAGCGCGCCAGCGGATTGCTCCGCAGCAGGTCGGGCCGCACGAAGTCGCGCAGCGCATCGCGCACGGCCGCGGCGAAATCGGGCTGGCTGAGCACCACCACCTGCTCGGCCAGGCGCGGCGCAGATGCCACCGCCGCGGCCTCGCCCACCTCGCGCTCGCCCAGCAGGGTCAGCCAGGCGGCCGGCGGGGTGACGCGCCAGTCGTGGCCGTAGACGCCGTAGCGCCGGCCGCCGACCTCGAAGTCCGCTTCGGGCAGGCGGGCCAGGTCGGCGTAGGCCAGCACCGGCGCCCAGAACTCGGCCTCGGCGCAGGGGAAAAAGGTGTAGGCCAGGCCGGGCGTGGTCAGGTAGTGGCTCACCGCCTGGATGAAGACCAGGCTTTGCACGGGCGAGACCGCCTGGTAGGTCTCTGCGGCCATCCAGAAGCGGAAGATGGTGGCCCGCTCGCCGGGACGCAGCGCCGCATGGGCCTGCAGATAAGCCCAGGTCGCCTGCGCGGCGGGATCGGCCTGCCGTTCGGCGGCCGTCGTCCGCTCCAGCGCCAGCAGCTCCATGAAGCCGATGGGTTGCCGGCCGGGGTCGCGGAAGACCAGGAAGCCTTCCGGTTGATGCTCACACCAGCGCGCGGCGATCTGCGCCGACGCCTCGCCCTCGTGCCGCGCCACCATCGCCCGCAGCGCGGCCCGATCCTCCCCGCGCATTGCGTCGGGCAGGATGCTGCCGCCCTCGGCCCACTCGAAGAAGGGCCGCACGGCCGGGTTGTCGCGGTGCAGGAAGACCAGGTCGAACAGGAGATGCTGTTGGTTGGCGCGGTCGGTGGCGCCGAGGCGGCCTACGTAGAACGCCCGCGCCCGGCAGTGCAGTTCCCGATACCAGTCGGGGTGGCGCCAGCGCAGATCGGCCACCAGAGCCTCCCGCGCCAGGTCGTGCAGGAAGAGGCCCAGCGGCCCTGCTTCGATGAAGGAAAGCTCGCGCAGCCAGTCGAACAGCTCGTGCGGATCGGGCAGGTTCAGCATGGCTGCCAGCAGCGACTCGCTCAGCGTGCGCACCTGCGCGCACGCCTCCAGCGCGGCGCGATGGGCGGGGCCGGGCGCCTTCTGGACGAACTGCTCGAGGAGGGTCTTGATGATGTCGGGCGCGTCCTCGGGACGGAACACCACCGCCTCGCGCTGGGCGAAGGTGTCGGCCACCAGCGACAGGGCCAGGGGATGGCCGTGGGTGAAGTCCATGACCGCCTGCTGCTGCCCCGCGGGCACGTTGCGTTGGCTGAGGTAGCGTCGGCTCTCGTCGGGGCTGAGATTGCGCAACGGCACCACGCGCACCAACGTCTGCCAGCCGGGATCGGACCGCCAGGCCGGCGACAGCGGGTTGCGGCCGGCCAGCACCACCAGCACATCGGCGGGCAGTTGCGGCAGGAACACATCGCGCAGCCAGTTGTCCAGCGGCGCCAACCGCTCGCAGGTGTCCACGAGGATGACGGTGCGGCCCTCGCGCGCGGCCAGAACCGCCACCGTTCCGCTGACTGCCGCTACTCCGCTGGCCGGCGATGCCTCCGCCGGGCCCACCCCCAGCGCCAGCCGCAGCGCGGTCAGGAACGCGTCCGGCGTCGGCTCGAAATCGCGAGCGTCCACCGCGCAGGCGGCGATGTCCGCCTCGCCGGCCAGGGCCACGAACTCGCGCAGGAGCGCGGTCTTGCCCACGCCGCCTGGCCCGCAGATGTAGAGCACCAGGAACGGTAGCTCGGGCGCGGCCAGCGCAGCCTGGAACAGGGCGCGCTCGGCCGCGCGGCCGACGAAGTAGCGTCGCCGCACGGCGGACAGCCGATCGGCGAGACGGGTGGACATGTATGCCTCTTGAACTGAGAATGTGCAAGCAGATGAAGTGCGTGCCTGACCGGCGCTCATGGCGCGTTGATCTGCTCCGGCCAGTCGGAGCGTTGGATTACCTGGCCGAACCAGCCGCTGGACTGCGAGGCATAGAGCCGATCGGGGTTGAGGGGCGAGCCGTTGATGTGATAGGCCTCCCAGCCTGCGAAATGGGGCCCGCTGATGTCCCACTGTGCGCGCTTTGCATCTGCCGTCAGGATGAACGCGCCCTTGCGCGTGCCCACCAGGACTCTTACGTTGCTCACGGTGCTTTCCTTTCGAGGATTATAATAGGACAAGTATAACACAAGTAAGAACGCAAGGCGAATTCAGATGTGCGGAGGCTGCGCAACCAGATCAGCGTCTGGACACCAGGGGGGCCAGGAACGTGGAAGGACGCCTGTGAGGTCCTGGGAGTCGCGAGTTGTCGGGATGGGTGTGGTATAATTCCACATAGCATCTTCATGTGAAAGGCGCTGTATGGACACGGTAAAAACCGCAACGCAGTTCGATCCGACGGCCGATCTGATCCTCTACGAGGGGGACTGTCTGGCCCTGCTGCCTCAGATCCCTGACCGTTTCGTCAAGCTGGTCGTTACTTCGCCGCCCTACAACCTGGGCAAGCCCTACGAGACCCGCCTGGACATGGACGAGTACGTGGCGCAGCAGCGGAAGGTCATCACCGAGTGCGTGCGTGTGCTGGACGGACGGGGCAGTCTCTGCTGGCAGGTCGGGAATTACGTCGAGGACGGCGAGATCATCCCGCTGGACATCGTCCTCTATCCCGTCTTCGCCTCACGGGGGCTGCACCTGCGCAATCGCATCGTGTGGCACTTCGGCCACGGCCTGCACGCCTCCAGGCGGTTCTCCGGCCGCTACGAGGTCATCCTGTGGTTCACGAAAGGCCACGACTACACCTTCAACCTGGACGACGTGCGCGTGCCCCAGAAGTATCCGACGAAGAAGCATTTCAAGGGACCGAGACGAGGGGAGCTTTCGGGCAACCCGCTGGGCAAGAATCCCAGCGACGTGTGGGAGATCCCCAACGTGAAGGCGAACCACGTGGAGAAGACGATCCATCCCTGTCAGTTCCCCGTGGAACTGATCGAGCGCCTGGTGCTGGCCCTGACCGACGCGGGCGATTGGGTGCTCGATCCGTTCATGGGCGTGGGCACCACTGCGATCGCGGCCCTGATGCACGATCGCAAGGCCATCGGTGCGGAGATCATGCCCGAATATGTGCAGATCGCCAGGGAGCGCCTTGCCCAGGCCGAGCGCGGCGCGCTGCGCATCCGGCCGATGGAGCGCTCGGTGTACGACCCCGACATGCCCGGCGCCAGCCTGCCGCCGCAGGTGGTGCGTCTGGGGCCGACGCCGGTACAAGGCCGCTTGTTCGAGCCGCGCGCGTCTTACGACGCAGAGGATGAGCAAGAATGAAGGTCGTCTATGAGTACTCCCATCTGGGCGGGGCCGAGATCTTGCAGGTGCGCTACCCTGATTGTCTGCGCGAGATCTACGAGGTCATCGCTGCCGTGACGGCGAGAAGGACCAAGATCAGCCAGGAGAAAACGATGGCTGGCAGAGAGTTGTACTCGCCCACGGACATGAACCAGCAGTTTCGCGATGCCTTTAGGGCCAGAGGCTATACCGAATTGCGAGACACGTACACCATAACGGTACCCAACAGCGACGTAGCGATCCCGGGCGCCTTCAAGCAGATTGACTTCGTGAAGGGCAGAGTGCTGGTAGAGGTGCAGTTCGGCAAGTACGCCTTCATGTTCTACGACATGGCCAAGTTTCAGTACTTCTTCAACGAGAACAAGGCCGACGTAGGAATCGAGATCGTTCCCTGCCATGCTCTGCATAGGCGCATGTCCACGGGGGTCTCCTACGGCGAGCAACTGGTGTACGATATCGAGCGCCTGAAGCGTCACTTTCCTGCCGTCCCGGTGAAGGTCATCCTGATTGATACCGACGAGGAATGACGTCAGATGATGGCCTCGTCCGGCCCCACGCATTCACCCGAAAAGAACCGCCTGCGTGCCAGGCGCCCGCTCAGACGCCTGGCACGCTCCGCCGAGCCCCTACCGCCGCATCACCAGCGGCAGGTACGTCTTCAGCTGGGATACCACCTCCAGCGTCGCGGCGATGCTCTCGGTCTGGCTGTCGCCCTGCGCCTGTACGACGAAGACGTACAGCCCCAGCGGCGTGCCGGCCCCGCGCGTTACGAGCAGATAGGCCCGCCCCGGCGGGGTGACCGTCACGCTGGCCCCGCCCGCCCCGGTCGGCGTCAGGCTGAGGCCGACCGAGCCGTCGGGGGGCGCGCTGCCGGCCGCCAGGCTCAACGTGACCGGCGTCGTCCAGCCGTCCTGGCCGGCCAGGTCGAGGGCGAAGACCGAAACCCCCGGCCGGCCTGCCACCGCGAACTGCCGCGCGGGTTGCACGGCCGCGAGGAACGCCGGCTCGCGCACGGTCAGGGTCAGCGTCAGCGTTGCGGTCACGCGGCCGTCGCTGCCGACGATGCGCAGCGGGTACTGGCCGCTGGGCAGGAGCGAGGTGTCGGTCAGCCGCAGGCTCGTCTGGCCGCCGGGTGCCACCGCGTCCGCGGCGAAGCGCCACTCCAGCCCCTCCGGCGCGTCCGCCAGCGCCAGGTCCACCGGGTCGGCCGCGGCGTTGATAGCCGTCACGCCGATGGTCGCCGTGACCGAGCCGTTGGCCGTCACCGTGGCGCCGGCCGGGCCAGTCAGTCGGAAGGCCGGCTGCTGCGCCCGCACCCGCAGGTCGAGCCTGCGTTCGACACCGCCCCCGCGCGCCTCGATGGGCACGGTGTAGACGCCGTCAGCCAGGGCAGCCGTCGTGGAGATCGTGGCGTTCACCTGCACGCCCGCCACCGTCGGCGTCACCACCTCCCGGTCGAAGATCACCGAGATGCCGGCCGGGAGCGGCTGGCACTGGGCCAGCATGGCCAGCAACGGCCCGGCTGTGGCAACTGCGGGCGACAGCTCGCAGCCGGCAACCAGCGTCACGCCGTCAGGATAGGCCGGATCGGTCGTGGCCAACATCAGCGCCACGGCCTGCGCCGCGCCCGATCGCACGGTCACCTCGCCAGCCGGGCCGGTCAGGGTGAACCCCGCGCCGAGCGGCGTCGCCGTGATCTGCTCGGAGGCCGAGACGCGGCCGGCGCCATCATCCACCGCCTCCAGCCAGAGGGTGTAGGCCTGGCCGGGGTTGAGGCCGACCACCGTGTAGGCCAGCGCGTCGCCGACGTTGACCTCCTGCTCGGCCACGCCGGGCTGCGTGCCCAGCTTCAGCACGTAGCGGTCCACGTCGGGATTCGGGTGCCGCGACCAGGTCACCGCCAGGCTGCGGTAGGCCGGCCGGGCCGCCAGGGCCGCGTTCCACGTCGCAGCCCACGGGTGGCTGACCACGACCGGGGTCGTCGCGTAGGCGCGGGCCGGGCTGCCGCGGCGGTCGTCGGCCTGCACCCAGATGCGGTACGTGCCGCTGGGCAGGTCGTTCAGGCTGACGCTCCGGCTCTGCGGCGTGCCGTTGATCCAGGCCGGATCGCTGCCCGTCAGGCCTTGCGTCAGAGGGAAGCCGGCGTACAGCGGAGTGGCAAGGGTTGCGTCCGGGCCGTCCGCGCCGGCGGCCGCCAGGGTCGTTTCGATGGGGCCGGGGTTGGCGAAGATGCTCACCGTGGCGCTGATCTGCGTGGAAACCAGCCGCCAGCTGACCTGCGCGGTGTTGCCCGCGGCCGGCGTCGCGGTCACGTCGCTGAGGACGGGGGCCGGGATGTTGCCGGTCACGCTGAGGACGTACTGATCGTCGGCGCCGGTGTTGGTGAGCACGGCGCGCCATTCCCCGCGCGCCGGCGCATCCACCTCGTAGGTGAGCTGCGTCGTGCGCTGCGCCGCCTGGTCGAGGGCGACCTCAGCCCTGGGGCCGCTGTCGCGCACGACGACCGTGTGCACCATCCCCTCGCGCAGGCTCTCGCCGGTCAGCGTGACCAACGGCCGGCCCGAGGCGTTGTCGCGCACCTCCAGGTTGTACGTGCCGGCCGGCAGCGTGATGTAGCTGCTGGCCGTCCGCCGGCCAACATTCCGGATCAACACCGAGCCGCCCTGGATCGCCAGGTCGAGGGTCCGGGCGTCTGACCAGGCGTGCAGCAGGCGGATGCGCGTCTGGCCCAGGCCGGGCAGCGTGTTATCGTCGGCCACCGACCAGAGCAGGCCGGGGGTTGCGACGAGGGTGTAATCCCGATCCGACTGCACATCCAGGTTCAGCGTCGCCACCGTCGTGCCGCCGGGGGTGGTGACCGCGAAGGCGCGCTGGCCGGGCGCAAGCTCGGCGTAGGCGGTGATCGCGCCCGCGGTGCTGCCTGAAAGGAACGGCACGTTGCTGAAGAGCGAGACGCCGTCGGCCAGCAGGTTCAGCGCCGGCTGGCTCTCCACGCCATGGACGAAGCGCACCCGGCCCGGCGGCGCGGCGTCCTGGCTGACCACCGCCTGGAGCGCGGCGGGCGACTCGACCCCCGCCTGGCCCGCCGCGGCCATCTGCCCCATCACGAACACCGTGTAGACGCGGCCCTCGACCAGGGGCATGTCGGGCAGCACGACCAGCGGCGCCGCGAACCCGGCCCGCCGCACCTGGAGCGCATATCTCCCCGCGTCCAGCGGCGCGTACTCGCTGGCCCCGCCATAGGCGACGTCGAACAGGATCGGCAGCTCGCCGTCGGCCGACAGGTCCAGCGCCGGCGCGTTGCGCGACGCGTTGACCAGCCGTACGGCGGCCTTGCCTGCGGCCGGCCGCGCGTTGTCATCGGCCAGGAGGAACAGGCTGGCCGCGGCGGAAGCCCCGGCAGCCACCGCGGTGTAATCCGCGCCTTCGGCCAGCGTCACCGTGCGGCTGACCAGCGGCGTGCCCGTCGCGCTGGCCAGGACAACACTGACCGTGTGGTCGCCGGCCGGCACGGTCACGTAAGGCGTGGCCGCCCCGAAGCTGATATTGGAGAAGACCGGTGCGCCGTTCACCAATACGCTCACCGGCCCCACGCCCGCTACCGCGTGGACCAGCCGCAGCCGCGCGGTCGGCGTCGTCGCCTGCGCCGAGGTCTCCGACTCGATGGCCGGGCGGACCGATGGATCAAGGCCCGCCCGCGACGCGAAGCGGTTGGCCAGGATCAGCGCCTGGGTCGCCACCGTCGTCTGGGCCACGACCTCCGGCGCCAGGTCGTCGGTGGGCTGGCCCAGGGGCGCGTCCCAGCCGGCCGCGGCCGCGCTCAGCCCGCCGGCCGGCCCGCCAGGGAGCGGGCTGGCCGCGGTGAGGGTGACGACCTCGCTGTAGCGCACGCCGGCCGGCAGCGAGGTCGGTGTGATGCGCACGCCGTCGGGCCGGATCAGCTCCAGGCCGGGCGTGCTTCCGAAGCGCGTCAGCCCGAAGACCACCTGGCTGGCCGCCTCCAGCCGCACGGGCGTCTGCACCTCTCCTTCAACCGTGAAGAGCAGGCCGGTTTCGGGGTCGGTCCAGTCGGCGGCCGCGGCGGCCAGGCCCGCGGCCCGGGCCGCCTGCAGCCGGGCCAGCGCGGCCTGCATCTGCACGGGCGTCACCAGCTTGTACTTGTCCACGTCGCCGCCCACCTTGAGCTTGCCCGTGGTATCCACGTAGAAACCCGCAGTGTAGCCGGCGATGGTCACCTTGCCCTTCAGGCCCCACACCGTCGTGTTGCTGGGCGTCGTGAACTCGCCCACCTCGGCCAGCGCATTGCCGACCTTCCAGTCTTGTCCGGGGATCTTCAGACAGCTCTGGCACTTGCTGGTCTTCCACGGCGCGCAGTTGAAGCCGTTGTACGCGCTGCCGTTGGGACAGCAGACCCAGGTGAAGCACTCGTTGACGATAGCGCCCTTGGGAATGCCTACCTCGGCCGTGGCCTTGCCCGCCAGGTGGAAGCCCTTGTAGTCGCTCCACGCCCACACCTCGACCTGGCCCTTGAGCACCACGATGTCAATCCACACCTTGGCGTAGAACTGATCCTTCTTGACGTTCGCGCCCGCGCCGGCCACCGTGAAGGTGAACACCTTGACCGCGCCGCTCAGCGCCAGCTCGAACGGGTTGCTGACCACTGTGGCCGAGCCTTTGACGCTGGCCAGCGCCACGCCGTTGACCTTCTTGCCGGCCGCGATCTCCAGCCCCACCGACACGGTGGTGCTGTTGGCGGTCAGCGTGACCTTGCCCGAGATGCTGGTCAGGAAGAAGCCGGTGTTGCCGATGGGGATCGAGCAGTCTAGCGACAGGGAGGCTTCCTTCAACTCCAGCCCGGCCAGGCCGTCGGTGTAGCTGGCAGCCCACGCCTGCGCCTCTTGCGGGGCCGGCTCGATCTCCAGCACGGCCTGCGCGCCCGGCGTCGCGTAGAGCTTCACCCCGACCTTGATGCCGGAGCAGCCCACGGCCCCGCCCAGGCTGGGCATCTTGAAGATGCCATTGGCGGTGATCATGTAGCCGTCCCCCTCTTTGACCAGGGAGCCGCTGACCTGCAACGTGAAGCCGCCCGTCTTGATCTCCGGCAGTTGGAAGCTGCCGCCGCCGATGCTCACCGCGTCGGCGCCGCCGCCGGGCTTGATGGTCACGTTGTTGAGGTTCACCCCGCCGCCGCCGAACCCGCTGGGCAGCTTGAGCGAGGCCGCGGTGATGGAGAGGGCACCGTTGTCCTTGATCTGGATGTTGGTGGCCGACAGGGTCAGCCCGGCCAGGGCCAGCGAAAAGCTGTTGATCGAGCCACTGATCGCGCCCAGGCTGTTGACGCTGATGCTGCCCGCGGCGCTGGCGTTGCTGCCGGGGATGCTGATCGCGACTGTGCCGGTCAGGGTCACCTTGTAGGCCGTACCGTTGTTGGTGATCTCGATTTTCGCTTTGGCGTTGGTGACCGAAAAGCCGCTGGCGCTGCCGATCTTGAAGTTCGGGATGGTGATATTAGCCGTGCCGCCGCCGATCTGCAGGCCCTGGGCCGTGATGGACACGTTGGTGACGGTCCCTCCGCTGCCGCCCAGCTTGGCCGGCAGGGTCAGCATGGCGCTGGCCACCGAGAGGCCGGTGTTGCTGACGGTCGCGTTGGTGAGCGCCAGGGTCAGGGTGGCGATGTTCAGGCTGAGCGCGCTCACCGTGGCGCTGAACGCGCCCGTCGTGCTCATGCTGCCGGTGATGCTGAGGTCCTTCTGGTTGCCCGGCAGCCGCACCTGGAGCTTGCCCCCGATCGCCAGGGTGTAGCCGTTGGCGGCCGTGCCCATCGTTGCGGTGGCGCCCGAGAGCTTGAGGGTGTTCCCGCCGCCGAGCTTGAACTCAGGCAGGGGGATGGTCGCCGCGGCGAAGGCCAGGCCGTCCTTGGTGATTTTCGCCAGCCCCACCGAGCCGGTCGCGCCGCCCAGGCTGGCCGGCAGGGTCAACATGGCCGTCTGCACCGAGACGCCCGCCTGGCTCAACGTCGCGTTCTTGAAGGTCAGGGAGGCGCCGGCCAGGTTGAGCGCGAACTGGCCGACGGTCGCGCTCAGGTTGCCCAGTGCATTCAGCTTGAAAGACGGCAGGTTGAGGACCCACTGGTTGCCCGGCAGGTTGATCCGCAGCGTGCCGAACCCGGCCAGCTCGTATTTGCCGTTGGTCAGCGCCAGCTTGCCGCCCGCGTCGCTGATCCGCAGCCTGGAGCCATCGCCGAAGTTGATGTTCGGCAGGTTGAAGGTGGCATTTGCGCCTCCCAGGCTCAGGCTGTTCGGCGTCACCTGCAAGTTGCTGACGGCCGCGGCCAAGCCGCCCAGGGCCGCGGGCAGCGTCAGCGTGACCAAAGGCGCCTGGACCCCGGCGTTGCTCAGGGTGGCGCCGGCAGGCACGGCGATGGTCGCGCCGGCCACCGGCAGGCTGAACGCTTGCAGCGTCCCGGCAGTGGTGATCCCGCCGCCGGAGCCGGCCAGGGTGAAGCCGGCGGCGACCGCGACATTGATGCCCGGCGGGGTCAACCGCAGCGTGGCCGAGCCGGTCACCGCGGAGGTCACCAGGTTGATCTGGGAGATCGCCAGCCCTACACTCGCGTTGAACCCAGCGATCTTCGACAGCAGATAGCTGGTGCCGCCGCCGAGGGTCGCCAGCCCGTTCCCCACCCCCGCGCTGAAGCTGCCGGTGAACAGGTTGAGCTGCTGTTCCCCTGCCTGCAGCGCCAGGGTGACGTTGGTCGCGGTCAGCGTGCTGTTGGTGAAGACCAGCGAGTCCCCGGCGCCGATCAGCACCAGGTAGTCGCCGATGAACACCCTGCCGGAGGCGCGCATGAGGCCGCCGCCCAGGTCGGTGAACTGGTCGGCGGTGATCTTGACGACGCCGACCGTGCGCGTCTGGCGGTTGGGCGCCACCGCCGGCGCCGGCACGGTGTCGAAGAGCGACACGAGGGGCCGGGCGAGCGATTCATCTGCGGCGGCATCCAGGTCGGCCGGCTGGGCCTCAGGGGTCGAGGCTGTGCGCAAGCCCCCTTCAGGGTCGGGAAGCTGCGCCTCATCTGGCATCGAGGCCTCGGCTGGTTGCTCCTCATTCGCGGGCAGACCGGCTGAAACCTCGATCCCTTGGGCCGGGGCGTCCGCTGGGCTGTCGGACGGGAGTTCCTCTAGGGGCGAGGCGGTGGGCAAACCGCCTTCAGGGTCGGCCGGTTGCCCCTCGTCCCCTGGCAGACCGGCGATGGCCTCGATTCCGGATGGCGGGGCGTCCATCGGGCTGTCGGACGGGAGTTCCTCTGGACCCGGGGGCCCGGCCAATGCCGCGCCGTAGCCGGCCGCGCCGGCCGCAGCCCTCGTCCCGGCTCGTGGCGCGGCGAGCTCGGCAGCCGGCAACGCCAGATGGCGCTCCACCAGCTGCTCGAAGTCGTCGCCGGAGGCGTTGGCCGCCGCCGGGTTGTTCAGGACGTACTCCAGGGCGCGCACCGCGGCCAATTGCAGCCGCTCGGGGTCGGCCTCGCCGACGCGCGTGAAGAAGGCCTCCCGCGTTTCGCCGGGACGGCGCTGCCAGCCCGCTGCGGGGGCCGGTTGGCCGGCCTGCGTGGAGGCGGGCGCTGCGATGAGTTCGGAGAGGGCGGCCGCCACGGGCGGAGATAAGAGCTGGGCCGCGATCAGGACGATGACGAGCAGAAGCTGAACGGGACGGGGGGCGGGAACTCGAGCCACGGGCGCCTCCTGCGCGTGAGAAAAAGGTGCGCCGGCCCAAGCCGGTCGCTGGACCGACCTCGGGCCGGCGCAACAGACGAGTGCAGGCAGTCAGCGCAAATGACAGGCATCGCGCTCTGTCTGGACTAGATATTGTCGGGACTGTACAAACGAGGGAATAATATCAGAACATATCACAGTGCAAAGTAACAGCGATTCCAGAGGCCGCGGCGAAACCGCCGCGGCCGGCACGCTGCATCGGCGGAGACGGCAGTCCCCGCAGCGCGAGGATCACGCCGGGCTCGCACACTCGGCGATGAGCTCCTGCAATCGCCGCTCCAGCACGGCAAGGGAGTAATGCCGCTGCGCCAGCGCGTAGTTGTGCGACGCCCATTGCTCCGCCAGGCCCGGCGTGTCCAGGAGACGGTATACAGCTTGCGGCCATCGGCCGGGGGGCCGCCGCGTTTCGACGTAGCGGCGCTAGACGACGCGAAAGGCCAGAAATGTCCTGCGCTGGTCGCCTTCCCCGCGGTCGAGGTACTCGACGGTCAGCCGCGTGCCGATCCAGCTCAAATCGGGATTGCGGGCATCCAGGCCCAGGATGCGCGCGCTGATCTGTGGCCCCTCGTCGAGCGCGACGATGCCCGTGACGTAGGGGTTTTCGCGCGTGTAGCCTTCGGCGATCATGGCACTGGGGCCGACGTAGATGACCGTGAAGGCTGCCAACGCGCCGCGGCCGCTCAGCTCGACCCAGGCGAGCGACTCCTGCCGACAGGTAGGGCAGAGGCTGCGCGGAGGCAGAAACAGCGCATTGCAGCGCGTGCAGCGCGCGGCCATCAAGCGATGCTCGCCGAGCAGCCGATTGAACGAGGCGGCCGTGAACGGGAGGGAAATGGTGTCTGACATGGCGAGCCTCCGCGCTATTTCCGTTCGTAAATGTGCACGACGCAGGTGGAACCGGTCGCGCCCACGTTGTGGGTGAGCGCCAGGGGGATGTCGCGCGTCACCTGTCGCGGCCCGGCTTCCCCGCGCATCTGCTTGAAGATCTCCACGGCCTGGGCCACGCCAGAGGCGCCGACCGGATGCCCTTTGGCCTTCAGGCCGCCGGAGGTGTTGATCGGCCGCGCGCCATCGCGCGCAGTCACGCCATCTTCGGCCATTTTGTAGCCGGTTCCGGTCGCGAAGAAGCCGAGGTCTTCGCCGGCCACCACCTCGGCGATGGTGAAGCAGTCGTGCACCTCGGCGATGCGGATGTCCTGCGCGGTGATCCCAGCCTGCTCGTAGGCGATGCGCGCCGCCGTGCGAGCAGCCGGCAGCGTGGTCAGGTCGGTGCGGCTGTGCAGCGGTACATCCGAGGCCTGGCCGGTGCCGATCACATAGATCGGATTATCGGTGAAGGCGCGCGCCCGTTCTGCGGCCACGAGCAGCGCGCACGCCGCGCCATCGGTGATCGGCGAGCAGTCGAAGAGGCGCAGCGGCCAGGCGATCGGCGGGTTCGCGGCGTCGTCGTGGAGGAAATCCCATTCATCGCGCCAGGTCGGCGCGGGCCGCCCCTTTTTGAGCGCAGCCTGGATGCGATTTTGCATCCAGGCCGCGATGGTGATGTTGAACTGCGCCTTCGGATTGAGCGCGCCGTTGGCATGATTTTTCAGGGCGACGTGCATCAGGTGTTCCGGCGTCATCCCGTAGCGATGCATATAGGCCGTGGCGATGGCCGCATAGAAGCCCGGAAAAGTGAAGCCGGCCGGCGTCTCGTACAGCACATCGGCCGCCGAGCCCAACGTATCTGTGACCTGGGCCGTGGGCAGCCGGGTCATGCATTCGATGCCGCCGACCAATACTACATCGTACATGCCCGCGGCGACCGCCAGCACGGCCTGGCGCAATGCGACGCCGCCGCTGGCGCAGGCCGCCTCCACGCGCACTGCCGGTCGCGGGGTCAGCCCCACGGCATCGGCCATGATGGGCGCCGTATGGCCCTGCCCCTCGAACAGATCGCTGGAATAGTTGCCGATGTAGAGCGCCTCGATCTCGGCGGGATCGAAGCCCTTGTCCACCGAGGCGCACAGCTCCTGAAAGGCTTCCACGAACAGATCGCGGCTCGTCTTGTCGGGAAAAGCCCCGAACTTCGACATCCCGACGCCGACCAGCGCGACGCCTCGGCCCAATTTCCGGATTAACATAACACCTCCTGTGATCTATGGTATCCTCAATGTGATGCTGGCGTACCGGTGTGTTTTGTTGAGGGCAGACCCACCTCCCCCTGCCAGCACCTCGGGGGGCGTGCTCAGGTCCCGACCACCAGGCCGCCATCCACCCGCAGCACCGCGCCGCTGATGAAGCTGGCCTCATCGGAGGCGAGGAACAGATAGGCATTGGCGATGTCTTCGGGCCGGCCCAGGCGGCCGAGCGGCGTGCGGGCGACCATCCCCTCCAGCACCTTTTCGGGCATGGAAGCCAGGATCTCGGTGGCGGTAAAGCCGGGCGCCACTGCGTTGACCCGGATGTTGTAGCGGCCGAGCTCGCGCGCCCACACCTTTGTCATGCCGATCACGCCGGCCTTGGTCGCCACGTAGTTGGTCTGCCCGAAGTTGCCGTCCAGGCCGACGACCGAGCTGGCGTTCAGGATGACGCCGCCGCCCTGGCGGATCATGTGGGGTGCCACGGCCTGCGCGCAGTTGAACACCCCCTTCAGGTTGACCGCGATCACTAGGTCGAACTCGGCCTCGGGCATCTGTTTAACCAGTTGTCCGTCCTTCCAGCGCACGAGCTGATTGTCGCGCAGGATGCCGGCGTTGTTCACGAGGATGTCTATGCGGCCATAGCGCGCCGCGACATCGTCCACCCATGCCTGCACTGCCTGCCGCTCGGCGACATTGACCGCGTAGAACGCTGCGTCCGGGCCCAGCAACGCCACAGTCTCCTGGCCGGCGGTCTCGTTCACATCGCAGATGACGACTTTCGCTCCCTCGGCCGCAAAACGGATCGCGGTCGCCTTGCCGATCCCGGCTGCGCCGCCGGTGATCAGCGCCACTTTGTCTTTCAAGCGCATCTTCGGGCTCTCCTTTCTGGGGTGATATTAAACTACATGTTCAGGGTTACGCCGCGGTTACATGGGCCAGGCGCGGCATGGCATCGGCGCTGAAGTGGCGCAAGCAATGCACAATTGACATCTACAATCGGCTGCGAGTATAATCTCCCCCGGCGGTTCGGCCCTCGACCGGTAACCTTTGGCGCAATGTCGCATCCAAACTCTCGGCGGGGGACGACGGCATCCCGTATTATACTCCCATAATCAGGAGTCGGCCATAATGGAGCAATCATATCGCGATCCCTTTGGCGCGCGCACGCTTCTGCCCGGCGGCGATCAGCCCGTTTACTACTATCGCCTGAGCGCATTGGAAGAAAAGGGAATCGGCCCGGTCTCGCGCCTGCCTTTTTCGATCCGCATCCTGTTGGAAGCGGTATTGCGCCAGATTGACGGCTTCGCCGTGACCGAGGACGATGTGGTGCGGCTGGCAAACTGGCAGCCGAACGACCCGGCCCCGGTCGAGCTGCCGTTTAAGCCGGCGCGCGTGGTCATGCAAGATTTCACTGGCGTGCCCTGCGTCGTAGACCTGGCGGCCATGCGGTCGGCCATGGCGCGGCTGGGCGGCGATCCCCGCCGCGTCAACCCGCTCATCCCCGTAGATCTGGTGATTGATCACTCGGTGCAGGTGGACCGTTTTGGTTCCAGGTTGGCCTTGTTCTACAATGCCGAACGCGAGTTCGAGCGCAATCGCGAGCGATATGAGTTCCTCAAGTGGGGCCAGAGTGCCTTCGACAATTTCCGCGTTGTGCCGCCGGCCACGGGCATCGTCCATCAGGTCAACCTGGAATACCTGGCGACCGTCGTCCAGATGCGGCCCGACGGCAGCGGCGCCTCGGTGATCTATCCCGACACAGTCGTCGGCACCGACAGCCACACGACCATGATCAACGGCCTGGGCGTGCTGGGGTGGGGCGTGGGCGGCATCGAGGCCGAGGCAGTGACGCTCGGCCAGCCGATCTACATGCTCACGCCGCAGGTCGTCGGCTTCAAGCTGACCGGCGCGTTGTGCGAGGGGGTGACCGCCACCGACCTGGTGCTCACGGTGACGCAGATGCTGCGCGCCAAAGGCGTGGTGGACAAATTCGTAGAGTTCTATGGCCCCGGCCTCAGTCAGCTGAGCCTGGCCGACCGCGCCACCATCGCCAACATGGCGCCCGATTACGGCGCGACCATGGGCTTTTTCCCGGTGGACGCGGAAACCATTCGCTATTTGATCAGCAGCGGCCGCGATCCGGCCTGGGCGGCCCTGGTCGAGCGTTATTACCGGGCGCAGGGCCTCTTCCGCACGGATGACACGCCCGAGCCCGTTTTCAGTGACACCCTGGAGCTCGACCTGAGCACGGTCGAGGCCAGCCTGGCCGGTCCCAGGCGGCCGCAGGATCGTGTGGGGCTGAGCGGGGTGCGCAACAGCTTCCGCAGGGCTTTCCCCGACCTGCCGCCGCGACCCGAGAACCCGGCCGACATGCACGACGTGGATCATGGCGCGGTGGTGCTGGCCGCGATCACCTCATGCACCAACACGAGCAATCCCAGCGTGATGATCGGCGCGGGCCTGCTGGCGAAGAAGGCGGTCGAGGCCGGCCTGCGCACCCGGCCGTGGGTGAAGACCAGTCTGGCTCCCGGCTCCAAAGTGGTCACCAACTATCTGGACAAGGCCGGCCTGACCCCCTACCTGGAGGCGCTTGGCTTTCACACGGTGGGCTACGGTTGCACGACCTGCATCGGCAACAGCGGCCCGCTGATCGAGGATGTGGCCCGCGCGGTGGACGAGCGGGCCCTGGTCGTCGCTGCGGTGATCTCGGGCAACCGCAACTTCGAGGGCCGCGTCCATCCTCAGGTGCGCGCCAATTATCTGGCCAGCCCACCGCTGGTGGTCGCCTATGCCCTGGCCGGTACAGTGGAATGCGATCTGACACGCGATCCGCTGGGCATCGCCGCGGACGGCCGGCCCGTCTACCTGCGCGACATCTGGCCGAGCGCGGCCGAGATCGAGGCCACGATTGCGGCCAATCTCAACCCGGAGATGTTCCGGCAACAATATGCCGATGTCTTTACCGGCAACGAGATGTGGAACCGCATCGCGGCGCCGGCAGGCGATTTGTTCGCCTGGGATGAGGCGCACAGCACCTACATCCACGAGCCGCCGTTCTTCGCAAACCTGGCCGCCGAGCCGGCCGCGCCGCAGGATATTGTCGGCGCCCGGGCGCTGGCGCTGCTGGGCGATAGCATCACCACCGATCACATTTCGCCGGCGGGCAGCATCGAGCCGGATAGCCCGGCCGGCCGCTATCTGCTCGGCCTAGGTGTGCCGCAGAGCGAGTTCAACCAGTACGGCGCACGTCGCGGCAACCACGAGGTGATGATGCGCGGCACCTTCGCCAACATCCGCATCCGCAACCGGCTGACGCCGGGCGTCGAGGGCGGCTACACGGTGTATCTGGGGCCAGACGGCGGGCACACCTCGGCCGTCATGCCCATCTATGATGCCGCGATGCAGTACCGGGTGGCCGGCATCCCGACGATCGTCATCGCCGGCAAAGAATACGGCACAGGCTCGAGCCGCGACTGGGCGGCCAAAGGCCCCTATTTGCTGGGCGTGAAAGCGGTGATCGCGGAAAGCTTCGAGCGCATTCATCGCAGCAACCTGGTCGGCATGGGCGTGTTGCCGCTTCAGTTCCTGCCCGGCCAGAACGCGACATCGCTGGGCCTTACCGGCTTCGAGACCTATGAGATTCGCGGCCTGGCCGGCGACGAGCTGCAGCCCAAACAGCGGCTGACCGTGCGCGCAATTGCCACCGACGGCACAGCGAAGACCTTCGAGGTCATCGCGCGCGTTGACACCCCGGTCGAGGTGGCATACTATCGGAATGGCGGCATCTTGCAGACCGTGCTGCGGCAGATGTTGAAGTCGTGAGGGGTGGGACCACGTGCCAGGCACTCTACAAGATGCCTGGCACGTCTGGAGAATCACGTGCCAGGCACTCTACAAGATGCCTGGCACGTCTGGGGAATCACGTGCCAGGCACTCTACAAGATGCCTGGCACGTCTGGGGAATCACGTGCCAGGCACTCTACAAGATGCCTGGCACGTCTGGAGAACCACGTGCCAGGCACTCTGCAAGATGCCTGGCACGTCTGGGGAATCACGTGCCAGGCACTCTGCAAGATGCCTGGCACGTCTGGGGAATCACGTGCCAGGCACTCTACAAGATGCCTGGCACGTCTGGGGAATCACGTGCCAGGCACTCTGCAAGATGCCTGGCACGTCTGGGATGAATATACGAGGCAGGAATCATGGGATACGACAAGATCGTTGTGCCAACGGACGGGGCGCGCATCACCGTGCGCGAGGGGAAGCTGAACGTGCCGGACAGCCCGATCCTGCTCTGGATCGAGGGAGACGGCATCGGGCCGGACATCATGAGCGCATCCCGGCGTATCTGGGACGCTGCGGTGCAGAAGGTCTACGGCGGGCAACGCAAGATCGCCTGGATGGAGATCTACGCGGGCGAAAAGGCCGCGCGGCTGTACGACGGCGATTTCTTCCCGGCCGAGAGCCTGGCGGCTATCCGCGAGTTTCAGGTGGGGATCAAAGGGCCGCTGACGACGCCGGTGGGCGGGGGCTTTCGCAGCCTGAACGTGGCGCTGCGCAAAGACCTCGACCTCTATGCCTGCATCCGGCCGGTCAAATGGTATCCCGGCGTGCCCAGCCCATTGCGCCGGCCCCAGGACGTGGATGTCGTGATCTTTCGCGAGAACACAGAGGACGTCTACGCCGGCGTCGAGTATAAGGCCGGCTCGCCCGAAGCCCAAAAGGTCGAACGCTTCCTGAAGGAGGAGATGGGCGCGCAGTTCTGGCCGAATTCCGGCATCGGCATCAAGCCGATCAGCGAGTTCGGCACCAAGCGGCTGGTGCGCAAGGCGCTCGATTACGCGATCGTCAAAGGCCGGCGGAGCGTGACGTTCGTCCACAAGGGCAACATCCAGAAGTTCACCGAGGGTGCGTTCATGCAATGGGGCTATGAGCTGGCGCGCGAGGAATACGGCGACGTCACGATCACCGAGCAGCAGCTGTGGGATGAGTTCGGCGGGGTGCAGCCGGCCGGCAAGATCGTGGTCAAGGATCGCATCGCCGACATCATGTTCCAGCAGATGTTGCTGCGGCCGGCCGAATACGACGTGATTGCCACGCCCAACCTGAACGGCGACTATCTGAGTGATGCGGTGGCGGCCGAGGTGGGCGGCGTGGGCATCGCGCCGGGCGCCAACATCGGCGACACGATGGCCGTCTTCGAGGCGACTCACGGGACCGCGCCCAAATACGCCAACCAGGATAAGGTGAATCCGGGCAGCCTTCTCCTGTCGGGCGTAATGATGCTCGACTACATTGGCTGGAGCGAGGCGGCGCGTGCGGTCGAGGCGGCTTACACCCGTACCGTGGCCGACAAGATCGTCACCTATGACTTCGCCCGCCAGATGGAGGGCGCCCGTGAAGTGAAGACCTCCGAGTTTGCGTCGGCGGTCATCGAGCGGCTGTAGTCCGGCCCGGGCCCCGCGATGCCGCGGGCCCATAGTCCGGTTTTGTGCGTAAACGCGCTTTGTGATATCATCATCCCAATTGACCCGATATCCGTTCGCAGAGGTTCCGACCCGTTGACTCTGACATCGTTGCCCGTGACAATGTGGTCATCTTCGACAGCAGACGGTCGGTTGGCTACATGTTTGCCGGTTTTGCGCCCGAACTACCCGCGTGGCGGCGTGCATCGCGACCTGGAAGGTCGCGGCGTCGCCACGTTTTGTTTAACGGCACCCCAGAAAGAGGCGGCCTGGCTGGTCGGTGATTTCAACAACTGGAATCCCAACGCTACGCCGATGTGGACCGATGGCAACGGCTACTTCTGGGTCAACGTGCCCGTGCAGGGCCGTGTGCGCTACCAGTTCGTCCTGCCGCTGGGCGAAGGGAACAAACGCGTCTGGGTAGCCGACCCGTATGGCCGGGAGATCGTCTGGGATCAATATGGCCCGAAGGCGGTCCTGGCCGATGATCCGCCCTACGAGTGGCACGATCAGGGCTGGCGTCGGCCTCGGCTGCGCGATCTGGTCATCTACGAGCTGTGCGTGCGCGATTTTTCCGGCGAGAAGCGCAATCACCGGGAACGGTTCGGGACGTTTGTCGGTATCCAGCGCAAGCTGGACCACCTGGTGGCGCTCGGCGTCAACGCCATCGAGCTGATGCCCATCTGCGAGTTCCCCGGCGATAGCTCGTGGGGGTACAATCCGGTCTTCTACATGGCGCCCAAGCATCTGTATGGCCGGCCGCACGAGCTGAAGGCCCTGATAGATGCGGCGCACGGCCGGGGCATTGCGGTCATCCTCGACATGGTCTTCAACCACGCCTGGCCCGATCAGCCATACTACCGCATGTATCCGCCCCTCTTTGGCCCGGCCGGCGAGCCGCTCGAGGATCGCAATCCGTTCTTCCATCATCACAACAACGGCCACGCGAACGGCTGGGGCGGCCTCGATTGGGATCACGCCTCGCCCTGGACCACAGCCTACATGCAGGACGTCGTGCGTTTCTGGCTGCACGAGTACCATCTGGATGGCTTCCGCTTCGATTGGTTGGGCGGGGTGGAATACGATCCCCTGCAGCCGGAACGCTCCTCGTTTGATCCGTTTATCGGCATTGCGCCCATCGCGCGCGCGGCCCGCGCCGCACAGCCCGACTGTTACTTGATCGGCGAGTACTGGCCGATCCATGGCACGAACCCGGCCAAGACCGCAGCGCGACTGGTGCACGAGACCGACATTGATGCGGTTTGGAACGGCGCGTTTCATCACACGCTGGAGAACTGCCTGTTTCAGACCTGGCAATGGGAAAAGCAGTGGCTGCCCGGTGCCTTCGGCGGCTTTCGCCAGCAGGGCTTTGACCGCGGGGACCAGATCATCAACTACGTCGTCAGCCACGACGAGCGCCGTCCGGAGCACGAGATTCAGTTCTGGGGCGCGCATATCGCCTGGTGCGATCCGACGCCGCCGCCGGAGACCACGCGCTGGGAGCTGGCCATGCGCAAGGCCCGGCTGGGCCTCGCCGTGCTGATGACCAGCCCCGGCGTGCCCATGCTGTACGCCGGCCAGGAGTTCGGCGAAGACAGCCCGCGCACCATCGAGTTCTGGCCCCTGGACTGGCAGAAACTGGCCCTGGCCCAGGGCCAGGCGCAGTTCGAGTTTTACCGGAAGCTGATCCGATTGCGCGCCACGCATCCGGCGCTCCGGTCGGATCACATCGAATACTACTGGGACGACTTTCCGCGTTTCAAGGTGTTGCGTTACAAACGGTGGGATGGCGTCGGCGATGTGGTCATTGTCGGGGTCAATTTCGATTGCGTGACCCAGCGCGTTGGGCTGGGGTTCCCTCACAACGGCCTGTGGCGCGATGTGCTGGGCGAGGCTACGGTGTCCGTCTCCGGCTATTGGCGCGATTTCGACGTCCCACCCTGGAGCGCCCTGATCCTGGTGCCCGTAGAAAGCGAGTGATGGCGACGGCTGTTTGACGAGTCGCAGACGGCAGAGTATAATCGCCCACAATGCACACTGCCAAGTGTAGACTCGCATTACGGTCGTCCGTCCTGATCTCATGAGATGACATAAGGAGACCGACCCCATGGCAGACCTGGAAGCTCCGTCTGCTGAAGAAGCCACTCGACGTAAATTCCTGGCCGGCTTGATCGGTGTCGTGGCCGGTTTGGTCAGCACGATCGTCGCGCTGCCGGCCATCGGTTACCTCGTCTCGCCGGGCCTGAAACGATCAGGCGAGGAAAAATGGATCAACCTCGGTCCCCTGAGCAGCGTCGTGCCGGGCGTGCCCACGCCCTTCAGGTGGTCCCGCCGTGTCGAGGACGGCTGGGTGAAGACCACGCAGTCCGGCACGGCCTACGCCGTGCAGTTGGAAGGGCAGGAGCTGAAGGTGCTCTCCGATGTGTGCACGCATCTGGGATGCCGGGTCACCTGGGACCAGGATCGCCAGCTCTTTGTTTGTCCCTGCCACGACGGTTTCTTCGCGATTGACGGCCGAGTGACGTTCGGCCCGCCGCCGAAACCTCTGATCAATCTGCCCTATCGCATCGAGAACGGCCAGATTCAGATCCGCCTGGAGGCATAGCTGTGGCTGATGTTCCCGCTCCCCCGACAAGCAGGACACAAGCGCTCTTTCGCTGGCTAGATGAGCGCGCCGGCCTGACTACGATCTGGCGCACGATCTTTGCCCGTCCTGTCCCCAAGACCAACTGGTTCTACACCCTCGGCAGCGCCACCCTGATCCTGGCGCTGCTGCAGGGGCTCACCGGCATGCTGTTGACCGTCTACTACGTGCCGTCGCCCGACAAAGCCTACGACAGCATCCAGTACATCATGAACGAGGTGGCGTTCGGCTGGCTGATTCGAGGGATGCATCATTGGGGCGCCACGTTGCTGGTGGTGCTGGTGTTTCTGCACATGTTGAAGGCCTTTTTCGTGGGCGCCTACAAATATCCGCGCGAGATGACCTGGCTCACCGGCGGCGTGCTGCTTCTGCTTGTCCTGGTTATGGGCTTCAGCGGCTATCTGCTGCCCTGGAACCAGAAGGCATATTGGGCCACGACCGTCGGCACAAACATCGTCGGCGCGGTGCCTGTGGTGGGTCCGCTGCTGCTGCGCATCGTGCGCGGCGGCCAGGAGGTGGGCGCGGTCACCCTGGCCCGCTTCTACGGCCTGCATATCTGGTGGATTCCGGCCATCTCGGCCGCGGTGGTTGCCGCCCACATGTACCTGATCATCCGCATCGGGATCAGCGCGCCGCCCGACCGGGATGAATGAGGCGGGTCGCCGGAGGGTTACGCGATGAACGAAGAAGAGAAGAAGCGCTATCTCGAACGTTATAAGGAGAAGAAGGCTGACGGCGAGCTCTTCTTTCCCCACGCGATCGCCAAAGATGCGGTTGTCTCGCTGGGGGTCTTCATCCTGCTGCTCTGCCTGGTCGTGTTCGTGGGCATCCCCGAAGAACCGCCTGCCAATCCGGCCGATACCTCGTACATCCCGCGGCCCGAGTGGTACTTCCTGTGGGCTTTCCAGGCGCTCAAATACTTCCCTGGCCAGCTGGAGGGGGTCGCCATCATGGGGATGGGCCTGCTCATCGCCGTGGGGCTTTTCGGCCTGCCCTTCTTCGACCGCAACAGCCGACGCCATCCCCGCAATCGGCCCGTTGCCACTCTCAGCATGATCGGGATTGTGGTCGGCCTGATCTTCCTGACCATCCAGGCCGTGGTGACGACGCCACATTCAGAGGCGACCGGCACGATCATCGGCGGCACCAAAGAGGAGCGCATTCAGGCCGGCGGTGAATTGTATGCCCAGCACTGCGCCGAATGCCATGGCGAGAACGGCGAGGGCGCCGAGCTGAAGGGCAAAGCCGGCGAGGTGACCGATCCACTCAACTCCGATGACTTCTTGACCGGCCACTTCGACGATACGATCTTCCAGCTCATCAGCTATGGCCAGCCCGGCGCAGGAATGCAGGCGTTCGGCCTGGCCTATGGCGGCCCGCTGACCGACCAGGAGATCAACGCGATCATCGCCTTCATGCGCGCCTGGGCCGAGCCGGAGGAGGAGCCAGCCGAGGCCCTCGTCGACCTGGCCGCGATCGAAAATCCGAGCTTTGCCAAAGACATCAAGCCGATTTTCGACAAGAAATGCGCCAGCTGTCACAGCAAGCGACTGAAGGGCGGCTACAGCGTGGCGACCTACGAGCTGGTGATGACCAGCGGTGACCACGCGCCCGTCATCATCCCGGGCGATGCAGCAAACAGCATCCTCGCCAAGATGCTGCGCGGCATCAAGACCGAGGCGGGTGGGTTGATGCCGCCGGGCCGGCCGCTGAAACAGGCGCAGATCGAGCTGATCGAGCGCTGGATCAATCAGGGCGCGCAGAACAATTGACACGAGGGAAAGATGAGCAAACTGGCCCGCGTCACACTCTCGCAATTTCTGACCTATCGCGGCGGCCAACCGATGTTGGCCTGGCTGTTGCATCGAATCGCCGGGATCGGCATCGTCCTCTTCGTCGGCATGCACGTGCTGGCCGCGTTCTTCCTCTACGGCGTGACCGGCGGCACGGCGAATACTGTGGCGAATGCCCTGACCGAATTCTACGAATCGCGACCGATGCAGATCTTCATCCTGTTCGCCGTCCTGTACCACGGCATTAACGGCCTGCGGATCGTTGTGTTGGACATGTGGCCGGGGCTTCACCGTTTCCATCGCGAGGCGATGTGGCTGCAGTGGGCGGTGTTCCTGCCGATCTTTTTGATCCCGGCCTTCTTGATCGCGCTCGGCATCAAGATCGGTTGACGGGAGCCATCTCAGGAGGTGCACATGGCTGCTCACATCGGCTCATCGGCTCGCTCTCGCAGCAAGTTCGAGCTCTACATGTGGTTCTTCACGCGCGTCTCGGGTGTTCTGATGCTGGTGCTCGGCGCGTACAGCATCATCTATGCCAACCTGATCGGCGGGCCTGGCATGATGGATGCCGCCGCGCAGACTCGCTGGGCGTTCTTTCCCATCTCGTTCCACGTGACGGCTTCCAAAGTCGAGGTGGAGCCCAATTTCCAGAACGCCTTCTGGCAGTTCTACGGCCTGCTGCTGTTCCTCCTGGCGGCAACGCACGGCACGAACGGCATCCGCGTGATCCTCAAAGACTATGTCCGCCAGCCGGTACTGTTGGCCTGGCTCAACGCGTTGCTGTTCATCGTGTGGCTGAGCATGTTGGGCGCGGCCGTCTATCTGCTTTTCGTGGCACAGGGTGTCTCGTAAGGAGTGGTTTCAGGCATGATTCATCGTTTTGACGTGATCGTCGTCGGCGCCGGCGGCGCCGGCTTGATGGCCGCCCTCTACGCGTCGCGCGGGGCCAAGACCGCTGTCATCAGCAAGCTCTATCCGACCCGCTCGCACACCGGCACCGCGCAGGGCGGCATCGGCGCCGCGCTGGGCAACATGGAAGAGGACCACCCTGAATGGCACATTTTCGACACCATCAAGGGCTCTGACTATCTGGCCGACCAGGACGCGGTGAAGATCCTCTGCGAAGAAGCGGTCGGGATGGTGTACGAGCTGGAGCATATGGGGCTGCCGTTCGACCGCACGCCTGACGGCCGCATCGCGCAGCGGCCATTCGGTGGGCATACGAACAATGTCACCAAACAGCCTGTGCGCCGGGCCTGTCACGCGGCCGACCGCACCGGCCACATGATCCTGCAGACCGTTTATCAGCAGTGCATCAAGAACAACGTCACCTTTTTCGACGAGTATCAGGTGCTCGATCTGCTGGTGAACGACGAGGGTCATGTCGCCGGCGTGACGGCCATCCATATTGACAGCGGCGAGCTGCACACGTTTTATGGTAAGGCGACGATCTTCGCCACCGGCGGCTTCGGCCGGCTCTGGAAGATCACGTCCAACGCATACGCGCTGACCGGCGACGGCGTGGCCGTGGCCTTCCGTCGCGGCATCCCCCTCGAGGACATGGAGTTCTATCAGTTCCATCCCACCGGCATCCTCGGCCTCGGCATCCTGTTGACCGAGGGCGTGCGCGGGGAGGGCGGTGTGCTCATCAACGGCGAGGGCGAGCGTTTCATGCCGCGCTACGCGCCCACGGTCAAAGACCTGGCCTCGCGCGATGTCGTGTCGCGGGCCATCTACCTCGAGGTGCGCGCCGGGCGAGGGATCGGCGGCAAGGACTATGTCTACCTGGACGTGCGACCGGAGACGGTGAACAAATATTTCGTGGAGGACGGCGTCAAGAATCCCGACGGCACCCCGCGGCGCATCACCGCGCAGGATATCCGTCGCAAGCTGCCGGATATCTCCGATTTCTGCAAAACCTATCTGCAGCTCGATCCGATCAAATCGCCGCTGCCGATCCAGCCGACGGCCCACTATGCCATGGGCGGCATCCCCACGAACAACAACGCCGAGGTGGTGATCGACGCGCAGGGCACAGTGATGCCCGGCTTTTACGCGGCCGGCGAGTGCGCATGCGTCTCGGTTCACGGCGCCAATCGGTTGGGCACCAATTCCCTAGTGGACATCCTGGTGTTCGGTCGCCGCGCCGGGCAGAATGCGGCCATCTACGCGGCACAGGCCGACTGGCCCAGGCTGCCCGCCGCGGCCGAAGAGCCGGCTCGCGCCGCGCTCGCAGCCATCCGCAACGGCACCGGCCGTGAGGTAGTCGCCCAGATCCGGGCTGAGATGCGCAGCCTGATGATGGACAACGTCGGCGTCTTCCGCACCGAGGCGCTGCTCAGCGAGGCGCTGGCCAGGTTGCGCGACCTGAAGGAGTGCTTTAGCCGCATCTCCATCATGGACAAGGGCAAGCGGTGGAACACGGAGCTGCTCGAGGCGTGGGAGCTCGGCTGCATGCTCGACCTCGCCGAGGTGACCACGGTGGCGGCGCTCACGCGCACGGAGAGTCGCGGTGCCCATTTCCGCGAGGATTTCCCCGAACGCGATGACGTCAACTGGCTGAAGCATTCCCTGGCCTATCTGGAGGCCGATGGCCAGATACGCATGGATACGAAGCCGGTCACGCTCGGCCTGTACGAACCGGCCAGGCGCGTCTATTGACGAAGGGAGCGCGAGGATGAAGGTCAAGGTCAAGGTGCGTCGTTTCAATCCGGAAAAGGACCACCGGCCCTATTGGGGCGAGTACCAACTGGAGGCTCAGCCGACCGACCGTGTCCTGGACCTGTTGGTATATATCAAGGGCTACATTGACGGCACGCTTACGTTTCGACGTTCCTGCGCCCACGGCATCTGCGGCTCCGATGCGATGGTGATCAACGGCCGCAATCGGCTGGCCTGCAAAGAGCTGGTGAAAGATGTGGGGCGCACCATCGTGATCGAGCCGTTGCGCGGGCTGCCGGTGATCAAGGACCTGGCAGTAGACATGGAGCCGTTCTTCCGCAAATATCGCTCGATCCTGCCGTTCCTGATCAACGATGAGCCGCCGCCGTACACGGAGCGGCTGCAAAGCCCGGAAGCGCGCGAGCGTTTCGACGACACGACGAAATGTATTCTCTGCGCTGCCTGTACCACCTCCTGCCCCAGTTTCTGGGCCAATGACAGCTATCTCGGCCCGGCAGCCATCGTGCAGGCGCACCGTTTCATTTTCGACGACCGCGACCGCGGCGCGCAGGCGCGCCTGGCCATCCTGGCCGAGGCCGATGGCGTCTGGCGTTGCCGCACGATCTACAATTGTGTGGATGCCTGCCCGCGTGAAATTGACATCACCAGGGCGATCGGCGAGGTGAAGAAGTTGCTGTTGGTGGAGTGAGGCAGGATGCGTGGCCCGTGATGCGTCATGCGTGATCAGCTCGCGCATGACGCATCGCGTTTCACCCTTTTTGTACTTCCCCGATCATAGACCATGGCCCAGCCCAGATGATGCGCACGTGGGCCAGTTTGCCGCGCCAGTCTGCTGCGTCGGCGAAGAAGACGAGCTTGTTGAGCCGGGTGCGGCCCCGCCATTTCCCTTTGTGCAGATCCTCAACCAACACCTCGACGGTCTGGCCCAGGAGCCGGCGGTTGATCTCGCCCACGACCTGCTCTTGGAGGCGATCCAGCGCCTCCCAACGTCGCTTTTTCTCCTCAGGCGGCACATCATCGGCCATGCGCCGCGCGCTGACGGTGCCCGGCCGGGGCGAGTACATCGCCAGGTGCGCTTTGTCCAGCCGCAGTTCGGCCAGCAGGTCATAGGTGCGCTGAAATTGCTCGGCCGTTTCGCCCGGAAAGCCCACGATGATATCGGTGTGGATGGCCGCGCCCGGGATCAGCTCTCGGATGTGGCGCACCAGCCGGCGATACTCATCAGCCGTGTAGCCGCGCTTCATGTTGGCGAGCACTTCGTCGTCGCCCGCTTGCACCGGCACCTCGATCTGTTCGCACACTTTCGGCAGCTCGGCGACGGCCCGCAGGATGCGGTCGCTCATGTAGTTCGGGTGGCTGGTGAGGAAACGGATGCGCCACAGCCCTTCGATCTCGTGGACGGCGGCCAGCAGGTCGGCCAGGTCGGGCCGCTGGCCGGGGAAGTCCTTGCCGTAGCGGTCCACGATCTGCCCCAACAACGTTACCTCGCGCACGCCCTGGGCCACCAGCCCGTGCACCTCGGCCACGACCTCTGCCAGCGGCCGGCTGCGTTCGACCCCGCGGCGATAGGGGATGATGCAGAAGGTGCAGGCGTGCGAACAGCCGTAGACAACCGGCACGTTGGCCGCGACGGGCGGATGGCCGTGCAGCGAGATGTGGCGGACGCTCTGGAGGACGGTGGGCAGGGGACCAGGGGCTGAGGGCAGAGGGCTGGGAGCCAGGGGCTGGAGGGCGTCCGGCTCGGGCGTCCAGTCTTCAACATCCACCAGGCCGATGGCAGCGGCTTCCGGGCTGCCGTAGTCCTGGAAGGCGTGCCGCGCGGCTGTCCATTCTTCCTCGAGTGTCTTCGCCTCGTCCTCGATCTGCGCTTCCCGCGATTGGAGATAGCCGATCAGCGGGCCGGGCTCGGAAGGCGGCATGAAGACGTCCACGAACGGAAAACGCTGCCGCAGGGCCGGGTTCGGCTTGATCCCCACCAGGCAGCCCATCAGCGCGATGACGCGCTGTGGGTCGCGTTCTTTCAACGGTTTCAGCGCCCACAGATGGCCCACCGCGCGATCTTCGGCGCTTTGGCGCACCACGCAGGTGTTGAGCACGATCACGTCGGCCTGTCTGGGGTCGTTGGTGGGCGCGTAGCCGAGGGCGTCCAGCTCGGCCGCCACGCGTCCCGAATCGGCTTCGTTCATCTGGCAGCCGATGGTCCAGATATGATAGCGTTTCATCTGTCCGTGTTCACCGTGTCAGGGATCGTCACAGGTCCTCGACGCAGGTGTGCGAGAACCGGACGCGCGGCCAGCGGTCTGGCAGGTGCGTGTCGTAGACGCCGTGGCTTTTCATGGCCCAGGCCGGATGCGGGGTGATCTCGACCCCGCCGGCCAGCAGTTTCTCGAAGCGACCAAAGAAGATGCGCCAGGTGTCGCCGTTCTGCGGCGGCAGCGACCGGCCGTTTGCCAGCCAGGCCATGCCGGCCCAGGGAAAGGCGATCTCGACCGTCCAGCCGCGGTCCACGGTCGTCGGGTCGTTGAGCACGCCGTCTACGAACACTGCGGACCGGAGGCCGGGGAAATCCCAGTCGAGGAACGCCCAGCGCAGCCCGCGCGGATGCGTGCCCCACCAGAAGCTTTCGGGCCGGCGGTCGTAGTCTCCGCCGAAGGTGACCGCCTTGCGGCCGAGGACGTCGAACTCCGGCACGTCGAAGCGGCTGCCACGCGTGTACGCATCGCGCCAGATGAAGAACACCTCGTAGATGGTGTTCAGCGCGTTGACCTCGAACTCGTAGTAACAGTCGCCGCCGTCAATGAACACCTCGACGTCGTTTTCCTGGAAGATGATGGCGTCCCGTTCGGTGTGCTGGGCGGCGACGAACGGCTCCTCGATCCAGAAGCCGACGTAGAACGCCTCGTCGTCCCACAGGGCTGCCACGCGCGTGTCGAAGAAGCCGGGCGCGCCGGTGGCCATGTCCATGAAGCGGGCCGACCGCGGCGTTTTGAGCCAGGCCGCCTCGTCCAGGTGGCCGTCTACGCGTAGCGGCGTACGCGTACGATAACAGATGTAGTCGGCGGTCTCAGTCATCGTGATTCCACAGGCTCCTTTTCTTTGGCCCGCGCTGCGATCACCTCGCTCGGCTGCAGCGCCTCGTGGCCGGCCAGGATCGGCCGCAGAAACTGGCCGGTGTACGACTTTTCGACGCGCGCGACCTGCTCCGGCGTGCCCTCGGCGATCACCCAGCCGCCCGCATCGCCGCCCTCCGGGCCCAGGTCAATGATCCAGTCCGCGCATTTGATGACGTCCAGGTTGTGTTCGATCACCACCACTGTGTTGCCCTGATCTACCAGCCTCTGGAGCACGGCCAGCAGCTTCTGGACGTCGTCGAAGTGGAGGCCGGTCGTCGGCTCGTCCAGGATGTAGAAGGTCTTGCCGGTGGCTCGCCGGCTCAGCTCCTTGCTCAGCTTGACGCGCTGCGCCTCGCCGCCGGAGAGGGTGGTGGCCGGTTGTCCCAGCCGGATGTAGCCCAGGCCCACCTCCTGCAGGGTGATCAGCTTGTTGCGGATGTTCGGGATGTGTTGGAAGAACATCAGCGCCTCATCCACGGTCATGTCGAGCACATCGGCGATGCTCTTGCCCTTGTATTTGATCTCCAGCGCTTCCCGGTTGTAGCGTCGGCCGTGACATACTTCGCAGGGCACGTATACGTCGGGCAGGAACTGCATCTCGATACGGATGATGCCGTCGCCCTGACAGGCTTCACAGCGGCCGCCCTTCACGTTGAAGCTGAAGCGGCCCGCTTTGTAGCCGCGCATCTTGGCCTCGGGCAATGAGGCGAACAGATCGCGGATTTCGGTGAACAGGTTGGTGTAGGTTGCCGGGTTCGAGCGCGGGGTGCGGCCGATGGGCGACTGGTCAATGTCCACCACTTTGTCGAGGTTTTCGATGCCTTCGATGCCACCGTGTTTGCCGGGCCGGTCCTTCGCCCGATACATGGCCTGGTTGAGCGCTTTGTAGAGCACCTCGTTGACCAGGGATGACTTGCCGCTTCCGCTGACGCCGGTGACGCAGATGAACTTGCCGAGCGGGAAGCGGACGTCAACGTGCTTGAGGTTGTTTTCGGCGGCATCGCGCACGATCAGGTATTCGCCGTTGCCGGGCCGGCGCTCCTTGGGGATCTGGATGCGTTTCTCGTCGCGCAGGTATTGGGCGGTCAGGCTGTCGGCACAGGCCATGAAGTCGGCTGTGGGCGCCGAGCAGACGACGTGGCCGCCGTTCTCGCCCGCGCCCGGCCCCAGGTCCACGATCCAGTCGGCCGCGCGCATCGTCTCCTCGTCGTGCTCGATCACCAGCACGGTGTTGCCCAGATCGCGCAGGTCGAGCAGCGTCCGGATCAGCCGGGCGTTGTCCCGCTGGTGCAGGCCGATGCTGGGCTCGTCCAGGATGTAAAGCACGCCCATGAGCTGCGAGCCGATCTGAGTCGCCAGGCGGATGCGCTGCGCCTCGCCGCCGGAGAGGGTGGCCGCCATCCGATCCAGGGTCAGGTAGTCCAGGCCCACGTCCATCAGGAAGCGCAGTCGTGCATGCAGTTCTTTGAGGATCTGCCGCGCGATAGTGTATTCGCGCTGGCTGAGCGGAGAGCCGGCCGGCACCTGCTCGGCCGAGCCGACGATGCGCGAGATATGCGGTGCGGTGCGTGCGCCGTTGTTGCCGTTTGTGTTCTCTCCCACGCCCGCCAGCCACTCAATCCAGCGCACCGCCTCGGTGATCGAAAAGTGGCTCGCCTGGTCAATGTTGTAGCCGGTGATCGTGACTGCCAACGCCTCGGGGCGAAGTCGTTTGCCGCCGCAGGTCGGGCAGGGCCGGCTGGTCATGTAGCGCTCGAGCTCGCTGCGGATGTACTCGGAGGTGGTCTCCCGATAGCGGCGCTGCAGGTTCGGGATGACTCCCTCGTAGCTGGTCTGGAAGCGACGATCGTGCCCTTCATTATTTGTATAGTTCACAAAAATCGTGTCGCCCTTTTTCCCGCCGTAGAGGATGATGTCCATCTGGTGCTTGCTGAGCTCGCCTACGGGCACATCGAAGGGGATGTGATAGTGGCGGGCCACAGCTTCGAGCATCGAATGGTAGATCGTCTGCGTCTCCCGATCCCAGGGCTTGATGGCGCCGTCAGCCAGGCTCTTGCTTCGGTCCGGCACGATCAGGTCGGGGTCGAATTCCATCTGGCTGCCGAGGCCGGTGCAGGTGGGGCAGGCGCCGTGCGGGCTGTTGAAGCTGAAGGTGCGCGGCTCGATCTCCGGCAGGCTGATCCCGCAGACCGGGCAGGCAAACCGTTCAGAGAAGAGGCGATCCCTCGGCTGGCCGGCGTCGGTCACATCCGACACGAAGACCACGCCGCCTCCCAGGCGCAGCGCGGTCTCGACCGAATCGGCCAGCCGCGAGCGCAGCTCGTCAGCTTCGGACGTCGTGCCTGGCCGTCGGATCACCAGCCGATCCACCACGGCCTCGATGGTGTGGTTTTTGTAGCGGTCGAGATCGGGTGGGTTTTCGGCTTCGTACATCTGGCCGTCCACGCGCACGCGCACGAAGCCTGCCTTGCGCACGTCTTCGAAGATGGCCTTGTGCTCGCCCTTGCGATCCATCACCAGGGGGGCCAGGATGAGCAGCCGGCTGCCTTCGGGGTATTCCAGAATGGTGTCCACCATCTGCTGGACGGTCTGCGCGCTGATCGGCCGGCCGCATTTGTGGCAGTGTGGGATGCCGATGCGGGCATATAACAGGCGCAGGTAGTCGTAGATTTCGGTGATGGTGCCCACGGTCGAGCGCGGATTGCGCGAGGCGCCACGCTGGTCAATCGAGATCGCCGGGCTCAGCCCTTCGATCTGATCTACGTCCGGCTTTTCCATCAGGCCGAGGAACTGGCGGGCGTAGGCTGACAACGACTCGACATAACGTCGCTGTCCTTCCGCGTAGATCGTATCGAAGGCCAGTGACGACTTGCCCGAGCCGGATAGACCTGTGATGACGATCAGTTTGTCGCGCGGCAGTTCCAGGTTGATGTTTTTGAGATTGTGCTCGCGTGCGCCGCGCACGATGAGCTTGTCTTGAGGCATAGTGTTTCCTTCAAATCATCCGATAGAACAAATGTGTGACTCGGAGTATAGCACATTGCCCGGTAATCCGCAACGCGCAACGTTGCGCGCGCAGGCGCGATGCCTGCGGCGGAGGTCAGAGCCGGTTGTGCGTCATGCTCCATCCGCCCGCGACGCGATTTGCTGGCAGCAACAGATTATTATACCACTGGCGAGGATGAACGGTGGAATTTGGGTAGAGGTGATGCAAGGGCCGGCCGGCTAACCCGAAAATCGCAGTCCAACCAATCGGCCGGCCGACCCATCGTCGGCCGGACCTGACGGCCCACGTCCAGAGAAGGCGATTGCCGGATCATCTTCTCGCCTTTCATCACAGCTGGACGATCTGCTCGGCCAGATCGTCCAGGGCGCGCACCGTTTCGTTGAGATCTTTCTCGGCTGTGGTCACCGCGATCTCCTGCGCCTCCACGAACTGCGTGTAGGGCTGGAGCGCCTCGCGCAGGCGCCGCACCGACCGCGCCAGCTCGCGCTCGAATTGCTCGCTGAGCGCCCGGCTGAGCTGGTCGCGCAGGTTGGTGATTTTGGCTTGCAGTTCCTTTTGCGCGCGGCGGCGTCGGGCCGGGATGACGTATAGGCCGAGCGCGGCCACTGCGCCGGCCGCCAGCAGGCCGGTGACATCGGCCACCGTGACGGCCAGCACTTTGACCAGTAGCGCGCCCAGGCCGATGGCGCCGGCCTCGACGATGGCGGTCTGCGCAACCGCGATCTGGAGCGATTCGGCCAGGTTGCGCGCCTCGGCCGCGTGGTCATAGGCCGCCACGGCTGCACGCGCGGCCTGGCCGACCGACTCCAGCAGCGCCCGCCGGCTGGCTTCGAAGCCTGGCTTGCCCCGGAGCGAAGCCGGGCCATGGTCGGGCCGGCGGCTGCTGCGTTGGCCGACGATCTCGGCAATCTGTTGCCACTGCGCGTGATCCTGATCCACCAGCCAGTCAATCAGTTCCTGCGTGCGGGCTTCCACCTGGCTCGCAGCGTCGGCCACTACGGTGCGCTCGAAAAGCGCGCTGATGCGGTCGGCGTTCACCAGATCGAGGATACGGCTCAGACGGATCGTCTCATCGAAAAAGCGGTCCCCACGCTCGGCCATCGCGTAGAGGGCGTTGTCCACATGGCTCAGGTGATATTTGAAATCGCGGCGCATTCCCTCCTGATAGGCTGCGAGCTGCGCCTCGATAGCCCGCGTGACCGCGAGATCTTCATGCAGCAACGCGCGGCGTGCGGCAACGGTCTCCAGATAGCGTTTGGCCAGCCGCTGCGCCACGCCCAGGGGATTGGCCAGCTTCAGCCGCAGACGCTGGCGTTCGTCGAGCGTCCGCAGGATGTGCGTCTCGAGCGGCTCAAAGCGGCTGGCGACCCACCAGCGTGTGCGCTCGTCGGCATCTATCGTTTCTTTGGCCAGCTGCGCCAACCGCGCTGAAATCGGATAGATGGTCGGGTTGCGGCCCAACAGCTCGCGGCCGTTGACCTGCACGAAGTTTACGATCCGCTCCACATCCGCATCGCTCTGCAGGATGTCAATCTTGTTGATGACGAAGATGACCTTCTTGCCCCATTCGCGGATGCGTTGGAGAAACGCGCGCTCGCTCTCGCTGAAGGGCCGGTCGGCCGAGGTGATGAAGAGGATCAGGTCGGCCCGGGGCACGAACGACTCGGTGATCTGCTGATGCTGGCGCAGGATGGCATTGACGCCAGGTGTGTCCACGATGTTCACATCGCGCAGCCAATCGAGGGGATAGGTGACCACGGCAACGTCGCCGGCCGGCGGCTCATCGGCGGGCTGCAGCTCGCCATACTTGAGCAGCGTGATCTGCGTGGTCGTCGGGGTCACCCCTTCGGTCAGGATGCGGCGACCGAGCAGCGCATTGATGAACGCGGATTTGCCGGCATTGAACTCACCGACGACGACCAGCAGGAAGAGCTCGTCCAGTTGCAGGATCGCCCGATCGAGCAGCGCCATGTCTGCCGACGAGGCATCGAGCGCGGTGAGCGGCCGGCGCAACGCCAGCAATTCCCGGCGTTCGGCCTGCAGAATTTGCTCCTGAGATTCGGTTAACACACGATAAAACACCGACCACACTCCTTTGCGCCGCATGAGATCGCGGCCGCCCGCGCCGACGGTCGCGCTATCCTTCTCCGCCCACGACCTCGATCTGGCCGTGGCTCAGCGCGATCAGCGCGGCGGCCAGGTCGCTGGCGCGATCACTCGGCGCGCGCAGCTGCCACGTGACGTCGGCCGTGTAGACCTGCGAGATGATCCACGCCTCATACTCCTTGACCAGTCTTGCCACCGGCGTGACCCAGTGATAGGGGCCAACCGCGAGCAGGTCGGTGTACGCGATCTTCTGGCGGAGCGGCAACGCAGTTAACACGGCTTTCACACCGCCGCTGTAGGCCCGCACCAGGCCGGCCGTGCCCAGCTTGATCCCGCCGAAGTAGCGCGTGGCGACCACGGCAATGTCGCCGATGCCGCTGCCCAACAGCACCGCCAGCATGGGCCGGCCGGCCGTGCCGCCGGGTTCGCCGTCGTCGCTCATGCCGATCTGGCCCGTATCGCCCGGCGGCCCGACCACGAACGCGTAGCAGTTATGCGTGGCGTCGGCGAACTCAGCGCGCATCTCGGCCAAGAATGCGCGGGCCTCTTCGACCGTGGCGGCCGGCCCCGCAGTCGTGATAAAACGCGAGCGCAGGATAGTTTCTTCCACGCGTGCCTGGCCGGCCGGCACCGGGTAACGGCTCTTCGTTGACAATCGCTCGCCCTCGCATGACAGTTTTCGTGCCATAGTATACCAGCACAGCGCACTTCGTCCCAAGAAACGTGTTCCCTGCCCTGTCCTGTGCCATTGGCTGTCATATGGGATGCATGCTATAATGGGCGCCGAACAATTCCGCCGTGGAAGGAGCAGCAGATGACATCGGACATGCCTCAGCGACGCCCCTGGACAATGATGGTCTACATGGCCGGCGACAATGGCAAAGTCTTCAGTACGCAGTACGGCAAGCTGAAGCTGATGGCCGAAATGACCACGGCCGGCTACGATGATCTGGCCGAGATGGGCACGATCGGCACGACCGACAACGTGGCCGTGACCTGTTTGTTCGACACCAACCAGGATGTCACCTACCTGGTTGAGGTGCGCCGCGGCGGACGTGGGCTGGCCGGCAGCCGCTGTCGGCGTCTGCCCGGCGTGAACACGGGCGACCCGAACACGCTGCGCCAGTTCATCATCGAAAGCGTGCGCCTTTACCCGGCCGAGCACTATGCGCTGGTGCTCTGGAATCATGGCACGGGTTGGCTGGATGTGGATGCCTACGCGACGGTGCGCGCCCTGGGTGTCAGCCGGCCGATCTTTCGCCGGCACCCTCTTGTCCAGCCCGACGGCGCGACCCGACCGATCGCTTTCGACGACTCGAGCAAAGACTTTCTGGACACGGCCGACCTGCGGCAGGCCTGTGCCGAGGCGCAGGCCGAGACAGGCGTGCGCCTCGATCTGATCGGCATGGATGCCTGCCTGATGGCGATGATCGAGGGGGCTCATGAGCTGGCCGACTTCGCCGATTACTTCGTCGCCTCGCAGGAGGTGGAGCCCATCACCGGCTGGCCCTACGCACCGATTCTGGCCGCGCTGAATAAGGAACCAGGTATGGCGCCGGCCCGGCTCGCGGAGCAGATCGTGCGCGATTTCGCCCGCAACTACAAGGCTGCCACGCGGCTGGAGGAAACGATCACGCAGTCGGCGATTGACCTGACGCGCGTTGCTGCCACCGTTGACCTGTGCCGGGCGCTGGTAGATGTCATCGCAGCTCATGCCGACGCATCCCTCAAGGGGATCATCCGGGGGCTACTGGTCGGCGCCGATCCTGTGCTGGTGTTTCAGGATCGCAACTATCGCGACCTGGGCGATTTCGCCCTGAAGCTGGCCCGCAAGACGGAGATCGGCCCCTATGCTGCGGTTGCGGCCGCAGCCAGGGCGCTGTATGACCACCTGGAGGCGCGCGGTCCGGCCGCGACCGTGTTGCAGGTGGCCTATCGGCCCAGGTACAGGGGCGCTACCGGGCTCTCGGTCTTTCTGCCATCTCGCCTGCGCGATGTGCTCCCCATTTACCAGGACCTGAAATTCCCCCACGCGACCGGCTGGGACAAACTCTTGACCTGGTTGTTCGATGAATTCAGCTCGCAGTGGCCTGGGTGAGGAGGTTTCCGCGATGTCATTTCGCCACGATTTGGCTGCCGATACGTTGCTGAAAGTTCTGGACGGCCTGCAGGCGGCCTGGCCGACTCTGCCGGCGACCACGCGCGCCCATATAGAGCAGGAGATCATGGCGCACGGCCCGATCATCGCCGCAAAGAACAAGATGCAGGCGCCGGAGGCCATTGCCCGGCTTCTGGAGGCCCTATGGGCGAAGCGAGATGAGCTGCCGCCTCAGGTTGTGACAGTGCTCGGTGCCGGCCAGGGACCAATGCCGGTAGGGGGCAGACAGCCATTGCCGATGGTCCCGGACAGGCAGCGACAGGCCTTGCTCGAGCGCCTGATGGCCCTGGCCGATTTCCGGTCATTCGTGGATGCGCGCGAGACAGCCCTGGAGGTGATACACTTGACGGCCGGTCACGAGGATCGCCTGGCCGGGGCCGAGCGGGCCGTGCTGCGCCGGCTCCACGAGGCGCTGTCGCGCGGAGACGACCCGACGGTGTGTCTGCGGGAAGTGGAGGCGCGCTTGAGCGGCTATCCTGCGGTCAGGGCGCTGCTGGAGGAGCGCAAGGCCTTCGTCATGGAGCAGCCCAAGGCGATACGCCGCGGGGAGCCGGCACTCCGACCACCCTCATCACCGTCCCTTGAGCCCCTGCATGCCATGATAGAGGTGAGCGATGTGGGCGGTGAGGCCGCTCCGGATGCCGACCTGGAGCGCTTTGCCAACGTCTACTTTCCCGCCACTGTCTTGATCTCCCAGAAGGATGTGCCGCTGGTCGTCCATGTGGCCCGACAACGTTCGGCCAGATCGGTGCTGGTCGAAGATGCCTCTCGCATGACCCTGAAGGTGGGCGACCTGACGATTGTGCTCCATGCCGAGGGCTTCGCGATGACGGAGAGCATGGGCGGACTGCCCGCCGAGGGCGGCGTGGCGGGACGGGTCGTATCGGTGCAGCCAAACCGGGATTGCGAACCGGTCGTTTTCCTGCTGACGCCACAGTCGGTCGGCGAGAAATGCATCCACATCTACATTGATCAATTTGGCCGCAATATCCTGGCGCAGCAGTTTCAGGTGCGCGTGGTAGCAGACCTCGCCGCGGTCAGCGACCTGGCGAATGTCAGCCTGACGCCGGCCGCGGTCGTCTCGCCCGCGCGCGGCGCGAGCGCGCCGCCGTCCGACCTGGAGCTGCGGGTGATGCTCTCGGCCGACAGACAGAAGCTTGCCTTCATGCTGCATGGCGGCGGCAAATATCACTACAAGCCGGTCGGCGAGACGGTGCTGACCAGCTCGTCTCCGCGCGATTTTCTGCAGCCGATGTTCGACCGGCTGAGCTCGCTGGCGGGTCGCAGTGCGGCAACGCGGCCAGAGGCCGACACCGAGGCGATCAGGCAGGAGTTGACGGCGTTGGGGAACACGCTCTACGACAGGCTTTTCCCGAAGGAGCTGAAGGAGGAATATGGCCGGACGATCCGGACGCAGTTCGCCGGCAAGAGCCTGTTGATCACCTCCGATGAGCCGTGGATTCCCTGGGAGATCGTGCGGCCGTTCGCCGTGGATGCCGATGGCAATTTGCTCTACGACGATCCGCCGCTGTGTGAGATGTTCCGCCTGGCGCGCTGGCTGGCCGGGCCGGGCGTGCCGGATCTGGTGGTGCTGAAACAGGGCGTGTGGGTAGCACCGCCGGGCAGCGCGCCCGAGGCCGAGGCAGAGAATCGTTATTTCCAGGAGTTGCATCGCCGGCAGTGGCAGGTGAGCCTGTTTGGGCCGCTGACGCGCGTGGCCGACCTGCAGGCACGGCTACAGGCCCGGAACGCCCAACTGTTCCATTTCGCCTGCCATGGCAACTTTGACGCCCAAAACCCCGACAATTCGCTGATCAAACTGGAGGGCGGCTATTTCAGTCCCGGCCAGCTCGACGCGCGCACGCGGGCAGGCCTCACCGCGGCCAGGCCCCTGGTGTTTCTCAACGCCTGTCATTCCGGCCAGCTCGGCTTTGCCCTGACCGGGTTAGGCGGTTGGGCCACAGCACTGCTCGGGGCGGGTGCCAGCGTATTCATCGGTTCGCTGTGGGAGATCAACGGCAAGCTGGCCGCTCGCTTCGCTCAGGAGTTCTATGACCGATTGTGGGGCGTTAACGCGTTCGAAGGCCGGCCGCAGCCGTTGGGCCAGGCCTTCTACGAGGCCCGCATGGCGATCAAGCAGGCCGACGAGGCCAATCCGACCTGGCTGGCCTACGTGCTCTACGGCGACCCATACGGCCAGGTCGCGCTGGGCGGCTGATGCAGTGCATGGGCCGCCCAACAGGCCCGGCCGAAGACCGGCCCGCGCGAAACAGCAACTGACGTTACCTGCCACCCGATCATTGATGCTCGACGCACGAAACTTGATACCTTCTGACGTGACACCTGACACTTGACACTTGACACTTGACACCTGCCCATGCCCACACCCATGCGCTCCCAATACCTAGCGCTGAAGAAGCAGTATCCCAACATCATCCTCCTCTTCCGCCTGGGCGATTTCTACGAGACCTTCGACGAGGACGCGAAGATCGTCGCGTCCGTCTGCGATATCGTGCTCACCTCGCGGCCGGTGGGGCCAGACGAGCGCGTCCCCCTGGCCGGTGTGCCCTATCACGCGGTGGACACCTACATCGCCAAACTCATCAACGCGGGCTACAAGGTGGCCATTGCCGAGCAGATCGGCAACGAGCCGCCCAAGGGCGAGAAGCTGGTGCCGCGCGTCGTGCGCCGCGTCGTCACGCCGGGCACGCTGGTGGAGCCGGGCCTGCTGCCGGAGAAGGCGAACAACTATGTGGCCGCG
>OGCI01000573.1_pt1 | contig 39909 bp, 23 predicted proteins | sample 1570021 | NCBI WGS metagenome assembly OGCI01 (sample SAMN06264664, study PRJEB24512) | hot springs metagenome | isolation source: Hot spring water | place: South Africa: Tshipise | collected 2015-06-21
TTTTACTCTGACATTAATTCTGAGAGAATTTATTTCGGAAATAATATTTACGATTTTGCAACTTCAATATCTTTTGATACAGATTCAATTAACTTTTCAGCTAAAGGATTTATTGAAGATTTGCTGAGTTTCAATTTCTTTTCTTCAAATAAGATTTACGAGGATAAAATCAACTCTAGATTTGATAATCTTGTGTTGAATTTCAGAGGGATTCCTGTCTCCAACAAAGAACAGATAATGTTATCATATTCAAAAGGTAATATTGAAATTGGTCAATTTAAACTAAAACTTGGAAACGGTTTATTTGAAAGCAAAGGAATTTTTGGTGAATCTTCTGATGGACTTATTGAATTTAGTATATCTGATTTAGAAGGAAGTTCAGTTCTCGATAGATTACTAAATTTACCAGCTTCGAGCAGAATTAATTCAAAAATTAATCTTGCCGGAAAAGTAACTGGCAGTTTAAGTAACCCGATAGTTTCCTTTAGTTCTGATTTAGATGATATATTCATAAATAAAAATCCATTTGGCTCAATTAAAGCAGGTATGACTTACTCCGAGCAGATTATAAATATTGATTTAAGACTTATTGAAAAAATTGGAGAGAATATTTTCGAACGACTAACCGTTGCAGGTAACATTCCATTAAAGAGTTCAATCAAAAAGAATGATTCGGTTAATAACAATAATGAAATTGAATTAAAAGTAATTGCAGATGATTTGAACCTATCTCCGCTTGGTAAAATTTTCCCTCAGGTAGAAGTCAATAATGGATTTATAGAAAGTGAAATTTATATAAATGGCACTTTGACCAAACCAATTGTTGTTGGATACTTAAATTTAGTTGACATCGCTATTAAGCCTTCGTTTAATAATCTTAATTACTATGTAAACTCAAATATCTTCTGGGATGACGAAAAAATTACAATAGAAAATGCCTCTATAACAAACGAAGCCAATATCAGAAATGCCGGGACAATTTTGTGTAATGGTTTTATCAAACTAAAAGAAATGAGTCTCGATTCTGTTTCTATTACAGCAAAAGGAAAACTAAAAGTGCTGGATCAAATATCCAAAGAAGTTAATCAGTTTATTTACGGTGATTTGACAATCGAATCTAAATCAGACATTACTTTTTCACTAACTGAAAATGAAATAAGTCTTAATCTTCCTGTAAATATTTCAAAAGCAGATTTGGTGTTACCACTTTCACGCACCGCATATTCGAATACTTCAGATATCATTTATCGTTTTGCTTCCTCATTCGAAAAATCTGATGTTGAATCAGAACTCGATAAATTGGTTGAAGAATTTGAAAGCAGAAGAAAAGCATCAGCCGGCATAAATGGCTCAAAAAGTTTAAACTACAATATTGATGTAAGTATCAGCAATGAAGCGAAAGTTGTGGTCGTTCTTTCAAAAGAATTAAATCAGGATTTAGTAGCATTGCTTTCTGGAAATATAAATCTGATTTCCAAAGATGGAATCGAACGAACAAGCGGTCAATTTAATCTTCTTGAAGGTTCAAAACTTTCTTTCATAAAAACATTTGAAGCCAGAGGGAATGTACGATTCGAAAAACTTGATAATCCATTACTTGATATAACTGCAACTTACCGAGATTATATCTATCCTGTAACAGAAACAGGAACTTCACAGGAGCAGGAAGTAGCAGTTAAAATTAAACTAAAGGGTCAACTTAACGAGCTTAATCAGAATTTTGTAAGAGATCCTGAAAATATTGGCGTTTATATCGGAACAGAAAATATTCAGAAGGAACAAAGGGATGAATCTAAAACACCTACCGATGCCTTATTCTTTATAATCGCAGGCAAATTCACTGATGGGGCAACTTTGCAGGAAAGAAGCACTGTAGCTTCCACTGCTACAAGTTTTGCGGGTTCTATAATCGGAAATGTTTTAAATCAGTATCTTGGTGATTATGTAAGAAGTGTTCAATTGAGGCAATTTGGTGATCAAACAAAATTCAGTTTGATTGGTAAAGTCGGAAATTTCAGATATGAAATAGGCGGGACAACAGAAGTATTTCAGGATTTGAGCCGGGCTAACGTTAAAATTGAATTACCAATTCAACAAAGATTAATACTGCGTCTTGAAAGAAAAGAATCTATTACAGATCAATCAACAGTGAATGCCTCTCTTTATAACGAGTTTGGCGTTAAATATAAATTCGAGTTTTAATGAAAAAAGAATTAAAATCATTCTTTAAGAAGTTTTCTGATCAATCCTTTAAATCAAAAGAAATTGCCAGAAAACTTGGAATCAAGACCGATCACGAATATCAGCAGCTCAAAGCAACTTTATACAAACTCTATCAGGAGAACTATCTGATAAGAATCGGTAAAAAATATAAACTAAACATATTGCCTACCTCAAATAAAATAACAGGGACTTTATCACTTACCGAAGAAGGTTATGGATTTGTAATTCCTGATAACAAATCTTTGAAAGATATTTTTATTCCCACCAGATATATTGGAAATGCTTTTAATGGTGACAAGGTTGAAGTTTTATTGTTTGCTACAAAAAAGGGAAAAAATCTTGAAGGACAGATAATCTCTGTAATTTCAAGAAAAAGGAAAGAGTTTATTGGAGTTCTGAAACAAAAAAAATCTCTGCCTTATATTGTCCCTGAAGAGCCTGATGTTCACAAAGATATTCTCATTGATCCTAAATCATTAAAAGATGCAAAGTTTGGAGATAAGGTCGTTGTCGGAAATCTAACTTGGGACGAAGAAACTTCCAATCCGGTAGGAGAAATAATAGAGGTTTTCGGTCAACATGATAATCTTGAAGTTGAAGTAGTTTCTATCGCAAGAGATTTTGGAATACCTTTCTCATTCACAAAAAAATCTTTGGATGAAGCAAAAAATATTAGTCCGATTATAGATAAAAAACATTTATCAGATAGAATAGATTTCAGAGATAAAATAGTTTTTACAATAGATCCCGATGATGCCAAGGATTTTGATGATGCTCTTTCAATTGAAAAAAACGAGAACGGTAATTTTTTAGTTGGAATTCACATCGCAGATGTAAGCCACTATATCATTCCTGATTCAAATCTTGATAAAGAAGCTCTTGCAAGAGGAAATAGTGTTTACCTTGTGGGTAAAGCAATTCCAATGCTTCCTGAAGAATTATCCAACGGAATTTGTTCCTTAAAGCCAAATGAAGATAGGCTTACTTATTCGGTAATTGCAGAGCTTACACCAAGAGGAAAAGTTGTAAATCATCAGATAAAGAAAAGTGTTATAAACAGCAAAAGAAGATTTACTTACGAAGAAGTTCAGGAAATTATTGAAACAGGAAGTGGTGATTTTGCAGATGAAATATTGGAGCTCGATAAACTTGCTAAAACTCTTCGAAAGAAAAGAATGAAAGCAGGCAGTTTTGATTTTAACACATCTGAAGTCAAATTCAAACTTGATGAATCCGGATATCCAATTGAAGCTTTTGTAAAAACTATGAAAGACAGCAACATGCTTGTTGAAGAGTTTATGCTTCTTGCAAATAAAATAGTTGCCGAGGAATTTTCAAGGAATAAAAAACTTGCCTCAAAACCTTTTGTTTTCAGAGTGCACGACTTACCTGATCAGGATAAAATAAATGAATTTGCAAGATTTGTTAAATCTTTGGGATATCAATTAAATCCATCAAACATTAAACGACCAACAGAATTTCAGAAAGTACTTGAACAGGCGAAAGGAAAAGCAGAAGAAAATTTAATCAATGAGTTAGCAATTCGCTCAATGGCTAAAGCTTTTTATTCTACTCAAAATATCGGGCATTACGGATTGGGATTTAAGTATTACACTCATTTCACATCCCCAATCAGACGATATAGTGATTTAATTGTTCATAGACTACTATTCGGCTATTTGCAAAAGAAGACAAAAAATCTTTATGATAATGAAGAATTAGAAGAAATTTGTGAACATATTTCTGCCACCGAAAGAATCGCAATGGAAGCTGAAAGATTTTCTGTTAAACTTAAACAAGTCGAACTTTTGTCTAATCAATTGGGTTATGAATTTGATGCTATTATTTCTGGTATAGTTCATTTTGGAATTTTTGTTAAAATTACAACCATCTTAGCCGAAGGATTGATTAGACTACGCGACCTTGATGATGATTTTTACATCTATGATGAAAAAAAGTATGCTATTATTGGAAGGCGAACAAAAAAAATGTACAGACTTGGTGATAAAGTTACAGTTAAACTTGTTAAAGTAAATTCCGATAAAATGGAATTAGATTTTACAATCGTTGATTAAACAAGGAGTTTAATAAATGAAGAAATTATTGATTTTATTTTTAATACTTGCCACTGCGTTTGAAGTATTCGCACAATTTGGAAAAAATAAAGTTCAATACAAAGATTATGTTTGGTATTACATTCAAACAGAGCACTTCGATATTTATTTCAACGAAGGTGGAGAAACTTTAACAGAATTTACTGCACAAGCAGCAGAAGATGCGTTAAAATCAATTCAAAATACTTTTAATTATAAAATCAGCAGCAGAATCACTTTAATTATTTACAACTCTCAAAATGATTTTCAGGAAACAAACGTAGTTGACGTTTATTTGAGTGAAGGAATTCAGGGTTTTACTGAGTTATTTAAGAACAGAGTAGTTGTTCAGTTTACAGGCTCTTATAAACAATATAGACATTTAATTCACCACGAGCTTGTTCACGCCGTAATGAACGATATGTTTTATGGCGGATCAATTCAAAACATAATATCAAATAATATTACACTTTCATTTCCACTATGGTTTTCAGAAGGATTAGCTGAATATGAATCTTTAGGTTGGGATGTTGACACTGATATGTATATCCGTGATGCAATAATAAGTGGAACATTACCAGACTTAATGAATCTTGATGGTTATTTTGCTTATCGCGGTGGGCAATCAGTTCTTTATTTTATTGCAAATAAGTATGGTAAACAAAAAATTGCCGAACTAATGAATAAAATAAAAGGAACAGGCAATTTTCCGGAAGCATTCAAACAAACTATTGGAATTGATTTAAAGGAATTTGGTGAAAGATGGAAAAAGGAAATCAAAAAAACTTATTGGCCAGATATTGCTACAAGACAAGATCCCGAAGATTTTTCTAAAAGACTAACTAATCCTAAAAATGATGATGGATTTTTCAATTCAAGCCCTGCACTCTCACCACAAGGAGACAAAATTGCTTTTATTTCGAATCGCGATTTCTTCTTTGATGTCTTCCTGATGGATGCAGCAGATGGAAAAATTATTAAAAAATTAGTTCGTGGAAACAGAACTCCTGACTTTGAAGAGCTTAACATTTTAACCCCGGGTTTAACTTGGTCACCTGATGGTAAAAAAATCGCTCTCTCTGCAAAAAGTAACGGATTCGATAATATTTATGTTATTGATATAAACACAGAAAAAAATGAAATTCTCCCAATTAAAATGGATGGAATTAGCAGTGTTACTTGGTCTCGCGATGGGAAAAGACTTGCATTCGTGGGACAGAACAAAAAACAATCTGATATCTATATCTATGATTTTGAAACTAAAGAACTGAATAATCTTACTAATGATATTTTTGGTGATTATGATCCGAGTTGGTCGCACGATAATTCTCAAATTTATTTTATATCAGACCGTGGTAATTACTTGAAAACTGATTATCACTTAACCGGCGATGAGGTTTATAAGATTGACTATCATCAAAAAGATATTTACAGAATTAACGTCAATGACAGAACTATTAAAAGAATTACCAATTTGCCAGAAAGTGATGAAACTTCGGTCAATGAAGACGCCGAAGGAAAAAATCTGATACTGATTTCTGATATCAACGGAATAAATAATATCTACACAATTCCAATATCTGATTCCGAAATAATAAGTGAATCGGAAATGAAACCAATTACTAATTCATTGACAGGATTGTATCAGCTCTCTTTGTCCTATGATACAAAAAAATTAGTATTCTCAACTTTATCTCAATCCGTTTTTAATATCTTTTTAATGAATAATCCATTCGAAAGCAAAACTCAATTAACACAGCTTGAGCCAACTTTATATATACAACAGCTTCGTAATAAAGATATTAAAAGTGACGAGGTAATAATCATTACTGAATCTGAGACCAAAGATTCCGAAAAAGATTCGAAAAATGATATTTCAATATTTACCGGAAACATCGTGGTCAGTCCTGATACTGCTGACAAAGAAGGAATTGATTATTCGAGATATATTTTCGGAAGACAGGATACAACAAGTTCCAAAAAAGATATTACTAACCTTTTTACTCCAAATGATAATCTTGATGACAATGGTAATTTTAGAGTCAGAAAATATAAAATCACTTTTGCACCTGATCTAGTTTATGCAAATGCCGGCTATAGTACTTTTTACGGTTTGATTGGAACCACTATTCTTTCATTCAGTGATGTACTTGGTGATCACCGTTTAATTGGAGTTACAGGTTTACAAATTGATTTAAAGAATAGCGATTACGGATTAGCTTATTATAATTTGGGCGGAAGAATAAACTTCGGAGTAGAAGGTTTTCACACTGCAAGATTTGTAAATATCATTAAAGGGAATTATAGCTATTTATATCGTTTCAGAAACCTGCAAGTTTCTGTTAATGCTAATTATCCCTTGAACAGATTTTACAGAGTTGAAACTGGTCTTAGTTATATGAATGTTCGAAGTGAAAATCTTGATAACATCAGATTTCCATTGCAGGAAGATAATTTTGTTGTACCATCTCTTTCATTTGTTCACGACAATATTCTATTTGGTTATACAGCACCAATCGAAGGAACCCGATACAGATTCGACACATACGGAAATCCCGGACTAAACAAAAAGAAATTGAGTTTTTGGACAATTACTGGTGATTACAGAACCTACTTTAGATTTTTCACGGATTACAGTTTTGCAATGCGTTTTTCAATGGGCTATTCTTCAGGAGCAAATGCTCAAAGGTTTTTCCTCGGTGGAACAGAAAACTGGATTAACAGAAGTTTTGCAACAACAGAAATCCCGCTAGAATCAAATACTGATTTTGCTTTTCTTACAGTTGTTTTACCAATGCGTGGCTTTGATTATTCGGAAAGAATAGGAACAAAGTATGCTTTGATGAACTATGAACTTCGTTTCCCCTTAATTAGATATATCATACCAGCTGGATTACCTATTTTCTTCAATAATATTCTTGGTGTTGCCTTTTTAGATGTTGGAACTGCTTGGACGAAAAACGAGCGTCTTCAATTATTTACCCGTAACGATAGAGATGAAATCAAAACGAAAGATTTACTTATCGGAACTGGTCTGGGAACAAGAGTTTATTTATTCGGTTTCATCTTAAAGTTTGATTATGCTTGGTCTTATACAGTTGAGAAGTGGTCTAAACCAAAATTTTATTTTTCTTTAGGATTAGATTTTTAACAAGATATTATTTTAACAGAAACTTCTGTAATATTTCTTATTTGTCAGTCTGATTAGGTAACTAACTGATGAGGAAGACAGCTGTTGGCGGTGACACCCTTCAGTTGTACTACATCTCAGGATAACGCCCTTCCATTCCACTATCGCTCAGGGTGAGACTCTTTGATTGAACTACTGATCAGAGTGACGTCCTTCGATTGAACTACCGATCAGGGTATCAGATTTCTTGAATTTTTCTGACTTCTTTGAAATCAATTCCAATTAAAAATTTACAAATAGTTTCGTCTATTGAATCCTATTCGTTTTTAAATGGGTTATCTCTGCTTTCATCGAAAAAAGGTCTGTAATAATCATTACTTTCATATTCCTGAACCCAGCCGTTTTCCAATTCATATTTTTCTAATAAATCAATTGCTTTCTGATATTCTTTGTATGATATAGTTCTATTTATCAACTCATATTTATGTGCGTTATTTGTTGGGTAATATTGCGACATCAAAGAGATATGAATTTTTTTATCTAATTCCGAGATGAACCTGAATATTCTTTCAGTATCTGCAAGTCCATTTGGCAGAATTAAATGCCTGATAATCAATCCTCTCATCAAAACATTATTATCAATAACCAACTCACTCCCAACCTGATTGTACATTTCTTTGATAGCTGATTTAGTTACTTCAAAGTAATTTTTTGCTTTTGAATAAATCTTCGCTGTTTCATCATCACCATATTTGAAGTCGGGTAGGTAAATATCAATGATATCATCAAACAATTTTAATGTCTGAACAGAATCATAACCATTTGAATTATAAATGATAGGAATATTCAATCCCTTCTTCGAGGCAAGAAAAATTGCGTGAATTATTGGAGCAGCAAAATGTGTTGGCGAAACTAATCCAATATTGTGGCTTTTTCTTGATTGTAATCCAAGCATTATCCTTGAAAGCTGATCAACGGATATTTCATTATTCTTTTCTGTCTGTGGATTTTGGCTAATAAGGTAGTTCTGACAGTAAACACACTTTAAGTTACAGTTACCAAAGAAAATATTTCCTGCTCCTCTGTTGCCTGATATCAAAGGCTCTTCACCAAAATGAAGAGTATATGAAGAAACAATTGGTTTATCAGTACTGAAGCATAAAGAAGTCTGTCCGTCAAGTCTGTTTACTTTACATTCATTCGGACAGCAAATGCATTCTTTAAATATCTCATATGCCGCATCAATTCTTTTTTCAAACTCTGAATCACTTATTTTTTTATAAGAAGGAATGAAATCCTTTGACATAATTTTTTAATAGTAATATCCGATTGAAAAATAAAAAAGAATATCACCCCAGCTAATCTGATTTTTGGGAATAGTGTTTTTTATCAAAAAACTTCTTCCAACTGAAAATTCAGCAGGACCAATTGGAGTATCAAAAGATAGAGTCGAACCGATGCCGTGTTTTAAGTCTTTGAATCTTATCTGTTCCTGATTTTCCCAGACATTTCCTAAATCATATCTCGCAGAAATATAAGTTGGGAAGAAAATTTTAAATGGCAGTTTTAATCTATAAGAAAGTGATGTGGTGAATATCTGCCTTCCCCGATATTCAAAATCTCTCATTCCGAAAAATGAATCTTGTCCGCCTAGAGAAAAATGCTGAGAAAGAGGAAGTGTCTTATCTGCAAAGCCCCATCTGAATCTTGTCGAAATTATGTTATCTGTAAAAAGCGATAAATAATTTTTATAATCGAAAGCAAAAACAGTATAACCAAGTTCGCTTAAGAGGAAAGATTGAGCAGTTTCGTAATAAGCATTAAAGTAAATTCCTTTTTCGGGGAATGGAAATTTATCCTGCGTATCAATTGTTGAACTGATTTTTAATGTTAGAAATTTTGTATTGTATGGCTCAACAATATTGTTAGAAAGATTTTTTATTTCATCAATCTGATATTTGCCCTCGAAAATCAGATTTCCGAATCTTTCGACCTGAGTACCCAAAGCAAGTGAAACACCATAATTGATTTGTCTGTATTCACCGTTTACTAATCTCGAAAAACGCGTTTCAGTTAAATTATTTGTTTGAAATGTATAAATATCTCTGAATGAATGAAACACATTTAATTTATAAGTGAAATATGTGTTGAATATCCTGTTTGATTTATGATCAATCGAAAACAATCTGTTTCTTGTGCCCGTGAAGAAAGTTAGCCCAATTTCACTTCCGGTACCAAATAAATTTTCTTCACGAACATCAACACCAATTTGAAATTTATAATCGTTATCAATTCTGTTTGAAAATCTGATCAATCCTGTTGGCTTTTCGGTTACTATAATGTTCAGTGTATTTTGACCATTTTTTTCGGCGACAGTTATTTCCACAAATTCAAAAAGCCCTGTGCTTCGTAAATTTCTTAAACCTTTTTCAATATCTACAATCTTAAAAAAGTCGCCAACTGAAACGGGAAGTTCTCTTGTAATTACATCATGATCTGTTTTCTCATTTCCTGAAACTTCAATTTTGGATATTATGCCTTCATCAATAAACACGATAAGTCTATTAGTTTCTTCTTCGAATCTTATTTCCTGAACTTTTGCAAGTGAAAGTCCTTCTTCTCTATAGATGGAAATTAATTTGGTTAGCGCCTCCGAAAGTTTGATTGTGCTATACGGATGATTTACAACTTCTGTAAATATCTCGTTAATGTTTGATGATGGAATCTGAGATACTCCAAATAACATCAGATTTTTAACTAAAGGATTTTTTTTCTTAATCAAGGTCAACTTTGTTTTAGTTGAATCAAAATTTGCAGTGATTGAAAGATCATCATAGTAGCCTGTGGCAAACAATTTTTCTAATTGAATCTGAATATCGGTATTCAACACAGAATCTGAGTTTATAAAATCTTTAAAGTATAAAATCTCAGATGAATCGAAACTGCTATCAAATTGTAAATTTTTTAAGAAAATTTTCTCGCTCGAAATCTTTTTTTGATAAATCTCATTTACTCTTTCTTTTATTTCATTAACAAACTTCAATGAATTTTCATATCCGAGTAAAATCAAACTATCAACTTTGGAAAAATTAGTTGATGTATAATCCTTAAGTTCAGGAGAGATTACGATATCTGCTTGAGTTAACTGTTTTTTATTCAGCTTTCTAATTGGAATACTCACTATCTGATCAGCCACAATCCACGGATATTCAAGTTCAGATTCAGACCACAGAGGACTTGTAACATCAACAGCGATTACATAATCAGGATTTTCTGAGCGAGCAATTTCAACAGGAACATTCGCAACTAATCCTCCATCAACAAGAATCAGAGAATCATATTTAACTGGAGCAAGGAAGAATGTTACCGATGAACTGGCTCTGAGAGCTTTACTAAGTGAACCCGAACTTAAAACGACAATATCGCCTGTTATAAGATTTGTACATACAGCTCTAAATTTCGCTCTGAGTAAATCAAAACTTTCATCTGAATGTAATGGTGCATCAAAGGTAAGAATATTTAAATAGTTAGATAATTTCTGACCATCATTAAATGAAGTAGGAATAATCGGAGTTAATCCATCAAGTCCGAGAGTTAAAAATGATTTATCTTGAATCAATTTTTGTTCAACAAATAAATCTCTTCTCTTATCACGGCTATTAAAAGTTAATAAATCATTCCAATCTGTATTAATTGCAATACTTTCAAGCTGATTTACAGAATACCCGGCAGAATAAAGTCCTCCGACAATTCCTCCCATACTTGTTCCAACAATAATATCAGGCTCAATTTGATTTTCAATAAAAGATTTTAAAACACCAATTTGAGATAAGCCTCTTGCCCCACCACCACTGAGTGCAAGTGAGATAACAGGTTTGTTTGCCGAAACCTTTGCGGTAAGATTGTACGGGAGTAACTTTTCCTTTTTAGGAATTTGGAAAGTGTATTCTGATTGTGGGTGTCCGTTTACAAAAAGAGTAAATATTAGAAAAAATAAAATTTTTGGAAAACGATTCATAATAAGTTCTCCCCAATTAGAGAACTATTTCTTTTTTTTCTGTTGCTGTTGTTTTGCTTGTTGCTCTGCAGCTTCCATCATTCTTGCCATAAATCCTTTTTTCTTATTTGGATTAGCAACTGGAACAAGCTCTATCTCACCAGCACTTCTGTTTATGTACCACTGCTGAATTATTGAAAATAAATTAAACAAGAAATAATATAAATTAAGTCCAGAAGGAAACGACATAAACAAAATCGTCAACATTATTGGCATAATATAGACTAATGCTTTTTGATTTGGATCTTTAATTGTCATTTTCTGCTGAACGAAAGTTGTTATGCCCATCAATAGTGCAAGTCCGCTTATCTGTTGCACACCAAAAAGAGGAATTTTAAAGCCAAGGTCATAAATAACATCCGGAGTTGATAAATCTTTTATCCAGAAAATAAATGGTTGTAAACGTAAGTCAATCGCTGATTGGAACATTCCCCATAGTGCAATAAAAATCGGCATCTGTAAAAGAATGGGAAGACACCCACCAGCTGGATTAATTCCGTATGTTGAGTAAAGTTTCATCGTTTCTTTATTCAGTTTCTGCGGATCATCTTTGAATTTCTCTTTAAGTTCAGCAATCTTTGGCTGGAGTGCCTGCATCTTTTTCATTGATTGATAACTTGATTTTGTCAATGGATAAACCACAATTTTAATAATCAATGAAAAGATGATGATAACGATACCATAGTTTGGAATAAAAGAATGTAAAAACTGAAACAAAGGTAAAAGAACATACTCAGCAATCGGTCTAACTAGAAAAGTCAAACCAAAGAAACTTCCGAAATTAACCAACGCTATAAGATTTCTTCCTAATGTTTTTAACTCCTGATAATCAACAGGTCCGATGTAAAGTGAAAAAGAATTTTTTTCGTTAATCTGATTATTAAAAGGAAGTGTCAATCTCAGGTCATATCTTTCAACAAGTCCGTCAAAGCCTACTTTATTTCTAATCCCCTCGATATAACCTGATTCGATTTTATCTGGCTCAGATGGAATTATTACTGAAGCAAAATATTTATTTCTTGCAGCAATCCAATCTATTCGACCGCCGAAATTTTTAGTAACTTTTTCTCCAACCGAAGAAGCATCAACCAAAACTTGTTCTCCACCTGAAAAGACACTCGCATCTGAATAATTCGCTTCATCAACAGAATTGTGTTCAACAAATCTTACTCCGTTATCCCAAGTTATATCGAACAGGTTGTTATTTACATAATTCTGAAAATTATCAAACTCTATTTCGGATTTAATTTCATAACTATCGGAGTAGAAAACATAACTCTTTGTAATACTTCTGTTGTTTTGAAGATTTACTTTGAATTCTATTTTTACTGAATCATTGTTTTTTAATGAAACAAATGTGTTGCCATCAAAATTAAAATTAATTTCAGAAGAATTTATTTTTATTCCGTCCTGAGTTACGAAATCAATACTAAACGAATTTCCTTTGCTGTAATTTATTAACTGGACAAAGTTATTAATCTTCTCACCGTTTGATTTTGAAGAATACCAATTCCTGAATTTTTTCAGGAAAACTTTATTAAAATTTCCGCCTTTAGTTGTCAGTTCATATCGTGCAAGATTTGTTTCAACAACTATTGTTTTGGATGGTTTATTGTCATTTTCAGATAAAAATGGTTCATTCTTTTTTGTTTGATCAATATTTACTTCATTACTGATGGTGGGTTTTTCTGTCTGCTCAACTTTTACTGTATCTTTTGATGTCGGCTGTGTCTGAATCTGAGATGGATTAGGAGCTGTAATATACAGCCATATCATCAAAATTATTCCTATCAATATAAAAGCTAATGTAGTTTGTTTGTCCATTTTTTCCCTGAGAATTCAATGTTAAGATTATGAAAACGAATCAAGCTTTTTACGAACCGACTCTAAAAGCGATACAACCTGATTTTCTATTTCAAAATATTTAAGTTTTGGCGAAGATGATTGATTTAAATTAATAGGAGAAAACAAAATATAAATTCTCATCCTTTTTTGTTTTGCCATTTCTATCAGATTCAATTTGTTAAGTCTATATGAATTTCGAATGAGTCTTTTAAGTCTGTTTCTCCAAACCGAATTCCCTACTTTTTTTGATATTCCGACAGCAATCTTTACACAAGTTTTATCTGATTTTTCAGTTAAATAGATAATTTTCAGAGAGTTGTTTTTTAAGAGAACTGTTTTTCCAGACTTAAAAAGTTGATCAAATATTTTTTTCTCTTTTATTCTCTCGTTTTTCGAAAGAGAGAAAGTCTTCACATTTAAATTATCTTTCGTCGCTAACTGTTAATTTTTTTCTACCTTTTGCTCTTCTTCTGGCTAAAACTGCTCTGCCATCTTTTGTTTTCATTCTTTCCCTAAAACCGTGCTTATTTTTTCTTTTTCTGTTACTCGGCTGATAAGTTCTTTTCATATTATTTTCTCCAATTTTAATAATAAAGTGAGCAAAAATAGAGATTTAAAGCCTATTTAACAAGGATTGAAAATATGTTCAACACCAAATAATCTTTAACCAAAACTAATATTCTAACTATACTGAGAACCGAATAAACTTTATGATAAACTAAATCCCAATTAAAAATAAACTTAGTTTATAAAATTTATCCATTATCTTCACTTTTGGTAGTTTTTACTCGATTTCTAAGTTCAACTTCAAAACCAATTAGTATTCAAATTCTTTATATTTTTGGTTATAACTTATTATTTAATTAATCTGGTAAATAAATTGAAAAAAGAAAAGATTTTAGTTACTTCAGCTCTGCCTTATGCAAACGGACCAATTCATCTTGGTCATTTAAGCGGCGCTTATCTTCCGGCAGATATTTATGTTCGATATAAAAGATTAAACGGCGATGATGTTATTTACATTTGTGGTTCGGATGAACACGGCGTTCCGATTACAATAAGTGCAGATAAAGAAAAAGTTTCACCACAAGTTATTATAGATCGCTATCACGAACAGAATAAAAAAGCATTCGAACGATTCGGAATGAGCTTCGATAATTATTCACGCACAAGTCTTCCAATTCACCACGAAACTGCAAAAGAATTCTTTATGAATTTTTACGAGCGTGGATTGCTGATTGAGAAAAAATCTCTGCAGTTCTATGATGAAATAGCAAAAATGTTTCTGCCCGACAGATATGTTGAGGGAACCTGTCCAAAGTGTGGTAATGAGCAAGCACGCAGTGATGAATGTGAAGTCTGCGGTTCACTTTATGACCCTTCTGAACTTATAAATCCTGTTAGTAAAGTAAGTGGTGAACGACCTGTATTGAAAGAAACTTCTCATTGGTACTTCCCCTTAGGAAAATATCAACCGGCACTTGAAAAGTATGTTGATGAGATGAATAAAAAGTACGGCTGGAAAGAAAATGTTCTTCAATATTGTCGCGGCTGGTTCAAAGATGGTCTGAAAGATCGTGCAATCACAAGAGATCTTGACTGGGGAATTAAAGTTCCGATTGAAGGAGTTGATGGGAAAGTAATTTATGTTTGGTTTGAAGCTGTACTTGGTTACATCTCTTCAACAAAAGAATACTCTCAAAAATGTGGTAATCCGGATTTATGGAAAAGATACTGGCAGGATGAAGACACAAAGTATGTCGCATTCATTGGAAAAGATAATGTTGTTTTTCACACTATAATTTTTCCTGCAATTCTGATGGCATGGAATGAAGGTAACAAAGAAAAATATTGCCTCCCTCAGAATGTTCCTGCAAATGAATTTTTGAATTTTGAAGGGAAAAAATTTTCCAAAAGTCGTGGTTGGGGAATTGACGTTGATGAATTCCTTGATTTATTTCCTGCTGATACACTTCGTTACTGTCTCGCAGCAAATCTGCCTGAGAATCGTGACACAGATTTTTACTGGAAAGAATTTCAGCTACGGAACAACAGCGAGCTTGCAGATATTCTTGGGAATTTCATCAATCGTACTTTCACCTTTGTTTTCAAACATTTCGATGGAAAAGTTCCTACACTCGGTAAGCTTGAAAAAATTGATGAGGAAATGATAAGAACCATTTCATCTTATCCACAAAAAATTGCTGAATTATTCGAGCAGTTCAAGATTAAAGATGGCGTAAATGAAATGATGAATCTTGCCCGTGAAGGAAACAAATATTTCAACGACACTGAGCCGTGGAAGACTGTTAAATTAGATAAAGAAAGATGTGGCACAACTTTAAACATTTGTTTGCAAACAATTTACACACTTGCTGAATTATATTCTCCTGTTTTACCATTTTCATCTGAAAAGTTATTCAAAATGTTGAATGCAAAATCAATTGATTGGCTCGAATGTGGTAAACCCCAACTTCAGGCCGGTCATCAGCTAAATCAGGCAGAAATTCTATTTCCAAAAATTGAAGATGAAAAAATTGAATCGCAGGTAAGTAAACTCGGTTCGACTTCACAATCTGATGAAAAGAAAGATGAACTGATTAGTTATGATGACTTTATGAAAATTCAACTTCGGGTTGCGGAAGTAATTGAAGCCGAAAAAGTTAAAAAGAGTGATAAGCTATTAAAGCTGAAAGTGAAAATCGGAGACGAAGAAAGACAGGTGGTTGCTGGTATTGCTAAAAGTTATCAACCCGAGGAACTATTACACAAAAAAGTTGTTATAGTAGCTAATTTACAGCCAGCAAAGTTGATGGGACTTGAATCCAAAGGAATGATTTTAGCTGTTGAATCTGATTCCGGAGAATTGGAAATTTTAAGTGTATCTGAAAAAATAAAAACAGGAACAAGAGTTAAATAGGAATTTATATGAATAGAATTCTCATTTTGTTTATTACTACTTTTAGTCTGATTTTTGCCCAAAGCCCAATGAATAAGATTTCTCAGAATCTTGCTTCAAAATTTCATACACAATCATCCAATCATACATTTCACATTTGGGTTTATTTCACAGATAAAGGTGAGCAGATTGAAAATTACTTTTCTAATCCCTCATCTGTAGTTTCAGAGAAAAGTTTAATTAGAAGGCAGAAAGTCAATTTATCAATTGACTTTTCAGATCTACCAGTAAATAAATCTTACATTGAACAAATCAAATCATTTGGTTTTGAAATCAAACAAAAATCGAGATGGTTTAATGCTGTAAGTGGATTTGCCAATAAATCAGTAATAAACGAAATATCAAAACTTGGTTTCGTAAAGAAGATTGATATTGTAAAATCATTCTCAAAATCAAAATCTAATTTGGAATTTGAAGAGAGTGTTTTCTTAGAAACCCAAAAACAAATTCAGCCAGAAAATACTTTTCTACTTGATTATGGTAACTCTTTCGCACAAGTAAATCAAATCAATGTTCCGGCAGTTCATAACCTTGGCTACAATGGAAACGGAGTTACAATTTGTGTAATGGATGCTGGATTTAATAATCTTGCTCACGTTGTCTTTAGTACGATTGATATTTTAGCAACTTGGGATTTTGTAAATGGCGATCCAAATGTTGGTGATGAAAATGATATGGGAAGCGGTTCACATGGAACTTATGTACTTTCTGTTCTTGGAGGATATGCTCCCGGTTATTTAATTGGTCCCGCATATCGAGCAAAATTTTTATTAGCTAAAACAGAGAACACAGACAGTGAAACCCCTGTTGAAGAAGATAACTGGGTTGCTGCATTAGAGTGGGCTGACAGTATCGGTGTTGATTTGACTTCAACATCTCTCGGTTATTTAGATTATGATTTTCCGTTCACAAGTTATACTTGGCAAAATATGGATGGTAATACCGCACTCATAACAAGAGCAGCAGATCTTGCAGTTAAAAAAGGAATTGTTGTAGTAAATTCAGCAGGTAATGAAGGAAGCAGAGGGACACCAAATACTTTAATGGCTCCTGCTGATGGAGATAGTGTTTTTGCAATTGGTGCTGTTGATAATACCGGTTTAAGAGTTTCTTTTAGTTCTTATGGACCAACTGTGGATGGAAGAATTAAACCGGATTTTATGGCAATGGGAACAGGAGTGGTTGCTGCAAGAGCATTTAACCAAACTCAATATACTACTGTAAGTGGAACATCATTCAGCTGTCCACTTACTTCAGGAGCGATTGCTTTATTGCTTCAGGCTAATCCAAATCTAACTCCGATTCAATTGCGAAATATTTTAAGACAAACTTCATCACGAAGTAGTAATCCGGATAATTATTATGGCTGGGGAATAATAAACACACTTTCGGCATTAAATCAGATACTGGGAGTAGAAGAGAATTCTATTCCAAATGAGTTCGCACTTTTTCAAAACTATCCTAACCCTTTCAATCCTTCTACAATAATTAGTTGGAAGATGGCAGAGAGTGGTTGGGTGTCGATAAAGTTATACAACTCACTTGGTCAGGAATTAGAAACGATTGTTGATGACTATTATGATAATGGCATTCATTCAAAAACTTTCTCAGCTCCTCCCAAACTTTCAAGTGGAGTATATTTCTACCAGATAAAATCGGGTAATTTTATTGATACAAAAAAGATGATACTTACAAGATGATTTTATAGATTAATAAATCCTCGTAAAAGTCAATTCTAATTTTCATTAAACTGTAACAGATAAGCACGAATAAATCTATTCAGGTCGCCATCCATAACACCTTGCGTGTCGGATGTTTCTACGTTTGTACGATGATCTTTAACCATGTTATAAGGATGAAAAACATAAGATCGAATCTGACTTCCCCATTCAATTTTCATTTTGCTTTTTTCAATTTCAGCTTGTTCAGCTTTTTGTTTCTCCAACTCTAATTGATAAAGTCTTGACTTAAGCAACTTCATTGCATTTTGTCTGTTTTGCAACTGAGATCTTTCCGTTTGGCACGCAGCAACAATACCTGTTGGAATGTGAGTTATTCTTACAGCAGTTTCGACTTTATTAACATTTTGACCACCTTTGCCACCACTTCTGAAAGTATCTATTTTCAAATCCGAAGGATTAATTTCGATTTCAATAGTATCGTCAACTTCAGGAATAACGAATACAGAGGCAAAAGAAGTATGTCTTTTCTTATTGGCATCGAATGGAGAAATTCTAACCAATCTGTGAACACCATTCTCTGCTTTCAGATAACCGTATGCATACTCACCTTCAACTTCAACAGTGGCAGATTTTATTCCGGCACCATCACCTTCAAGCAAATCAATGATAGTCATTTTATAACCATTTTGTTCGCCCCATCTCAAATACATTCTCAACAACATTTCTGCCCAGTCTTGTGCTTCCGTTCCTCCCGCACCAGAGTGAATTGTAAGAATACAATTTCGATGATCATCTTTTCCGCTTAACATACTCCGGAATTCGGCAGATTCGATCAATTCTTCAAGAGATTTTATTTCAGAATGAATTTCATTTTCAAATGAAGCATCTTCCTCTGCCTGTGCTAAAAGAATAATCTCTTCGGTCGAATCAGCTTTCTGATCGAGATTTTTCCAAAGGTCAACCCATTGCTGAAGACTTTTTATTTCCTGAAGAACTTGTTGAGCGGATTTTTGGTCATTCCAGAAATCTGATTCCTCAGATTTTTTCTGAAGTTCTTTTATCCGATTTATCTTTTTATCAACGTCAAAGATAGCTCCGCAGATTATTTACACGGATTTTATAAGAATTTACTTTTTTAATTTCATCTTCGTACATAAAAATTCCTCTATTTATTTCATAAAATTTAACTTAAGCATTTCATATGCCTTGCTTAAAATAAAAATGAATGATTATATTTGTTCAAAAATAATGTAAATGGTTAAATTTGACGAGGCATATATGAAAAAGATTCTAATATTATTCATTGGTTTTTCAATAATTAGCTTTGCACAGTTTAGAGATAATGGATTTCCAAAAGAAGAACCGAAGAGTGGAATTTTTAATAGAGCCTCAAATTCTCTTTTCAGCTTTCTGACTGATGAAAATTTTTCAATGAGTCATTCAATAAATATGTCTTACTCTGCATTCGCAGGTCAAGGTTTAGCATTGGGAATTTATACAAACTCTATGATGTATAAATTTTCAGATAACTTGAATGTTCAGCTTGATGCAAGCATTGTGAATTCGCCTTACAGTACTTTTGGCAAGGACTTTCAAAATAGTATTAACGGACTTTATTTGAGTAGAGCAGCAATTAATTATAGACCTTGGAAAGATGTCTTTATTTCATTGCAGTACAATAGCTATCCGTTTTTAGGAAGCCGGAGTTATTATAATCCTTTCTATAATTATTATTTTGGATATTAGTTTGGAGGGAAACGATCAACTCTCAAATAAAGTTAAACAAAAAAACCTCTTCAAAGTATAAATCGGGTAGTATTTTAGTTTTTAATATACTACTCATTTTAATCTCAGTTGTTCTAATTTATTCAATTATAAATAAAGTTTACTCTGACAGTCAAAAAGAAGTAATTGCAAAAGAAACTCTCGATAGAGTTCCCACAGTTGAAATACTAAATGGCTGTGGTTATTCTGGACTAGCAGAAAAATTCACAGATTTACTCCGCTCGAAAAACTTCGATGTTGTCAAAATTGGAAATTTTTCTTCATTCGATGTTGACACAAGTTTTGTAATTGACAGGTGCGGCATTAAAAAATATGCAATTGCAGTAGCTGAATCTCTTGGGATTCCGACGAAGAATGTTATTCAGCATTTCAATAAAAATTATTTTCTTGATGTTACATTTGTAATCGGAAAAGATTTTAATAATTATCTCAAGGTGAAGTAATTGGAAACTCAACAACTCGCTCAACGAATAGCAGAGCTATGTTTCAATAAAAAAGGTTATGATGTAAAAATAATTGATTTGAAAAATGTTGCTTTATTTGCTGACTATTTTGTCATCTGTTCTGCTGATTCTGACATTCAGGTAAAAGCAATATCAGATGAAATTGATGATAAATTGAGAGAGCAGGGAATTAGATGCTGGCATAAAGAAGGATTGAAAGCACTTCAGTGGGTGTTGCTTGATTATGTTGATATTGTAGTTCATATTTTCAAAAAAGAAGCACGAGAGTATTATAATCTTGAAAGATTGTGGTCTGATGCACCATCATGGAATGTGGAAGACCCGGCATTGGTCAAAGAGAACAAGAAGTAATATGTCAAAGAGACTTAAAATTGAAAGAATATTTATATCAAATCTTTAAAGAAATTGAAGAACAAATACCTGAGCTAAAAGAAACTCCTCTGATTTTCGAAGTTCCAAAATCCGAACAGCACGGCGATTTATCTTCCAATGTTGCAATGTTGCTATCGAAAAAGCTTAGAAAAAATCCAAGAGAAATTGCTAACGATATTTTAAGTTTAATTAAATATGATTCTGAAATAATTTCAAAAGTAGAGATAGCTGGAGCTGGATTTATCAATTTCTTTTTCAATCCAAATTACTACACTAAAATCATAAAAATAATTCTTGAACAAAAGGATAAATTTGGTAAATCGAGTAAGTATTCAGGAAAGAAGGCAAACGTAGAATTTGTTTCAGCAAATCCAACGGGACCTTTAACAGTCGGACACGGAAGAAATGCTGTAGTTGGTGACACTGTTGCTAATCTACTCGAATGGATTGGTTATCAGGTTGACCGCGAGTATTATTTCAATAATGCCGGCAGACAAATGCGTGTGCTGGGTGATTCCGTAAGATTACGTTATCTCGAAATACTTGGGGAGAAAATTGATTTTCCTGAAGATTACTATCAGGGAGATTACATTAAAGATATAGCTAAAAAATTATTTGATGAACACTCCGATAAACTAAAAGATGAAACCGCTGAAGGAATTTTTAAGGAAGTAGCTGAGCAGGAAATTTTCGCAGACATTAAAAAAACTTTGTTAAACCTCAACATCCGGCACAACATTTTTTACAATGAAAAATCTCTCTACGATGAAGGAAACATATCTCAGCTTTTGAAAGAATTCGAGCAGAAAGAACTGACATATATTAAAGATGGGGCTGTGTGGTTAAAACTTACATCGCTCGGGAAAGAACAAGATAAAGTTATTGTAAAATCAAGTGGTGAGCCGACTTACAGGCTTCCTGATATTGCTTATCATATTACGAAATTCAATCGTGGTTATGATTTAATTGTTGATTTGTTCGGTTCCGATCACGCTGCAACTTATCCTGATGTGATGGCTGGAGTCAGTGTTTTGAATTTCGACTCATCAAAAATGAAAGTTCTCATTCATCAGTTTGTTACAATCACTCAGGATGGAGAAGTTGTTAAGATGTCAACCCGAAAAGCTAATTACATTACTCTGGATGAACTGATAAATGAAGTGGGCAAAGATGTCGTTCGTTATTTCTTTAATATGCGAAACATTTCTTCTCACATGAATTTTGATTTGACGCTTGCTAAAAAACAGTCTGATGAAAATCCGGTTTTCTACTTACAATATGCTCACGCGAGAATTTGTTCAATCCTTCGAACTACAGAACAGGAGAATCTCAGATTATCAATAGATCATCTTGATTTATTAAACTCTGATGAAGAGAAAGATTTGATAAAAAAACTAAATCGCTTTGAAGAAGAAGTTTTATTAAGTGCTGAGAATTTCGAAACACACCGAGTTTGTTTTTATTTAGAAGATTTAGCTTCTGCTTTTCACAAGTTTTATACTTTCAGAAGAATTTTGGGTTCAGAGAAAGATGTTGCCGAAGCAAGGCTGGCTTTAATAACTGCAGTAAAAATTGTTTTGAAAAACGGACTTACAATTCTTGGCGTTGAAGCACCGGAAAAAATGTAGAATCAGATTTTATTTAATTGTGAGCCATCGCAGCAAAAAGTGCAAATATTTTTTCCGCTCCAGCTTCTCTCAAAACTAATGCACATTCTGAAACTGTTGAACCTGTGGTAACCACATCATCTACTATAATAATTCTCTTTCCGGAGATTTCATTTTTGCGAGCAACCTTGAATGCGTTTTTTACGTTTTCTTTTCTTTCGATGAGATTTAAATGAGTTTGTGTTGCAGTGTGGCGGATTCTTTTTATTAAACGCGATTTAAATGGAATGTTGAGTTCTTTACTTAATCCTTTTACAATGAAGTCGGATTGATTGTAACCCCTTTCTGATTTTTTTAGTCTATGCAAAGGCACGGGAACTATTAAGTCAGCATTCCACTTTATAATCTCATCGAACCAGATTTTAGCGATTAATCTTCCAAGAAAAATTCCAGCTAAAAATTTCTGTTCGTACTTAAGTGAGTGAATCAAATTTTGGATAGTGCTTCCTTCCTTGAATATAAAAGCTGCTTTAAATTCATCAATCAGCTTATCTTTTGAAAATTTTTTTTCGTATTCAGATTCAAGCTCATTGTTTTCAACGATACAAAATTCAGAGAGACATTTTGAACAAACTATTTGCTCATTTGTAGAAAGTTTTATTTTACAGGATAAACACAATCGTGGAAGAAGTAAATCGAGAAAAATGTTTATTTGCTTTTGTGTCTTTGATTGAAAATCAGTATGAGTAATCAGAGAATTCATATCAAACTCGATTGCTTACGAATAAACCACTCAATGCCGAATAAGATTATTGCAAGAATCATAAATATTTCATTCGACCATAATTTGAACTGCGAACTGATTGTCTTCAAAGAAGAAGTTCTTTGGTTTAACTCCTTCAAAGTGTTAAAATATAAATTAAATTCATCAAGAAAGAATACTTCACCATTTGTTCTTTTACTTAAATCAGATAAAAATTCATAATTCATTCTCAAATCAATTGTCTCAATATCCACATCGCCGATATTAAATTTTCCTGTGGCTGAATGTGTTGTTTTATTATTCTGTTTTACATTTGCTGAGAAATTATAATCACCCGATTTATTCAAATTGATTTTCCCCTCGTACAGTCCGTTACCCAAATCAGTTAATTGAATTTTTCTGGCTTCAACTTCATTTTTTATTTCTACTTCTATAATTCCATTGTTAACCGGATTTAATAATTCGTCATATAACTCTGCAACGAATTCAGCTTCTTCTCCAACCGAATAAAATTTCTTTAGAGTTTTAATTTTGAATTGTTGATTTCCATCTTCGGCACTAAGCCATTTTGTAGTATTCAAAATTAAATTATCAAACAAACCAATATTCTCGGTTGCGGTTTGAAGTTTCCAACGCCAGAATTCTTTTCCAACAAAGCAAATAACTCTTGATGAAGCAATTGACCTTTGAACAATCAAAGGTAGTTTCATTTTGTTGTTTTCTGTTTTGATATAACTTATAACTCTGCTCTCTGTTTTTGCCGAGACTGAATTTGGAGGATATAAAACAGGCGGCAACTTGTTCCAGTCGGTTTCGAATATGTTACTAAGCAAGTCGAAATTTTCATTAAAGTTTATGTCTGGCTGAGCTTTGATGTAAGTATCAGAAAAAGTTTCAAATTTTACTGGCAGTGCTGATTCAACTTGACGGATTTTATTGTAGTCAACATCATTGTTTATCATCAAAAAGAACGGTGCTTTTTTATTCAATATTTTATTCTTGATTTCACCCCAAATTATCTCCGGAGTGAATTTGTTAGGAAAGCCGATCAAATAAAGAATATCTGCACTATCAATTTTTGCTTTGTGATTGTCTTCTAAAAATTTATCCGCACTTATCTGAGTTAGTGTATTTATTAAAAAAATTTCTTCATTTCCAATAACATTTTTAATAAAAGTAAAATCTGGATTTGGATTGCCAGTAATTATTAAAATTCTGGTTTTTTCTTCTGATACTTTCAAAAAGAAAGGATAAGCATTATTGTTTTTATTAAACTCTCCCTCCAGTTGCTGAACTTTCACCTGAAGCTTTTTCTCACCTTTTTCTTTTGGCAGATAGTTAAAATTCACAACGTTAACTCCAGCCGCATCAAGTGTAACTATTTGACTTTCTAAAATTTTATCACCTTCAATCAAAGAAACATTTACATTCGTATTTTGATAACCGATATTGGTTACTGTTGTAGAAATTGTACTTTGATTACCTAAATAAACATTCTCATTATAAACTACATTTTTGATAATTACATCTTTCTTCTTCGAACTATCGCCAATAGCAAAAACGTAAACAGGTATTCCAAGTTTTTCTGCCTGATAAATTGGATTTATTCCGTCGGTAATAATTCCATCAGTTAAAATTGTAATTGAGGCAGGGTTGATTTTTTGATAGTCTTCTTTAAGGACTTCATTTAAGTTAAAAACTTTTGAAAGATTCGTAACCCTTTCATCGAAATTAATTTTAGTGTTATCAATTTTTATTTCATTTACTTCTTTTCCGAAAGTAAAAAATTTCAGCTCACTACCATTCACATTATTTTCTAAACTAAAGATATTTTCCAAAAGTTTTTTCAAACTCTCCTTATCTTTCACCTGTGAAATAGATTTGCTGTTATCAATGAAGATCAAATGAGACGGTTTAACTGATACTTTTTTCTCTAAAGACAAAATTGGCTCAAAGAAAATTGATATCAGTAAAAGCAGTGCTAAAAATCTAAGTGATATAAGAATAATTCTTTTAAAGTTAGAAATCGGAGGAAGAGTAAAACGATAAGAATAAACTGTGAATACCAAAGCAATGCTAATCAAAAGAATAAGTAAAACCCAGTGGTAAGAGAAGATGAAAATTATTTTATCGTATCCGAACATTCTTGAAACACTTTTTTATTATAAATATGATGGAAGATTAAAAGTTTTACGCTGACAAAAAATGTGGAAAAGTATGGAGAGTTAAAGTTATTTATCATTACAATTTGAAAATTTCCTTAATTAAAGCTTTCCTTGCATAAAAAGCTCTTGAAGTACTCCCGTGTCCAGCTCCTTTTGTCCTTGCTTGAATCCATTTTCCATCTCTAGCAGTTAAGGCATTAAAACCATGATTTATCAGTTTCGCTCTAATGAATTCATAATCAGCTTCAATTTCACTTATTAAATTTTGATCATCAATGAAATCAAATGATTGAACTTTTAACAATTCCGATTTTTCACTATTTCTGCCGTGCCATGACACCGCACAATAAATAAGTGATTTTAATTTTTCCCAGCAGTGGCTTTTGAAAAAAGATTCATCAATTAAATCTTGCTGATTAATCATAGTGATTGTAAATGTTTCTTTTGGAGTCCATCTATCTTTGACTTTATAAAAAGCAGTTGATTTAAGTTCGAAATCAAGACCATTCGGAGCACGGGTATTATTGTTGGAAATGCCAGCAAGTCTTTCTAAAGTTAATCCTTTCCAATTCTTGTTTTGTTTTTCATCTTTAAATATTGTAATACCAAATTGTTTAGCATAAACGGATAATTCTTGTCCAATAAACTTTTGAAGATTTTTGACAGCTACGGCTCTTGTTATCAAAATAATCTAATTATTTTTTTAGTGCGTTCTTTGTAAATATATGCTAATCATATTGTAAATATTTTTCAGTAATTAAATAAAGATGGAAATCCATTTTGTTTAACAGCATTATATCTCTTGATAGTTAAGTCAGTATATTCTTTGTTAATATCACAGCCAATAAATTTTCTATTACCTATAATTGTTGAAGCTATTCCTGTTGTACCACTTCCACAAAATGGATCAAAAATTATATCCTCTGGTTTTGTTGACGCTAAAATAATTCTTTTCAAAAGAGCCAAAGGTTTTTGAGTAAGGTGTTTGCCAAATTCTTTTTCACTTTGTGAAGTTGTAGGAATACTCCATACACTCCTCATTTGATTATCAGGTTTTTTCAAACTATCCTCGGGAAATTTCCCGTTTTTCATCGCCTCATAATTGAAATAATGCTTTGCTTTTTTATCTTTTCTAGCCCAAAGAATTGTTTCGTGAGACGCAGTAAAGAATCTACAAGAAAGGTTAGGAGAAGCATTTGGTTTGAACCAGGCAATATCATTCAATAAGTGAAATTTATGTTTTTGCAAAAGATATCCACATTGATAGATACTATGATATGTGCCACTGATCCAAATAGTTCCCTCTGGTTTGAGAATCCTTCTACATTCTTTAATCCAAGCTTCGTGAAAGACTAAATCATTATCAAAGCCATTTGATTTATCCCAATTACCTTTATTAACACTTACCATCCGACCATTTTGACAAGTAAATCCATCATTAGAAAGCAAATAAGGTGGGTCTGCGAAAATCATATCTACATAATTATCAGAAAAGCGATTCATCAAAGCAAGACTATCTACGTTATACAGCGCAAAATCATCTGTTTTGAATACAGGCTTTATATTTTGCTTAATCTCATTCGTTGAAATATATTCTACTAATTTTTCTAAGACTAAATTGCTAGGTGACATTGGGTAGATTTGATTTTCTCTTATCTTAAATTTAATCAAAAAACAATTAAAAATTTACCTTTAAACTATTTCTTCGATTCAATCAATCTTTCAACATCCCATTCTTTCATTTTTTCATACATGTCATAGTCTGTCAAATCAAAATGAATAGGTGTAACGGATACATATTTATTTTTTATTGCTATCTGATCGAATTCGAGAGAATTATCAAGCTCAACTAAATTACCCGTGAGCCAATAGTAATTTCTTCCATATGGATCAACTCTTTTTTCATAAACATCATCCCACTTAGATTTTCCCTGCTTAGTGATTCTTATTCCTGCTATTTGTTCTTCAGGCAAATTCGGCACATTAACATTGAGCATAGTCCCATTCGGAATTCCGCGCTTTTTAATTTCGAGTGAAAGATATTTTGCAACTTTTGCAGCAAAAGAAAAATCATTTACTGTATGACTTGTAACTGAAACAGCCATTGAAGGCACATCCATAATCGCTGCTTCACGTGCAGCTGATACAGTCCCCGAATAAATTATATTAACTGCAGTATTCGAGCCGTGATTTATTCCGGATACCATCAAATCAGGATATTCATTCATAATATTGCGTATTCCGATTTTTACACAATCAGCAGGAGTTCCGTCAATTGCGTATCCGAAAAATTTTCCATCTCTGTGATACTCAAAAACGCGTAAAGGAGTTTGCATTGTAATTGCGTGTCCGACTGCACTCTGCTCTTTGTGTGGAGCTACAACTGTTACATCTGCAATTTCTTTCAATGAATTTACTAATGCGTAAATTCCTGCAGAGTCGATACCGTCATCATTTGAAACTAAAATTTTCAACTTTATTTCCTAAATTATTTTTTTCAACTTGTAATATACCACCAACACAAAAAATTTTAGTAAATAAACTCTTCCTTTCTTAATATTAATACAAAGATTTAAGAATTTATTATGAAGATTGATTTATCAAACAAAGTCATACTTATAACCGGAGCTTCTTCCGGAATTGGCTATTATCTTGTAAAAAAGTTGACAAGCGAAAAGGTAAGACTTGCAATTATCTCACGAAGAAAAGAATTACTTGATGAACTTATTGAAGAACTCAATCCACTCAACCAACAAATAATTGCTTACAAATGTGATGTCCGAAATTTTGAGGAAGTTAAGTTTGTTTACAATCAAATTAAAAATGATTTCGGGCAGGTCGATATCGCAATCTTAAATTCAGGAGTGAGCTATCGAATGAGTGAGAGCTCTTTTGAAATTGAAAAAGCCAGAGAAATTTTCGACACAAACTTTTTCGGTGTTGTCAATTTTGTTAGTGTTATGAAGAATGATTTTATTGAAAAGAAATCAGGAACTATAGTTGGAGTCTCAAGTCTCGCAGATACACGAGGATTTCCGGGAAGTGGATTTTACTGTGCAAGCAAATCAGCACTTACAACATTTTTGGAAAGTTTAAGAATTGAATTGCGTAAACATAATGTTTCTGTTATAACAGTTAGACCGGGGTTTGTAAGAACTCCGATGACTGATAAAAATGAATTCTTTATGCCGTTTCTAATGGAGCCTGATTTAGCTGCGGAAATTATTATCAAAAGAATAAAGAAAAACAAACCTGTTATTGAATTCCCATTCGCTTTAAGTTTGATGGTAAGAGTTCTAAAGTTTATGCCAAGAAGTATTTTCGAATTCTTAGCTTCAAAAAAATTAAAATCACGTTTATAATCGGTGAAAGTTTTATGAAAAAATTATATTTACTATTTTTTTTCATTTTTATAACTCTGAGAGTTTCAGCACAAATTGATACCTCAATAATTTTTTCTGAGATCATGTTTAATCCAATAAGCGGTAACAATGAGTTCGTTGAGATTTACAATCTAAGCTCCACCTCATCTGTAAACCTCGCTGGATTGAAGATTAAATATTACACCTCAACTCCTGATTTAATAATTGATGCTGGCTTTGGAACAGTTCTGCCGCCAAATTCTTACGCAGTAGTTTTTGAAAATGATTATGATTTAACAAGCGGGATTTATTCGGGACTTGTTCCACCAAATGCTTTGATATTGAAAATATCAGATAATTCTTTTGGAACATCAGGAATGGCAAACACAACAAGCCGACCACTATGGCTTCTTCGTGCCAATAATGATACTATTGATGCATATATCTATTCAGCGAATAATTCAACATCATTCTCTGATGAAAAAATTATTCTCAACAGAGATTCATCTCAAACTAACTGGGCAAATTCTTTGATTGTTAACGGAACACCGGGATTTAAAAATTCTGTTTCACCAACGAATTATGATTTACAGTTAGCTTCATTAATTTTTAATCCGGAGTTTCCCATCTCTGGAAGTAATGTTACGGTAACTGCCAAAGTGAAAAATGTTGGAATTTTAACCGCACAAAATTTTGTTGTCAGATTATATAATGATTTAAATTTTGATTCTACTGCTCAGACAAATGAATTAATTTTTTCACAAAACATATCTTCTCTTTTAAGTAATGATTCGATCAACGTAAATCATACTATCCTCTCTCCTCAAATTGGATTATATCAGATAATTGCCCAAGTGTTTTTCAATGAAGATGAAAACCCAAACAACAACAGAAGAATCGGTAGATTCACTGTCAGTCCGCCAGGAGCACAGTACAACGATATTGTGATAAACGAGATAATGTATGCTCCATCTTCTCCGCAACCAGAATGGATAGAGTTGTTGAATAAAAGTTCTAATCCAATTAACCTGAAAAAATGGAGAGTGTTTGACGCTTCTTCTTCTGTATTGATTACAAGTCAGGATTTTGTTTTACAACCAGATTCATTTGTTGTGATAACTGCTGATTCATCAGTATTAAATTATTTCCCAATCACATCAAGAATAATTAGAGTTTCACTGCCGGCACTAAATAATAACGGGGATGCTGTTGTTATAAAAGATTCTCTAAACTTCATTATTGACTCACTCTTTTACTTACCAAGTTGGGGTGGTAATACTGGCGGAAGGTCTCTCGAAAGAGTTTTCAAAGACGCTTCAAGTACAGAGCCATCCAACTGGAAAACATCATTGAGTCCTTTTAGAGCAACTCCTGGCAGAATAAATTCTGTAACTCCGAAAGATTATGATCTTGCAATTACTTCCTTCAATCCACTAAAAACTTTTGCAGTTGTTGGTGAAGAAATTCAGTTTAAGGTGGGAATAAAAAATGTTGGACTAAATCTGATATCTTCCTCATCAGCTTTACTATATCGCGATGCAAATCAGGATTCAATACCACAAGCAAACGAATTTATTAGTCAGAATGTAATCCAATCTTTGAATGTGAATGATAGCACAACATTTATCATCTCAACTAACAACTTTGATGAAGGCATTAACAGATACATATTGAAACTTCTGTCATTTTCAGATGATGATACATCAAATAACATTGCTTTATCATCGGTAAATGGAGTTTCAATCAATGAAATCCGAAACGATCTTGTAATCAATGAAATAATGTATGCACCACAAAGTCCCGAACCCGAGTGGATAGAAATTTATAATCGTTCAAACAAAGTAATTAACCTGCTAAGCTATAAAATTGCAGATGCTGTGGATACACAGAAAGTAGTTTTCTCAAGCACTGTACTACAGCCACAGGAGTACTTAGTAATTTCAAAAGATTCTTCTATCTTTAATTTATACCCAATAAACTCTAAAGTAATAATCAGAAGTTTTCCATCATTAAATAATAGTGATGATAAAATAATTTTACTGGATTCGCTGAATCGTGTAATAGATTCACTTCAATACTTTTCACGATGGGGTGGAACAAATGGTAAATCGCTTGAAAGAATAAGCAGTGAACTTGCATCAACAGATTCATCCAATTGGAAAACATCCTCAAGCAAATTGAAAGCTACACCCGGATGGATCAATTCCGTTACTCAGAAAAACTATGATGTGCAAATTTCTGATATTATTTTTAGTCCACGATTTCCGATTTCTGGTGATAATGTTTCCATATCATCGTTGATTAAAAATATTGGGAAGAATTTTGCAACAATTACCACAAAACTTTTCGAAGACACTGATTTGGATTCAATCCCAGACATTCTGTTAGAAACGAAAGCACAAATCAATATTGGCAGCTTGGACTCAATATCTGTTTTGTTCAATTATCAAATTCAGAATATTCAAAGTGAAAGAGCATTTTTTGTTCAGGCAGTATTTTCTGCAGACGAGGATACATCGAACAACTATTTCTATAAAAGAATTCAGTCAGGATTTCAGTTTAACAATATTGTCATCAACGAAATAATGTTTGCTCCAATCGGAGGTGAACCAGAGTGGATTGAACTTTATAACAAAACAGATTTTCAAATCAACTTAAAAGGATGGCGAATCTCTGATGTAATTACAACTCCTCAATCAACAGAAATCAAAAATGATTTTTTCATTCTTCCAAAATCTTACGTTGTAATTAGCAAAGACACATCCATTTTTAACTTTCACAGAGTTATTCCTTCTCCAGTATTAAGACTTAATTTTGCTTCGCTGAATAATGATATTGATGGGGTTATTCTAAGAGACAATCGCGGACTTAGCATTGATTCGGTTTTTTATTCGAATCAGTGGGGAGGAACGAATGGATTTTCATTGGAAAGAATTTCAATTAACTCACAATCAAATCTATCATCAAATTGGGCAAGCAGTTTGGACAATGAGCAAAGCACTCCGGGAAGAATAAACAGCATTACACCAAAGCAGGAAGATTTGTCTGTAACTGATTTGTTGTTCAGTCCAAGATTTCCTACGTTAGGACAGAATGTAAACGTATCAGCTAAGATCAAAAATTTCGGTTCGAATCGTTCCTCAAGTTTTGAAGTCAGATTTTACATTGATAGCGACTCGAATAATGTGGTAGATCAGTTATTGGGTGTTTCTACCGCTAATAATGTAAATCCATCTGATTCAATAATTATCAATTGTCCGAATCGAATAACAAATCTCAATAAAAAAATTTTAGTTGCTGCAGAAGTTAAATATTCAAATGATGAAGACACATTAAATAATTTTATTGAAAAGTTTATTGAGCCGGGTTTTGCAGAAGGCTTGATTAAATTCAGTGAAGTAATGTATAATCCCGCTGATAATAAACCAGAATGGATAGAGCTTTATAATTCATCTTCTGATTCAATTAACATTAAAAACTGGAGTATAAGTGATATACTAACAACTCCGACAAAAGGATTTATTACTAATCAGGATATTTATGTTAAACCTCAAGAGTATTTCATAATTACAAAGGACACATCCTTTAATAGATTTTATCCTGATGTAACCTCAAAAATATTTTATACTAACTTTGGAACGTTGGGAAATACTTCAGATGGAATAATTTTATATGACTTCAGAAATGGAATTATTGATAGTTTGTTCTACCGTTCAAGTTGGGGAAATAAAAAAGATGTTTCTCTTGAAAGAATCTCTTTCAATCAATTGACGAACGACAGTACAAACTGGACTCTCTCGATTAGTAGAAACGGTAGTACTCCCGGCAAAGAAAATTCTATTAACAATGCTCCTCTCTATCAGAGAAACTCAGTAGTCTTCAATGAAATTATGTTCGATCCTGATATTGATAATAGTGAGTTCATCGAGTTCTATAATATTTCAGATGATCCCGTAAATATTGGTGGATGGTTTATCAGCGATGGGAATGACAATAAATTTAGATTAAGTAATTCAAATTTCAGTTTGCCTCCAAAGTCGTATTTTTTATTGGCAGCCGACTCGATCACAATTTCAAAATATAATTTGCAGTCATCAGAGAATATTAATATAGTTGGTAAATCTGACATCAGTCTTTCAAACAGCGGTGAAATAATTTTATTAAAAGATGTTCTTGGAAGAGTTATTGATTCAATTTATTATTCACCGAAATGGCACAACCGAAATTTTACAAATACAAAAAATCGTTCGCTTGAAAGAATAAATCCGTTTTTGAATTCTAACGAGCCGTCGAATTGGAATTCAAGTGTAAGTGAAATCGGAGCAACACCAAATAAAACCAATAGTATTTTCACCATCAACCCAAACTCTCAGTCAACTTTATCAGTTTCACCAAATCCATTTTCTCCTGACAATGATGGATTTGAAGATTTCTGTATTATAAATTATAATCTTACTCAGACAGTTGCTCAGGTAAGAATTAAAATATTCGATAGCAAAGGTAGATTAGTAAGAACATTATTGAATAATCAACCGAGCGGCTCAAGTGGTTCAGTAATTTTCGATGGTAAAGATGATGATGGAAGAACTTTGAGAATTGGTATCTATATTATTTTCATTGAAGCTTTGAACGATAATTCAGGAGTTGTGGAGACTAATAAGACAGTGGTTGTTGTTGCGAGAAAATTGTAACTCTGGAAATAAAAAAGCCGTTCATTTCTGAACGGCTTCTATCTCTCTTATACAAACCGAATTACTTACTTAGAATCATTTTCTTAACTGAACTGAATTTGGTTCCGTCAATTCCTGCAGCTTCTAATTTATAGAAGTAAACACCTGTGTTCATTCCAGCAGCGTTGAAATTAATTTCATGATTTCCAGCAGCGAGATTTCCATTCAATAGAGTTGATACTTCCTGTCCCAATACATTAAATACTTTCAAGCTTACTTTGCTATCTGCTGCTAAGCTGAAGTTAATCTTAGTTGAAGGATTGAATGGATTAGGAAAGTTCTGATTTAAAGAAAATTCTTTCGGATTAAGAATTTCAACTTCAACTACTTTGCTCAAATCTGATGTCCCATCTAAATCAATTTGCTTTAATCTGTAAGAATAGGTTCCTGAATTCAAGTTTCTATCAATGAACTGATAATTTTGTGGTTGAGTAGTTGTACCTGCACCTTTTACAAATCCAATAGTTGTAAATCCATTTCCATTACTTCTTTGAATTTCGAAACCTTGGTTATTCTTTTCTGTAGCCGTTGCCCAATTAAGAACGACATTATTATTGTTTGCAGTTGCAGTGAAAGAAGTGAGTTCTACAGGAATATATCCTGCTCCTCTAACTTCAAGTTTGTCAATACCAACATAATTCGAATAATTTCCACTAGGTCCACCATCAAAAATTTGATATTGAATTGCAAATCTTACAAAACCAGTAACTGTAAAAATATATCTATAAATTTCCCAGCCACTTTCGCCGGTACGAAATCTTGGCGATGATATTGTAAAATCGGAAATTGCACTTCCACCTGTAGGAGAAACTTTTACATAAAGTGAATCATCATAAGTATTATTGTCCGGTGAACGATGATAGAAACTAAGAGTATCACCAGCTGTAACTCCAATTATAGGAGAAATGAGCCAATGATCAATATAAAATCCGTTTGCTCCATTAAAATTTGAAGCTACATATCCTGAGTCGGGTCCTTCAAATGCAGTAAAAACAAATGGAGTACCAGTAAACCAAGCTGCAGTAGTTCCTCCACCATCCTGATTAATGACAGTCCATCCTCGGGCTTGCAATGCTGCTACTGAATTACTTTGATTGAAGTAATCTGAAAAGATCAAAGCTTCAATATTCATAGTTGTATTATCAGGTTCTGGTTTAAGACTTTCTCCTGTTCCGGGTCGAGCGCCGTTGTCTTGCGCAATTAAAAAATTAAATGCAAGTAAAGAAACGAAAAGAACTAATAAATTTTTCATAACCTCCTTAAATTATTGAACAATATAAAAGATGACATCTTTTTGCTAAAAAGATGTCATCTTGGTGAATTAAACTATTTATTTAAGATCATCTTCTTAACGTCAGTGAATTTCTGTCCATCAACGCCGAATGCATCTATTCTGTAGAAATAAACACCACTGTTTAATTTGCTTGCATCAAAAGTAACATTGTGAGTTCCAGCAGTCTTTGTTTCATTCATTAAAGTCATTATTTCTTGTCCTAAAACATCAAAAATCTTCAATGATACTTTGCTATCAACTGCGAGGTTGAAGCTTAATGTCGTTGTTGGGTTGAATGGATTGGGATAATTCTGAGCTAATGAGAATTCTCTTACACCAATAACGTCAACTTCAATTTCAGGTGAATATTCGAATTGACCGTTGAAATCAATTTGCTTTAATCTGTAGGTGAATTTACCTGCATTAACATTTTTATCAACGAACGAATACTGTTGTGGTTGAACGGTGGTTCCGTTTCCACTTATAAATCCTACAACCTGATATTCACCACCATTGCTTCTCTGAATTTCAAAGCCCTGATTGTTTTTCTCTGTTGCAGTTGACCAGTTCAATTGAACATCATTTCCTATTGCTGTTGCTGTAAATGAGGTTAATTCTACAGGGATAATGTACTGAACTAGTAGGTCATCAAAGAAAATATTATCATTATTGAATGAGTTTCCATTAAAGAAGAATGCCAGCTTGAATTCAGATTGAGTTAAGCTGAAAGTGAAGTTAACTAATTCTGGTCCAACATTTCCGGTTGGATCAACAACTTGATTCAATGGTGTATATGTTGTACCGTCATCATAAGTAATTGCAAGCCCAAATGTTCCGGAAGGATTTGCATACCAATCAAAGAATCGTCTGTACGAGCCTTGAAGAGGTAAACCAACAGGCCCATTTAATTGAATTGATTTAATATAACTTGCACCATTGAAAGAAGGTGTCCAGCTCATTCTCAATTCAGGAGCAGTTCCTCCAGCGTTTGCGGAAGCATTAGCTGACCAGTTGGTTAATCCTAAAGGACCAGCTGGTGTCCAGTTATTGAGATTTGGGAATGGTTCGTTTATAAGAACCTGAATTAATGGATCTGCCATTGTTGTAAATGACCACACAGGACCATCAACTCCACAAGTATCATTTTCACATCTTACTCTCCAGTTGTAAGTTGTGCTATATTGAAGTGGACCAGGAATAGCAATTTGTGAAATTGCATTTCCGCTGTAAACCTGCTGCATATTTCCTGCAGGACCGAAGAATACTTTTACTTTTGTTGTACCAGCTCCGTTTGTCCAAGTTGCATTTCCAGGGTTAATAGAAACGTTTGTTGCATTATTTGCAGGATTTGGATTCGTAGGCGGCTCAACCGGGCAAGCAGCTCCCGCATTTCCATAAATTATAAATGGAGCACCATTTGGTGAAGTTGTTCCGTTTAAAGCATTTACCCAACCCGTAGCAGTTTTTTGTTTTGCATTACCTGTAACTGCCACTCCTTGAATTGTAACAGGTGGTTGCCAAGGACCAGAGGTCGATGTTCCGGTAATACCCCATTGGATCCAGTATGTGCCAGCTGGTAAATTAGCATTAATTGTGGCAGTAACAATTTGTATCCTTCTAGTACAATCTGTCGGAGTTGTATTTTGAGCTCTATACATATTACTTAAATATGTTCTGACCATTCTATTCGTGGTTAAATCACCCCAAACAACTACACCACCTGAATCTGGAGGACCGTTCCAAATTTGAACATAAACACCAGTAATGGTTGAGGTGGTTGCTCCTGTTTGATAGGTGAAAAAACGTACTGAGTCAATATTCCATGCAGCAGTACTTGTAAAATCATCTGCAATGTAAAAATTTGTTCCGGGAGCAGCACCGTGATTAACGTTCCAGCCAAAAAGTGTATGACCACCAACATTTCCATCCAATATACTTGCATCACCACCAGCACAACCTCCACCTGGTAATGTTACGAGAGGACCATTGTCAAAAAGAACATTTTCACCGCCTTCAAAATAAACGGTTTGATAAGGTAGTTCTACTTTATCACCTTCTCTTACTCCACCCGGAATGTTTTCAGATGCATTCTGAGCAAAAAGAGCAGGAGTTAAAGCGAGCAAAAGAAAAGAAAGAAGAAGAAAGGATTTTTTCATAAGTACTCCTTTTTAATTAATAATTAGGACGATTAGTTAATTAAATGATATTTCAATTCTAAAATGTGAATATTATTATTTAATGTCAAGTGAAATATCAATTTTTTTTGCAAAGAGATTTAAGTAAGAAAATGAGCTGTCTTCAAAAAGAAGACAGCTCAAAGAATTTTATTTGCTGAGAATCATCTTATTTACTGCTGAATTAGTAATTCCGTTTGACCCAACAGCTTCTAATTTATAAATATATACTCCACTACTTAACATTGAGCCATCGAAACTAACTTCGTGATAACCTGCTTCCATATCTTTATTTATTAACTCTGTTATCTGCTGACCAAGCACATCGAATATCTTTAATGTAACTTTTGAACTAACCGGTAGAGAGAAATTAATCTTTGTAACAGGGTTGAAAGGATTTGGATAGTTTTGTGACATTGCAAATTCAACTGGAGTTGTTACCTCAGCAAATACTTCATTACTAATGTGTCTTGTACCATCAAAATCAATTTGAACTAAACGATATGAATAGCTACCAACAGGCAACTTGGAATCAACGAAAGCATAGTCTTTTGTTTCAGTTGTTGTTCCGTTTCCTTTAACAAACCCGATGGTTTGATATTCTCCCTCTTTTGATTTACGTTGAACATCAAAACCATAATTATTCTTTTCAGTAGCAGTTGACCAATTTAATATTACATTGTTTGCGTTTGCTAATGCTGTGAAAGAACTTAATTCAACCGGAATTACTAGATAATTTAGAGCTCCTTGCAACATTCTTTGTACAGGAGAACCGGTAGGACTATCAACCGCAGGTCTTAGTGATTCAACATCAACCGCAAATGTTGAAACTTCAAAATTCGGTTTCTTATTACCAATTGCATTGTATGTTGTGTCATTGAATCTAAATCTATACAACGGCTCGGAGGTTGTTCCGAAAACTCCTAATACATCAGGCCATGTTCCTATTGTACTATCAGGAGCAGTGAAATGAGGAGGAAGAATACCGATTAATCCCTGAGCTCCTCCGGAGGCAGGTCTATCTAAATAATAAACTGCACCTAAATAGTTTTGCATAAAGTCTAAATCAATATATGTTGAGCCTGTTCTACCAAACTGATAACCTATGTCTTCAGCAAAAATTATCAAATTTCTTTTCTTAGTCGGCAATCCAGAGTTTAACCAAGCTTTTATAGAATCTTTTTGCACATTTGACATTACACTTGTTCCTTCACCCGTCCATACAATTCTATCATAATTTCTGAAAGAAATAACATTAGTTGAAGTTTGTCCACCTCTATTAAACAAATCAAAAGTCAGCCCTAATCTTGCTAATACTGCTGTAACAGAGTCCCTGTTGATTCTTCCATTTGTTAAAGTTGAATCATAAGCTACAAGTACATCGCCCAGTCCTTGCCTTTGCAAAGTAATATTAAATGTTTGAACTGATTTTAATGAATCAACTCCATTATAAGCCCATACAGCCCATTGAGCATTGATTGATTGTCCTGGCAATATACCTTGTGAAGCTAAGAAAGCATCTATACCTGAATTTATTAAAGTTAATACGGTATCATATCCATTATTATTCGAAGGTAAATTTAATAACGGATTTGAAAGATTAGGACCTAATTTAAATCTATAATTAACTGCTTCTCCGGATCTTCTCCAAGTAATATTAACCGGATTATTATTAAAAGGTGAAGTAACAAGAGTAACTCCATTTGCGGGAGAAACTAAATTAAATGCTATTAATTGCGGAATTCCTCTTGTAACTTGAATAGTTCGAGGTCCATTTGAGGATTTTAATGAATCATTCGCAGGGAAATTATTTCTGAATGCCCATACATCCCATTGACCAACAATTGTCTGACCAGGGAGCACTCCAAAGCCCGCTAATAGCGCATCAATTTGACCCAAAGTTAATGTTAAACTGTTCGTGCCAGTTGGAAATGTTAATAATCTTGGAGGAACTGTTGGCGAACCAAATATCCATTTATAAGTGGCATTTGCTCTTGATGTATCCCAAGTTATCACAACTGGAGTATTTGAATTTGGCAATGTAGTAATAGAAGCTCCATTTGCAGGAGAAGTTAAGTTAAATGGTGCCAGAACACCAGCGTCTGTAACAAAAATTTCGTATCCAAATAATCTATCAGGTGTTCCTTGCAATACACCACCAAGCACAACTTTACCAGGAACTAAGTCTGCGGTAATAAATAAACCTCCGGCAATTGCTTGAGTATTAGTTGGATCAATATCAGGGACAACATTTCTCTGAACTCCGGTGGGGGTACCAGAAGCAACAGAAATCTGAATAATATTTTGTGCAGTTCCTGCGCCGCCTCCCTGTGACCAAACCCAAAGATATGGACCACCGACAGACCAATAATCATAAGCTATTCCATAAACTCCAGTAATCGCAGTATTATTAATAATGCCTATCTGCGCTCCTGAACGATTGACCAAATAGAAATGTAAATTTCCAGCATTCCAGTTTCCAACCCAAAATCCGCCATTGTTACTATTAGCACTTGGATCGTAAGTTATGAAACGTGCGGTTATCGTAGTAGGCATCGTTATTTGTCCTACTGTTGCTCTGGTAACAGGATTAACTCGGTATAATATGTTGGTTGCATTCCCGCAGACTACTTCATTATTAACCGGATCATAAACCATATTTCTAGTTCCGGTAAAACCTGATGTAGTAAAAGAGTCAACAATAGCACCTGTTGTACTAATTACATAAACTCTTCCTGCAGGAGTTGACCAACGGGAAACCCAAAACTGATTAAGAGTTGGGATGTAAACTGCACCAGCATTACCAAGTCCGCCGGTAATGGTTTGAAGATTATAATTGAACAAGACATCCCAAATTGCCTCCGTTCCAGGTTTGTTGTAAGCACCGAGGAAAGGACTAACTTCAGCTTTATCCTGAGCGAGTGTTATCTGAAAGGATATTAGTCCTGCGAAAAGAAATAAAAGAACTTTTTTCATTTTTGCTCCTTTTATTGATTGATGGAAGTTAGTTTTTTAGTGGATGATTATTCGAAAAATAAAATTTTTTGTTCAAATATTCAAATTAATTAACTATCATTTTTTTCTCGAATCAGTTTAATTCTTCAAGCTCAAATTTTTATTAAGCGAATCTTGTTTGATTTTTTCTTTAAAGTCATACATTTTTTGTTGCAAACTTTTAATACTTAAAGATAAAATTTCAACTGCTAACAGTCCTGCATTCTTCGC
>OGCI01000574.1_pt1 | contig 39855 bp, 36 predicted proteins | sample 1570021 | NCBI WGS metagenome assembly OGCI01 (sample SAMN06264664, study PRJEB24512) | hot springs metagenome | isolation source: Hot spring water | place: South Africa: Tshipise | collected 2015-06-21
ACGACGACGAGGCGACTATGAAACGGCAGAAGAGCATTACAAGCGCGCACTGGAGATTTACGAACAAGTGGTGCCCGATTCGCTGAGCGTAGCCGACACACTCACCAATCTGGGGGTGCTGGCGCGCCACCGAGGCGACTTTGAAATGGCGGAGGCGTATCACAAGCAGGCGTTAGAAATCTGCGAGCGCCGTGTGCCCGACTCGCTGAATGTCGCCGATACGCTCACCAACCTTGGGGTGCTGGCGGGCAACCGAGGCGACTTAGAAACGGCAGAAGCCTATTACAAGCGGGCGTTGGTCATCCGCGAACAACTGGCACCCAACTCTTTGGAGATGGTATTAATCCTCACCAATCTGGCGCACCTTGCATGCCAACATAAAGACTGGAGAACTGCCCAGACCTACCTCCAACGCGCCATCCAGATCACCGAGACCCAACGCCAAACCATCCGAGACCCCGAAACCCGCACCCTCTTCGCCCAACGCTACAGCGACCCCTACGCGCTGATGACCCTTACCTACCTCGCCACCAACCAGCCCCGCCAAGCGTTGGAAACCATAGAGCGCGCTCGCGCCCGCGCCCTCACCGAACTCATCGCTGAACGCGAATGGCGCGTCGCCCCCGATGTACCCCCCGCTCTCCAACAACGCCAACAACAACTTCACGCCCGACGCACTTATGCCTACCGCCAGCTTGCCAAAGCCGATAAGCGCACGCCTCCGCAAGAAGTCGCTCGCTGGCAACAGGAACTCCAGGAGGTCGCCGCGCTCCAGCGCGCCCTGAACGCCGACCTGCGCCGTGCCTCGCCTCGCTACGCCCAACTGCGGTTCCCACCTCCGCTGAGCGCACAAACTATCCTGCGGTCGTTGGACGAGGGCACGCTGTTGGTCAGTTTCATCGTGGACGAGGCGGGCGTGTGGCTGTTGACCGCCACGCGCCAACAGGTGCGCGCCCATCGGCTCAACATCAGCGTGCGAGACCTGCGCCATCAGGTGAGGCGCTACTGCGACCTGCTCGCCCGCCCGACGCGCACCGCCAGCCCACAGTTGGTGCAGAGGGGCAGGGCGTTGTACCGTGCTTTGCTCCAACCTGCCGAGCGCGAGTTGCGCACCGCGAAGCGTCTGTTGATGGTGCCCGACGAGGCCCTGCACACCTTGCCCTTTGGAGCGTTGGTGGTGGGCACGAGTTCAGGGGGGCGTCCGACCTATCTGGTGGAGCGGTGGGCGGTACATCAAGTGCCGTCGGTGGGCACTTATCGTCAGGTGCGGGCGGTTCCGCGTGAGCGTCGTGGGGGGTATGCGCTGTTGGCGGTGGGCGACCCGCGGTACGTGCCTGCGGGCACGGAAGTGGCTCAGCTTCGTTCTGAATTGGCGGAGCGGGGACTGAACCTAGAGCCGTTGCTCGCCACGCGTGAGGAGGTGCGGGCAATCGCACGCTTGTATGGCACGAACAGCAAGGTGTTGTTGGGGACTCAGGCAACGGTGAGGGCGGTGGTGCGCGAAGCTCCGAACGCGCAGGTGTTGCACTTGGCGTGTCATGGGGTGCTGGACATCAAAGACCCCTTGAGTTCGGCGTTGGCGTTGACGGCGGTGGATGGGGACGACGGGCTGTTGCGGGCGTATCAGGTGTTGGGCGAGTTGCGCTTGCAAGCGGAGTTGGTGGTGCTGGGTGCGTGTGAGACGGGTTTGGGTGAGGCGCGTCGTTCGGAGGGCGTGGTCGGGCTGAGTTGGGCGTTTTTGAGTGCGGGTTCTCGGAGTGTGGTGGTGTCGCTGTGGAAGGTGGACGACAAGGCGACGCGTCAGTTGCTAGTGGGGTTTCATCGCGCTTGGCGTGGGGGGCGGAGCAAGGATGAGGCACTGCGTGAGGCGCAGTTGGCGTTGGTGCGTTCGGAGGCGTACAGTCATCCGTACTACTGGGCAGGTTTCGTGTTGATGGGGGACTATCGGTAGGAAGACGAGCACTTGTAGACCTCCCATAAGCAGGACAATCCCCCAACTCAACGAACCTACTGCAACAGGAGATGGGGATGTTGATTGAGGGACTCGCTATGACACTAATCTGCCAGACGATGAGCAGTTATCAACTCCAGCCCTTTTTGCAAGACCGAGCGACCCACTACACGGTGCGTGAGGGGCTACCCGATGAGGGCGTCCACTGGATTGCGGTGTCGGGCAAGTGGGTGTGGGTTGCTACGCCCAAGGGAGTTGCCCGCGCCGACTGGAGCGCGCCCGCACGCTGGGAGCTGGTCGCCCCAACACCTGCCCGATGGCTCGTGCCCGATGGTCAAGGGGGCGTATACTACGCAGACGAGCAGTCGGTAGGGCATCTTGCCCACGATAAGACTCACACCCGAAAGTTCACGATGGGCGAACTGGGTATCCAGATTGGGGCAAGCCGTATCATCGGTATCCACCCTGCACGCGTGGGTGGGTTGTGGGTGTTGACTCCCGAATCGCTCCTCCACTGGGAGGGCACGCTCAAAGCGCATCACCCCGCACCGACGAACCGTCAGTTTCGCTGGATGATAGAGGATGCTCAGGGCAGGCTCTATGCCTATGCCGAAGGCGAACTGGAGCGCCACCTGTACCGCTCCACGCCCGACGGCTGGCAGATTGTGGGTGTCAAAGACAATCGGGGACGCTACTACGATGACCTATGGTTCTGTGCGCTCAGCGACTCCAAAGGACACCTGTGGATTGGCACGCGCCCAGGCTTGCTGATTGGGGACGGCGAGGGCTGGTGGCTCACGCGTGAGGGGCGGGAGGGCGGTCCGCCGTATGGGATGGTACGTACGCTGGCTATCGCACCGAATGGCGACCTGTGGGCGGGTACACCCGAAGGTGCATGCCGACAGCGCGAGGGCAGGTGGAGCTACTTCTGGGGCAAACGCTGGCTCCCCAACAACCAAGTGAATGCGATAGCGATAGACCCCCAGAACCGCGCATGGGTCGCCACCAACGGGGGCGTCGCCTGTATCGAATCGGTGCGCTTGAGCCTGCGCGAGAAGGCAGAGCATTACGAGCAGATGATTGCCCTGCGCCACAATCGCAACGGTTTCGTCACCAACTGCGACTGGGACGACCCGAACGACCCCGACGGATGGAAGATTGAGGCGAGCGACAACGACGGGCTGTGGACGGCACTCTACAGCGCCGCGCAGTGCTTCCAATACGCCACCACCAAAGACACCCAAGCGCGCGAGCGTGCCCGCAAATCGATGCGTGCCCTGCTGGACTTGGAACGCTTGACGGGCATCCCAGGTTTCCCAGCACGCAGTATCATTCGCAAGGATGAGACTCGCTACTACCAATCGCGGGGCGAATGGCACGAATCGCCCGTAGACCCCAACTACATCTGGAAAGGTGACACCAGCTCCGACGAGCTGGATGGACACTACTTCATCTGGGCGGTCTACTACGACCTGGTGGCGGACGAGGGGGAGAAAGAGGCGATTCGCGGGGTGGTCAGGCGCGTGACCGACCACCTGATGCAAAACAACTGGCGCCTGATAGACAAAGACGGCAAGCCGACCCGCTGGGCAATCTTCAATCCCGAAGCGATTAACGACGACCCGATTTGGGAAGAGGAGCGCGGGCTGAACTCGCTCTCGATCCTCTCGCACCTGAAAGTGGCGTACCATATCACGGGCGATGCGAAGTATCAGCAAGCCTATGAAGAACTCATCCGCAAGCACCACTATCTCATCAACGCTATCACCCAGAAGATGCTCCCACCCTACGAGGTGAACCACTCGGACGACCAGTTGGCGTTTTTGTGTTACTACCCGTTCGTTATGTACGAGCAAGACCCTGACTATCGGCGGATGTGGTTGATGAGCTTAGAGCGCAGTTGGCAGATAGAGCGCCCTGAGCGTAGCCCGCTGTTCAACTTCATCTACGGGGCGCTCACGGGGAAGCCCTGCGATGTGGAGGCGTCGGTGCAGACCCTTCAGGAGTGGCCCCTCGACCTACGCAACTGGGAATGCCGAAACAGCCACCGTGCCGACATCGTGTTGGATACGCGCAAAGGACGTTTCGGCGAGTGGCAGTCGGTAGAGATTGTGCCCTACAGCGAGCGTTGTATGATGCGCTGGAACGGCAACCCCTACTGGCTGGATGCGGGCGACCCGCTGGGCAGGCGTGAGGAGGACGGCACAGCGTTCCTGTTGCCCTACTGGATGGGACGCTATCACAAAATCATCTTGGAGTAGGCGTCAGCGTTCGGACGAGTCCTCGCTGGAAGCGCGTCGCAACCGCTCCAGAAAGGCGCGCAGGCGCTCCTCCTGACCGTGCGTAGTCGGCTCGTAGTAGGGCAGGCTCCAGTCGCCTTCGGGCATGTACACTTGGGCGACCCAGCCTTCGGGATAGTCGTGGGGGTACAGGTAGCCTTCGCTGTGTCCCATCGCTTTGAGCTGAGGGTGGGGCGCATTGCGCAGGTGAAGCGGAATGGGCGTCACAGGTTTAGAGCGCACATCGTCCATCGCACGCTTGATGCCCACATACGCCGAGTTGCTCTTTGGGGAGCAGGCTAAGTAAGTGGTGATATGCCCCAAGATAATCTGCGCTTCGGGCATCCCCACGCGCTCCACCGCCTGCGTGCCCGCTATTGCCAAAATCAGCGCCGTCGGGTTGGCGTTGCCGATGTCCTCGCTGGCAAGGATGAGCAAGCGACGCATAATGAAGCGTGGGTCTTCCCCCGCAACCAACATTCTCGCCAAGTAGTGCAACGCTGCGTCCGGGTCGCTCCCTCGGACCGACTTGATGAACGCCGAGATGGTGTCGTAGTGGTAATCGCCCTGCTGGTCGTAGCGGGGCATTGGTTTTTGGAGCAGTTGTTCTATCAGGCTCAGCGTAATCGTGCCCCCTGCAGGGGTTTGTACTCCAGCGGTCTCTAAGAGGTTCAGCGCCAGTCGCGCATCGCCATTCGCCACCCGAATGAGGTGCTGGAGGGCGTCGTCTTCAATCTGCAAGTTCAGGGTGCCCAACCCCCGTTCGGTGTCGGTGAGGGCGCGTTGGATCAGAAGGCGCAGGTGGGTTTCTTCCAACGGCTTGAGAGTCAGCACGCGCGCCCTGGAGAGAAGCGCTCCCGCCAACACGAAGAACGGGTTCTCGGTCGTCGCTCCAATCAAGGTGAAAGTGCCATCCTCCAAGTAGCCGAGAAGCGAGTCTTGCTGGGTGCGGTTGAAATGGTGGATTTCGTCCAGCAGGAGGATGGTGCGTTGTCCGCTGGCACGGCGTCGCTGGCGGGCGCGTTCTGCGACCTTGCGTATCTCCTGCACGCCTATCGCCACAGCACTGTGGCTTTCCACGATGGCGTTGGAGTAGCGGGCAATCAGGTGAGCGAGGCTGGTTTTGCCACAGCCCGGAGGCGCCCACAGGATGACCGAACCGAGTATGCCCTGCTCAATCGCTTGGCGGATGGGCATTCCTGACGCCAGAAGATGTTCCTGTCCGACATACTCGTCCAGCGTTCGGGGGCGCAGGCGCGTCGCCAGCGGAAGCGTCGGGTCATGCTCATCTCCAAACAGGTCTGCCTGCATAACCGTATCATACCTGCACAAAGCGTGGGGTATTATAACGCTGAGGTGATTGCAATGACGCAGACCGAAGTGAGGCTTTATCCCGGCATGGGGCTGACCACCACCAAAGCCCCTTTCATCGAGGTGGCGCGCAGTAAGGGCGAACTGTATATTGAGCAACCTTACGAACTGTACTCCGAAGAGAACCACGAAGCTTGGCGAAGGCTCTACGCACGAATTCAAGAACGATGGCACAAATACGCCACTGACAAGTTTCTGGAGGGGATTTCTAAACTCTGCTTAGACCCGAACCGTGTGCCCCGCTTGGACGATGTGAACCAGTTCCTTGCACCGCTCACCGGTTTCAAGGCGAAGGCGGTTTCAGGCTATGTGCCTGCGTATATCTTCTTTGATTGCCTGCGCAACCGTGAGTTCCCCACCACAATCACCGTGCGTAGTATTGACTCGCTGGACTATCTGCCCGAGCCAGATATTTTCCACGACATTGCAGGGCATGTGCCGATGCACACCGACAAGCGGTTTGCCGACACGCTTGTGCGCTTTGGCGAGGCGGCGCACACCGCCGCACGGCTCGTGCAGGAAATCAAAGACCCTGACCTCCAAGTTCAGCGCATTATCAGCATCACCAAAGCATTGGCGCGATTCTTCTGGTTCACCATTGAGTTTGGGCTGATGCGCGGAACGAACGGCGAACTCCGAGTTTACGGCAGTGGGCTTCTCAGCTCGTATGGCGAGCTGGCACACGCCATCGAATCGCCCGATGTCCAACGCTACCCCATCCAGCTGGAGTGGGTGATTAACCAATACTTTGAGATTGACCACTACCAGCCGTTGCTGTTTATCGTCGACTCGTTTGACCATCTGTTCGACCTGGTTGACCAGTTGGAGCGCTGGATGCTGGAAGGCAAGCTCAACAATGTCGCTCCGGGCGAGCCGAAGATGAGCGAGCAGGATATTCGTAGCTTCTTGGAGGCTTCGGTAGACTAAGCAAGTGCGTGTTTGAGAAACAGCAGGGGGGCTGGCGTCATTCACACTACTTGCCCCCCTGCATCTTTCAGAGAACTTCAGTGTTCTCCTATCCTTTCTCGGTTTATTCATTCGTGTCATCCCGCTGTTTTTCAAAGGTATACTGCCGGGCGTGCGCTGGGTAATCGGGTTTTGGAGCCTTTTGGTAGTGCTGAGGCTGGGCTACGCGCTCTTGGCGCCCTCATTAGACCCATTCCTGCGCAACGACCCCCTGCACGGCGATGCGCGCGCCCATGACCAGATTGCTTGGACGCTGGCAAGCGAGGGGCGCTACGAGTTCGTCAAGGGTCTACAAACCGCCCCAGCTTATTTGGTGCTGATGGCGGGCGTCTATTCCTTTGTGGGGCACGAACCTCAAGCCGTGCGCCTGCTTAATGGGCTACTGGGCATACTGACGCTGTGGGGGATTTTTCGGTTGGCAAGGCGATGGCTCGGTGAGCGCCTCGCCTACTGGGTTGTGGGACTTTGTGCCGTTCATCCGCACCTGCTGATGACTTCGGGCTGGCTCTACACCGAGAATTTGGTGTTGCCCCTCGTTGTGTGGGCGATTGCACTGGCGGTTGGGGCGCGTAGTTACTCGGATGCCGTAGGGGTTGGACTGCTGTTGGGGCTTTTGGCGCTCACACGGGCGAACTTTCTGCCTTTTATCGTGCTGGTGGCACTGTGGTGGGGGCTACTGGTGTTGAAGCGCACCAATGACTCGGCGCCAAAAGTGGACTATCTGGGCGCGGTGGTGATGCTCCTGACCGCCAGTATTGTGATGGCTCCCTACATCGCCTATCTGTACGGTCGGTTCGGGCATTTTATCCCGATTAGTTTGGGGGGGTACACCTTCCTCTGGGCGAACAACCCTGAAGCCGACGGGGGGTTCCGCGCCGATTTCTTGGAACTCAGGATGACGGTGGACGGGCAGATGGTGCGCGTGCGGGACTACATCGCCTCGCCTGACCCTGTGGAGCGCGACCGAAAGGCGCTCCGACTGGCAGTGGACTGGATACGGCAGAACCCTACCGATTTCCTTAGCCTCCTCTGGAAGAAGACCCGACTGAGCCTGTCGGCATTCGGGCTTCAAGAGGCGGGCAATCGCCGAATGGTGCAACTGCTCCGATTGACCGATGGGGTCTATTGGCTCTTCTTGCTGGTGGCGCACATAGGGTTCCTATGGGGGGTGCGCGGGCACTGGCGCGAGTGGGGGCTGGTCGCCCTGCTGTGGGGCTGGATATGGCTCGGGATATGGCTCTACGCAGGGGGGAGCCGTGTGCTTCTGCCCGTGATGCCGTTCGTGGTGCTGTTTTTTGTGCGGGGCGTTGCGCTCATCCTGTCTCGGCGCCAGCGCCCAGCACACGCAGATACTGCTCCACAATAACCCCCTCTTCAAACTGCTGAAGCCATTCGTCGGGCACGGATTGTCCGCCTCCCTCAAGCACTTCCAAGATTGCTTTCGCCATCGCGACGGGGTCAGCGACTGGCACGAGATGTCCATAGCGCCCGCCGTCCAAGATTTCACGCGGTCCGCTGGGGCAATCGGTGCTCACGACGGGACAGCCACACGCCATCGCTTGGATGAGCGCATTCGGCAGCCCCTCAAAGCGTGAGGAGAGCACGAACACGCTGGCGTGGCGCATCGCAGGGAACGGGTTCGGCGTGAAGCCTGGCAAAGCCACATGGTCGGCGATACCCAACGATTGCGCGAGCCTCTCAAGGTGAGAACGCTCGTTACCCTCGCCGAATATCACCAAGCGCGCTGGGCGCACCTGCAACACAATCGCAAACGCATTCAGCAAGGTCGCAAAGTCTTTCTGAGGTTCCAATCGCCCCACCCCCAACACGACGGGCACTTCGGGCGTGTGGAACCACGGATGGGTGGGCATCTCCCGACTGAGCTGGCGCAGGCGGTCGTTCAACACGGGGTTGTAGATGACCACGGGGTTGGGTACGCCCAGCGCGCTCAGCGACTCGGCGACCCCACGCGACACGGCGACCACCACATCGGCTTGACGGTATATGCGCGCAATCAAGCGGGGCACGATGCGGTCTTTGAACAGTTGGGCTTGACGGAACTCTTGCGTGGGTGTGTTCGCCTCGCGCACCACCACGCGGGTCGGTACACGCGCCAGCCTGCGGGCGAGAATGGCGACTAAGTTTGGCTGGGAGAGCGTCGCCAGCAGGGCACTGGGACGCTCCTGCTTGAGATAGCGCGCCAAGCGTGGGAGCGCACGCACCATACGCCCAGCACCCAAGTCCACCACACGGATGGCGTGGTTCAGCTCTTTGAGTAGCTCGCCCTCTGCGCTGGACAGCACGAGTTCAACGGAGTGCCTGCGCGCACGGAATCCGTGCATCAGAGTCGACATCACCCGCTCAGCGCCACCCGCGTGCAGGTGCGCCATAAAAATCGCCAGTTTCACTGAGCCAATTGTACCGCTCAGGTAGAATCGTGTCTATGTCAGAGAAAGTCACCGTGCGTACCCTCAGGCAGATGAAGACGCGTCACGAACGGATTGTGGCAATCACTGCTTACGATTATCCCTCTGCCGCGCTTGCTGACTCGGCGGGCGTGGATGTGGTATTGGTGGGCGATTCGGTGGGCAACACGGTGCTGGGCTACGACACGACCCTGCCCGTGCGTCTGGAGGAGATAGAACACCACCTGCGAGCGGTTCGGCGGGGGCTGAAGCGCGCTCTGCTCGTTGCCGATATGCCGTTTCTGACCTACGGCGTGTCGGTGTCCGAGTCGGTTCAGAATGCGGGGCGCCTCATGCAAGCGGGCGCGGAGGCGGTCAAGGTAGAGGGCGCAACCGAGCCAGTGCTGGAAGCCATCCGCGCGATGGTGGGCATCGGCATTCCTGTGATGGCACACTTAGGGCTGACACCTCAATCCATACACCAGTTCGGCGGGTATCGGGTTCAAGGGCGTGGCGAGCAGGCGCGGGCATTACTTCAGTCTGCGCAGGCGGTGCAGTCGGCAGGGGCGTTCGCCGTGGTGCTGGAGGTCATTCCAGCCTCGCTCGCCCAACAGATTACCGAGACGCTGGAAATCCCCACGATTGGCATCGGCGCAGGCGTCCACTGCGACGGCGAAATCCAAGTGTGGCACGATCTGCTGGGACTGAACCCCCAGACATTCAAACACGCTAAGCGCTACGCCAACCTTCACGAGGTCATCCAAGGCGCCTTGCGCGCGTACGCCCGGGAGGTGCGCGAGCGAAAGTTCCCCACCGAAGAACACAGTTTCGAGTAAGCCACTCTGCCCCAAACTGGGGTATAATAGAAGATTGTAGGGTTGGCGATAAGCTCCTTTCCGGTCTTTACCTACCAACCCCACCACAGAGGGAGGCGCGAAAAACCCCGCCGCGCCTCCCTGCCAACCTGACCAAGGAGAGGATGGTACTCGTATGACTGCCAACGCGCCCGAAAGGTTCCCCCAAAAAGGTTGGATTGCCGAGTGGCTTAGCGATTTAGCCCAGAAGCCCGAACGGTACGCCATCGGCTTGATGGCGGGCACCTCTATGGATGGGCTTGATGGCGCGCTGGTGCGCATCACGGGCAAGGGCAACGAGCGACGCGTGCAAACACTCGCCACCCACCCAATCCCCTACACCCCCGAAGAGCGGGAGGCTCTGAACCGCCTGCTCCACAGCCCCGACTTGGAGACGCTGGTCGCTTGGGACGCCTACTTGGGGGAGCGGTTCGCCGAATGCGCCCTTGCCCTGATGGCACATGCTGAGGTGGACTTCATCGGCTCGCACGGTCAGACGGTCTGGCATGTGCCGAATGCGAGTGTGCTGGGGCGCACGGTACGCAACACGCTCCAGATTGCCCAGCCTGAGGTGATTTTTGCGCGCACGGGGGTTCCTGTGGTGGGCGATTTCCGAACGCGCGATATGGCGCTCGGCGGACAGGGTGCGCCTCTTGTGCCGTTTGTGGACTGGCTCCTGCTGAGCCACCCCACCGAACCGCGCGCCGTGCTCAACATCGGGGGTATCGCCAACCTCACCGTCCTGCCTGCCCAGCCCGCGCCCGAACACATCTGGGCGTTTGACACAGGTCCGGGCAACACGCTGATAGACAGCGCGCTTCAAACGCTCACAGGCGGGAGGCTTCGGTACGACCCTGGCGGCTCCCTGGCGCAGAAGGGGCAACCCCACCTGCCGCTCTTAGAGCGCTTGCTGGCACACGACTATTTGCAGATTGCGCCCCCCAAATCCACTGGGCGCGAGCAGTTCCATCTGGGTCTGCTGGACGCCGTTGACCCCTCGTGGCGGACGCTAGGGCTGGAAGACCTGTGTGCCACACTTGCCGAATACACTGCCCGCACGATTGGGGAGGCGCTCCAGTGCTGGGTTCTGCCCAGCGTGCCCGTCCAGCGGGTGATTGTTTCGGGTGGGGGCATTCACAATCGGTTTCTATGGAGCCGTTTGCGAGACCTGCTCCCCGCGCCGATAGCGCTCAGCTCCAGCGCTGAGTTCGGCATAGACCCCGACTACAAGGAGGCGATTGCCTTTGCGGTGTTAGCCGATTGCTACTTGTTGGGCGAGGCGGTTTCGTTCCCCGGCACGACGGGCGTCTTGCGCCCGGCGCGGTTGGGCAAGCTCTGCGTGGGATGAGTGGAGTCTGACGAGAAAACATTCGTTGAGTTCCAGTTTCCCGAACGCGTGCGAGGGTGTTTGAAAAATCGTGGCACGGGCATCCTGCCCGTGGAGCGAAGCACGCAAGCCATGAGGTAGGGTAGGATGTGTCCGCTGGGAACGCATGCGTCTCGCCTGCACCACTGGTGAGAACATCTTGAGCAAGGATACCCAAGCCACGCAATGTAGCACGGGCATCCTGCCCGTGGAGAGTCTCTTGGGCAAGGATGCCCAAGCCACGAGCGGTGAGTTTCACCTCAACCCGAAAAGCCCACCCTATCACCCTGAGCGAAGCGAAGGGTCTGTGCTTGAGGTTGCATAGAGATTCTTCGCTTCGCTCAGAATGACAGAAGGGCATGTCAGAATGACAGTGGGGGACGAGGGACTGACGAAGGAGCGTCAGAGTAGGGGCGGATTGGTATGATATTGAACGCTGCGGTTGTACCCTTATCAGCTCTAAACCCACCCCGCTTCCTGCCCGATAATTTTACGGGATGGCAGACGAGGAACGCACCGAACAGGCGACACCCCGTCGTCGGCAAGAGGCGCGCAAGAAAGGGCAGGTCGCTCGCTCAGTGGAAATCAACGGGGCGGTTATCTTCTTAGCTTTTGTGTTGCTGATGCCGATTGTGCTGAACTTGGGAGGTATTCGCCTGTTGAGTGCGTTCCAACACGGTTTAGCCCAAGCGGGGAGCGCTCGGTTGTCCGACGCCCTCCTTTTTAGTGCGCTGGCAATCCTGCTCCCGCTGATGGCGGGGGCGTTTCTGGTCGCCTTGCTCACCAACGCAATGCAGGTCGGGCTGGTGCTGAGCGCGCAACCGCTGGCGCCCGACCTCAAGCGGATTGACCCCCTCAAGGGCTTCCAGCGCCTATTTTCGCGTCGGGCATTGGTGGAGCTGGTCAAAGCGGTGCTCAAGTTCGGCTTGATTGCGTGGGTGGCGTGGGGAGCCATTCAGAGCCGTCTGCCCGAACTGGTTCAGGCGTCTCAGATGGCGATGCCTCACGCTCTGCATCCCCTCTCAGAAACACTCTATCAAATCGGGCTACGCGTGGGCATCCTGTGGCTGGTGTTGGCACTGCTGGACTATCTGTACCAACGGTGGGATTTTGAGAAAAGCATCCGAATGTCGCGCTACGAACTCAAAGAGGAGTACAAGCAGACCGAAGGAGACCCGCATATCAAGTCGCGCCTGCGCCAGCAGATGCAAAAGATTGCCCGCCAACGGATGCTGAGCGATGTGCGCAAAGCCGATGTGGTCGTCACGAACCCAGTGACTTACGCGGTGGCGTTGCGGTACGACCGAACGAGCATGGGCGCCCCGCGTGTGGTCGCGAAGGGCAAGGGGTGGTTAGCGCGCCGTATTCGTGAGGAGGCGCTCCGCTGGCATGTGCCGATTGTGCCCAACCCACCACTCGCCCGAAGCCTACACGCTCAGGTTGAGGTCGGGCAAGAGATACCCTCCACCCTCTACCAAGCGGTGGCGGAAGTGATGGCTTATGTGTATCGGCTACGGCGTGCCCGACGCGCTTGAGGTATCCTATCGCCATGCCAGAACCCCTGAGCCAGATTGACCGCGAGGCTTGGCGCTTCATCAACTCGGTCAGTGTGATTACGGTCGCCGTGGAAGGTGTTGCGAATGCGATGAGTGCCGAATGGTGTGCCCCCGTCTCGCTCAAGCCGCCTTTGATTGGGGTGTTTGTCGGTGAGGAGCGTTTCACGCGCCGACTGATTGAGCGTGCTGACACCTTCGGGGTCAGCCTTCTGGCGGAGGACCAGGCTTGGATTGCGCGTGCCTGTGGGCGCCACTCTGGAAGCGAGGTCAACAAACTCGCCGAGTTCAACATTCCCACCGAGCCTGCGCTTTATATCCCCGCACCGTTGATTGCTGGCAGTTGTGCCCAGTTTGAATGCCGTGTGTTAGACCGACGGGTGTACGGGAGCCATATGCTGGTGGTGGGGGAACCCTTGCGCGCGGTGGGCTATCCTCAAAAGCGCACGATGGCGTACCACCGAGGGCACTACTACACGCTGGGCGAGGAGCGGACTCCGTAGGTCGCTTAGGTTGTTGGAAAGGTCAGTCCTTATCCGGGGGGCCAGCCCATCGTGCGCCCACCCAACAGGTGTAGGTGTAAGTGATAGACCGACTGCCCTGCGTTGGCGTTCGTGTTGGCGACCACACGGTAGCCCTCCGGCTCGATGCCTTCTCGGCGGGCGAGCTCGGCGCAGACCCAAAGCAAGTGTCCCATTAGCCCCTCGTGTTCGTGGGTCATCTCGGCAAGGTTGGCGACATGGGTTCGAGGTACGACTAAGATGTGGATGGGCGCTTGGGGATTGATGTCGCGGAAAGCGAACGCCTGCTCATCTTCGTACACGATTTGGGTGGGGATTTCGTGGCGCACGAACTTGCAAAAGAGGCACTCACTCATGGCGTTTTCCTCCGGAACGATTTAGGTACTGCTCGCGTGTCATCGTACGCATCCGTTCTAAGGCGTCGCGCTCGAATTCGCGCACTTCATCGGGCTTCAACGAGAGTTGTTCGGCGACCTCTTCGTGGGTGTGCGCCTTTTCGCCTTCCAAGCCGTAGAGCAGGCACATCACCACGCGCTCGGCAGGGAGCAGATGCTCCACCAAGCGCTCCATCTGGCGGGGGCTGAAAGGTTCGTTCTGTCCGAACACAATCTGCACGACCGCCTGTTCCTCGCTCTTGTTGCGCGATTGCCAGATTTTCAGGAGGTTGAGAATCTGGTTGTGGCTGAGGGTCTCAGCGAAGTAGCCTTCCGCCCAGAAGTTGCGCCTGCCAATCCGTTGCTCCAGGTCGGAAATCGTTTCAAAGAGGCGGTGCGCAGTGCTCCGCTTGATATTACTCACTATGTCGGCAATCGCATCGGTGGGTTTGAAGCCTATTACGAGATGAATCTGATTCGGCGTAAGACGATATGCAATCAATTCGTACTCGTAGGTCTTGCACACCTCGGGTAGATGGGCACTCAGGATCGGAACCGCTTCCGAGTCGATAAGTGGGCTGCGAGCGCGGGCGTAGAAGGCTATCAGCGCATAAAGCCGATAGGCACTAGCTCCCGTCGTTCGCAACTTCTCAAACGGAGAGCCTTGCCCCTTTCGGCTGGACTGCTTCGTCTCTTGGGAGGACTGCTTCGCCATCGTATCCCTCACACGCACTAGCCGTATAGTTAGAGTATACCACAAGTCGGCTCGGGGCAACACGCAAAAAGCCACTCCCTCGCTGTCTACGCGGTTCCGCTGCTTGAGGTATATTAGTCTTGAAAGGAACAACCCTATGAGCCAGTTAGACTATTCAGTATCGGGGCGATTTCGGGCTGGACGACGGCGTGTGTCAGTACGACGGGCAAATGGTTCCACTTTCAACGCGCAACTCTACTACCCTGCGACCGCAACAGGCGAGAACACTCCCTACGATGGCAGTGAGGCGCCCTATCCTGCGATCAGCTTCGGGCACGGGTTCCTCCAGCCGCCCGAACGCTACCGCTCCACGCTGGAGCATCTCGCTACCTGGGGCTACTGGGTGATTGCCACCGAGTCGGGGCAAGAGCTGTTTCCCAACCACCAGCGCTACTCTGAAGACCTCCGAGACTGTCTGACCTATTTAGAACAGCAGAATGCCGAACCGACCTCCATCCTCTATCAGCAGGTGGCGACCGACCGCTTCGGCATTTCGGGGCACTCGATGGGCGGAGGTGCCAGTGTGTTGGCGACCGCCAGCGACGCCCGTATCCGAGCGATTGCGACGCTCGCCGCTGCCGACACCAACCCGTCGGCAATCCAGCAATCGCCGAACATCACCGTGCCTCACAGCCTGATTTCGGGCAGTGCCGACACAATTACCCCGCTCGCCAATCACGGGCAGCGGATGTACAACGCGGGCTTCGCTCCCAAACTGCTCCCCGTGATTCAGGGAGGGTGGCACTGTGGGTTCCAAGACAGTTCCATCATCGGGTGCGACAGCGGTCCGATGTCGCGTGCCACCCAGCTCCAAATCACGCGCCGATTGCTCACCGCCTTTTTTGAGCTTTATCTGCGAGGCGATTTGCGGGCATGGGACGATGTCTGGGGCGCTGGGGTGTTGGGCGACCCACGCATCGTGCTGTCGGCGGAGTCGGGCATTGCTGTGGAGCCTGACTTTCAGCGGCAAATAGCGTTCACACCGCGTATCCTGACTTATGGGCTTGCAATTGCCAACCTCAGCCGATACCCTCAGCGCTATCAAATCCTGATTGAGGGCAACCGCTGGCAGACCGAAGCCCTGCCGAACCCCACGCCTCAGGTGGCTCCGGGTGGGGTGGTGAAGGTGCAGGTGCGTGTGCGTGTACCCCGCGCGCGACCGGGGAGTAGCGACCTCGCTCAGGTCAGTGCGCTCTCCCTTCGAGATGGGGGCACACGTGCGATTGCACGGATACAGACCGTCCTGCGCTGAGCGCTACATCCGTCGAACAGCCTCTTGCAGGGCTTGTAAGCACTCGCGCAGAGCAGGCATTGGCTCGTCGGGTTCCTCTTCGTATTCCAGAGCGAACGAGCCTTTGAAATCGATTTGGCGCAGGGCGCGCAAGAACCCCACCATGTCCAAATCGCCTTTGCCCAAGCGAGTGTACTGGGTGCGGTCTTTCACATCTTTGATATGCACGGCGTGAACCCGTTCCTTGCCGAAGCGCCGAACCGCTTCCACAGGGTTCTCCCCAGAGCGCAGGAGGTGCGCCGTATCAATACACGCCCCAATCCAGCGAGGTTGACCGCGCATCGCCTCCTCTATCGAGCGGATGGTGTCGTAGCGTGAACCCGGTCCGTGGTTGTGGATGGCAATCGGGATTTTGAACTCTTCGCACAGCCTGTTCAGAAAGCCGAAACTGGCGGGTTCAGGGTCCGCTGTGATGACCTCAATCCCCATCGCCTTGGCGAACTCAAATACCTGTCGAGCGTTCTTCTCGTCCCGCCCGAAACTCACCACGCCGTAGGCAATTAGCTTCCTGCCCGAGTCGGCAATCATGCGTGCCGACTCGCGCCATTTTTCGGGTGGGGCGAAATAGGGCAGGTGCATCGGGAACGCCTCCACATACTCCAAACCCAGCTCGCGGGTCATTCGTAGCGCCTCTTGAAAACTGAACTTGCGCATCGAATAGCTCTGGATGCCCATTCGGAACGGTCCGTACGGATTGCGTGTTTGTCTTCGCATCGCGTTCTCCAGCAATAGGATTCGGCAAGGTCGTGCCATCTCCTTTTTTCGCTCTCACTCTTGCCTGACCAGCCCTTCAACTAAGAATCGGAACGAACCCCCCAAAGGGTATCCTATTAGGCTAATGGAGACGCCTCGTCCTCTCTCGGAGCGCGCTCGGCAGGTACAGCCCTCGCCGACCTTAGCCTTGACCGCCCGTGCCCAAGAGATGCGCCGTCAGGGCATCGATGTGCTGTCGTTCACGGCAGGCGAACCCGACTTTGACACGCCCGACTTCGCCAAAGCAGGCGCGTTAGAAGCCATCCACGCAGGTTATACCAAGTACACCCCGACCCCTGGCATCCTGCCCCTGCGCGAAGCCATCTGCGAAAAACTTTGGGAAGAGAACCACCTGCGCTACACGCCCGACCAGATTATCGTCTCGTGTGGCGCGAAGCACTCTATCTTCTGTGTGCTGATGGCGCTGTTAGACCCCGGCGACGAGGTGATTATCCCCACGCCGTGTTGGGTCTCGTACCCGGAGCAGGTGCGGTTGATGGATGCAGTGCCCGTGTTCGTACCCGCCGATGAGCAGACCGATTTCTTGCCTGATTACGACGCTATGCGCCGTGCCATCACTGCGCGCACGAAAGCGATTATCCTCAACACGCCTTGCAATCCCACGGGGGCGGTCTTCCCCCGCCAGAAACTGAAGGAAATCGCCTCGCTGGTACTGAGCCACAACCTCTGGATTGTGGCGGACGAAATCTATGAGAAGTTGACCTACGACGGGCACACTCACGAGAGCATCGGCGCGCTCGGCAAGGAGGTGTTTGCCCACACCATCACCATCAACGGCATGTCCAAAAGCTATGCGATGACGGGCTGGCGGATTGGCTATATGGCAGGACCGACCGAGGTCGCGCGCGCCGTCAACCGCCTGCAAGACCAAATGACCTCCAACGCCTGCTCCATTGCCCAGTATGCCTCGCTTTCCGCCTTGCAAGATAAGAGCGATTGGCACGAGCGGGTGCGCCGAGCCTACGACCGCCGTCGGCAAATCATCGTGGACGGCTTGAACGCTATTCCCGGCATCTCGTGCTGGCGTCCGCGTGGAGCGTTTTATGTCTATGCGAATGTAGCGGGTCTGCTGGGCACATGCGCCAACGGTAAGACCTTAGAGACCTCCGCCGATGTCGCCGAATATCTGCTTGAGCGGGCGCGGGTCGCTGTGGTGCCCGGTGAGGGCTTCTGTGCGCCTGGCTACATTCGGCTCTCCTACGCCACCGCCGATGCGATTATTGAACAGGGGATTGCCCGGATTGCCGAAGCGGTTCATCAGCTGGAGGGACTATGACGCTGGACGAAGCGTGGAACCTGCTTTGTGAGTACACTCAGTCGGAGTCGCTTCGCAAGCACGCTCTGGCGGTTTCGGCGAGCATGCGCTACTACGCCCGCCTGTTCGGCGAAGATGAAGAACTCTGGGGCGTGGTGGGACTGCTCCACGACTTTGACTACGAGCGCTACCCCTCGCTGGAGGAGCATCCGTTTCGCGGGATGGAGATATTGCGCCAGCGGGGTGTGTCCGAAGTGATTGTGCGGGCAGTGGGCGCGCACGCCAACCACACAAGCATCCCGCGCGAAAGCCTACTGGAGCACGCTATCTTCGCCTGCGACGAAATCAGTGGGTTCGTGATTGCGGTGGCGCTGGTTCGCCCCAACCGTTCGCTGAGCGAGGTGGACGCCCAAGCCGTGCGCAAAAAGATGAAGGACAAGGCGTTCGCACGGGGCGTGAACCGAGACGACCTACTCAACGGCGCGGAGGAGCTCGGTATCCCTTTTGACCAGCATGTACAAAATATCATCGAGGCGCTCAAACCCATCGCCACTCAGTTGGGGCTGAACCCTTGAAATCGGCATCCACGCGCCTTCCGAAACCCGTGATTGCGCTGGGCGGTGTGAGCCTGCTCAACGACACCAGTAGCGAGATGCTCTACCCCGTGCTACCGCTGTTCCTGCGTCAGTTGGGCGCACCTGCGAGCGCGATTGGGCTGATTGAGGGCGTTGCGGAGGCGGTAGCGAGCCTGCTCAAACTCTTCTCAGGTTGGCTGGCAGACCGCTTGGGGCGCCACCGTGAACTGGCGTTTTGGGGCTACGCCATCTCGGTTCTCACACGCCCCTTCTACGGATGGGCGACCACCCCGTTCTATGTGCTTGCCCTGCGCACGACCGACCGCTTCGGCAAAGGCATTCGGAGTGCCCCCCGCGACGCCCTCTTAGCCAGCGCTGAGAGCCGATGATACGGGGGCGTGCGTTCGGCTTCCACCGTGCGATGGACAACCTCGGCGCGATGCTCGGTCCGCTTTTGGCGACTTTGGTGCTGACGCTGGCTTCCAACGACTATCGCTGGGTGTTTTGGGTGTCGGCGGTTCCTGCACTGCTATCGCTGGCGGTTTTTCGGTGGGGGGTGCCCGCTGTGTCGTTGTCTACAGCTCAGCACGTCGGTCGTCATCCGCTATCGGGTGCGAGGGCGCTGATTCGGGGCAGGTTGAGGGTGTTCGAAAAATCGTAGCACGGGCATCCTGCCCGTGAAAAATCGGGTAGGTCGGGGCAGAATGGGTCCGCTGGGAGCGCAGGCGTCTCGCCTGCATTGTCGTTGAGAACCGCTTGGTGAGGGATGCCCATGCCATGCATGCGGGCGGGACGCCCACGATCCCAGTGATTTTTCAAACACCCTCGGGCAGGTTCGGTTGGTTCTTGCTATGGGACACCTTCGGGATGGCATTAGCATTCAGTTGGAGCGCTGGGCTGAGCCTGCTGGCGTGTGTGGGGCTGATGAGGATTCATAACGAGGGATGGCGTTCCGCCTGTGTCCTTAGTTGAGAAGCTTGTATTTACCTCACCCCTGACCCCCTCCTGGTAAGGGTACATCGCTTGAGTTCAAAATCACGCTAACTCATCCGTATTTTGACGGCTCTCCGTTAGCCCTCTCGCCCCAAATGTCATTCTGAGCGAAGCGAGGCTTTTCGCCTTCGGCTCAGAGTGACAAGACCCTTTGCTGACGCTCAGGGTGACAGGGTAGAGGACTGTCATTCTGGCGCCCCCCTTTTGTCATTCTGAGCGCAGTGAAGAATCTCCGTGCCACCCGAAGTAGAGACCCTTCGCTGGCGCTCAGGGTAACAGGGTGGGGTGTTCGGGTGGAAGCGAATCTCACGGCTCAGGGCTACTGCCTGCGTCTCAAAGTGGCAGGCGTTCTGGAAAATTGAACTCAACAATGTACCCCTATCGGGGGGACTAAGCGGGGTAGGGTACAATTTCGAAGCAGGAGCAAGGGATGAGAACGCAGGTTCAGTTTCTCAAGCGGTTATTAGAGCAGGCATACGAGGGCAGTCGCTGGCACAGTTTCCGTTCCGCTGTAGAGGGTCTCACCGACGACGAGGCGCTATGGGTGCCCCCCACAGGCTTCAAAGGATTCCGTTGGGCAGATGGTTCCATCCTCAAAATCATTTTTCATGTGGGCGCGGACAAAATCGTGCAGATTTCCACCGCATTTGGCGAGGGCGGAGTTGACTGGCTGGCGATGGAACACCGCTTCAAAGCGATGGGAGGCAACCTGCAAGCGGCGCTCCAGATTGCCCAAGAGGGACACGAAACGGTGCTGGACGCCATGGCTCCCCTGACCGATGACGACCTGGAAGTGGAGCGCCCCACCTACGGGAGCGGACGCATCACGACGGGCAGCCTGTTCTTGATGCTCGCGGAACACGATTTCTATCACGCAGGGCAAATCCAATACATTCGCGGTCTGATTTCCGCACAGCGAGGGAAGTAGCCATGACAAAGAAAACGGTTCGGGATGTGGAGGTTCAAGGCAAACGCGTGCTGGTGCGCGTGGATTTCAATGTCCCCCTCCAAGAGGGGCAGATTACCGACGATCGGCGTATCCGCGAGGCGCTCCCCACCATCCAGTATCTGCTGGAGCGAGGCGCGACAGTGGTGTTGATGTCGCACTTGGGGCGCCCGAAAGGTCAACCTGACCCGAAGTACAGCCTGCGTCCCGTTGCCAACCACCTCAGCGAACTGCTGGGGCGCCCCGTGCCCTTTTTTGAGGACTGTGTGGGCGAGGCGGTTGTAGAGGGGGTACGGTCGCTTGCGCTCGGCTCGGTGGCGCTGTTGGAGAACCTGCGCTTCCATCCTGAGGAAGAGGCGAACGACCCAGAATTCGCTAAATCGCTGGCTCAGCTGGGTGAGCTGTATGTGAACGACGCGTTCGGCTCGGCACACCGCGCCCACGCCTCCACCGAGGGCGTAGCGCACTACCTGCCTGCGGTAGCGGGCTTGCTGATGGAGAAGGAGCTGAACTATCTGGGAGGGGCGCTCGCCCAGCCCGAACGCCCCTTCGTCGCTATCTTGGGTGGGGCGAAAGTGCACGACAAAATCGGCGTGATTGAGAACTTGCTTCCTAAGGTTGACCGCCTGCTCATCGGAGGTGGAATGGCGTTTACCTTCCTCAAGGCACAGGGCTACGAGGTGGGTAAGTCGCTGTTGGACGCCGAGAGCTTAGAGTTCGCACGCCGAGTGTTGGATCAAGCAGACGACAAGATTGTCTTGCCGACCGATGTGGTCGTCGCCGAGCGATTGGAGCCGAACCTCCCGACCGAGGTCGTGCCTGTCAGCGCTATCCCCGCCGATAAGATGGGACTGGACATCGGTTCGGAGACCGCCCAGCGTTTCAGTGAGGTGGTTCGCTCGGCACGCACCGTCGTATGGAACGGACCGCTGGGCGCTTTTGAGACCCCGCCGTTTGAACAAGGCACCCGCTCCGTGATGCAGACGCTGGCAGAATCGGGGGCACTTTCTATTCTGGGAGGGGGCGACACCGCCGCCTGCGCCGAGCAACTGGGCTTGGCAGACAAGATGAGCCACATCTCCACAGGTGGGGGCGCGTCGCTGGAGTTCTTAGAAGGGCGCACCCTGCCCGGCGTGGCAATCCTGCAAGACCGATAGGCAGGTATACTCGTTAGATGGAGGTGGAAATGGCGAAAAAGGCGGTTTTATCCCACGACGCTCCTGCTCCTATCGGACCCTACTCCCAAGCGGTTGAGGTCGGCAGTTGGATTTTCATTTCGGGGCAAATCCCCATAGACCCCACAACAGGCAAACTGGTGGAGGGGGGGATTAGCACGCAAACCCGACAAGTTCTGAACAATCTACAAGCCGTGCTGACCGCAGTGGGACTAAATATGGACGCGGTGGTCAAGACCACGATTTATCTAACCGACTTAGGTGAGTTCAGCCTAGTAAACGAGATTTACGAGGAGTACTTTCAACCGCCCTATCCTGCACGCGCCACCGTGGAGGTGTCAGCACTGCCGCGGGGCGTGCGGATAGAAATAGAGGCGATCGCCTACAAACGATGAGAACTGCACAGAAGATGCTCATCGGTGGGCACCTGGTGGGTGCCAACCAGTGGCTGGAAGTGTTAGACCCCTACTCGGGGGAGCCTTTAGACCATGTGGCGCGCGGAACCGCGCAACATGTAGACCAAGCGGTGGCAATCGCCCGACACGGCGCCGACCTGATGCGCGAAATGCCCCTCTCTCAACGGGCGCATGTGCTCAAGCAGGTTGCGCACCTGATTCGTCAGGAGCAGGAGGCATTGATTACTCTGCTGGTGCGCGAGACGGGCAAGCGTCTTGTAGAAGCGCGGGCGGAGGTGGAGCGTACTATCATCCTGTTTGAACTCGCTGCGGGGGCGTGCCATCACCCCCGAGCCACTCAGTTCTCGCCCGAAACCTTCTCCGATGGCGTCTCGCGGTTCGGCTTCTGGGCACGGGAGCCTCGCGGGGTGGTCGTATCCATTCTGGCGTTCAATCTGCCCTTGGTGAGCGCTGCGCAGAAGACCGCACCGGCGATTGCAGCGGGGAATGCTATCCTCCTCAAACCTTCCACCGATGCGCCGTTGACCTGCTTGCGTCTGGGGTTGCTTCTCTATCGGGCGGGTCTTCCCACCGAAGCGCTGAGCATCCTCACGGGCAAGGGCGACGAGATAGGCGACGCGCTCGCTAAACACGAGGCGGTGGACCTGCTGACCTTTACCGGGAGCCGAGAAGTGGGGCTGAAACTACCAGCCAACGCTAGCTCCAAACAAATCTGGATGGAGTTGGAAAGCGTCGGCGGGGTGGTCTTGACCGAAAGCGCCTCGGTGGAGCGCGTCGCAGAGAAGGTCGCCTGCTGTGGGTTCATCATGGCGGGGCAGTCCGCAAGTGCCATTCAACATGTGTGGGTGCCAAGCAAGCTGCGCCAAGCGTTCTTAGACCACCTGATACCACGATTGCAAGCCCTCCAGGTAGGCGACCCGATGGACGAGGCGACCACCCTCGGACCGCTGATTAACCCCAATGCGCTGGAGCGGGTGAGCCGATGGGTTCAAGAAGCGATTGAGGGACGCGCGAAGGTGCTGTTGGGCGCGCAGGCACAACCGCCGTTCTACCTGCCCACCGTGTTGGAAGAGGTACCCACCAACTGTATGCTCTATCGCGAAGCGGTGTTCGGTCCTGTGGTGCTCCTGCACACCTACGACGACCTAATGGCGCTCGTGCCCACCCTGAATGCGCTGGAGCCGGGGCTTCACTTGGGGCTGTTCACGCGCGACCTGCACGAGGCGTTCCAAGTGGCTCGGCGTGTGCGGGCGCTCTCGGTGCATATCAACGAGGTGCCCCTCTCGCCCACCGACCCGCTCATCAAAGGCGACCTTCAGGAACACCATATGTGCTTGGAAGATATGCGCTCACGGATTGAGCAGATGAGCCTTCCCAAATATGTGGTGTTCTCGGCGATGGAATAGGCAGGGATGACACGGCTTGGCGGATTCGGGATGGCGCTACTGCTCCTTTGGTTGGGTGGATGTGCGCGTTTCCCCGATGCCCCTCCCGGAGGCGGGGTGCGTCGGCTGGTGATAGAGATGCAGGTGGCAGGACGGATTCGCCCTGAATACCACTACTTCGTGCTGTTCAACCTCAGCAACGACCCCACTGGGCAAGCGGGTCCCGTGCCCGTGCTGGTTCCGCCTTGGGGCAACGGCTTTGCAGGAGGCGCCTTCACCCACTTCATGCGCTTTGACCGCTTCCAACCCCAAGCGCGCTACGCCCTCTACCGCGTAGTGCAGGGCACGAACCTCTCGGTCTTTGAGTTCCTCGGCGTGCCCATCTCGGTTCAGCCAGTGAGTGCCGAGTCGAACCGCTTGCGCTTTGAAATCCTGCTCACCCAGTTCATCCCCGACCCTGAAGATGCTCAAGCGATGCAGTTTATCCAGTTGAACTTTATCGCCACCGACCGCGTGCCGATAGACCCCAACGACACCACCCCCAAGGTGAGCGATGCGCTTGGAGCGCCCGGCTTGGGACAGTACCTGAACCTGCGCATTGACCAAGACCGGATTATTCGTAATCTGGACACGGGGCTGGAGAGCGGGGGCGATGTGGCAGACCCTGATTTAGACATCGTGGACTGGCGCGTGGAGGTGCGTACCCTGTGAAGCCCGAGATGCCCGCGCTCACGCGCCTTGAGGTCATGCGCGGACTGCGCTGGGCGAACTGGGACGCTATCTTCATCACGCTCTATATCGCCCTCACGACGGGCGCATTTCAGATTGGTTTAGCACGCTATTTTGGAGCGAACGACCTCTGGATTGGTATCATCACCTCGGTGCCCTCGTTGGCGGGCGCACTCCAGATTTTCACCGCCTACCTCGCTGACACCACACCCAGCCGCAAGCTGATGGTGCTGAAGTACGCTACCCTCTCACGCATTCCGCTATTGCTGATTGCGGTGTTGCCGTTCCTGTCGCCCGATTTCCCGCGCCTGTTCTCCTTCACGGCGCTCTTAATCCTCTCAGCGGTGATTGGGGCGTTTGCGGGACCTGCGTTCCTTGCATGGCTGAGCGACCTTGTACCACCTGACCATCGGGGGCGCTATTTCGGCAGGCGCAATATGATTTTGGGGCTGGTCTCGGCGGGTGCGGCGCTCCCTCCAGCGATTTTCTTGGACCAAGCCGTGAAGTACGAGCGTTTCCCCCAGACGGTGGCGTTCGGGGTGCTGTTTGGGTTGGGGGCGTTGTTCACTTTCGCTTCGCTGTGGGCGTTGAGCCGAATGCCCGAACCGCCTCGCATACCTGCCACCGCGCGCGGGTTGAAGGGGATACTGGACTTTTACCGTGAGCCGTTCCGCTCGCGCAACTTCCGCCTCCTGCTTGGGTTCAACTCCTTCCTGGTGTTCGGGCAGATGTTCGCAGGGCAGTTCTTCACCGTCTACATGCTGGAGCAAATCAAGATGCCCTACCTGATGGTGCAGGTGACGGGGTTGGTCGCCGCTCTGTTCAGCAGTCTGGCGATGCCGGTGTGGGGCTATCTGGCGGACAAGTTTGGCAACAAGCCCCTGCTCATCCTCTCGCTGGGTGGGGTGACCTTTTTGCCCTACCTGTGGTTTTTGACCGACCCTGAACGCTACTTGTGGAGTGTGGGCGTGATTATGCTGATTCAGGTGTTCGCTGGGTCGCTCTGGGCGGGAGTCGGTTTGACCCAGTTCAACTTGAATGTGGCGGTGGCGCCTCCTCAACAGCGCGCGGTGTACATGGGAGCGCTGTCTACCGTCGTGGCGGTGATGGGGGGCATCGCCGCATTCGGCAGTGGTGCGGTGATGGAAGCGCTCAAGCCATATGTGGCAGACCCAGCGCGCTTTTTCATTCTGTTCGCCTGCGCCTCAGCCTTCCGACTGCTCGCCTTTCCGTGGCTCAGGGGCATCCAAGAACCGGAGGGGCGCAGCGCAGGCTATGTGATTGCCCAGCTCCGTTCCTCGGTGCGCCCGCGAGGGTGGCGCGCGATGCGTCAACTACGCCGTCAATCGGACGAGGCGACCCGCCTGCAAGCGATACGCACTCTCGCCCAAGAGCGCACGCCCTTGGCGGTGGAGGAGCTGGTCAGCGCGCTGAGCGACCCTGTGCTGGAGGTGCGCCGTGAGGCGGCGCGTGCGCTGGGCGAGATTGGCGATGCGCGCGCCGTGCCCGCCCTGCTGAGAGCGATGCAAGACCCTGCCAGCAACATCCTGCTGGAGTGCGCAGAGGCACTCGGCAAAATCGGCAGCCCTGAGGCGGTGCCCGAGCTCGTGCAGTTGTTAGACCATCCGACGATTGAGGCGCGGATGTCGGCGATTCAAGCCCTCCGCCAGATTGTAGACCCCCGCGCCCTCACGCCCCTGATTGAACGGCTCCCTCACGTGCCCGGTCCGCTGGAGCAGTCCAGTTTGCTGGAGGCAATTGAGGCGACGCTCAGCCGAGTTTCAGACCCGCACCTGCTGAGCAATGTTTCGGGGTTGGAGAGCCTCCCTGCGTGGCTCGATTCGCCTCATCCGAATGTACGCGCTGATTGTGCGGGTGCGCTGGCGCAACTACCCTCTGACCCCCAGCTGGCTCCGATTTTGCGTTCCCACCTGAAAGACGAGACTGACCCTGCGGTGTTGACCAACTTGGCGCGCGCTATAGCCCAACACGGCGCTCTGGGCGACCTACCGTTGTTAGCGCAAGGGATGGCGCGGGTTCAGTCGCCTCTGGCGCGTCAGCAGGTGGCGCTGAGTATTGCGCGCTTGGCAGGACAATACGAACGGCTCTATGCCCTACTGACTGCCGACGAGATGGGGCGCGACCGCTTATTGGAGCGTCTGCTGGCGCCTCACCTGCGGGAACATCCCGAACTGTCGGACGCACTGCGTGCCTACGCTTACGGCGACTATCGCACGGCGTTGGAAACCCTGCTCAGCGTCTATCCAGACCACCCCCTGCTGACAGCGATACGCGCCGTGCCCGATTGCGTTGAATCATGGTTGCTCGCAGTGAGTTTGATTTAGGCAATTACTTGATCTGACGCTTCCACGCCTCTATCTTCATCAGCGCCTCTACAGGGGTGATGGAGCTGGTGTCCAGCTGGCGTATCTCTTCCAGCACGGGATGCTCCTCGGCTTCAAAAAGCGTCAGTTGCAGTTTGCGCGTTTGGATGGACGGTGCGCTCTCGCTGGGGGGTTGAATGGCGCCCTGTACCCCACGCTTTTCAAACTCACGCAGGACGCTCTCGGCGCGGTTCACCACTTCGGGGGGTGCGCCTGCCATTCGCGCCACATGCACGCCATAACTGCGGTCGGTCCCGCCCGGAAGCACCTTATGGAGCCAGATGATACGGTCGCCCTGTTCCTTGACGGCGACGCGGTAGTTGGCTACGCCCTCCAAGCGGTTCGCCAACTCGTTCAGATAGTGGTAGTGGGTGGCGAAGAGGGTCTTACAGCCGACGGCGTGCAGGTACTCGGCGACCGCCCACGCAATCGCCAAGCCGTCGTAGGTGCTGGTGCCCCGCCCGATTTCGTCCAGAATGACCAGACTGCGCGGGGTGGCGTTGTTGAGGATATTGGCGGTCTCGCTCATCTCCACCATGAAGGTGGATTGCCCTGTGGCGAGTTCGTCGCGTGCGCCCACGCGCGTGAAGATGCGGTCTACTAGTCCAATCTCGGCACTGTCGGCGGGCACGAAACTGCCCAGATGCGCCATCAGCACAATCAACGCACACTGGCGAATATAGGTGCTTTTGCCACTCATGTTGGGACCTGTGAGGATAATCAAGCGTTGTTGGGGGTGCAGGTGGCAGTCGTTGGGCACGAAGGGGTTCTCGCTGTAGCGCTCCACAACGGGATGGCGTCCTCCCTGAATGAGGATGCGGTCTTCCGTGTCCACTATCGGGCGTACATAGTTGTAGCGCACGGCGTTCTCTGCGAAGGTGCACAGGCAGTCTAGGTCGGCAATTGCACGGGCGACCTCCTGAAGCGCGGGCGTCTGGCGCGCCACTTCGTCCCGAACGGCGCAGAACAGGTTGTATTCCAGCGTGGTAATCCGTTCGTCGGCGCTGTTGAGGATGGCTTCTTTCTCTTTCAGTTCGGGCGTGATGAAGCGCTCGGCGTTGGTGGTGGTCTGCTTGCGGATGTAGTGGCTGGGCACTTTGCTCAGGTGGGGCTTGGTGACCTCGATGTAGTAGCCGAACACGGCGTTGTAGCCGACTTTGAGGCTGGGGATGCCTGTGCGCTCCCGCTCTTGACGCTCCAGTTGAGCAATCCACACCTGCCCTTCCTGCTTGATGGTGCGCTGGCGGTCTAACTCAGGGTCGTAGCCCTCTCGGATGAGCCCGCCCGATTTGAGGTCGGCGGGTGGCTCGTCCACCAGCGCACGCTGGAGCAGGGCACAGAGCTCCTCCAGTGGGTTGAGGCGCCACTCAATCTGCCTAAGCAGGCTGGGCGGGTTCTCTTGCTGGGCGAGCAGTTCAGTGAGGGTGGCGCGCAGGGTGGGCAGTTGCTCCAGCGAGGTGCGCAGGGCGACCAAATCGCGTGCGTTCGCGGTGCCTGCGCTGGCGCGTGCGCTGATGCGCTCTATGTCATTCAGCCGATGTAGGCTCTCACGCAGGGCATCACGGATAGTGCTGTGGCGCACGAGCAGTTCAACCGCATCTTGGCGGGCGTGGATGCCTTCCAAGTTCAATAGAGGCTCGTCCAGCCAGCGTCGGAGGGTGCGGGCGCCCATCGGTGTGCGGGTGCTGTCCAGCACTGCCAGCAGGGTGTAGCGCTTGGAGCCGTCCAGCTGATTGCGCGTGAGTTCCAAATGACGCCGTGCGACCGAGTCGAGGTACATAAACTGCCCAACCGAGTAGGTGGCGAGCGTGCGAATGTGGCTGAGCGCAGGGAGCTGGTTCTGCTGGAGATACTTCAGCACGAGCGCGGCGGCGTCCAGCCCGCGCGTGTACTCCTCACAGCCGAACCCGCGCAGCGACTCCACTTGGAAATGCTCCAGCAGGATGGTGCGCGCTTCGCGTCCCAGCCACTGCTCGGCGCACACGGGGGTAATCGTCGCTTGGGTCTGTTCCTTGAGCAGGCTGATGAGTTCCTCTTGGTGTTCGGGCACGAGGATTTCGGCGGGTTGCAGGCGGAAGATTTCGTCTAAGAGTTTCTGCAGGCGCTGTTCGCCCGCCACTTCGGTCGTCAAGAACTCGCCGGTGGACACATCGACCACGCTCAGCCCGTGCGCGGGTTCGCCAATCACCGCCGCCACGAGGTAGTTGTTGCTCTGGGCGTCGAGCATTGAGTCCTCAAGCAGGGTGCCGGGCGTCAGCACGCGGGTCACTTTGCGTTTGACCAGCCCTTTGGCGAGCTTGGGGTCTTCCACTTGGTCGCAGATGGCGACTCGGTATCCCTTCTGGATGAGCCGTGCGAAGTAGCGTTCGTAGGCGTGGATGGGGATGCCCGCCATCGGGATGCGCCCGTTGGAGCCGTCTTCGCGTCCGGTGAGGGCGATTTCGAGTGCCTGGGCGGCGATTTCGGCATCGGCGCCGTAGAACTCGTAGAAGTCGCCCACCTGCATCGCCAGCAGGACATCCGGATGCTCTGCCTTGATACGAAAATATTGCTGAAGCAGTTGAGTTTGGGGTCTAAAACTCTGCGCCATTGCGAGAGAGTATACCCCGCCTCTGCTTATGTAAAGAGGAGCTTCTGCTCAAGAATAGCGCTAATCCGTTTCTGGGCAGTACGAATATACTCTGGCTCCAGCTCATAGCCGACGAACTGCCGTCCTGCCTTGAGCGCAGCAACCGCTGTGGTTCCACTTCCCATAAATGGGTCAAGCACTATCTCATCCGAGTAGGTGTACAGTTGGATACAACGGTAGGGAAGCTCTACTGGAAACGGGGCGGGATGCCCTACTTTGGACGCTTGTTCCGCTCCGAATCGCCAAACGCTCTTCGTGTACTCTAAAAACTCGTCGCGAGTGATGGTGGCTCGGCGTCCCTCTACTTCGGGACGGCCAAAAGTCTGCTTAGAAAACACCATGATATACTCGTGAGTATCCCTTAGCGTCGGGTTGCGTGGCGAGCACCAGCTTCCCCATGCGGTGGAGGGGCTGGCGCTGGACGCTTTATCCCAAATGATTTCCCCACGCATCAGGAAGCCCATCTCAAGCATATCTTCGATGAGGAATCCATGCAGGGGCAGGTACGGTCGTCGCCCCAAGTTCGCCACATTGATACAGGCGCGACCTCCGGGCACCAGCACTCTGTAAACTTCTGCCATCACGCGCTTCATAAAGGCGCGGTACTCGTCCAGCGTCATGTCCTCGTCATAAGTTTTTCCAACATTGTAGGGCGGTGAGGTCACCATCAAGTGTACCGACGCATCAGGCAGTTCCTCCATCACTTCAGAACTTTTGCAGAAAATCTTGTTGAGGTGTTCCTCAGGGATGGGATTTTCAAAGTAGTCCACGGACACTTCTTTAGGCAAATCCTCGTAGAGCCTTCTGCTGTAGAAGGTGGACGAGTCGTGTCCTATCCGTGCTGGACTGCCGAAATCGCTGGTTTTGGAGCCTTTGCGTCGTCGATTCATTGCTCATCCTCCTGTTGCCACAGCTCAATCCACTGCTGGAGCGACTGTTCTCTTAGTTCGGCGCGACTCTTCGAAATCCTCCAAGAGATGCTCAATCGCTTTGTGTGAGGTTGTGCCAACATCTGGCTGACCGCCTCACGAGAGATTTCAACTCCACGCGGGTTAGTGCCTGGTTTGGGCAGGTTCAAGAACTTGCTCCTGCCTATATCCTGCAACACTCTGTTTTGCACCTCTATCGGTATGACGAACAAGCCTCCCTCACAGTCTTTGCAAATTGTCGCAAGTAGAATGTCAACTTTGGGGTTATAGGTATCGTAGAAAGCTTGTGCCGCGCTTGCATCCACCGTCCAACTGACCTTGAACGAGGGAACCGCTGTAGGCGTAGAGAGCGTGATGGTCTTTATGGATACACCGTAGCCTCCGACCAGCACATCGGCTTCGGGTTCTATCACCGAGACATCTGGATTAACTTGGTGCTTCCCGAACTTGTAGATAAGTAAGGCAATCAAGACCTTCTCGCGGAGTGTGCCTGCTTCCATTCCCACACGCCCACCCCGCTCCACTTGAACCTCGGCTAAGGCAAACAGCAGAGGAAGTTTGCTCTGTATTTTAGGTTGAGCGCTGGGTCATCAAACAGGTTCAGTATGGGTCGCTTGCTTTGCACGATAGGATTTTACTATACCTCATAGGTGGCGCATAAGCAAGGGGTGAGACAGCGAATTTCAAAACCTGCTTACCCCTCACTCACTCGCGGTTGGGAGTTCCATCGTCTCGCCGAACATCGGGCTGAGTATGCCCCCAACCGCCTGAAAGACCCAGTAAAGCCCCAGCGCCCACCCGAACAGCGGTATCCACACCACCGCGATGAACAACGCCGTGCCGACCAATACCGCCCAGCCGGGCGCGACCTCAGGGCGGGCGAAAACCGACAGCACCAGTGTGCCGAGGTTCCACATCACCGCTCCAAACCCCAGCAACACCAACAACACAAACCCCAACAGCAGAAGCGCAATCACCAAGTTCACTGCTTGATTGTTGCCCACCCGCTCACTGAGCAAGCCGAGCAGGGCTATCACCAGCGCGAAACCCAGCGTGATGAGCGCACCGCGTATCACGACCGTGCGATGGGCACGGGTAATCCCTTGCAGGCACTGGCGCGACAGATTGCTAAACAGGCTAATCGCCACCAAGCCCACACCCGACAGCGCCAAGTAGATTAGCAGAACCCCAGCAATCCCTGTTCCCACTGGCTCCTCCTGAGCAAGCGCGAGGGTCGGCAGAACCGCTAGCCATGCTGTCAGCAATCGCCTCATCCCAGCACCCCCTGCAGGTGTTTCCAGAGGCTTAGCGCAAGGTTCAGAATCTGCTCAGAAAACACGGCGAATTCGGAATAGGGCCAATAATTCCCCAACTGGCTCAAATAGCCCTGAGCGAACCACCGGCTGACTAACCACGCCGAAGGCACACACAACACCAGCCACAGCGCCGCCATCTCGCGCAGGGCGAGTGTGGGCGGGAGCGATACAGCGATTCGGCGCCCTCGTGGGGCGGGCAGGCGGGGCAGGTCGCGTAGGGCGTCGCTAATCCGAACCCAGCCCACCACCTTGCGCTGACAATCCGGGCACTCCCGCAGATGCGCCTCCACACGAGCGCGCTCAGACTCTGCGAGCCAGCCCTCTACAAAATCGTGTAGGTGCGGTTCCAACTCAGCGCATTCGGTTCTCATCCTAACTCTTCCTCCATCCACTGCCTGAGGCTCTCACGGGCGCGGTAGAGCCAAGTCTTCACTGTGCCCACCGGCACATCCAACGCCTGCGCCACCTGCTGGAGCGGGAGCTCCTCGTAATAGTGGAGCAACAGTGCCGTCCTTTGATTAGGAGGCAGGCGCAGGATGAGCCGTTGAAGCGTGCGTTGGCGCTCTCGTTCGTAGAGCTGCTCCTCCCAAGTCAGGCTTGGTGGCATCGCCTTCAAGGCGCGTTCCATCTTTTGCTGTTCGGTGTTTCGGTTGCGTCGGGCGTTCAGACATAGGCGCGCTGTGAGACACAAAAGCCAAGTCGCAAACGACTGGCTGGGGTCATACAGCGCCAGCCGTGTGTAGGCGCGCAGGAACGACTCTTGCATCAAATCCTGCGCCCAGTCCGCCTCGCCCAGAATGCGGAACGCCAACGAGAACACGCGGTCGCGGTAGCGCTCCACCAACTGGTCAAAGGCGGTCGTATCGCCTTGTAAACACTGGTTCACAAGTTCGGCATCGCTCATCTAACGCACCTTCTGCACCGAGCGCACCACCCAGCGGTTGCTCGGTGTGCCCATCTCCATAAAAATACCCACATCAATCAGGCTCACCAGCTTGATTTTGGCGGGGTCTAATTTGCCATCGCCTTTGCCCTTCGTGTCATCGGTGATGGTGAGGGCGTTCCAGAGGACTTGATAGCTCTCGGTTTTCTCCTCGCCCCCGATTTCGCTCGTCACTTGCCATCGCTCGCCATCCTCCTCTTCCACCACGAGCGCCAGCACGGTCATGTTGCGCACGGACAGGCTCACCTGAATCCCGCGCGTGCCTTTGAGGCTCCCGACAGGGATTGGCTTGAGAACGGCGAAGATGCCCGGGATAGGGCTATCGTATTCCACACGCATTGCGTTGCCTTCCTTGCGTATCTGCACGCCCTGCGTGGGAATCCAAGTGAGGTAGTCGCGCTGAAAATCGTCAACGCTGTCGGGACGCTGGGGGCGTGGGGGAGCCTTGCTGAGGAACTCAAAATCGTCCAGCCAGAGCATCCGTGTGCCTTTTTGCTCGCCGAACAGGATTGCCACTTCGGGATTAGCGAAGAAGAGCGCACCCACATCCACAAACCCTATCCCCGCAACATCCTGCATATCCAGTTTGCCGTTTTGGCGGGGGCTATCTTCGGCGCGTTCAAAATCGCTCAGCGCCAGCGTGACCTGTTGCCACTGGTTCCCACCGACCCAGAAGGCGGCTTGCCAGCGCTCCTCGCTCTCTTCCGAGACGGCGAACGCCACAATCGTCGGTCGGCTGGTCTTAATCCAGAACCGAAAGCCCTCCGCCCATGGCTCGGCTTCCAAGCGTAGGATAACATTCAACACATCCTTGCCTGCGATGTAGGTGTACTGGAGCGCCTGTTTGCCACTTTTGACATCAACGGCGTTGGTGGTCAGCTCCAGCTTGCCATCTGCCCCAGGTAGCACGAACCAGCCGTGGTCGCTCTTTTCAAAATCAATCACCGAACGGGGGTCTTGCTGGGCGTTTCCGATGCTCTCTCCGAGAGCCATCCACCCCAGCGTCATCAGTCCCAACAGCGCGTAGGCTCGCATTTTTGCCTCCACTAAGTCTACACAGGTGGTGGGTGTGGGGTTTCAAAAGAGTGGGGAGTTTTGAGAATGTTGACCTTGGGCGGGATACCCCATCCGCCTTTTGGTTTCCTTGTCCGTCAGCGGGTACACTTTAGGCGTATGGAAGCACTCAACAGCGTGGAGAAGCTCATTATCATCGGCTCAGGTCCTGCAGGCTACACCGCCGCACTGTACGCTGCGCGGGCGAGTTTAGAACCTCTGTTGTTCGCAGGCGTGCAACCCGGCGGGCAACTGATGATTACGACCGATGTGGAGAACTATCCCGGCTTCCCTGAGGGCATTCAGGGACCCGAGATGATGGAACTGTTCCGCCAACAGGCAGAACGGTTCGGGACGCGGATTTTGTATGAAACAATTACTCAAGTGGACTTCAGCCAGCGCCCGTTCACGGTCTACAGCGATGTGGGCAAGGCGTATCAGGCGTATGCAGTGATTGTGGCGACGGGCGCGTCGGCTAAATGGCTCGGCTTGGAATCGGAAGCACGCCTGCAAGGGCGTGGGGTCTCTGCCTGCGCCACCTGCGACGGCTTCTTCTTCCGTGGCAAGCGCGTGATTGTCGTGGGCGGAGGCGATACCGCGATGGAAGAGGCAATCTACCTCACCAACCACTGCGAAAAGGTCTATGTGGTGCATCGGCGCGACGAACTCCGCGCTTCCAAGATTATGCAAGACCGTGCCTTCCGCAACCCCAAGATAGAGTTTATCTGGAACACTGTGGTGCGCGACATCCACGACCCTAACTTAGGCAAGGTGGTCGGTGTGCGCCTGCACAACCTAAAGACCGACGAGGAGTACGACTTCCCCATCGATGGCGTGTTCATCGCCATCGGACACCAACCCAACACCCAGATTTTTCAAGGCATTCTGGAGATGGATGAGCAAGGCTACCTCATCACGCACAACGGCACCTACACCAACATTGAGGGGGTGTTCGCTTGCGGGGATGTGATGGACAAGGTCTACCGTCAGGCAGTCACTGCCGCAGGCACGGGGTGTATGGCAGCGATCGACGCGGAGCGATGGCTGGCTCTCCATTTCCACTAAGAGGTGAACAAACTATGCGACGACTCGCCGTTGTTGGGATTATTATCAGCCTTTTGATGTTCGCAGTGGCACAGCAGGCACAGCAACCCGACCAGCAACCGAAACAGCCTGCTGGAAACGCCTCCAACAACCAGTCTCCTGCTGGGGGTACGCCCCCGCCTCAATTCCCAGTGCCCAAGCGTCCAGGGGTGCTAAAAGCGGAGGGGCGCCCGCTCAGCTTCTTCGCACGCGGGGAGGGCACGCTCACCCTGCGCGGGCGCGGCTATGTGCTCATCAACGACCCGACGGGCAATCTCAAGATTGAGGTCTCTGGCTTCCAAGAGGTCAAGGAACTCCCGCGCAATGTGCGCCTCCAAGCCCCGATGAACCAGCGTATCCGAGTGTTTCAAGGGCAGGGCACAATTACGGTGCGGGGCAAGTTCGATTCGGTGCGCGCCGTCCTGCGTCAAGGCACCGTAGATTTCAAGGGCATCGCTGCTTTCAACATAGGCGGTTCAGGCAAGGCGCTTTTGGATGGCGTAGAGCGTCAGCTCTTCCCGACCAGCACCTTCACCCTGCTGGTGCCTGAACCGAATTGGCAACAACAGCAGGAGGATGTGAAACCCGCGCCGAATCCACGCGATTAGTAAACAATGCGCCTACAATCGCTGGAACTGGAGAACTTTCGGCAGTATGCCCATGCCCGAGTCCAATTAGATACGGGCATCACAGCGATTGTGGGCGCCAACGGAGCGGGCAAAAGCACGCTCGTAGAGGCTATTTTGTGGGCGCTGTACGGCGCGCGGGTCGTGCGTGAGGGGGCTAAAACGCTCCGTTTCCACTGGTCTCAAGGCGGCACGAAGGTTCAAGTCAAGTTGGAGTTCAGCTTGGGCAACCAATCCTATCGTGTAGAACGCACGCCCACCGATGCACTGTTGGCTCACCTTCAGGGAGCGAGTTGGGTCTCCATCGCACGGGGCACCGCGCCCGTCAACCTCTCCATCCAGCAACTGTTGGGGATGGACGAACGCCAGTTCCAAACCAGCTTCTGCGCCCGACAGAAGGAACTGGAGTTTATGCGCTATCAACCCCAACGCCGACGCGAAGAAATCAGCAAAATGCTCGGCTACGAACGGGTGAGCAAGGCATACGACCTCATCACCAACGATACCCGCCAGCTGAACGCCCGCGTGGACGGCTTGAAACAAGGCATCGGAGACCCCCAAATCTTTGAACAGCAAATCGAGCAGACCGAACGCACAATAGAGAGCCTCCAAAAGGAAACGACCCAGCTGGAGCAACTTCTGAGCCAGCATAAGCAAGCACTGGAACAAGCCCGCGAGGAATGTGTCCAGCACGAGCAGAAACGCCAATCCTATCAAGAACTCACCAAGACCAAACAGGTGCTGGAGGCACGCCTGAGCGAAATCGAACGCCGATTGGAAGAGCAACGCAAAGAGTGGGACGAGGTACAACAAGCGAAAGAGCGACACAAAGCCATCAAAGACAATGTGGAGCGTTATTCCCACCTCGTCAAGGAGCTGCGCCAGTTAGACCAGCTCGCTCAATCGGAACGGGAACGCACTCGGCTCACCACCCAAATCGATACCGCCCTCCAACAGGCAAATCAGGTGCAACAAAAACTCGACGCGCTCCAGCAGAAGCGGGAAGAGTACGAGGCGCTCCAGCCTGAGTTGAAGCGCGTGCAGTCTCTGGAGCGGGATTTAGCCGAGATTCGGAAAGCGGGTCAGCAGGCGGGTCGCCGTGCCCAGCTTGCTGAGCGGTATCAGCAACTGCTTCAGCGTATTCAAGAGCTGGATAGGGTAGCGGAACAACTCGCTCAAACCGAAACGCAGCTTACCCAACAGCGTCAAGACCTCAAAACGCATCAGCAGGTGATAGAAGCACAGAGCCAGCGGGTGCGCGAAGCACACGACGCATGGATGCACCAGCGTTCTGAGGCGCGGGCAGTGCTCCAATCGCTTCAGCGCGAGCACCACCAACAGAAGGAGCGCTACGACCAGCTTCAGGCGCTCGGTGCGGAGGGCACCTGCCCCACCTGTGGTCAGACCCTCGGAGAGGGCTATCAGCAGGTGCTGGAGGAGCTGAACGCCGCGCTGAGAAACCTGCAAACACAAATCCAGCAAGCACGCCAGCAGGTAGAGGCGTTGGAAAAAGAGCCAGAGAGCCTCGTTGCCCTACGCAAGGAACTGGAACGGTTTCAGGAAGAGGGCAACCAACTGCGCACGCGTGAAGCCCAACTTGCCCAACAGGTTAGCCAGCTTAAAACCCAACTGAGCCAGCGTTCGGATCTCCAAAAACAAGCCGAGCAGACCCAACGCGAGATAGCCTCCATCCCCGAATACGACCCCGAACAGGAGCGCAAACTGCAAGCCCAACGGGACAGCTTAGAACCTATCGTTCAGCAAGCGCGCACGCTGGAGATAGAACTGCGTGAGGCGCCGAAACTGGAGAGTGAACTGAAGCAAATCCAAGCCCAAATCGCCCGACTCCAACGCCAGCTAAACGAGCTCCCTCAAGGCTACGACCCCGTCCTGCACAAGCAGACCCGCCAAGAGGTGGAGGCGCTTACCCCGTTTTATGAAGAGTACAACCAGCTGGTGCCCATCCTGAAAAAGAAGGATAGCCTGTGCGCTCAAATCAAAGCGACACGCGCCGAACAAGAGGAGCAAAAACGCCAGCTGGAACAGACCGAGGAACAAATCGCCCAGCTCGGCTACGACGAGCCAGCCTACCTGCGGGCACTTCAAGCTTATCAAGTCGCAGAACAGCAGTACAAGCAGACCGAGCAACGCTACACCGACCTGAAATCCCAAATAGAGGCGCAGAGTCGGCTTCTCCAAACGCTTCAGGAAAATCTTAATCAGATTCGTGCACGCCAGCAGGAACTTCAGGAGGCGCAGAAGGCGCTGAACCTGCACCAGGTGACGCGTCAAGCCCTGCAGGATTTCCGTTCGGAACTCAACACCCGCCTTCAGCCTCTGCTCTCCAGCTATGCTACCGAGTTTCTCACTGCGCTCACCAACGGGCGCTACACCGAGTTGGAACTCAACGAGGATTTTGAGTTCTTCATCAAGGATGAGGGCATCCGCAAGGAAGTGATTTCGGGCGGTGAGGAAGATATTGTCAACCTGAGCATGCGCCTTGCGCTGGCGCGACTCATCACCGAGCGCGCGGGGCAACCGCTGTCGCTCCTCATCTTAGACGAGGTGTTCGGCTCATTGGATACGGACCGTCGCCGAAGCGTGATGAACCTGCTCAATAGCCTGCGCGACTGGTTTGAGCAGATTTTGGTCATCTCGCATATTGAGGAAATCAACGATTCGGCAGACCGATGTTTGTATGTGGTGCGCGATGAGCGCACGCGTGCCAGCACGGTGATGGAACGGCTCGCTGCCGATGCTGAGGGCCTTATGGAGCAGCTGCTCGCTGAGGACCCCAGCGAGGCAGTCTAAGCACAAGCGCCTCCCCTTCAGGAAGGGTCGGGCGTGTATTCCAGTTCCACTTCGCCGATTTGCACAATATCGCCCTCTTGGGCGCCCATCTGTTCCAGCTTGCGGAAGATGCCCAGCCCACGCAGTCGCCTTTGCATTCGCTGGAGCGCTTCGGCGTTGTTTAGGTCGGTGATTTGCACGATTTCGCGGGGCAGGTCGCCCTCCACGATGAAGCGGTCTTCCGCGCGCACGACACGCACGGGTTGGCGTTTGGGACGCGTGATTTCGGGGTGCGGCTCTAAGAGCGGTTCAGGCGGGGGCAGTTGAGCCACCCACTGACTGAGACGCGCCAACAGCACCTCCAGCCCCTCACCGGTGTACGCCGAGATGGGGATGACCTCATAGCCTTGCTGGCTGAGCGTTTCAATCAGCGGTTGAAGCTCGGCGCGGTCGTGCAGGGTATCAATCTTGTTCAGCGCGATGAGGGCGGGCTTCGTCAGCAGGTCGGGGTTGAACTGCTCCATCTCATTGCGCAGGGTCTCAAACGCTTGAAGCGGGGGTGTGTCGGTAAAAGGCGATACATCCAGTAAATAAAGCAGGAGCCGTGCGCGTTCCACATGGCGCAGGAACTGATGTCCCAGCCCCGCCCCTTCGTGAGCGCCCTCTATCAAGCCCGGAATGTCCGCCACCACGAAGTGGTGCTCTTGATACTTGACGACGCCCAGATTGGGCACGAGCGTGGTGAACGGGTAGTCGCCGATTTTGGGGCGTGCGGCGGTGATCCGGCTAATCAGGGTGCTTTTGCCGGCGTTGGGCAGTCCGACGATGCCCACATCGGCGAGCAGTTTGAGCTCCAATCGGATACGGCGGTTCTCGCCGGGCAGTCCTTTCTCGGCGAGTCGGGGGGCTTGGCGTGTGGGCGTGGTGAAGTGGGCGTTCCCGCGCCCGCCGCGCCCTCCACGCGCCACAACAAACTTTTGATGGGGGCGTGCTAAGTCGGCTAACAGGTCGCCCGTTTCGGTGTCGTAGACCAAAGTGCCGACAGGCACCCTCAGGGTCAGTGAGGCGCCGTTGCGCCCTTTGCGTGTGCTTCCCGAGCCAGCCCCGCCCCGCTCGGCTTTGTAGCGCGTCTTGTAGCGAAAGTCCATCAAGGTGGTCAGATGGGGGTCGGCAAGCAAGATGATGTCGCCGCCCCTCCCGCCGTCGCCCCCGTCGGGACCGCCGCGGGGCACATATTTCTCTCGGCGGAACGAGACGCAACCGTCGCCACCAGCGCCTGCTTCTACCTCAATCTCGGCTTCGTCAATAAACACAGGGTAAAATTATACCGCCCCTACGCAACTTACTCCCGTAAGAAGGAGTCTAACCAAGCGCAGGAGGATCGATGTGAAGATTGACGAGCACCTGTGGAATATACCCTATGCGGGCGGCAAAAACTCAAGGAACGAGGTGGCAAAACAATGAGCCAAAGGGATTGGCAAACGCGCAGTAAGCCCGTTCGGCTAACGAAGCGCGAGATTGAGGTGCTGAGCCTGATTGCACAGGGACGCTCGTCACAGGAAGTGGCGGACACGCTCTTCGTGAGCAAACGCACGGTGGACTTCCATTTAGCCAACATCTACGAGAAGCTCAATGTGAACAATCGGGTGAAAGCCTTCCGACGCGCAGCACAGATGGGGCTGATACCGGTCGAAGCCTTCTTCGGCGAAGTCGCAGACTAAGGCTCAGGGGGGCAGGGGTCATCCTGCCCCTTCTCCTGCTTCTGTTCCCTTCCTGAGATGTTCTCCTAGCTGACAACTTTGTTAAGTTCAAGTTTCAGAAACACCTGCCTACTTTCAGAAGCACTGACCAGAGAGGTTCGGCTCAACGCCAAAACCCCATCCTGTCACCCTGAGCGTCAGCGAAGGGTCTCTGCTTTGGATGCCACAGAGATTCTTCGCTGCGCTCAGAATGACAGAAAGGGGGTGTCAGAATGACAGCCCCCACCCTGTCACCCTTAGCGTCGGTGAAGGGCCTGGGGTAATCCTTCAACCTCACCCCCCTGTGTCCCCCCTCTCCGCAAGCAGAGAGGGGGGAAGTACACTGCTACTAAGCCCCCTCTCCGTTTACGGAGAGGGGGTCGGGGGTGAGGTCAATCAGGTTGCACCGAGATTCTTCGCTGCGCTCAGA
>OGCI01000577.1_pt1 | contig 39680 bp, 32 predicted proteins | sample 1570021 | NCBI WGS metagenome assembly OGCI01 (sample SAMN06264664, study PRJEB24512) | hot springs metagenome | isolation source: Hot spring water | place: South Africa: Tshipise | collected 2015-06-21
TCAAAGCGGCGGCACGCCGCCGCAACCCAAACCCTTTTGGATTGCGCCGTCTCGACGGCGCTTTTCAAAGCGGCGGCACGCCGCCGCAACCCAAACCCTTTTGGATTGCGCCGTCTCGACGGCGCTTTTCAAAGCGGCGGCCTGCCGCCGCAGTCCAAAACCCTCAGCCACACCTGAACCGGATGACCTCGTCTCGACGTGTGGCGAGCTGCGCGGTTAACTCCGCCGTTTGCGGTGGGCGTTCTGATTTTGCCACCTCACCGCTCCCCCCATTCCGAGAGCATGACGCTCCGGCAGCCTCTGGGCGTACGCGATAATCATGTGCCGATGCGCCGGACCACGTGAAAACGAAAATAACCCGGCACAAAATAGCTGTTGGAATAATCAACCACGTGACCATCTTGAGCGATCAACCGCGCCTCAAGCCGCATGATGGCCACACCGCGCTGGATGTGCAGGCGACGCGCCAGATCGCTGCTCGCGGCTTCGGCCAGCAACTCGGTACGAGAATGCGAAAGCGCGGGCCAGCCGCGCGCCAGGAAATGATCCAAGACCGAACCCTGAAAACCCGCGTTCAGCTCGGCACAGGAGAGATAGGCCATCGGCACCACGTCAATCAGATAGGCGATTCGCCGGCCAGCCGCTTCGATCACCCGGGTGATGGCCGTCACGTTCCCGTCTTCGGCCAGGCCGAGTTGCTCTCGCTCGTTGAGCATCGCCGGCCGTTCCTCCATGTTCACCTCGCTCATCTGGGTGTGCAGGCCGAGACGCCGTGCCAGCCGCTCCAGGCTCTCCAGCACCTCCAGGCCGGCCTCGATCACCGGCGGAGATTGGGCCACGAAAGTGCCGACGCCGTGACGTCGGACGATGACGCGTTCCTCTGCCAGCTGGCGCAATGCCTCGCGCAGCGTCGGCCGCGAGATACCCAACCGGTCGGACAGCTCGTGTTCGGAGGGGAGCCGCTCGCCAGGGTGGTATTCGCCCTGTTCGATGAGCATCTTCAACGCCTCGCTGGCCCTGGTATAGAGGGGACGACTATCATTGCGCAAACGAGTATCGTGGACGGTCAGCATAAAATAACCCGTAAAAAAACCCGACTCTTGTAAGATGTCTGACATCTTGTATTATAAGCTGTTTTTACGCACAGCACAAATGCATCACACCGGTTCTGGACATGGTGCAAGACGTATGGGTTTATGGCCTATCTCGTGAATTTTCGGGTCGGTAGATGCCCAAAACACGATAGATCCGTGATTGCGCTTACTGCCCGACATGATATAATGAGAGAAGCTACCGACTGAACGATGCTGCAGCGATTCTCGAAAGCTCGACTTTGAAGCCATGCAGAGGGATTTTGTCGGCGGCTATGCCTTTTCAGCTCACACTTATCGGAGGATCTATGAACAGCGTCCGCATCGTTGCCGATAGCGGCTGCGATCTGCCGCCCGCCCTCGTCGCCCACTTCGGAATCACCATCGTCCCCGTCTACGTGCGCTTCGGCCAGGAGATGATTCCAAGCTCAGAGCTCAGCCCTGCGGAATTTTGGGAACGCGCGGAACGCTCTCCGGTCGCGCCGGGCACTTCATCGCCGCCGCCAGGCGCTTTTTATCAGGTCTTTGCAAAGCTCGTTGCTGCCGGCCACGATGTCATCTGCCTCACGTTGCCGGCGCGACACAGCGGGACGTACAACGCCGCGTGGGCCGCTGCCCAAGAGTTCGGGGATCGGGTGCGGGTCATTGACACCGGCTCTTTCTCCGTCGGCATGGGGCTGCAAGTATTGGTCGCAGCGAAGGAGGCCCTCGCCGGCCGCAGCGCCGAGGTGATTCAAAAGCTCATGGAAGATCTGCGCACTCGCACCTCCATCCTGTTCGCGCTGGACACGCTCGAATGGGTGCGGCGAGGAGGCCGTCTCGATCGCCTGATGCCCCTGATCGAGCGCGTGGCGGCGGCGCTGCGAGTGAAACCCATCATCGAGATGACCGAAGGCGAATTTCGCTTCCTGGGTGTAGCACGCTCGACGCGCGGCGCATTGCAGCGCATCGAAGAGGAATTACGCGCGCGTCTGCCCATCGAGACAGCAGCCGCAGCGTACACGCGCGGCTGCGAAATCGCCAACGAACTGGTCGCTTGTCTTGCCGGCCTGACCAGTCTCAAGCCAGCCGAGATCCTCGCCGTGGAGGCAGGCCCAGCCTTTGCTGCCCATGCCGGGCCGAAGGCAATGGGCGCCGCGATGATTCGCGGCTAAAAACCCTGCTACTACCACCAGTCGAGTTGCCCGGCAACCGAGCCAGCCGCACATCCGTGCGCACAACAGATAGGAGTGACGTCAATGAGGATCGCCCTCCTTTCCGATATTCATGGCAATCTGGTTGCCCTGGATGCCGTGCTCAACGACATGCGGCGTTATGGCCCCTTCGATCAGGTCGTTGTGGCCGGCGACCTGGTCTGGTCGGGCCCATGGCCGGCAGAAGTCGTGGACCAGGTGCGCCAGGTCAGCTCGGCAGTGATCCAGGGAAACACGGACGCGTTTTTCCGGCGGCCAGGCGAGACTCCGGCCGGCAAAAATGACGAGCGCTTTGCCACGCAGCTGGCCTGGATGACCGAACGGCTGGGACCTGAACGGGTAGCTTATCTTGCCGACCTGCCGTTTTCCCACCGGATCTCGCCGGCGCCGGGCGGCGACCTGCTGGTTGTTCATGCCAATCCGACAGATCTCGCCCGGCCGATCATCCCGCAATTCTCTCCGGCCGACCTGGACGCGCTGCTGCTCTCCGACGACAGCACAGAGCCCGACTGGCAGGCGCTGGCCTACGGCCACATCCACGTGCCGCACATGCACCGCTGGCGCGGCCGCCTGCTGGTGGACGTGGCCAGCGCCGGGCTGCCGATGGATGGCGATCAGCGCGCCGTCTACGCGGTGATGACGTGGGATGGCAAGGCCTGGCACGCAGAGCATCGTCGAGTTTTCTATCCGGTGCCGGTCGTCGTCCACGAGATGCGAACGAGCGGGATGCCGCGCGGCAAGCACTTCGCCGAGCGCCTCGTTGCAGCCACTTATGGCAGATCACTGCATTTGCTCGCGATGGTCACAGAATAGGCAGAGAAAGGCATGAAACACAAACTGACGCACCGACCGCTGTGGCTGTGGCCGGTTTTGCTCCTCCTCGTGCTGCTCGGCGGCTGCGTGCCGCTGCCGTCTGCCACACCGCCGGTACCCCCTCCGACGTTCACCGTGACGCCCGTCCCGGCCACGGCGGCCCCGCCGACGACACCGACGCCCGTTCCCCCCACAGTTCAGTCCGCGGCGTCCATGCCGTGGTGGAATCACGTCGTCTTCTACGAGATCTTTGTGCGTTCCTTCGCCGATGCCACGACCGGCCCACTGGCCAACGACGGCATCGGCGACTTGCAAGGCATCATCGAGAAGCTGGACTACCTGCAAGAGCTAGGCGTGCGCGGCATCTGGCTCACGCCCATCATGGAATCGCCCAGCTATCACGGCTATGACGTGACCGATTACTACACGGTCAAAAAGGAATACGGCACGAACGAGGATTTCAAACGGCTGATGGCCGAAGCACACCGCCGCAACATCCGTGTGATCATTGATCTCGTGCTGAACCACACCTCGAATCAGCACCCGTGGTTCCAGGATGCCGTGAAACCGGATTCCCCCTATCGCGACTGGTACATCTGGGCCGACAAGGACCCCGGTTATCGTGGCCCGTGGGGCCAGCAGGTGTGGCACCGGCTCGGCGATCAGTGGTATTTCGGCATGTTCTGGGAGGGGATGCCCGATCTGAATTACCGCAATCCGGAGGTGACCACGGCGATGCACCGCGTGGCGCGCTTTTGGCTCAACGAGCTCGGCGCGGACGGCTTCCGGCTCGACGCGGTGCGCTATCTGGTGGAAGAAGGGGTGAAGCAGACGAGCCTCCCGGAGACCCTCGACTGGTTGCGCCAGTTCCAGAAGGTGTACAAAGAAAAAGGGCCGGACACACTGGCGGTCGGCGAGATCTGGACGAGCACCATCGAAGTCGGGCAATATGTGCCCACTGCCGTGGATCTGGCCTTCGAGTTCGATCTGGCGCAAGGCATCCTGAATTCCATCAGCCGGCTCACCGCAGATCCGTTTGCGACGGCGCTGGACCAGGCGCTGGCCGTCTTTCCGCCGGGCCAATTCGCCACCTTCCTCACCAACCACGATCAGGACCGCGCCATGTCCCAGCTCGTCGGCCAGCCCGATCGCGCCCGGCTGGCTGCGCTTATTTTGATGACGTTGCCGGGTGTGCCGTTCATCTACTACGGTGAGGAGATCGGCATGACCGGGGTCAAGCCCGATGAGAAGCTGCGCACGCCCATGCAGTGGACGCCGGCCGCCCATGCCGGCTTCTCCTCGGTCGCGCCGTGGCAACCGGTCAACGCCGACTACGAAACGGTCAATGTCCAGACCCAAAACGCCGACCCGAACTCGCTGCTGAACTGGTATCGCAAGCTGATCGCTTTGCGCATGGCGCATCCGGCGCTGCGCGTCGGCAGTTTCGAGCCGATCGCGACGGACAAACTCAGCGTCTACGCGTTTCTGCGCCGGACACCGGACGAGGTCTTGCTGGGCATCTACAATTTCAGCAGCGGCCCGGTGACGGACTACACGCTCGCGTTGGCGCAGGGCAAGCTGACAGACAAGCTGATCGCGACCGATCTTCTGACGGGTGCCGCCGTTGCCGCGCCCAGCCTCGATGCTGCGGGCGGCTTCGCCAACTATCGGCCCTTTCCCCAGCTGGCCCCACGCACGGGCTACCTCATCGAGTTGAAAGCCGACCGATGATCGAAAGCTTCTTGCCGCTTCATCCGCGCTTCGTGCATTTTCCGATCGCCCTGTTGCTCGTCGGCGCCGCCTTTGTGGCCGGCGGCCTGCTGCGGCCCGGTGCCACGGAACGTTGGCTGTGGGCGGGGCGATGGCTGATCTTCCTCGGCTGGATCGGCGTCATTGTCGCCGGGATCACCGGGCTGGTGGATCAGAGCCAGGCGTCGGACACGCCGGCCGTGCGCGACACGATCAACCTGCACATCACTGCCGGCATCGCGCTCTTGATCGTGTTCGGCCTGGCCCTCTACTGGCCGCTGAAGGACAAGCGCCTGTGGCGCGCGGGCAGCCGCCCCTGGAGCTATCTGGCCCTGCTGCTCCTGGGCGTGCTGCTCGTCCTGGTCGAGGGCTGGCTGGGCGGACAACTGGTGTACACATTGGGGGTCGGCGTGCGCTGATCCACCAAGGAGGAGAAAACATCGCATGACAATCAAGTGGTATACGGGCACCGGCGATGACGGCTACACGGGAGTCTTAGGTCGGGAACGCGTGCCCAAATATGCTGATCGGCCCGCCGCCTATGGCACTGTGGACGAGGCCTCGGCGGTGCTGGGCATGGTGCGCATCCAGGCCAAAGACAAACAGGTGCGCCAGCTGGCACTGGCCATCCAGCGCGACTTGTACAAACTCATGGCCGATCTGGCCACCCTGCCCGAGACGGCGACCCGGCCGCCCTGGCTGAGCGAAGATCGGCTCTCCTGGCTGGAGCAGAAGACCGAGGCTCTGGGCAAGCGGGTCGAGATGCCGCCTGCGTTCATCATCCCAGGAGACAGCATCGGCGGCGCGTGGCTGGATATCGCGCGCACCGTCGTGCGCCGGGCCGAACGCATCGTCGCCAAGCTCACTCACGACGGCGAGGTGCGCACCGCCACGCCGCTGCGCTATCTCAACCGGCTCTCCTCGCTCCTCTTCGTGATGGCTCGCGTCGAAGACCGCGTGGAAGGAGTAGAGCAGTTCACGCTGGCGACAGGAGAATGAAGCGTGAGGCACGAGCCGCGAAGCATACGTTGCATCCAGGAGAAACCATCATGCTGCTTGGCGCACACATGTCCACGGCTGGCGGGCTGAGCACGGCCTTCGAGCGTGCGCGGTCCATCGGCATCAACACCATGCAGATATTCACCAAAAATCAAAATCGCTGGGAGCAAAAGCCGGCCACGTCAGAAGAGATCGCGCGCTGGTTCGCTGCACAGGCAGCCACAGGCATCGGGCCAGTGATCTCCCATGCCGCATATCTGCTGAACCTGGGCACGCCCGACGATGCGCTGTGGGAGAAATCGGTGCGCGCGCTCATAGACGAGCTGACTCGCGCCGAACAGCTGGACATTTTGGGCGTCGTGCTTCATCCCGGCGCGCATATGGGCACGGGCGAGGCCGCGGGCATCGCGCGCATCATCGCCGGGCTGGACGCCGCGCACGCGGCCACGCCGGGCTACCGCACCCTCACCCTGGTCGAAACGACGGCCGGCCAGGGCACTGCACTGGGCTATCGCTTCGCGCAACTACAGGCAATCTTGAACGGCGTGAAGGCGCCGGAACGGATCGGCTTCTGCTTCGACACGTGCCATGTCTTCGCGGCCGGCTACGACATCCGCACAGCCGAGGCCTACGCGGCGACCATGGCCGAGTTCGACCGCCTGGCCGGCCTGGATCGCATCCGGTGTTTTCATTTCAACGACAGCAAAAAGGGGCTGGGCGCACGCGTGGATCGGCACGATCACATCGGGACCGGCGTGCTCGGCCTGCAGGCCTTCGCCAACATCCTCAACGATCCACGATTCGCCGCGGTGCCGATGGTCCTGGAGACGCCGAAGAGCGATGACATGCACGAGGACGTGGAGAATCTACGCATTCTGCGAAGTCTCATCCGCGCGGCATAGCGTAGCGGACCATGCACGCCATCTCCTCCGCGTGACGCGAGGTCGGCAAGACAGTTAAGTCAAAGTGCCTGGCACGTACGACGTGCCAGACACTTTGACCACAGGTTCCTGCCCGCTTACAGCTTCGCCTTCACCACCTCCACCACCTCGGGGAAGTCAATCTCCAGCTTGCGCAACGTCTCCAGCGTGGGCACGCCGTTCGGCGTCCAGCCGCGACGCTTGTAGACGGCGTCGAGCAGGCGCTCGTATTGCTCCTCGCGATAGCGGCGCAACGCGGCCATCTTCTCCGCGGTCGTCATGCCGGCCGGGTCGAGGCCCAACTTGTCACGCAGCTGCTTGTCATAGCGCTCGGCGCGACTCTCGTACTCCTCGACGGTGACCGGCCCCTGCGCACGATAGGGGATGGCATCGTGCTGGCGCAGACCGCTGCCCATGCGCAGGTTGAAGATGCGCTGGAAATTATATACCCGCTCCGACATGGTGATCAGATCTTCTTTGGTCACTTCCTGACCGGTGACGCCGGAGAAGAGCGCGACGTAATTCTCGACATGTTCGGGCACTTTCGCCGGTTCGTCGGTCAGCGCGTTGTCGGCCGGCTCGATGTCGTTCCACGGCAGTTTGCACAGGCCGTTCAGCCCGAACCAGGTGCGCCACATCGGGAAATAGTGCAGCGCCTCGGCCTTGTCCTCGAAGGTCGGGATCTGGTTGTTCACCATGTCCATGAAGATCAGCCAGGCTTCGTCGTGCTGCGCGCCCTTGTTTGTCATGCCATAGCCGCCCTGCTGCGCCAGGCTCTCCTTCGTCATGTACTCCGAGAACTCCATGCCTTTGTTCTCCATGCCGATGTCCTGGATGAACGCCGGATCGGCCCCGAAGTGCTCGACGAAGTACTGCTTCATGGCGCGCACGCCCATGCCGGCGATCTTGCCGAACCCGACGCCCGCAGCCATCTGATGCAGCAGCTCGATGGCGGCCGCCGCGTTGCCGAACCGCAGCTCCAGGCCGCCGGTGCGCTCCCGGTTCAAGATGCCCGCCTCGTAGCATTCCATGACGAAGGCCATCAGCGTGCCGAAGGAAATGGTGTCAATGCCGTACGCGTCGCAGTAAAAGTTCAGCTCCAGGATATCGGCCGGATCAAAGATGCCCAAATTCGCGCCGCAGCCGGCAACCGTCTCGTATTCCGGGCCGTCCACGGTGACAACATGGCCGGCATAGGGCCCAGTGCGCACCCGATAGCCGTCCACCCCTTTCGAACATGCCATGGTGCAGCCGTAAATGCACGCATCGGGATGGGTCTGGCTGAAGAGCCCCTCCCATACCTGCGAGCTGATCTTCTCCGCTTCAGGGTGGCTGCCGTACTTGAAGTTGTGCACCGGCAACAGGTCATAATCGTTCATGATCTCGACCAGATGCGCCGTGCCGACGCGGCGCATCCGGTTCTGCTGATCATCCAGCTCGACGATCTCGCGGTTGATGCGCTGGCCGACGCGGCGGATGCGCTGCATATCGGCCGGATCGTTGGAGTCGGCGCGCATCCCTGGATAGCGGACGACGATCGCCTTGATCTTCTTGTCGCGCAACACCGTGCCCAGACCGCCACGGCCCGCCTGTTTCACGCGCGCTTTGCCTCGCTTCGGATCATACCAGCTCACGTTCAGACAACCGATCCGCGTGTGCTCGCTGCCAACGCCGGCCGAGATCACCGACACATTGCGCCGATCCGCTTCGTTGCGGGCATACATTGCCGTCAATTGCTCGGTGAGCGGATAGGTGTTCACCGGTTCTTGCGGCGCCTCCTCGATGGTGACGCGACCCAGCTCCCCTTCGATGAAGATGATCACATCCCGTTCGGCCTTGCCCTGGATCTCCAGCGCATCCCAGCCCGCGAACTTCAACAGCGGCCCGAAGTAGCCGCCCACATTGCTGTCCACGACGATCTGAGTCAACGGCGAGATGCCCACCACCAGCGACTTGCCGGTGCCCGGATAGAGAATGGTACCACCGATCGGACCGGCCGCGATCACGAGCTCGTTCTCGGGATCGTTCCAACGGGTTTGGGGCGTCACCGCGTGCCACAGCCGCCATAGCCCGAAGCCCTTGCCGCCGATGAAGATGCGCTTCATCTCCTCTGTGACCGGCCGCGCCTCGATGTGGCCGGTGCCGATGTTGACATACAGGGTCTGGCCGGCATAGCCGCGATGGACCTTCGGCACGGTATAATTGAATTCCGCCACCGGGCGGTGCGCCGCCCGCATTGCCTGGATGGTGTCTTGGGTCAACATTGACGCCTCCTGACTGCACACGAAGAATGTTTCATGTCGAGCATGGCCCATTATAGCCCGGTTGCTCCGTTCTTGACCATGACCAACGTCATGGCTTGTTGCGGTAAGCTGTTCCGGTTTTTCGCTTCACCCCAGATGGTGTAAGATGTGCCGCAGCCGACGGGCATCTGTGTGCCCGTGGCCACATCTGACCAACGAGGTGCCCCTTGATCAACGAATCCCGTCTCGTGCAGACTTTTCTGGATCTGGTCGTCATTGACAGCCCCACGGGCCAGGAACGCGCCATTGCCGACGAGATCGCCCGTCGCTGCGCCGCGCTGGGCGGCGAGGTGATCCGCGATGCCCACCACAACCTGATCGCACGCTGGCCGGCCGTGCGCAGCCAGGCCGACTGGCTCCTGCTCAGCGCGCACATGGACACGGCCGGTGCCGATGTGGGCATCAAGCCCCAAATTCGCGACGGCGTCATCTACTCCGACGGCACGACGATCCTCGGCGCGGACGACAAATCGGGCGTCGCGGTCATCCTGGAGGTGATCCGGTCGCTCCAGGAGGACGACATCGCGCATCCGCCGCTCGAGGCCGTCATCACCGTGAGCGAAGAGCAGGGGCTGGTCGGCGCGAAGCTGCTGGACAAGAGCCAGCTGATCGCGCGGCAGGGCTACATCCTCGATTCTGGCGGCCCGCTGAACAACATCGTCGTCAGCGCGCCGAGCCAGGACCGCCTGTATGTCACCGTGTACGGCCGCAAGGCGCACGCCGGCGCGGAGCCGGAGAAGGGTATCAACGCGATTCGCGTGGCGAGCGAAGCGATCGCGGCCATGCCTCTCGGCCGGATTGACGAGGAAACCACCGCCAACATCGGCGTGATCCGCGGCGGAACCGCCACCAACATCGTCCCGGACGAGGTCGAGGTGCGCGGCGAGGCGCGCAGCCGCAATGACGAAAAGCTGGCGCGCCAGACAGCCGCCATGGTCGCCGCGTTCGACGAGGCGGCCACGCGCCATCAGGCCCGCGTGCAGATCAAGCTGGAACGCTCCTACAACAGCTACGCTCTGACCGCCGAGACCCCGGTCGTGGCGAAGGCAATGGCCGTCATGGCGCAGCATGGCCTGACGCCGGCCTTGAAAGCGAGCGGCGGCGGCACCGACGGCAACATCTACGCGGAACACGGCATCTACTGCGCGGTGCTCAGCACCGGCATGAGCGAAGTACACACCAGCAACGAGCACATCGCCATCGCCGACATGGTCGCGTGCGCGCGGCTGCTGCGCGACATCATCGCGCAGAGCTGAGATCGCCTGGGCGGGCCCGGTTTCTGGCCGGGCCCGCATGATTTCTGCCCGAAACGGAGGCACATCATGCGCGCATTTCTGGTTGCCTGGCGCAGTCTGGTCAGCATCTACAACGAGCTATTCCTGTTGATCGGGGTGAATCTGCTGTGGTGGCTGGCAGGCGGATTCTTCATCGCTGCGGCGATCATCCTGGGCTGGCCGTTGGTGGAGATCGGCGGCCCCTGGTGGCTGGCGCCGTTCATCGCCATTCCGGCCGGCCCGGCCACGGCGGCCCTGGCGAACGTAGCGCATCGGGCCGCGCGCGACCTTCACGTGGATCGCACATTCTTCACCGACGGGTTGCGCCAGTACTGGCGCAAAGCGCTCGGCGTCAGCGCGCTGCTGGCCCTGGGCGACGCCCTCCTCATCCTGAACATCCTCTTTTACATCTCGCGAGAAGGATCGCCTGTCCAGGTGCTGTCGCTGTTCTTCCTCGTGTTGCTGGCCTATTGGCTGAGCGTCCAGATCTATGTCTTTCCGGTGCTGGTGGGGATAAAACAGCCGACCGTGTTGGGCGCGCTGAAAATGGCGCTGATGATGGCCTTCGCCAATCCGCTGTTTTCGGCGCTGATCGTCGTGCTCGCCGGCCTGCTGAGCGGGCTGAGCGTGGTGCTGGCCGTTCTCGTGCTCGTCATCTGGCCCACGGTCGTGGTGATGCTCGGCACTCACGCGTTGAAGTTGATGGCAGAGATGGCGGGAATCAAACCCGAAGACGGCAACAACGCCTCCTGATCACTGGCCGCCGCTCCACCAGATCACCGTGTGGCACGGCGCGTCACCGCCGGCCCCCTGCAGATGATCCACCGTCACCGGCGGGCTGAGCGGCCGGCCGGCGCCGTCCACCACGGTCACGGTGTAACGATTAGCGAAGTAGTTGAGGGGAAAATCGTACATGCCGAAATCGGGCGCGCCGCTCTTGCTGATCGCCTCGGCTCGATTGCCCCACTGATCCACCATCACCAGACGCACGCCGGCCACCGAACCGCCCGCTGCATTCAGGATACGGCCCACGATGTAGTGCCCCGGACAATCGCGGTGGTGCGTGACCGGCTGCGCCAGCGCATAGCGGCCGGGCCCGGCCGGCGCCAGGCCGGTGACCGGTTGCGCGGTGCTGCCGGCCACCGGCCCGACGTTGGGATCGAGCGCTGCGGCCAGATCCACGAGCACCTCTAGCCCCTCATCGCCTCGTTCCGGCATCAGCCTCAATGCAGTGGTCGCCACTTCGGCCAGCCGCTCGCACGGCCCCAGGCTCACCGGCGTCGGGTGGCGCAGAGCCCAGGCGATGGCGTGCTGCGCCTCCAGGCCGAGGCGCGGCGCGGGCTGATCGGCTACAGGGCGGAGCGATTGGTCGGCGGCCGCCTCGGGCAGCCCCAACCCGGCGGGCAACCGCAACAACGTCCGCACGGCCGCCGGTTCCACCTCGCAATAGGCCGTCCACTGGCCCACATCGCCGCGGCGGGCATACACCGGCGCGGTGGCCGTTATCACCACGCTGTCGGCGAGAGGCCCGGCCTGCCCGGCGGCGGCCAGCCAGTCTTTGCTGAAGAACTCGCCTCCCTCCCGACAGGTGACGACAGGCGGACACTCGTTGCGCCGCTCCACATCGGGAGAGATCGGAAAATTCCAGCCGGCCGCATCCTTGGGCGCGCCCAGGCGGGCCAGCAGGGCCGGATCGGCCAGCGTGGCCTCCATGAAATCGCGCCAGAGTGGCGCGGCGCCGGTCAGGCCGGTGGTGTTTTTCATCGGCCGGCCATCGCTGTTGCCGGCCCACACCCCCGCAATCAGGTGGCGCGTGTAGCCCACCGTCCAGTTGTCGCGAAAATCGGTCGTCGTGCCGGTCTTGGCCGCGGCCGGCTTGCTCAACTTGAGCGGACTGTTGGGACCGAACATCGGCGTGCGCGCCGTGTTGTCGCTCAGAATGTCGGTGACCAGGAAGGCAGCCGCCGGGGAGATGACCTGGACAGGCGTGGGCCGCGTCAGGCCGGGCAAGTCTACCGGCCGACCCTGGCTGTCGCGCGCGGCCAGCACCGGCGTCGGCCGGACATATTGCCCGCCGTTCGCCAGCGTCGCATAGGCCGCGGTCAACTCCAGCAGCGTCACCTCGCCACCGCCCAGCGTGAGGCTGAGGCCGTACCAGTCTCGGCCGCGCGAGAGGCTGGCAATGCCCATGTCGCGCGCGACGGCCAGCATCCGCTCCACCGTCAGGCCGTCGAGCAGCTTGACGGCCGGCACGTTCAGGCTGTTCGCCAACGCCGTGCGCACCGTCACCGGGCCGCGAAATTTGCCGTCGTAGTTCACCGGCGCATAGGTCAGCCCGGTGCCGATGGTGTAGGTCACCGGGATGTCCCACAGCACCGTGGCCGGGCTGATCAGCGTGTCGCTGATCGCCGCGGCGTAGAGCACCGGCTTGATGGCGCTGCCGGGCTGGCGCGGGCTGGTGGTCACGTTGACCTGGCCGGCGATGGACCTGTCGTTGAAATCCGCGCTGCCGACCATGACCACGATCTCGTTGCGGCCGGGCTTCAGCGCGACGAGGGCCGCGTTGCTCAGGTCATGGACGGGCTTCAACTCGGCGACGCGCTTTTTGACCAGGGCCTGCGCCTGGTTCTGCAGCGGCAAGTCGAGGGTGGTGGTGATCTGCAGGCCGCTCCGTTTCACGGCCGTGGTGCTGCCCAAGTGGGGCGCCAGCGCCTCCTGGACGTACTGCACGAAGTGCGGCGCCAGGTTGATCATGCGATCAGGAGCCGGATTCAGGTGGATCGGCTGGGCGAAGACAGCGTCGGCCTCAGCTTCGCTCAGATAGCCGTGACGCACCATCATGTCGAGCACGATCCGCTGTCGCTGCTTCGCCGCATCGAAATCTTTGAAGGGGTCGAGATCGGCCGGCCGCTGTGGGATGCCCGCCAGCAGGGTCGCCTCGGCCAGGGTCAGGTCGGCGGCAGACTTGCCGAAGTAGACCTGGCTGGCCGCCTCTGGGCCGTAGGTCCAATGGCCGTAGTTGAGCAGGTTCAGGTACATCTCCAGCAGTTCATCTTTGCTGAAGAGGGACGTCAGTTCCTGCGCCAGGCCGGCCTCCAGCATTTTGCGGTCCATTGTCTGATCGTAGCGCTGCTCCGGCCCCAGGAAGAGATTGCGGGCGAGCTGCATGGTGATGGTGCTGGCGCCCGAGGTGATCTGGCCGGCCTGGGTGTTGCGCAGCGCCGCCGCGGCGATGCGCGCCGGATCCACGCCGGGGTTCTGATAGAAGGTGGCGTCTTCGGTGGCGACGATCGCATTGATCAAGTGCTGGGAGATGCGGTCCAGGCCCACCCAGGTGCGCCGGCCTTCGTCCCACAGTTCCGCGATCAATGTGCCGTTGCGGTCATAGAGCCGAGTCGTCTGGAACAGGCGGGGCTGCGGACCGGGCTGAAAGCGCGCCAGATACGCCTCCACTGAGCCGATGGTGTCGGCGGCGGGCCGTCGGTCGCCCAGCTGGTTGGTGGAGATGCAGGCCGCGAGCGCCAGGAGTGCGACACAGGCGCATCCCAGCGCGATGACTCGCCATCTGATTCTGTCGTGCTTCATCGTGCCACCTGGTCGTTGTGTTTCTGACCATAATGACGTCTAAAGCACGCGAAAAGTTCTACCCGAATGGATCGGCGCAGGCGCGGATGGAGCGGGCCGGAGGCCCGCGGTACGAGGGGGCGATCCAGAAGGATCGCCCCCTCGGTGGCCACCGCGCAAGGAGTGAACACGGATGGAGCGGGCCGGAGGCCCGCGGTACGTGGGACGGGCCGGAGGCCCGCGGTACGTTTGTGTCTGTCCCTACGGTTTTTCGTACAAGTAACACGCGGCCTGCTGGCCGTGGTCGCCGACCGGGTAGAGCGGCGGCATAGCCTTCAAACAACGGTCCATGCGATTGGGGCAGCGCGGGTAGAAACGGCAACCGCTTTCCACGGTGGCGCGCAGCGATTCGTCGGCCACGCCTTCGAGCACTGTGCCCCATTTGACCATCGGGTCGGGCACCGGCACCGAGCTGATGAGCATCTGCACATAGGGGTGCTTGGGCCGTTCGATCACGTCCACCGTACGACCGCGCTCGGCGATTGAACCCTGGTACAACACGTAGATGTCGTCGCCGATCTGGTAGGCAGTGCTCAGGTCGTGGGTGATGTAAAGGAACGAGACCCCCAGGTCATCGCGCAGCTTGAGCATGACGTCGAGGATCATGGCGCGCAGCGAAGCATCCACCGCGGAAACCGGTTCATCGGCGATGATCAGCCGCGGGTTCATCATGTAGGCACGCGCCACCATCACCCGTTGGCGCTGCCCGCCGCTGAGCTGATGGGGATATTTCTCCAGCACCTCTTCCCCGCGCAGGCCCACCACCCGCAGCGACTGCTCGATCAGCTCACGGGCCTGGGCTTTGGAGTAACCCAGGTTCAGGTGGGCGATGACCATGTCGTAAATGTGCTTGACGCGATAGAACGGATTGTAAACCTCGTACGGGTCCTGAAAGACCGCCTGCACCTCGCGGCGATAGGCGGTGGCCGCCTGACCCTTCAGGGTCGTGATATCCTGCCCTTTGTACAGGATCTGGCCCGAGGTCAGGCTGATGAAGCCGAGGATCGCGTTGGCCAGCGTGGTCTTGCCGCTGCCGCTTTCGCCGGCGATGGTTGTGATGATGGCCGGCTTTTCCGGGATGACCATGCTGAAGTTTTGCAGGGCGACGACCCGATTGCCGCGCTGCAAAAAGCCGCCGCCGTAGATCTTGGTGGCATTCCGGACTTCGAGCAAAGGTGTGGCCGTGGTCATCCTTGTTGTTCCTCCTTGCCGTAGAGATAGCAGGCCACCCAATGGTCCGGCTCCCTTTCGATCATCGCGGGCGGGACCCTCTTGCAGATGTCCATGACGTGGGGGCAGCGCAGCTGGAACGAACAACCCGGCGGCGGGTTGCGCAGGTCGTGCGTTAGCCCTGTGGTGATCTTGAGCGGCTTGCGCTCCTTGATGGACGGAATGGATGCGATCAACAGTTGTGTGTAGGGATGAAGTGGATTGTGAAAAGCCGGCATGACCGGCGTGACCTCGACGATGTTGCCGGCGTACATGACGATGACACGATCCACCATCTGCGCCTGAAGGCCCATGTCGTGGCCGATCATGATCATCGAGACGCCGAGCCGCTCTTTCACGTCCAGCAGCGTCTGCGCCACCACGCGCTGCACGACGACGTCGAGCGCGCTGGTCGGCTCATCGGCGATGATGACGGGCGGATTGAGCACGATGGCCATAGCGATGCAGACGCGCTGCTTCATGCCGCCGCTCAGCTCGTGCGGGTAGAGGTCATAGACGCGCGGCGGCAGGCCGACGAGCGAGAAGAGCTCCAGGATGCGCGCCTTGAGTTTATCTTTGGGGATGGCGCCTTCGTGGGTGAGAATGGCGTCGCCGATCTGATCGCGCACGCGCATCACCGGGTTGAGCGAATTCATGGCGCCCTGCGGGATGAGGGAAAGCTCGCGCCAGCGTCGCTCGCGCAGTTCGGCCTCGGTCAGGCCGAGCATGTTGCGGCCGTTGATCAAGATCTCGCCGCTCAGGATGCGTCCCGGCGACGGCACGAGCTGGAGGATGCCCATGGCCGCGGTCGTCTTGCCACAGCCCGACTCGCCCACCAGGCCCACGATCTCGCCTTTGTAGACCTGGAAACTGATGCCGTTGACAGCGATCACGTCCCCTCTCGGGGTTTCGTAGTGGATGCGCAGATTGCGCACGTCGAGGACGATCTCCCGGCCAGCCCGATAGGCGCCGGACACGCTGGAGGTGGGCTGCGGTATCATGACTTCACCCCCCTCAGCCGCGGGTTCGCGATCTCATCCAGGCCGGTGGCGATCAGGAAGAAGCCCACGAAGATGATCGTCAGGGTCAGGATCGGAAAGCCGAGCCACCACCACATGCCGCGCAGCATAGCCACGGCGCGGATGGCGTAGTAGATCGTCATGCCCAACGTGGGAATGCGCGTAGGACCGAGGCCGAGCGCTTCCAGGCTCGAGGCCGCCAAAATCGTGCCGGTGATGTTACCCGACAAACTGGCTGCGATCCACGGCAGCATGTTGGGCATCATCTCTTTGAGCATGATCTCAAGCGGCGGCACGCCGGAGAGCTGGGCCATGCGCACATAGCCGCGCTCGCGCAACGTGAGCACCTGGGCGCGCACGAAGCGGGTGGGCGCCGGCCAGGCAAACATGGCCAGGATCAGGGCCATCGTGCTGAGCTCGATCTGGCGCACGTAGGCCGAGATGGTGATGAGCACGGCCAGGGCCGGAATGGTGATCACCGAGTCGGCCAGGGTGCGGATGACATTGTCCACCCAGCCGCCCAGGTAGCCGGCCGCGGAGCCGAGCACGATGCCGATACCCATGCCGATGAGGGCGGCAATGACGCCAACCTGAAGCGACATCGGCGCGCCGGTGATGATGAGCGCCAGCATGTCGCGGCCGTTGCTCTCGGTGCCCAGTGGATGCTTCCAGGTGCCGACGTACTTGACGCCGTCCACCTCCACCGTCACCCCGACCGGCGGCAGGTTCAGTTCGGCCGACCCGACGCGCGCCAGCCTGGTATCCCAAAAAAGCGGCCCGACGACGCCCAAGAGGACGATAAACAAGACCATGCCGGCGCCGACCAAAAATTTGACGTTCAACCAGGGATTGTCCCAACGGTTGATCCGCCTGCCTGTTTTCGGCGCGGCGCTGGCACCAGTTTGCACGATTTCAGCTTCCGCCATGCTTTATTTCTCCGACTTTTCGGAATCGCCAGAGGCGTTATTTCTTCTGGTAGGTGATGCGCGGGTCTATGAGCGGATAGATGAGGTCAATGACCAGCACTGCAGTCGAAGTCGCCATGATCAGCAGGAAGGCAATGCCCTGGATCACCGTGTAGTCCAGGTTGACGATCGCCTGATAGAACTGGTAGCCGACTCCTGGATAGGCGAAAATATACTCGACCAGGATCGAGCCGCCGACGATGCCGCCGAGGCTGAGCGCTAGGGCAGTGAACTGGGGCAGGACGGCGTTGCGCACCGCGTACCACGTGAAGATACGACGCATGGGCAATCCTTTGGCCTGTGCCAGGATCAGGAAATCTTCGCTGTCAATGGAGATCATCATACCGCGCATGCCCAGCGCCCAGCCGCCCATCGAGGTGAGCACGATGGCGAACGCGGGCAACGTGCCGTGATAGATCACATCCACGATGAAACGCAAATTCAGGCCGGGCGTGCTGTCGCTGTATCCTTTGGAGAAGGGAAACCAGTTCAGGCCAAAGGCAAAAATGTAAATCAGGATGATGCCCAACATGAAAAACGGGATCGAGGTGAACGAGAGGCTGAGGGGCAAGATCCGTTTGAGCCATTTGGGCGTTCTGCGCCAGCCAAGCAACGCGCCGATCAGGTTGCCGAAGAGAAACGAAAGGATAGTCGCCACACTGAGCAAACCGATCGTCCAGGGCAGCCCACGGCGCAGAGTGGCGATGACGGGCTGTGGAAACTGCGACAAGGAATAGCCCATGTCGAAGCGGACCATGTTCCACAGATAGCGCAAATACTGGATATACATCGGGTCATCCAGGCCGAACTTCTTGCGCCAGGCTTCGATCAGTTGCGCCGAGTTCTCGATGTAGCCCGACTGGTTGATCATGCGGCTGATCATGGCCGCTACCGGGTCGCCGGGCGCCAGACGGGGAATGATGAAGATGATCGTTGCGCCCAGCCATATCGTCAAAAGGAACATCAAGAAACGTCGAATAACGTATTCTTTAGTTAGTCCGCGCATGAACACACCTCTTGCAGAGGCCCTCGCGATCGCTTGATCGCGAGGGCCTCCCGGTCCTGCTATGCTGGCCTTATTGGGCAGGTTTCAGGTTGTGGATGATGATGTGAGTGCTCTGCCACCAGGTGGTCGCATGCAGGTAGTTGTTCTTGGCATCCGGCCAGCCGGTCCAGTAGGTGGTATCAAACGGGATCAGCTTCTTGGCCTGGGTGACCGGGATGGTCGGCAGCTCCTTGTAGTAGAGCGAGAGCGCCTTCTTGGTCAGCTCATCAATCTTGGGATCGCCCAGGGGCAGGACGCCGATCTGCGCCACCAGGTCCGAGTATTCCTGGTTGTTCCAGCGCCATCCGTTCGTGCTGGCGCGCTCGCCCACCGGCTTGAGCCAGCGATTGCTCAGGGTGTCCAGGGTAGCCCACGGTTCGTTGATCGAGCCGCAGTTCTGCCAGCCCATGCGCACCTCGAACTTGCCGAAGGCCAGGTTATCGCCCCAGGTAGCGCCGGCGATCTTGCGATGTGTGGCGTTGATGCCTGCGGCCTGGAACATCTCCACGAGCTGGTCGGCGATGCGCTGCTTCTCGATGAACGCCTCATGCGTCTCGATGGCCATGGCCAGCTGCTTGCCGTCCTTCTCGTAGTAGTCGCCCTTCTTCACCCAGCCTTTCGACTCGAAGATCTTCTGCGCGCCCGCGACATCCACCTTCCACAGCTTGTCGAAGTTCGGGTCGCCCACCATCATGTCCACGAAGCGGTTGAGCGGCGGGTAGGCCGGGAACGGCGACTTCGAGGCAATGGTCGTGCCCTCGTAGGCGATCTTGACGATGCGCTCGCGGTCAATCAGCATGTTGATCGCCCAGCGCATCTCGGGATCATCCCACGGCGGCAGGGTCGTGTTGAACTCGAAGGTGCGGGAGCAGGGGTCGAGCCAGGCATAGGGCAGCTTGTCGTACCAGGCGATGACGTTCGGGTTCTTGGCCTTAAGCGCCTGGAACGCGCCCAACGTCACGTCCATCAGGCTGTCCAGCTTCTTGTCGGCCATCAGCGCCGCGCGGGTCTCCTCCGGGCCGGCCCAGGTCCAGACCAGCTTCTTGGGCTTGGGCAGCGGCTTGAAGCCTACCTTGGCGCCCCACCAGTTGTCATCGCGGACGTAGACGAACTCGGTCTCGCTGATGCTGTGCAGCTTATACGGCCCCGTGGTGACCGGCCAGCCCTTCTCCTTGTCGTAGAACTTGAAGGTCATCGGGTCCTGGCCTTCCCAGATGTGCTTGGGCATGATGTTCACGCTGCCCCAGATCTTCACGGAGAAGTAGTCCAGCTGGAAGCGCGGGTTGGGGTTCTTGAGCACGAACTTCACGGTGAGATCGTCAACCTTCGTCACCTCTTTCAGCCAGGCAACCAGGCCGCGCTCGAAGGTGTCGCTCTTCATGAGCATGTTCATCGTGAAGACGACATCATCGGCGGTGAAGGGTTTGCCGTCGTTCCAGGTGACGCCCTTGCGGATCTTGAGGGTCCACTCGTCGAGCTTATCATTGGCCGTGAAGCTCTCGCCCAGCCACGGCTCGATCTTGCCGGTCTCGTAGTTCAGGATGAAGAGCGGCTCCAGCATCGCCTGATGGTAGCCGTGATCGCGGCGGGAGCCAGGCACAAAGGGGTTCCACAGGTCAGGGGTCACAACGCGGCCGCCGTCAATGTCGAAGATGACTGTATCCTTGCGATCGACCTTGCTGTAGTCTTCTGGGGCCGGTGCGACCGGAGCAGGGGCTTTCGTCGGCTCAACCTTGGCCGGTTCGGGTGCCTTGGTGGGTTCGACTTTGGCCGGCGCAGCCGGGGCAGGTGCCGGAGCAGGCGCCGCGCACGCAGCGACGAGCAAGCCCACGATCACGAGAATGCTGCACCACTGCAGAATACGGGACTTCATCTCCTGTGCCTCCTCTTTGAAGTAAAAAAGGTTGATGCGCTGTAATTACCCGGTGAGATCAGCCGGTCGAAACACAAATCTGCTGATCCCACTGCCCGAGAGACGAAGAGAAAACCTCGGGGACGTCGTCGGGCCTCCGTTCCCGATTGAGCGGATGAATGGATCTATGATTTCAGCCGATAGATCACCTCCTTTGCCTTGGCGCATATCTGGAAGACCTCCGTATGAGAGGAGTACGGAAGGGGCAAAAGCCGTATATTTTAGTTTAGCATAACTTAGCGCCCGCTGTCAAATCGTTTTTATTTTTATAAGGGAGCAGATGCTTTCAGCACAGCAATGCCGTGCCGAAGGCAGCTTTCAGCGCAGCCACCCCCGAGAGGTTTTGACAAGAGCTCGTTTCGCGGGTATGCTGGCGTGGTGAAACGCGCGGCAGGCCTCATCAGATGCGTGGCCTGGATTCTCCCGCGCGGTTCGTTTGGAGAGCGCATGTTTTTCGATGAAGCAAAGATCTACGTCAAAGCTGGAGATGGCGGCAACGGTGTCGTCGCCTTTCGCCGCGAGGCACACGTGCCGCGCGGCGGGCCGAGCGGAGGCAACGGCGGCAAAGGGGGCGACGTGTACCTGGAGGCCGACCCGCAGCACAATACTCTGATCCAGTTCAGCCAGCAGATCCATTTTCGCGCGCCGAACGGCGCGCACGGTCGCGGCAAGAACCAGACCGGGGCCCAGGGCGAAGACCTGATCCTGCGCGTGCCGATCGGCACAGTCGCCTACGACGATGCCACCGGCGAGCTGCTGGCCGATCTGACAGTGGCCAGCCAGCGCGCGCTGGTGGCGCGCGGCGGCCGCGGCGGCCGCGGCAATCACGCCTTCAAGTCGCCCACCAACCAGGCCCCGCGCATCGCCGAGAACGGCGAGCCCGGCGAAGCGCGCTGGCTGCGCCTGGAGCTGAAGCTGCTCGCCGATATCGGCATCATCGGCGTGCCGAATGCCGGCAAATCCACGCTGCTGGCACGCGTCAGCGCGGCCCGGCCCAAGATCGCCGACTACCCCTTCACCACACTGGAGCCGAATCTGGGCGTCGTGCTGATAGATCAGCGCGACCTGGTGCTGGCCGATATCCCCGGCCTCATTGAAGGAGCACATGCCGGTGCCGGGCTGGGCCACGCCTTCCTGCGCCACATTGAGCGCACGCGCGGTCTCATCCATCTGCTCAACGGCCTCAGCCCCGACCCGCTGGGCGACTACGAGGCGGTGAATCAGGAATTGCGGCTGTTCAACCCGCAACTGGCCGCCAAGCCCCAGGTGGTAGCACTGAACAAGCTCGACCTGCCCGAAGTGCGCGCCCGCTGGCCAGAGCTGGCCAGACAGCTGCGGACGGCCGGGGTAACCGAACCGCTGGCCATTTCTGCGGCAACCGGAGAGGGCGTACCCCAGCTGCTGCGTCGCGCTGCCGACCTGTTGGCCGAGGCGCCATCGCCCATCGCGGCCGAGGTCGCCGCCGTGCCCGCCGCGCGGCCAGGGGCTATCTCCCTCGAAGACAAAAGCTTCACGATCACGCGCGAGCCGGACGCCGCCTACCGCGTGCGCGGGGCCTACATCGAGCGAATCGTGAAGATGACGCGCTGGGAATACTACGACGCTGTGATGCGCTTCCAGCGCATCCTCGAAGCCCTGGGGATCACCGAGGCGCTGCGTCAGCGCGGCATCCGCGCCGGCGACACCGTGCGCATCGGCGAGTTCGAGCTGGAATGGAGCGACTGACGTGGAGCGGACACGGAACGATAGACAGGCGGGAATGCAACCGGTGCGCGTCGGTGTACTGGGCGGCACGTTCGATCCAATCCATATCGGCCATCTGATTCTCGCCGAAGAAGCGCGCGACCAGCTCGGCCTCTCGGTGGTCTATCTGGTCCCGGCCGGCGATCCACCCCACAAGCGCGATCGGCGTCTGGCAAACATCGAGGATCGCCTCGAGATGATCGCGCGGGCGGCCGCCGGCAACCCTGCCCTCCAGGTCTCGCGCGCGGATGCAGACCGGCCAGGCCCCCATTACACCCTGGACATGGTGCGCATCTTCCAGGCACAACTTCCGGCCGGCGGCGAACTCTACTTCCTGATGGGCTACGACAGCCTGGCCGAGCTGCCGGACTGGCATCGTCCCCAGGAATTGCTGGCTGCCTGTCGCCTGGTGGCGCTGACGCGCTACAATGTGCCGCTGGACTGGACGGCGCTGGAGGCGCGACTGCCGGGCATCCGGCAGCGCGTCACCCTGCTCGACATGCCCGAACTCGAGATCTCATCGAACCAGATCCAGGCGCGCGTCCGCGCCGGCCGCTCCATTCGCTACCTCACGCCCGACGCCGTGCGCGAATATATCGAAGAGAAAAAGCTGTACCGGTAAAAATCAGCAAATCGGCAAACGGACAAAACTGTGCCCCGTTTGCCGATTTGTTCAATCCACGTGATACGGCACGTCGGTGATCACGATGCCCGGCCGACCGAGAAGCGCCAGGCGTAACCAGGTCGCAGTCTGGGCATGCAGGGCGTTGGCCCACCAGTGCTTCGGCACGAACTGGGGCACCACGACGGTGATCACCTCGTTGGGCTGACGCTGCGCCGCGATCTCCTCGATATATTTGAGCAATGGCTCGATCATCAACCGATAGGGCGAATCGAGGATCTCCAGCCGCGTGCCCTTCCCCCACCAGTCCCATCGCTGCCGCACCCGCTCTATCTCGGCCGGATCAATCGAAACATGGACGGCCGTGACATCGTCGGAAAGCGCCAGGGCATAGCGCAAGGCGATCAGCGTCCCCTTGTGCACCCCGCTGATCGGCAAGATCACCCGATGGCGCATCACGCGAGGCGGTTCGGCATAATCCTCCAGCGAAAGGCGTTTGGCCAGGCTGCGGTAGTGATTATGGATCGCCGAAAAGCCAAATACGAGCAACGGGATCAGAATCAGCACCACCCAGGCGCCGTCGCGAAATTTGGTCACCGCGAAGACGAACGTCACAATGGTCGTACAGAGGGCGCCAAAACCGTTGACCACCATCTTCACCGGCCAGGAGCGCTCGAAGCGCAGGACCGAGCCGCGCTCACGGACGACCTGAGTGGCATCCAGGCGGCCGATCTTCCACCAGCGTCGGGCCATGCCGGCCTGGGCCAGGGTGAACGACAAGAACACCCCGATGGCGTAGAGAGGGATCAGGCCGGTCACGCTGGCCCGAAACACGATGATCAGCAGCGCCGCGACCATGGCCAGCGCAACGATCCCGCGTGAATAAACCAGCCGGCTGCCTCGGAAGGCCAGCTGGCGCGGCACGAAGCCATCTTGCCCCAGGAGCGCGCTCAGCCGCGGGAAGCCATTAAACGAAGTGTTGGCCGCCATGATCAAGATCACCATCGTCGCCGCGATGACCGCCAGATAGATCGCGTTCCGGCCATCGAAAACCGTGCGCGCCATCTGCGAGATCACGGTCTCGTGCTCAGACGGAATGGCGCCGATCTGGGTGGAAACGAAGGTGATGCCGAGGAAGAGCGTGCCCAAAATGGCCGACATCCAGAGCAGCGTGATGCCCGCGTTGCGGCTGCGCGGCTCCCGAAACGCCGTGATGCCGTTGGAGATAGCCTCGACGCCGGTCAACGCCGTGGTGCCGCTCGAAAACGCATGCAAGATGAGAAAGACAGAAACCCCCTGCAGCGTGCGCACGGTTTCGAGATGCGGCGGGTCTGTCACGACGCCCAGCGTGCCGGTGAAGTAGCGGATCAGCCCCACGAACACCGTCAGCGACATCATGGCGAGGAAGAAGTAGCTTGGAATAGCAAAGGCGGTCCCTGACTCACGCACGCCGCGCAGATTGACCACCATCATGAAGAGCACCAACCCGACCGCGATGTGAACCCGATACTGGAAGAGGGCAGGAAACGCAGAGACCACCTGCGCAACGCCTGCGGAAACCGACACGGCCACGGTGAGGATGTAGTCGGCGAGCAGCGCCGCGCCAGCCACCTGTGCCGGCAGCTCGCCCAGGTTATCACGTGCCACGATATACGCGCCGCCGCCGCCGGGATAGGCATGGATGATTTGCTCGTAGGACAGAGTCACGATCGCCAGCAGCCCCACGATCACGATGGCGATGGGAAAAGCATAGGTGAATGCGCCCACGCCGGCCGCCGCCAGGATGAAGAGAATTTCCTGCGTCGCATAGGCGGTAGACGAGAGCGCGTCTGAAGCGAAAACGGCCAGCCCGATGAGCTTGCCGATGGTCTGATGAGGCGCATCCGCCGTCGGTAACGGCCGACCGATCAGCCAGGTGCGCCAGGAACGCGGCGGCCGGTAATCAGCCGTGCGCAGACGAATGCCGACATTTTCATCATCCGGTGCAACGAGCGTCATAAAAATCTCTGTGTCTTTGCGACACCCTCCAGGCAAAACATGAATATCCTCTGCCCGCCAGGGGCAAGAAGAAGGTTCCATTTTCGAGAGATTATAGCGCGCTGCCGCACGAGGTCAAAGTCTGCGGCTGATGCAAACTGCCCCCAAATCTTGACGAGTTCGGCGAATCAGGGTATCATCAGATTGCCGCAGGAGCAAGTACAGCGAAGGCATCATCGGGGCAACAGGTCAAGCCTGTGTCCCTTTTTTGTTTGGACATCGGTATGCAAAAACCTATGCATGTCATCGTGGTCGGGTGTGGACGCGTCGGTGCCCACCTGGCCGGTCGACTCAGTGCGCGGGGACACCACGTCACTGTGGTAGACATCGCGCCGGCCGCGTTCGAGAACCTGGATACTTCCTTCCGCGGGCGTACCCTGGAAGGCGATGTGCTCACACCCGATCTGTTGCGCCGCGCGGGCATCGAGCAGGCAGACGCCCTGGCGGCGGTCACGAACTCGGATACCCTGAATGCCGTGGTCGGCCGCATCGCGCGCGAGATCTACGGCGTCAAAAGCGTCGTCTGTCGCAATTACGAGCCGCGTTATCGCCCACTGTACGACACGTTCAACTTGCAGGAGGTCAGCTCGGCAGTTTGGGGCGCTCAGCGCATCGAGGAAATGCTCGCAGACGTGAGCCTGCACACGGTCTTTTCAGCCGGCGACGGCGAGGTCGAGGTGTATGAGGTGATGATCCCGCGGCCGTGGCATGGCCGTCTCCTCCGGGAACTGCTGGGCGATTGCGGCTGCCTGGTGGCGCTCACGCGCGCGGGCAAAGCATCGCTGCCGGACGCCGATGCTCGCCTAGAATACGGCGATATCCTCCACGTGAGCGCGACGCTGGAGGGAATCGAGCAGCTGCGCCGTCGTCTGGACGAAGGAAAGGACGCCTGAGATGTTTGTGATCATCACCGGCGGAGGGCGAACCGGCACCTATCTGGCACAGACCCTGCTGGACGGCGGGCATCGCGTGCGCCTGCTCGAGCATCGGCACGACGTGTTGGCACGGCTGCATCGCGAACTGCCGACCGAGGCGATCTACGAAGGCAACCCAACCGATCCCCAAGTGCTGGAGTTGGCCGGCATTCGCGAGGCCCAGGTACTGGCTGCCATCACGACCAACGATGCCGACAACCTGGCGCTCTGTTTCCTGGCGCGCCAACGCTACAACGTGCCGCGCACCATCGCGCGCGTCAACAACCCGCGCACGGCCTGGCTGTTCAACGAAGTCTTTCACGTGGACGTGTACGTCAATCAGGCGAATATCCTGGCCAGCATGATCGAGGAGGAAATGTCGCTGGGCGACATGATGACGCTGCTCAAGCTGCGCCGCGGCCAGTATTCCCTGGTGGAAGAGAAGATTCCATCTGGCGCCAAAGCCATCGGCATTCCCATCAAGGACCTGCACCTGCCGGAACAGTGCGTGATCGCAGCCATCATTCGCCACGGCGAAATTCAAATCCCGCGCGGCATCACCACCTTTGAAGCCGGCGACGAGGTGTTGGCCGTTGTCGGCCGCGAGGCAATGGACGATCTGGCCGCTCTGTTCGCGCGGCCGGAAACGTTGCCCAACAGCCATCCAAGGGCATAAACCTGGGTGTTTACTTACTGAAGTAGAGCGCTGCTTGCGATATGCTCGCCGCGTGTTTGTACAAAGATAGAATCTACTTCAGTAAGGAGTAACCCAGATGACACACCAGTTGCCGCCGTTGCCATATGCGTTTGACGCGCTCGAACCGTACATTGACACGTTGACAATGCAGATCCATCACGGCAAACACCATGCCGCCTACATCGCCAACCTGAACAAGGCCATCGCCGGCACTCCTTTCGAGGAGATGCCGATCAACGAATTGCTGGCCAGGATCAACGAGGTGCCGGAGGAGATCCGCACGGCCGTCCGCAACAACGGCGGCGGCCACAGCAATCACACCCTTTTCTGGGCGATCATGGCGCCCAATGCCGGTGGCGCGCCGACCGGCGCCCTGGCCTCGGCGATTGATGCCACCTTCGGCAGCTTCGAAACCTTCAAAGAAAAGCTGACCGCAGCGGCCATCAACCGGTTCGGCAGCGGCTGGGCCTGGCTGATCGTGAAACCGGGTGGCGCTCTGGAAGTGATCAGCACGCCGAATCAGGATAGCCCCATTATGACGGGCGACACCCCGATCCTGGGGATAGATGTATGGGAGCACGCCTATTATCTGAAATATCAGAACCGGCGCCCTGAATACGTCGCCAACTTCTTCAACGTGATCAACTGGGCTCAGGTCGCCGCCAATTTCGCGGCAGCACAACGTTAGCATCTCATCCCGTCTTCGTTTCAGTGACGCAGCGCGCCGGTTCCCCTCGCAACCGGCGCGCCAGACCGGAAAGCGGCCGTCGCCCGACGGCGTTTCAATACAACCTTAAATTTTTTGAACTCCGGTCATATTATGCGTTACTCCACTGCTCCGGGTGCGTCATGAGATGCGACAACGCAATCCACTATGCTGCCGCACCTGATATCGGGTCTTCGATTCAGTCGGGCAAGCAAACGCGCGGAGGAGCAATGAGCACCGATCTGAACACCAGCAAACGCGAACAGGGCAAGCTTGCACGGAAGGAGCGCCTGTATGAGGCCGCGCTCAACCTATTCCGCGAGCAAGGCTATGAAGCGACGACTGTAGACCAGATCACCCGCCAGGCCGGCCTGGCCAAAGGCACCTTCTTCAACTACTTCCCCACCAAAGACGCCGTACTGCGCTACATGGGCGCGCGAGAAGTCGGCAGATTGGGCGCGGCCACCCTGGGGGTTAACGGCGCCAGTTCATCCATCGGCAAGCTCAAACGGCTCATGCTGGCTTTGGCCGCCAGCCTAGAGCGCGACCGCGAGTTGATCTGCCTGATCTTCCGCCGCGGCGTTACCGTGGCCGACCTGATGGCCGGCGACGCCGGCGGTTTCAGCGTACAGCCGACCGTCTCCCTGTTGATCCGTCAGGCGCAGCGCCAGGGCGAGATCAACCCGCATCTCGACCCGGACACACTGGCAGCTGCCCTCGATGCGCTCTACTTGCAGCAGCTGATCCGCTGGTGCGAATCGGATCAGCAATATTCATTGGCCGAGCGGCTAACCGGCATCGTAGACCTGTTGCTAACCGGCATCACCGTACAATAAAACACGAGAGGACATTCGCGGTTGACCACAGCCCCCCCATACACTGCCGACTGCGCGGGTCAGGCCGCCTGGACGCGAGCCGTGACCCGCGATTTGTTTCCCGCCGCACCCACTCCTTTTCACTGGAGTCTGCTGCAACAGCCCAGTGAAACGGCGCTACGCCGTGCCTGGGCCGATCTGAAGGTCACGCTACCGGATTGCTGCTTCTGGCGCCGCGAGGCGAATGGCCACATCTACCTGAACGCCGATGTGATGCGCCAGGCGAACCGAGCGCTACACAACGCCGCCTGGCTGGTGGAGCCGGCCGAGGCACCCCCGTCCGGCCTGTTCGCCCGGCTTCAGGCGCAGAGCATCATCCGCCACGCGCAGGCCCAGATCGCGCGCAGCGTCGCAGAAGCCGCCAGCTTACGAGCTCGCCTGACCGATTGGCTGGCCCGGATATGGGCTCTGCGGTGGACGCAGGCCGACCTCCTGCAGGTGATGGAGGAACTGGCGCCCCAGGCACAGGCGGCCCTGCGTCTCCACTTCATCGTGCGCGCCGGTCTGGCTGCCGCGCAGGCGCACGTGACCGCCCTGCTTCACGCCTGGTGGCCAGACTGCCCCACTGCTGTCACACTCGGCCTCTATGCCGGGCTGGCCAGCCTGCCGAGCGCCGAAGCGGCCCACGCGCTGGCCGGCCTGAACACTGCCGCCGATCGCAAGGCCACCCAACAGGCCTTCCTCGCCTGTTACGGCCATCGCGGGCCGGGCGAGGCCGGTCCCCACGCCTTGCGCTGGCGTGATCGGCCCGATCGCCTGCGGGCATATGCTGCGCTTTCGCCCGCGCGCGATGCAGCCCACGCGCGCGCGATCCATGACGCTGCTGTCCGCCGACTTCAGGATCGCCTGGGCAGCCGGTGGCGGCAACTGGAGCCGACCATTGCCCAGGCGCGCGCCCTGTGTGGCGCTGTAGACATGACGTGGGACGGCTTCGTGTGCACGATGGCCGCCGCCCAGACATGGCTGCGCGCGGTGGCGGGCGAAGCGCTGGCCGCCGGCCTGATCGCCGATGCTACCGAAGCCGCCTACCTGGAATTCGAGGAACTGAAACAGGTTGCAACCGGCGAATGGCATCGCGGCCACAGCGCTGCCGTCCGCGCCGAGGTGGCCCGACGCCAGATCGCGCTGGCTGCCCCGGCCGCCACAGCGCCGGCAGCACCCCGGCCGGCCAGCCCGGGCCAGGCCACCGGCCCGCTGCTGCGCGTCACCCCGACCACCGATCCGGCCCGCTTCGCTCGCGCCGTCCTCGTGATGGATGTCGCGGACCCGGGCCAGGCAGCCGGCTGGCTGGCAGCCGCCGGCCTGCTGGACGCCGCGGGCGATCCCTGGTCGCCGGGCATGATCGTCGCCCGCAGCCTGGCTTTGCCAGCGGTCAGCGGCATGCCCGTGGCCGCCTGGCAAGCCGACGAACGGCAAATCGTCACCGTAGATGCCGACATCAGCCACATCGCGCTGGCGCCTCAAGTTGCCTGAGCTTCGCTTATGGTATAATCGAAGCCATGCAGAAACTGCTTTGGGGCGCTACCCAGATGGGGCTCAACTTGCAGCCGGCCCAGATCGCGGCTTTCAACACCTTTACCGAAGAGCTCATCGCCTGGAACGAACGGTTCAACCTGACCGCCGTGACCGACCCAGAACAAGTTGAAATCCGCCACTATCTGGATTCACTGTCGCTGGTGCCGGTTTTGGCCGCGTTGGAAGGCATTGCTCCAGCGACCCTGCTGAGCCGATCGGTCAAAGCGGCGGATGTGGGCGCCGGCGCCGGCCTGCCTGGCCTGGCGCTACGCATCGTCTGGCCCAAGCTACGTCTGTGCGCCATGGAGGCGACCGGCAAGAAGGTGCGCTTCATGGAACACATCGTCAACCTGCTGGGGGTCAACGATGTGCAGCTGATCCACGGCCGCGCCGAAGAGCTGGCCCTGCGCGAACCCCATCGGGCGGCATTCGATCTGGTCATGGCGCGCGCCGTGGCTGCGTTGCCGACCCTCGTCGAATACCTTTTGCCATTGGCGAAACGCGGTGGCCGCGTCGTTGCCTACAAAGGATCGGCCGCGCACGAAGAGGCACTGGCCGCCGAATACGCCATTCGCGTGCTGGGCGGCCGGCTAACGAAGCTAGTGCCAGTGGAAGTGCCGGGCCTGGCCGAAACGCGCGTCCTGGTCATCATTGACAAAGTCTCACAGACCCCAGATGGCTTCCCACGCGGTCGGGGGCTGCCGCGCAAGGCGCCGCTGGGTTGTCCGCCGCAGGGCTGCGCCGATGATGAATCACAAGTCGAATGACCCGCGCGGCCGGCATTGTCTGGTGTTGCGTCACTCTGGTTTGGCCATGAGTCGGTTGCTCCAGATCTGGCTTCTCTGTATCATGCTTTGGCTCCCGGTGATGCCGGCCAGGGCCGTTCCGGCATCCCAGAGCCAGGACATCGCGACCGCCACTCCGCCCCCAACGCCGCGGCCGACGGTTCACCCGACCGAGATCAAAGCCATCCTGGATCGGATGAGCGTAGCCGACAAAATCGGTCAACTCCTCCTGGTCACGTTTGAAGGCAACGATGTTTCGCCTTCTTCTGACATCGCCGTCCTCGTGCGCGACTACCGTGTCGGCGGCGTAGTGCTGCGATCTGCCAACGGCAATTTCAGCAGCGCGCCGATTCCCCTGGCACCGATCACGACGACAACCGACGTAACCGCTACTGCAGCCATCTCGCTCACCGCGCCACAACAGATCGCGCAGCTGAGCCATGCCCTGCAATGGCTGGCGCTGAGCCCGCCGCAACCGATCACGGCCGCGGTCGGCAGCAACGCCGCGATCACCGTGCCGGTCGCCACCGGCAACCTGACCGAGGCCAACAGACCGATCATCGAGAGCATCCCGCCGCTCATCGCCACGCCAGTGCCGACGGCGACGCCTGCGCCAACAGCCCGGCCGCAGATGCCGCTCACCGCGACCGCCGCGCTGACCCTGACCGCGGCGTTGACCACCACACAAATCCCGCTCCTGATCGGCCTGGAATGGGATGGCAACGACGGCCCGATCTTCGCGGGCCTGGCCGGCACTGACCTCGGCTTCAGCCCGCTGGCCGGCGCCATGGCCCTGGGCGCCACCTGGACGCCCGCCCTGGCCGAAGCCAGCGGCCAGGTGCTCGGCCAGGAGCTGCGGGCCGTGGGCGTCAACTTACTCTTCGGTCCGCCGCTCGACGTGCTCGACAACCCACGGCCCGGCAGCCGAGGCGACCTCGACACGCGCACGTTCGGCGGAGATCCGTTCTGGGTGGGCCAGATGGGCCAGGCATTCATCCGGGGCGTGCACCTGGGCAGCCAGCACATGGTGCAGACGGCGGCCAAGCACTTCCCGGGCCAGGGCAGCAGCGATCGCCGACCCGAAGACGAGGTGGCGACCGTGCAGAAATCCGTCCAGCAGCTACGCCAGATCGAGCTGGCACCTTTTGCCGCGGTGACGGCCGGCGCGCCCGGCATCTCCGGCACGACCGCCGCGTTGATGACCTCCCACATCCGGTATCGAGGGTTCCAGGGCAACATCCGACAGCTCACGCCGCCGATCAGCCTGGCGCCGCAACTGCAGGACCTGATGGCGCTGAAGGAATTCGCCGACTGGCGCGCAGCCGGCGGCGTGCTGGTGAGCGATGCGCTGGGCGTGCCGGCAGTACGACGTTACTACGACCCTCAGCTGCAGAAATTTCCTCATCGCCAGGTCGCGCAGGATGCTTTCCTGGCCGGCAACGATCTGCTCTACCTCTCGCGCTTCGCGCTAACCGATGACTGGCGCAGCCAGTTCAACGCCATCAAGGAGACGATCCTCTACTTCCAGAACAAATACCAAAGTGATAGCGAATTCCGAGCGCGCGTCGATGCCTCGGTGACACGCATTCTGCAGATGAAGCTGCGGATGGTGGGCCCTGACTGGCAGCCGGCACCGGCACCGCGCTCGGCCGCTGAACTGGCGGCCGAGGTCGGGACAGCCGCTGCGGTTGCCCAGGCAGCGGCGCGCGCCAGCCTGACCCTGATCTATCCCACGCGCGAGGAACTGGCGGATCGCATGCCCTCGGCGCCGCTGGCCGATGAGAACATCCTGATCTTCACAGAGGCGCGTTTGCAGCAGGAATGCGCGGCCTGCGCGCCGGTCCCGGCCATCGCGCCGACGGCGTTGGAAGAGATCATGCTGCGTTTTTATGGCCCCAACGCCACCGGTCAGCTCATGCCCGGCCGCATCCGCAGCCTCACCTTCAGCGATCTGGCGCGGCTGCTGGCCGCGCCGCCCGGCGCCGAGCAGGAGGTCGAGCGCGCCATCGCGTCCGCGCGCTGGCTTATTTTCGCTATCCTGGATTACAACCCGGAAGAACATCCGGAGTCCGCGGCGCTGCGCAACTTCCTGGCCAAACGCTCCAATAGTTTGCGCGACAAACGACTGGTCGTAATGGCCTTCCACGCCCCCTATTACCTGGACACCACGGAGATCAGCAAACTGACGGCCTATTTCGGCGTCTACAGCAAAACGCAGCCGTTCCTCGAAACCGCGGTGCGGGCCTTGTTCAAAGAATTCAGCCCGGTGGGCGCGCTGCCGGTCTCGGTGGCTGGGGTGAACTACGATCTGATCAAACAGCTCGAACCCGCGGCCGGCCAGATCATCCCGCTGAGTCCGATCGGCCCGGTGCTCGATCCGAGCGGCAATCAGGCCGCCATTCAAGTCGGCAACCGGCTGTCGGTGGAAACAGGCGTGATCCTGGACCGCAACAACCATCCCGTGCCCGATGGGACGCCGGTCGAGTTTCGCCTGCGTTATCCCGCCGAGGGGCTGGAGCTGGCTCCCAAGATCGAGACCACCAGCGGCGGCAAAGCGCGCACGACCGTCGTCCTAGATCGCCCCGGCGAACTGTGGATCACGGTGCAGGCCGGCGAGGCCAGGGAATCCACGCGGATCATCCTGAAGGTCGGCGGCGATTCGCCCGGCAGCATCGCCACGGTCCTGCCATCGCCGACCGCAGCGCCGACGGCCACCCCCACGCCATCGCCGACGGCCACCCCCACGCCATCACCGACTCTCGCGCCGGCCCTCAGCCCGACGCCTGCGCCGCCTGCGCCCCGCTCGGATCCCAGGACGCCGCTGCCGGCTTTCTGGTTTGCCCTGCTGGGGACGTTGGCAGCGGGCGGCGCAGCTTTCGCCCTGACCGAACGTCGCGGGCTTGCAGGCCGACACGACGCCCAAGAACGCCTGAATCGCGCGGTGGGCGCGGCGTTGTGGGCCATCACCGTTGCCTGGCTGGCCTATCTGCTGTACGGAGTGGGGCTGATGCCGGGCGCGGCAAAATTACAGGCGGCCGGCATGACGTGGGCCGCAGGCATCGTCAGCCTGACGGGCGGCCTGCTCTCGTTAACGTGGAGCGCCAGACAAGACAGGAGACCAGAGAGAGAACAACACCGCGACCATCGTTAGCAACAATGCTGCCGTCACCAGCCGGCGATGGGTCCGCAGCGCGATGATCCAGCGTTCCAGCGTCCAATGGTCGCCGCGCGGAGAGACGACCGGCAATGCCTGATTCTGCGTTGCAGCCGGCCGAAGCATTTGCCGAAGAATGGCAACGGAGGCCGGACGGTTATCGGGATGCTGGGCCATGGCCGCCAGGATCACCCGTTCGATATGGGGTGAAAGCCGCGGGTTGAGATCGCGCGGAGGGATGAGCGCGCCGGATCTGAGAAAGCGTTGTTTGGCATCGGCCGGAGGCTGGCCCGTGAGCAGATGATACATCGTGGCGCCGAGGGCATAGATGTCGGAGCGGGCATCCGTGTGACCGGTATCGCCGCCGTACTGTTCGAGCGGCGTGTAGGCCGCCGTGCCCCGGCCTTGCACGACCGTCACGGTGCGGCTCTCGTCGGGTTGCAGCAGTTTGACCAGGCCGAAGTCCACCAGTTTCACCATCCCGCGCGGGGTCAACTTGATGTTCGACGGTTTGATATCGCGATGGAGCACCGGCGGATCTTGAGTATGGAGGTAAATCAGAGCATCGCATAACTGATCTGCCCAGTCCACGACCGCATCTTCTTCGAGAAAGGTGTCCTGACGGCGGGCCTCTTCGATGAGCTGACGCAGATCTGGCCCGGCCACGAAATCCATCACCAGATACTCGCGGCCGGCCTCCTGAAAAAAATCGCTCACCTTCGGCAGGTTGGGGTGATCGAGCCGGGCGAGAACGCTGGCCTCGCGGTAAAATTGCTCGTGGGCCTGTTCTTCTATGCCGGGTATGCTGATGAGATCCGGCAGAATTTCTTTGACAGCACACACGCGGCCGCGCAAACGCAGGTCATCGGCCTGATAGACGGCGCCCATGCCGCCCTGGCCGACCAGATGTGTGATGACGTAGCGATCGCGCAGTACGACGCCTATCGGTAATGTTTGGGCCATAAGCATGACTCGCGGCGGCTGATCCGTGATGTGATTGAAATTATGACGTAACTGCTGCGGCGTGTCAAGACGCCCACCGCGACAGAATGGATTGAGGCCCTTTTCGCGAACCGACTTTGGATACACCCTTTGCGGGCAAGGAGCGACGAGCTTATGTCTCACGAGCCGAGCGCACAAAACTCCAGAGAGGCAGCCATGCTCATCTTGCAACGGGGCGGAGAGCCAGGACAGACGTGGACCCTCGAGCGTCAACCCTTGACCATCGGTCGCAATCCCGATTGCGACATCGTCCTGGATGATCGGCAGGTTTCACGGCTTCATGCGCGCATCATCTGGCGCGATGACCACTACGAGATCGAGGATTTGGGCAGCAAGAACGGCACCCACCTCAACGGCCGGGATGTGGTGGGCGCGCTGCCCCTGCGGGACGGTGATGAGATCCAGATCGCGCTGCGCTACAAGCTGGCCTTTGTAGATGCCGGCGCGACCGCGCCCCTGTTGCTGGAAAAGCCGACCGAAGTGGGCCTGCGCATTGACACGGCCACGCACCAGGTGTATGTCGGTGGTCGCCTGCTCGAACCGGCACTTTCAGCGCAACAATATCGCCTGCTGGAACTCCTCAGCCGCTCGGCCGGCGTGGTCGGCCGGGAGGATATCGTGCGCGCCGTTTGGGCCGACGCAGCCGAAAGCGGCGTCTCGGAGCAGTCCATTGATGCCCTGGTGCGTCGCCTGCGCGAGCGCCTGGCCGAGCTCGATCCCGATCACCAGTACATCGTGACGATGCGCGGGCATGGCTTTTTGTTCGAGAACAGACGAGAGGCGTGAAACGTGAGACATCCCCAACGCACCTGATTGCCGATATTTCACGTTGCGCGTCCACACCGCCTATGTCCACACCGCTCGCCCTCTACCTGCACATTCCCTTCTGCGCAGCACGCTGTGCGTATTGCGATTTCAACACCTATGCCGGGCTGGAGACGCTGTTCGAGCCATACATCGCCGCGCTCGGCCAGGAGATCCGCAGTGCCGGCGCGCAGCGCGGTCGGCCGGTCGGCCGCACGATCTACATCGGCGGCGGCACGCCGACGGTGTTGCCGGCCGAGCTGCTGGCACAGGCCCTGGCAGCCTGCCGGGAGGCGTTCGCCATCGCCCCCGATGCCGAGATCACGAGCGAGGCCAATCCCGGCACGGTTGATCGGCCGCGCTTTGCTGCGCTCCGCTCCCTGGGCGTCAACCGGCTGAGCATCGGCGTGCAGAGTTTCGACGACGCGGAATTGCACTGGCTCGGCCGCATTCACACCGCAGCCGAGGCGCAGGCCGCCTTCGAGGCAGCGCGCACGGCCGGTTTCGACAACATCAGCCTCGATCTCATCTTCGGCCTGCCCGACCAGCGCCCCGCAACCTGGATGCAGACCCTGGCACGCGCCATCTCCCTGGCGCCAGAGCACCTTTCCCTCTACAGCCTGACCGTTGAGCCGGGCACGCCGCTGGCAGAACGCGTGGCGCGCGGCCTGGCGGCCGAACCGGACGACGACCATGCGGCGCTCCTGTATGAGATCGCCTGTGACATGTTGGCCGCCGCCGGCTATGAACAATACGAGATCTCGAACTGGGCGCGCACCGGCGGAGCTACACCTGACAGGCTGCCCATGCCGGATTATCGCTGCCAGCACAACCTCGTCTACTGGCGACGGGAGCCCTATCTCGGCTTCGGCGCGGGCGCGCACAGCTTCGAGGCGGAGCGCCGCTGGTGGAACGTGCGGCCCGTGTCGGAGTACATCTGGCGCATCGCAGAGGGCCGGTCGGCCGAAGCCGGCAGCGAGGCGATTGACCAAAAGACGGCGCTGGGCGAGGCGATGATGCTCGGCCTGCGGCTGATAGGCGAAGGAGTCTCGGAGGCCCGGCTGGTCGCACAATTCGGGATCGGGCTGGAGGAGGCTTTTGGGCGCCAGATCGGACGGCTGGCACAACGCGGCCTACTGGAGCGCCTGGAGGGCCGCGTGCGGCTGACTCCACGCGGCAAGCTGCTGGGCAATCAGGTCTTCGTCGAGTTCATGCCCTGATGACCAAAAGCCGAAATGAACCTCCCGCTGTCGCCGGACGACAAATCGGGCCGTCTGTGATATACTCAGCCGTGTCCACATGCCAGGTACTCTGCGCGATGCCTGGCACGTCTGGCAGCGATTTTGCAAATCAGATGTTCATGCTGCGGACGGCGCCACGGTGAATGAAAAAGGTCTTTCCACGTTCATACGCGCTCGTCCGCGTCCCATTTTCGGCTTAGTTTTCCACCAAGGCAAAAGGCATGAACGCAACCAATTCAAATCGAAACGCCGTTAGCGCCCCATTATGGCGGGTCGTGCTTCGTCCCGCTTCGCCGGCGGAACGAAACCAGCGCAACGTCGTAATAGACGCCATCGGCGTGGGCATCACGGCCGGCGTAGGCAGCTTTCTCTCCGTCTTCCTGGTGCGCCTGGGCGCCAGCAATTTCCAGGTCGGCCTGTTGACGGCCATGCCCGCGCTGACGGGCATGTTGTTGGCCATCCCTGTCGGCGAATTCCTCTCCCGACGACCGAACATCGTGCCCTGGTTTGCCACGTCCCGCTTCTTCGTGCTCTCGTGTTACCTGCTGACCGGCCTGGTGCCTTTCTTCATTCCGTCTCAGGCGACGCCGACGGCCATCATCTTGATCTGGGCGCTGGCCACTCTGCCCCAAACGGTGGTCTCGGTGGCGTTCACCGTGGTGATGGGTGCCGTAGCCGGACCGGGCGGCCGCATGACGCTCATGAGCCGGCGCTGGTCCATCCTGGGATTGACCAACACCGTCACCGTGCTGATCGTCGGCCAGCTGCTGAACCTGTTCGATTTTCCGCTGAACTACCAGGTCGTATTCATCGGCTCGACGATCGGCGCGCTGATCAGCTTCATCTTTTCCAACAGCATTAAGCTGCCATCGGTCACGGTCCCGCCCGCCGGGCAGTCCTTCCTCGCTACCCTGCGCCACCACAGCCACATGCTGCGCACCAATCGCCGATTCGTGGACTTCACCATCAGCCAGTTCGTCTTCCGCTGGGGCCTGGCGCTGGCGATTCCGCTCTTTCCCATCTACTGGGTGCGCAATCTGCACGCATCCGACCAGATGGTCAGCGCAATCAACAGCACGGCGACGTTCGTGACCATGATCGCCTACTTCGTATGGGCACGCGTCTCGCAACGCAGGGGCAGGCGGCCGGTGCTGCTGATCGCATCCCTGGGCATCAGCTTCTATCCGCTGTTGACCGCACTCACCACGCGGCCGGAGATCCTGCCGCTGTGGGCAGCGATGGCCGGGCTCTTCTCGGCAGGCATCGAACTGGTCTTTTTCGATGTGCTGGTGGGAACCTGCCCGCCCGACCAGCAGGCCGCCTACGTCGGCATCTACCAGACCACCGTCTACATCGCGACGTTCCTGGCGCCACTGCTCGGCACCGCGCTCAGCGACCTGATGGGCATCGTGCCGGTGCTCATCCTGTCCTTTCTGATCCGCCTGATCGGCTTCGCCATGATCGCCCGGCTGGGGATAGGGCGGGGCTGACCGCGCCGCGCTCACGTGGACGTGCGCGCCAGGACAAAGACGCCGGTCGTGGAGAGGAGATTGGTGAACTTCGGCACCCGCATCGGCCGGCCGCCGTCCAGATAGGCCTGTTGCACGATCGCGATGCCGGTCTGTCGGCAGAAACGGGCGAAGTCGGTGATGGTAAATGCCTGCCAGCGCGGCTTCTGGTGCCAGCTCTGCGGCAGGTCGGGCGCCTGCGGAATGCGGCCCGTGATGAGCAGATAAAGCCGACAACGCCAGTAGCCCCAATTGGGAAAACTGACCACAGCTTTGTGGCCCACCCGCAGCATCTCGCCCAGGATCATCTCCGGGTCGTCCAGGAAGGGCAAGGTCTGGCTCAGCACCGTGAAATCGAAGCTGTGATCGGGATAGTCGGCCAGCCCCTCCTGGAGGTTGCCCTGGCGCACACTGAGGCCGCGGCGCACACAGGCCAACACGCCGGCCTCGCTCAGCTCGATGCCGCGGCCCTTGACGCCTTTCTGCCGCACCAGGAATTCCAGCAGCTCGCCGTCTCCACAGCCGAGATCAAGCACACGCACGCCTGTCGGGATGAAATCGGCGATCAGGCGCAGATCTGGGCGCAAATTGGCCCAGGCCTCCGACAACGAAACAATGTCGTTCACCGTGTTTCCTGTGTGAGTGGTTAGCTTGCCCAGGCTTCGTTCTCGCGCGCAATGCCGGGCCGCGCCGCCTCGCGCGGGGCCTCCTCAACCGGGCGCAGCGGCGGCAGTGCGACCCCTTCCTCCTGGGCGATGCGATCCATGAAGCTGCTGAGCAGGCGGGTCATCGTCTCGACTTCGAGCAGGAATGCATCATGGCCCCAGGAACTCTGGATGTCGAGATAGGTCACGTCGGCGCCGGCCGCAGTGAGCGCAGAGACGATCTCCCGGCTGTGATACGATGGATAGAGCCAGTCACTGGTGAAGCTGACCACCAGGAACTTCACGTGCCGGGCGCGGCTGAACGCCTGCACCAGGCTGATCGGGGCGCCTTCGGGCCGCAACGGATCGCGTGTCAGGTCGAAATAGTCGAGCGCCTTGGTGATGTACAGGTATGAATTGGCGTCGAACCGCCGCGTGAAGGCATGACCTTTGTAGCGCAGATAGCTCTCCACCTGGAACTCGGTCTCGAACTCGTAGCCGAAGCGCTCGCGGCCCTGGAGGCGGCGGCCAAATTTCTTGTGCATGGATTCTTCGCTGAGATAGGTGATGTGGCCGATCATGCGCGCCACCGCCAGCCCGGCATCCGGCCGCTTGCCGTTGCTGTAATAATCACCGTACTGCCAGTTGGGATCGGCATAGATGGCCTGGCGTCCCACCTCGCTGAAGGCGATCAGCATCGGGCTGGAACGGGCCGTGGTCGCCAGCGGAATGGCCGAACAGATGCGCTCCGGATAGCGGGCAGCCCATTCGAGCGCCTGCATGCCGCCCATCGAGCCGCCCACGACCGTAAGCAGCTTCGGAATGCCCAGGTGTTCGATCACCGCCAGCTGGCTGCGCACCATGTCGCCGATGGTCACCACCGGAAAACGAAGGCCGTAGGGTTGGCCCGTCGCCGGATTGATGCTGGACGGCCCGGTCGAACCATAGCAACTTCCCAGGACGTTGCAACAGATCACGAAGAAACGATCGGTGTCGAACGCCTTGCCGGGGCCGATGCAATCGTCCCACCAGCCCGGCTGTCCCTGCGCGTCGAGGCCGGCCGCGTGAGCGCTGCCGCTCAGCGCATGGCAGACCAGCACGGCATTGGAATGCTGCTCGTTGAGGGCACCGTATGTCTCATAGGCAATTGTGACCGGGCTCAACGTGGCGCCGCTCTCCAGGACGAAAGGGGCCTGCTCGGCAAAGGTGTAGTATTGCGTTTCAACGACGCCGATACCATCGGCTGATGATCTCTCGTTCTCCATAGCACTTCTCATCCTCCACGTGCCAGGCATCTTCCAGAGTGCCTGGCACGTC
>OGCI01000578.1_pt1 | contig 39678 bp, 26 predicted proteins | sample 1570021 | NCBI WGS metagenome assembly OGCI01 (sample SAMN06264664, study PRJEB24512) | hot springs metagenome | isolation source: Hot spring water | place: South Africa: Tshipise | collected 2015-06-21
CGGTGGCTCTATCTATGTCAACGGCAACCTGCGCCTGAGCGGAGCGGTGCAGATTGGGATTGACCCCAGCTTGGGCGAGCGCATCTATGTGGCAGGTGAGGTGTTCTACCATCCCGATACGCCCACCGACGCCACGATTGTGGTGCGCAACGACAACAATCCTGCGTCGTTCCCGCTCCTGCCGAGCAGCAGCTCGACCTTTACGACCGCCAACGGTATCTATCGCGATGGGCGTCCTGAAACTGCTGTGGATGGCTACCCACGCTCCATTGCGTACTTGGAGCCGCCTCGTATGGACACCGTGGACCCCGCCACCGAGCGCACGCGCTATGTGTCGGCGACCCGCGACACAGGCATTTGGCGCCAACGCACAGACGGCAGTTGGTACAACACGGGGCAGTACGGCTACGGCAGGGGCATCTACATCAACAACCCTCAGGATATCCAGCGCGAGACGCGGGGCATATTGGGCGGATACACTTTGCGAGGGGATTGGCTCAATCCGGGACAGTCGCGCTTCTGGAACGGATGGTACTACGAGCCGCCCGGCGCACAGATTGAGCTGGTAGAGGTGTTGGACATGCGGGGTATTCGTGCGCAGGGGTTCCGAATTACGCGCAACCAGAGCGAACCCCGCGATGTGTGGTACAACCCACTCACTGGCAGACCCACCAATATCAAGACGCTCTCGTTCTTCTATCGCCAGCCGAACGACCCGTCCAACAACACCCTCACCAACGAGTTCGTGGTGAACAACCCCCAGTTCGATGTGCCATTCAACGGGGTCATTTACGCAGAGGGCAATGTGCGCATTCGGGGGCGTATTCCTTCCAATCGCCAAATCACGATTGTGACCAACGGCACCGCTTACATTGATGGGAATATTGTGAAAGGCAACGAGCGCTCGTCGCTGGCGATTATTGCGCGGGATTATGTGTGCGTGAACACGACCCAGTTCTTTGCCCGAAGCACCGATAGCCCACCTGTGGCACAGGGCGACCCCTTCAACAACGATGCACCCTACTACTTTGAGGTTCTGCCCAACTTGCCGATGCGGATTCTGTTCAGCTTCGGGGAAGACCCCAGCCAATATCAGGGCAACTTCGGGGGCTTGATGCTGTTGGTGCGCCACTCGGCAGGAGGCACTGGCTCGTTTATGAACCTGCTGGTGAACCCTTCTTATTCTGACCAGCCGTTCTACACTTTCAACCTGCCGGGCTTCCCTGTGTATCTGTACCCGCTGGGGGCGAGCAGTCTACAGGTGTATCCCAACTACGAGAAGGTGGTGTTTCCGCTCATACCAGCGCCTGCAGGCTCTAACTATCTGATAGACCCCACCTCGGGCATCACGAACCTGCTCCAGTTCCAGCTTCAGCCGTTCACCAATCCGAATGACGGCTTCCAGTTCCCGACCGACAACTCACCTTATCGTCTGAGCGCGGTGGCAATTCAACCGCTTGACATCAAGATTCAGGCGGCGCTGTTCGCTCAGGAGGGGAGCTTCTTCGTGATACCGGGCTACTGGTTCAACAACAACCCCCAAGATTTGCCGGGGCGAGCGCAGCGCCCAGCCGGTGTGGCATCCCCAGAGTTTCCGTATTATGGTCAGCCGTTGGACATTCGGATTACGATAGAAGGTTCGATAGCCGAGAACTTCACTGCTTCCTTGGGCGACCAGACGGAGTGGCTTCGCAAGTGGGGCTGGATTCCCGTGCAGTATGGCAGTTCGGGGCGCACCATCCCGATTCAGCATCAGCGCTATTTCCACGATGGCAACAACCAATTTGCTGTGAACTTGCTGATGCGCTACGACCCCGTGTTCCGCAACCCTGTCGTTGGCGGAACCCCCCTCCGAGTGGCGTATGACGCCACTCAAGACCCTTCGGGACAGCATCCAGGACGCATCCTGCCTCCGATACCGAGGCTTCCTGTGTGCCCGAAACCGATTTTTGCAGGCGATATCCGACCGTAAGTAGGGTGAGCAACGATGAGAGTAAGACAAATCGTTAGCGTGGTGGTTTTGATGCTGGTGTGGAGCGCCCTGTATGCCGATGGGCGCGGCTATGAAGACCGCACCGCCCCGATCAATGTCGGGATTGTGGTGTTCGGTCCGAATGACAACGCGGTGCGCGACACGCGCGTGTTCTATGCGATGGACCGACGCACCGACATCAAACCCGCTGGGCTGGCGCTACGCAACCCAGTGGCACCTGCGAACACCACTCGGATTGACCCTCGCTACTGGCTGGTGGATGTTGCCAGCTTGACCGACAGCCAGCTAGCACGCTTCCACCTGTTGCTCATCAGCCGAACGGGCTGGAACGGGATGACGGTACAGATCCGCGAGAAGTTGCGCCGTTTCGTCGACTCGGGGGGTACGCTCTGGATTGATGTGCCTGAAGGCGGGGTTTCTGGTCGGCTTTTCTTCCCAGAGGTACAGTTCCAGTCAGGTGGGGGGGCTATCAACTCCATCAATCTGAACCACCCAATAATGCGGGGTTATTACACTTTTACGCCCACGGAAGTTGCTCAGTTGGGTTTGCGTGGGCGTTTGGGTGGGTCTGGCTCTTTAGACCTCTCTGCCAACAACCCTCCGCTTCAATCGTTGGCCTCGTCGGGAGGTTCGGCAGTAATGGCGGTCGCCACTTACGGTTCGGGGCGCATCTTTGTTACTTCAGCGGGAATTGCAGCGGCGATCAACGCCCCCATACGAAGCACAGGCGCCCCACCGGCTGTCATAGAGGCGCGCTTGGAGTCGGTGCCCGAGCCTGAACTCAAGTTCGCTTATAATCTTCTACGATGGGCTTCCAGCGGCACGGCGCCCAATATCAACCAGCGGGGTGCGAATGCGCTCCCCGACCGCTACGGCGCACCCCTGAGCGTGCGATGGAACGACCGCAACACGACCGTCGGCGCTAACGATGGAAGCGCGGTCATCTACGGTGGACTGGTATTCCAAACGGCAGGCGGGCGATTGGTCTGCTATGATGCTGTGCCGAACCGTGACTTAGACACCGATGGACGCGCCGATGATGGCATTTCGGACTTGGAGCGCGGGGAACTCTATGACAAGGTTTGGGAAGTCAACCTCGGGGGGTCTGCCTCGCCCCCTGTGATTATGGAGACGCAGAGGGGGACTTTGGTGTTGGTTGTGGTGGGCACTCAGTTGCGTGCTTATTTTGCACTGCCTCGCGACCCCAGCACGAATCAAATCCTGCCGACCCAGAACCCGGTCTGGATTGTGAACCCTGCAGGAGGAGCCTTTTCACCTGCAGCGACCCAGACGATTGTGCCCCCACCTGTCGTGATTGAGAACAACCTGGTGCTGGTGCCTGTGGTGGTATCGGTGGGTTCGGGTACTTCAGCGGGCTTTTATGCAGTTCAGACCGATGGGGAGTCGGCTCAACAGATTACCTCTACAGGAAATGTATTCCCTCCTGAGTGGTTCCAGCCGCGCGCCAGCACGGGTGGGAGTTGGCTCTTGCCCCCTGTGGCGGGCTTAGTGCCCAACACAGGCGTCGGTGGCGGAAATGACATCATGGTCTATTTCGGCACTCAGCGTGATATAGGCGGTGGAAATACCTTAGAGGGTGTCCAGTCGTTCTGGTTGGGAGTGAAGGGTGAAGTGCTGTCTCCCTCACGCAATCCCGATGGTATCTATCAAGGCTTCCTGCGTTCGCGCATCACGGGGCGTATGCGCTACTACGCGCCCGGAGTAGGCAACCCGCTCCATCCGCGAGTCTACCGCATTAACCAAGTCACAGGGGCGATTGAAGACATCACGGCACAGTGCACCTTCAACCCAATTGCGGAACAGGGACGCATTGTTTACTCGGGTGCTGTGGACGGGTTCATCTTCGTAGCGGACTACTATATTGATTGGGCTTACGCCACCAACTTCAACAATATGTTCCGCTCGTTTGCGAGTTTGCCCGCCTCTGGGGTGGGGTCGTCCGTGCCTCAAAACAGGCTTCGCGGGTACACGCTGGCGCCCAGCGGTGTGCTGTATATCACTACAGGAACCGACGCCACGGATGCCAATAACGCAAACGGTAACCTGATTGCTTTGCTGGAGCAAGATGCGCCTCAGGGGGGTCAGGCGCGCAGTGGCTCGGTCGTGCTGTGGCGTTGGCAGTCCCACGGGGGCTATTCGCAGATTGTGCCGGGCGTCACTCAACCTGTGGCGGTGGATGGTGCCGTCATCTGGAACGAGCCGAACCAGTTTATTGACCAAGCGCTTGGCAGTTTCATCGCATATAATCACCAGTTCAATAGCGCAAACCGCCGAGCGATGAACTTCGCTTTCCGTCAAGCGCCAGTGTACGCAGACGGGGTCGTCTATGCACTGGCGGAGGGCACGGCGCGCGTTGGTCCAATCAGCTTCCCCTATCTGATGGTGCTGGCGTTTGATGCCGAACCCGAGCAGTTCGTGATTGACTTGGGGGCACCGATCGCTGCGACGGGCGATGTACGCATCTCCCAACGCGATTATGGGCGCGCTGGACCGAATCCCACTGCAAACATCATCTCCAACCTGAACTATTCGCCCAACAGTCCGAACCCGAATATCAAGGTGGATTTCGCTACGGGACAGATACGACTCACAGGTTTTGCGACCTCCGCAGGGGGCGGCACGGTGTCCTTGCTGGAGAATGTGATTAGCATCTCCCAGCCTGTTCAGATAAGCGTTGGCACTTTCAACACCTTTGTAGACCCGGATAGGCAGCTCGGTAACTGGAACAACCTGCGCTGGTACACCGTGCTGTTGGGCGCGACCGCTCAAGGTCCGATGGTGCTGGGGGGCGACAATCTGTATGTTCCAGTCAAGGTGTTGGTGCCCGACCGCATTCCACCCAGCGAGCGCTTTGGCGTGGTTGCACTTTCGGCAGACCCCTACCGCTTCCAGCCCGACCTAGCCAAGCAACGCGCTCAAGCAGGTGTCTTCCCGCGCGTCAGTACCGACCCCAACCGTGACCTGAACTACAGGTCTATCCTGCGATGGCCCTTTATTGACGACCTGATTGAAGATTTGGAGTTAGACCCGGACCCCAGCTTGGGTGAGATCCAAGCGTTCATCGTTGAGTTCTTCCGTCGCTTCGGGCGCACGCTGAACTTGGATGGGGTCGGTCCGCTCGCAGTGGGCGATGGTTTGCTGGTCGCTGGTGCGGGGAGTGGGATGTTCGCCTACGCTCCTCAAACGACGATTATCGCTGACGAGGGGCGACTGGTGGAGGTAGATAACGCAGGGCGAGCCGTCTGGTCCACGGAGAACACCCTGCTGGAGTTCTTCACGGGCAACCTTGTGCCCAGCAAGCAACGCTATGCGCTCACACCGAACGCACGCGTCTATCGCTATCAGGAGAACCAGTTCATCGTGGTAGAGCCAGAGCGCAATCGCTTGGCGATTCTGGACCGTGCCGGTTCGGAAGTGCGCACGATAACGCGTTTCATCCCCGACCGTGTGCTTCAGACAAATCCTGACGGCTCTGTAGCTGGCATTATTGATGTGCGGGACCCGAACGCTTTCCCCAGCAACTTCGTGGCAGGCTCGCCCGAAACCCTGCGCAACCCGACCGATGTGACAATCTGGACGGAGTATGTACCAGCGAACCGCAACCCGTATTTGGTGCGCCAGCCGTTGGAGTATTGGATACACTACACGATTTCGGATGCGGGCAACAGCCGTGTGGTGGATATTGTAGACCGATTTGAGGTAGACCCGAGTACCTTCGCAGTTCGGGGTCCGGTACTGCATCCGCAGTTGGGAGCGATGTTGGGCGTGCTGTATTGGACGACGCCGTCGGAACGGCTGGGACGCCTGTATCGGTATGTGGGCGCACAGCGGTTTGAGTACTGGGACGGCACGCAGACGCGTATCGGCTTCGTGACTTTGGTTCAAAATGTGGCGGTGGGTGGCGTCGATGTGCAGACAACTCCAACCGCAGCGCAGAACGACCCTGCCACGCCTTACGCGGGGATGCTCACCATCCAAGTACTGCGCAACGGGCAGACCGAGACGCTTTACATTCGCAATATGCGCCTGCCCGACGGGCGCGAGGTGCCGATCCTGGCGCCTGTGTCGGTGGACGCTTCACGCCGAAGCCTCAACGGACGGATTACCCAAGCGGGACTGTACCTGCTGGTGACCACCAGCACAGGGGTCTACGAGCTTCAAGTGCCCCTCACGGGAACCATCGGGGACACCTTGAATGTTTCATGGATGTTGACGAACGAAGCCTACAGCAACGGGGTACGACGGCGTGTCAAGGGGCTGCGCTTGGAGACCGTTGGGGGCGACCCGAACGCTCCGCCCCTTCAGCCTATCCTGTTCAAGCCTACGCAGGCGCGCTACTTGGCAAACGGCAATGTGCTGATTGTGAACAGCTATTCGGGGGCGACGAACCTGGTGACGGGCAACAACCAACTGGAGCGGTTTGACTTTTCGGGTGAGGTGCTGGAGCTCAACGCTGGCAACTATGACCCTGACTTCGCGGGTCAACCGACCGAGCCATTCGGATTTACGAACAACTCTATCGTTTGGAGTACGGTGGACCGTCCCGCCCTCAGCGGTTCGTCTCCCTTACGCAAACCCAGTTCGGCAGACCGCAGTTTCTAAGTAGGAGGTCATGAACGGATGATGAGAATCAGATGGTTTGGAGTATCTATGGCGCTGGTGGTGCTGGTATGGCAGGGCTTTGCCCAGAACAGTTGGCAGACCCATCGCGGTAGCAACCAGCGCACGGGAACCACGACCAACGCGCAAAACAGCGCCGTCAACTTTCTGTTGGCGTGGACTTTCCCTCCAGCGAATACCGTTCGTGCGCCAATCCTCATAGATAACGATACGCCAGGGGCAACTACGATTGTGGGAGACTGGAAAGTTCCCACAGAAAACGATGCGGCGCAAGACCCTGTTTTGGACGACCCAAATAGCACGGAACCGTACCGCTACATTGAGTGTGTCCAGCAGGCGTTGCCGGGCAACCCGAACCCTCCCATCGCACGCTTCACTTGGCGTAGTGGTGACCTCCCTTCAGGCTACTATCGGGTGTTTGTGTATGTGCCTTCACAGCCCACACGGATTAGCGGTGTGCCCAGAGAGTATGCACGGCGGGCGCGCTATCTGGTGACCGATGGCACCCGCACCAACGCCGAGTTCTTCGTTGATCAAACCACAGGCGGATGGATCCCCCTGAGCAATCAACCGTTCTTCCACAACGGCACGACCGAAATCACCGTGACCCTCACGAACCTGACGGTGATAGAAAGCCCTGATTACAACTTGAACCCTCAGCCAATCGTGGCGGCGGATGCGGTTCGGTTTGTGCCAGATTACGGCATCACGCAAGCCTCGCCTGTGGCGATTAGAAGCCCGTTGGACACGAATAACCACCTCGTCTACATCGCCAACGCCAACGGCACGATTACTTGTGTGGAGAATCCTGTGGGCACGGTGAATGCGCGTGTGCGCTGGACCTTCACCGTACCCAACGAGCCTGAACAAGGGGCAGGGCAAATTTACGACGATACTGACCCCAACTTCACAGCAGGGCTATTCGCTTTGCAAAATAACCTCCCTGACCAGTATGGAACCTCGTACCACGCGCTGATTCCGACTGATATTGCGGGTAATACTCAGCGCGCCTATTGGCGCTTCCAAGTGCCCACGACAGGGGAGTACTATGTGTATGCCTGGTTCCCCAGCAGCGCCCAGAACGCTCGAAATGCAGAGTACACCATCGAGCACGAGGGGGGCACCTTCCGAATTCGTATTGACCAGCGTCAAGGGGGGCGGTGGGTTCTGCTTAACCAACAGCCAGTGGAGATGCGTCAGGGCACCTTCTATGAGGTTGCGGTGAACAACTTCTCACCGCTGGATGTGCTGAACGGTTCGCTCCAGGTGGTGGCGGACGCCATTCGTGTGGTGCCTGCGGAGGGGCTGGGCAACGGTGTGTTCTCCACCCCAGCGGTGGGGCAGGTGCGGGTGCGCGATGGAGGCAGTACCGTCACACGCTGGGTGGTCGTGTTCGGGGCGCAGAACGGGCGCGTCTATGCGATAGACGCGCTGGGTGATGGGCAGTTCGGGACAAACCAAGGCGAGACCAAGCTCTACTGGTCGGTCAAACCCGCCTCGTCCACCAGCTTCAGCTACGCCTCCCCGCTCATCTTGGAGAATGAGGACTTGGTGATTATCGGCAACCCCGCTGGCTCGGTGTACGCTATCAACACGGCGCACAACCCCAACCAGCCCGACAGCTCCACCAACCCGATTGTTCGTTGGGAGTACAATGTGCCTGGAGCGGCGTTCGTTTCCACGCCTGCTTACGACACGGCAACGAATACCGTCTATGTCGGAAGTTCGGAGGGAGGCAACCAGTTCGGGCGCCTGTATGCGCTGAACCCCACCACGAACGACGATAACCAACGCCTGCGCTGGGCTTATCCGCCTTTAGACCAAAACCCGATAGAACCCATCACAGCGACCCCGGCTGTCGCCTTGGGGCGAGTCTACATCAATACAGGCGGATTGGGGGGCGGGCGTATTTACGCTATCAAAGCGGATAACGGAAGTTTAGTTTGGGTGCGTCCCAACCTGCTAACCAGTTTCCTCAACTTCTTGTACAGTTCGCCGTTGGTCGTGGAAGGCTTAGACTATAAGCGCGATGGCAACCTGCTGAATGTGTTGTATGTAGGCGCTCAGAGTGGGCGTGTGCTTGCGCTGGACGCTGACACAGGGGCCCTCGTCCACATCACGGAAAACTTGGGAGGCGCGCTCTTTAGTTCCCCTGTCTACACGAATGTGGTCGACACGGACGCAGATGGCAACACTTTGGGCGCGCAACCGGCGGTGGTCGTCGCCACCAATGCAGGGCAACTGCTGGCACTGCACGCCGACGACCTAACTTCAAGCGGGCGCAAAGCGTTTGAAGGGTGGGATTTGTACTCTGACACTGCCTTCTCCTCGCCTGCCGTGTTGGATAACTGGCTCTACTTCAACGACGACGCAGGGATTACCTACGCCTACAATGTGCTGGGGTCTGCGTCAGGACCGCCCGGAAGTGGATTAGGTGGAATCATTCGTCAACCTGGCAACCAACAGACCCCCGACGGAGGGGACTACTCCAAGATTCGAGTCTCGGTGACCACCAAGAAGGAAGAGGCGGATGCCGTGCTTGCGGGGCAGATGAGACCGGACGAGTTAGACCCCATCTTCCCTGAGGCTTTGGAGTGGGGTGACACCATCTATGTGGTGGTGTGGAACTTCAAGCAGGGCACGAACAACTTGCCAATTCGCGTCCAACTCATCGGACCAGGCGTCACGCGGGTGGAGTTCACGCTCGCACCGCGCCAAACGTCAAGCCCTCCGCAAGCGGACCCGAATTTGGACTATGTAGCAGTACAGAGCATTAGCATCCAGTCATCGGGCAACAACTTCTATACGCCGGGCAAGGGCTATGAACTGCAGGTGCGCTACGGCAACGGCGGTTGGACCTCTGACCTTGCGGCAGAGACCCCCGAAATTGACCGTCCCGGACCGAACAACACCATCGTTGCTGGGGATAGTGGCGATACCGATGAGTTCACTACCGATGCAGGCTGGCGCTTCGGAATCGCGAACCCGCTGGCGGTAGAGGGGGTCGGCGCGGTCGGCTCTGGGGGCACTTCGGTAAACCTTCAGAACGGCAACGAGGGCGTCTCGGTCGGCACGCGCTTCCTCACCAGCTTGGGGATCAGTCCTATCGGTGAAGGCACGCACGGCACCGTTCTGCGGGGCGACTTTATTGTGCGCGACCGACGCACCTTCCAGACGCCTTTCCCCGCACCGAGCAACTTGAATGTGCGCGCTTATGTAGATGACCTGCGTTGGCAGGGTGGCGTGTCGGCAGTGATCGGGCTTCTGCCTTGGGAGCAACCGCCCACCGTGCCTAACCGCAGCCCTGACTATCCTGACATCTCGGCTCGGCGCATTGGTATGCTGGTGGAAGGTGGTACTGACCTCCAGCGCGCTCCCTACCGTGTGAACCAGGCTGGCAACCCTGTGGTGGTCAATGTGGACATCCCGCGCTATCAACCTGCCAACGAGGTGGGCTTCAGCTCCGTCTCGCGAGTGTATGTTGATTCGAACAACAATGGGCGTTTTGATGGGCTGGAGAATGTATTGGTGCCGGGGGTCAATCAGGGGCGTGTAGAGGCTTATCGCGACCTGAACACGCAGGTGCGCGTCCAGCGCGACCCGCGCCTAGTGGTTGAGGAGTCGGTTCTGGACTTCGGCTCCTTGCCCGCTGGTTTCGGTTTCAACTGGGGCACTTTGTTTGCCAATGACCCGAACTCGCTATTTCGCCCCGGTGCGCCCGATAGCTTGTTCGCGCCGTTCTGGAAGCCGATCACGGTGCGCAACGAGGGCAACATCAACCTGTTCCCGATTTATCTGGGCAAGGCGTTCAACAATCCCACTGGAACGGTCTCGCTGTTTGGCGATATTGTGAGCGGGAACGCTGGGATACCCGCTTGGACGACGGTGGTCAGCACCTTAGACCCGCGCTTCTTCCCTCAGCCGCACCCGCGCTTCCCCACAGGTCAGCCGTATGCCATCCTGCAGAAGCCTCAGGTGAACGACTTCTCACCGACGGTGTTGGCGACGCCAGCGGTTCCGCCCCGTCGCGACCCGAACGAGCAATATCAGGCTCCTGTGAAGCCGCAGGTCTCCATCGCCATTCCTCCTTTCCAGCCGATGGGCACCTATGCCCAGCGTGTGGCGCCCTACTGGGATGCAGGGGGTGGCACTCCGGGCATTGTAGGCGCTGGCGAGCCGTTCGCTGTGCCGACGATGCAGGTGGTGGTGCGAGTGCGCGAGACCCAGCTCACCGGAAGCACCAATCGGGGCGTTCAGGCGATGATAGACCCCGTGCCTGCACCCAATACCCCGCGCCTGAGCAACCTGATGCCAGCGGCGGTACGCAATCCGCTCAACGGCTCGCTCCACCTGTACTTCAGTAGCAACCGCGCAAACCCCAACAATCCGAATGCGCTGTTCCTATTTAAGTCTACGCTTCGGTGGAACCCCGTGCTCCAAGACGGTGTGCGAGCGACCAACGGTTGGTTCCCCGCCACGCTCACGCAGTGGTGGGAGCCTCTGCAAGGTCCGTACCCGAACGACCTCGACGGCACTTTGTTCCGAATCGCGCTCAACCTTGGACGCAACTTGACTGCGGAGGAGCAGGCGACCATCACCCACTATCAACCCGTGCTGTATACTACTGGCTCCCAAATGTGGCTGTTCTGGACGGGCGAGGTGCAAATCCGCAATCAACCCTATGCCGTTCTGTTCTACGAGCCGCTGGAAGCCAACGGCAACCCGTTCGGCACGCCTCAATCGGTGCCGTTAGACCCTACGGTACGCCGATCACGCCCCGTGATTGCAGGGATTGATGGAGTGGGGCACTGGCTATTCTATGTGGCGAATGTTGGCGGACGGAGTCGCGTGTTCTACATCGCTTCTGAGGGCGATAACTTCAACGATTGGCAACGAGAACGGCAACTGGTGGTCTCCGAGCGCGTGCGCGCCATCGAGAGCGTCTCGGCGGTGCTGTACCGCGTGAGCCTCTCTCCTGGCTCCAATCAGTTCGTGTACCTTGCCGATGTGACCCTGACCTGCACGGCAGGCGACCGCAACGAATCGGAGGTTCTGCTCCAACGCTACATCGTGAACCCACGCAACGGTACGCTCCTGCCGTTAGATGACCGCCGAGCCGACCGACTGCTGGGTGCAATCCAAGACCGATTCTTGCCCACCATCACCGAAGTGGCTCAGAAGGACGCTGGCGCCAATATCTGGCGTGTGCGCCACTTGGATTGGGCACGCCTGGAGCGCATTTGGAACCTCAACCCGAACAACATCGACTTGGACATCCAAGTGAACGGCGTGTCGGTCATTCAGAAAGTGAGCTGGGCGCCGACCGAGAACCCGTATCAGGAGCCTACAGAAGACACCGCAACGGGCGTCCTACAGTACCAGTACATCAACACTCTGCCGAACGATCAGCGTATGCCGATGGGCACGATACGCGTGGACACGCGCAACGGTACCATCCACTTCCTCAATATGGCGCCCAGCACCCGCGACATCGTGACGGTGACCTATCGCCCACGCGTCTACCGCCTAACCCCAGTAGCGACGGGCGCGGTCGGCACCTATACACAGGTTCAGACCGTATTCCAGCGCACGACCAATCCGCGCTTTTCTAACGACCCTGCTCAGTTGGGAGGTTCCCCAGTTCGCAAGGGTGTTGACAACGGTGCCTGCGACGCCAACGACCGTCCGCCTGTAGACCGCCAGTGGATTCTGTTCCGACGCTCGGGCAGTGCGCCTAACAGTTCGGGCAACTTCTTATTCAAGACTCTGCGTCCGGGCATCCGCCTGAGCGCGCCAGTCCTGACGATTCGCGGACAACTTCCCATCCAGACGGGTTCCTTCACGCTGGCGGAAGGTGCCAACCATGTGACCCTCCGTCTCACTCCGAACAATCCCGCTGGGGCGAGCATCGGCTTCTACGAGTACGATGCGCTTCGGGGCAATATCTACTTCACGACGGAGGACTTGGGCAAAGAGGTCTTGGTGCGTTACCTCTCCCGCGACCGCAATGGGAATGTGGTTCCGTTTGAGGAGACCGCAATCGTGCGCTGGATTGACGAGGGCAACCTGCCTCGTTCATTCACCACTGATGTGGAGTACCTCTCGCCAGTGCCGATCGACTTGCCTACAAACGAGCTGTACCTATGGGCAATGCCGAATCAAGAGTTCCGCTTCGCCAGCGACGCCAACCAGCGTGCCGCAGGTGGGGCATTTGATGAGGCGCTCCTGCTGTTCTGGAGCAGTACGCGCAACGGTCTGCCCGACATCTACGCCGGCGCGATTCAACCACGCTTCTATATCAGCCCGTTCGACCCCGATGGGGACTAACTTCAAGGTTCCCCCCTCTCTCCTAAAAAGAGGGGGGGCGAACCTCGCTCCCTTGCCCCTTGTAGGGGTACGCTCGTTGAAAACTTGAACTCACGAATGTATCCTTGTTCCCCTACCAGCAGGAGGGCGAGGATGCCCCAGCCACGATTTTTCATACCCCGCACTATCCCATGACACCGAACCGAAAGACCGTGATGGAGTGATACGGTCGGTCGGGTAGCAGGAGCGCAGAAGGGAAGTGGGGCTGGTTGGGCGTGTCGGGGAAGTGTTGGGTCTCGGCGCAGAAACCGCCCCAGCGTGGGATGGGCTTGCCCCCGCGCCCGACCAGCGTGCCGTTGAGTTTGTTGCCTGTGTAGAACTGCATGCCTGGCGCAGTTGTCCACACCTCTAAGGTGCGCCCAGTGGATGGCTCATAAGCGCGCAGGGCAGGGCGCAGAGTACCTACCTCACCGCGTATTATGAAGTTATGGTCATAGCCGCCTGCTATCTGTATCTGCTCGTGAGGCGACTCAATCTGCTCCCCGATGCGTCGGGGCGTACGGAAATCAAACGGCGTGCCCTCCACAGGGGCAATCTCGCCCGTGGGGATAAGGTCAGGGCGCACGGGAGTGTAGTAGTCCGCCTCAACCTGCACCTCGTGGTCTAAAATCGTTCCCTCGCCCTTCAGGTTGAAGTAGGTGTGGTTCGTTAGGTTCACGAAGGTTGGCGCGCTCGTCAGCGCCCAATAGGTCAGGGTCAGCGACGGCTCGAAACCGAGCGTGAAGACCCCATTCGCCATCAGGTCGCCTGGGTAGCCCTCGTCGCCATCGGGGCTGAAGCGAGAGGCGCTGATGTGCGCGCCCCGCTCGTCGAGCCAATCGGTACAGCGCCAGGGGCGTCGTGCGAAGTTGTGTTGACCGCCGTGCAAATGGTTCGCCCCCTCGTTCGGCGTGAGCGAGTAGACGCGGTCGCCAAGCCGAAACTGGGCGTTGGCAATCCGATTCGCGTACCTGCCCACCGTGGAGCCGAAGTAGGGATGACGCTCCAAGTAGCGCGCGGGGTCATCAAAGCCGAGCGTGATTTCGCCGATGCGCCCCTCTCGGTCGGGCGTCTGAACCGAGGTGATGGTGGCGCCGTAGGAGAGCAGGCTAAAACTGACCTGCTGATTGCGCACGGTATAAAGTGCAATCGTCTCGCTCTCTACTGTTTGGGTTGTGGGTTGAACTGTGACCTGCATCAGTTATCTCCTGGTTTTGCGTTTTAGTTCCAGCAGTCTGCTGGTGGTGTCTTGGGGGGCAGAGGCGGTCGGTGTGGGCGCCGACGGCTGTGAGGCAGTGGGACTGGCGACAGGTTCGCTCTCCTTCGGTGAGGTAAGCGGTTCGGTGGGGGCGGTGGCGCGGGGAACACGCCCTTTGATTTTCAGCAGTTGCGTGGACAGTGCGGTCTCAGGCGCGGGGCGCACACCCCGCCGACGCAGACCGAGCTTCTGCAACGCCGATTGCGCCACTGCAACCCATTCGGCGAGCGGGATGAACACTCGGCGCAGGGTGATGTCCACCAGCAACAGCGCCAACGCCAGCCACAGGAAGGTTTGCCATAGCTCACGCACCGAGCGTCCTTCCCGCTGAACGGGGCGAAAGGCTTGGTCAGGTGGGGGATTGAGCCGACCGCCCGTCAGTTCGGCAATCCGCGTCAGCAGGGGCGTGTTTGCACGGCTGTAGCGGTATTCGGTGGGGTAGGGGATAGCGAACCCAGTGGTGCGCACGCGCGTAGTGCCGTCGGGTTCACGCTCTAAAAGGGTGAGCAGATAGTCGCCCATCTCGCGCACGGGGAAGTTTGCCGAATATTTGCCCGGCGCCACCTGCTGAAGTTGGAGGTCTAACTTGCTCCCGCTGGGAGTGCTGACGCGCACTTCGGGCTGGAGGAAATTAATCGGCTCACCTTGAGGGGTGAACGCCTGCATCTCCACCACCGCCTGACCGCCTTCCATGCGCACGGTGGTCTGGTAGTCTTGCTTTCCGCCTTTGCGAAGGAGGAAGCGGCTGACTTGTGTCCAGAAGGGAGCGAACTCGCTCCAGCCGACCCAGCGCTGTGCCCAAATGGGCTTGGCGTCGGAGGTGAAGGCGACCGAGGTGCCCAGCCCGTACTGCCACACTGCCAGCAAGGGGTCGTCTTTGTGGGTGCGCATCAGCGTGCGGGCGAGTGGGCGGTCGCTACTGAGGCAGTACGCCATCAGGGGCGGGGTGGTGTTCCAGTTGATGCCTTGCAGGATTTCCTCGCCCTGTGCCACCTTCGGGATGAAGGCGCCCTCTTCAATCGCCGAGCGGGTCATGATGCTCACATCGGCGGTGAACAAGCGTGGCAGGTCGCGGGCGCGCTCGGTGAGGTAGAACTGCCCACCGCTCACCTGTGCCAACTGCTTGAGGAACGGCACATCCTTGCCTTGCCCCAACGAGACGACCGACATCGTGATGCCCTTGGCGCGCATCCGCGAGGCAATCTGAAAACAGCCTTCCTGCTCGTCACAGTCGTCGCCGTCCGCCAGCAGGATTACATGGCGGGCGCGGGTCGGCTCCTTGTCTAGGGCGGCTTCAGCAAACAGCAGGGAGGGACGGCAGTAGATTCCCCCACCCCCTGCGTAGATACGCGAAATCTGGGCGATGGCAGTAGCACGGTTACCAGCAGGTTGGATGGGGCTGAGCCAATCCACCCCCGTGCCGCTGACGATCACGCCGAAGCGGTCGTTCTCCCTAAGCATCTGGAGCGCGCTAATCGCCGCTTTGCCAGCAATCTGAACCTTCGGAATACCCCCCTCGGGCACTGCCATACTGCCCGAAATGTCTATGATGACCACCACGGTGGCAGGCGGGAACACCTTGCGTTGGCGCACATCTAGGTCTACAGGAAGCATTTCGGCGATGGGGGTATCGTAGTAGCCTCCAGGCAGGAACGACTTCTCGCCCCCAATCATCGCAAAGCCGATGCCCGTGTCGCGCACCGCCGATTGGAGGCTCAGCATCATCTGGGGTGAGAGGGCGTCGGCAGGGAAATCGTTGAACAGGATGGCGTCGTAGGCTTGGAGCGCATCGGTACGGGCAGGGAAGGTGTTCTCGGTGACGCGCACCACCTCCAAGTTGTTCGCCCGCAGGGCACGCAGAAGGCTCTGGTTCGGGTCGGGTTTGCCCCCCTCTGCCAGAAGCACGCGCGGTTTGCCCTGCACCCTCACAAAGGCGCGCCCGACATTGTTGCGAACATCCTCGTCGGGGGTCGCCTCAAGGCGCACCTGATACCGATGGAAGCCCTCGCTCTCGGTGCGGATGGGGATGCTGATGCGGTTCTTGCCTGGCGTGAGCGAGACTTTGACCTGTTTGACAGGCGTGCCATCGCGATCAACAATCAGGGTGCCCTCGGCAGGTTTCTGCGCCTCTACCACCACCTCCAAATTGAACGGCTCGCCGATTTTCACCTCGTCGGGTGCAAAGGTCTCCGCAAGCAGGGTCTCGGCGGTCGGCGTGTTGGGTGCCAGTGAGACCACATCAATCTCCACATCCTGAACTTTGGCAACGGCGCTGGCGTCCAGCGCATCCCCTTGAGTTTCGTTGCCGTCGGTCAACAGCACGATGCGACGGTTCTTGCCGTCGGGGAAGATCGCACTGGCGAGCCGAATGGCGCTGGCGATGTCAGTGCCCTCTGGATTGGGAGCCGACTCGATGCGCCTGAGCTGGGGCGTGTTGGTTGGCAGGAACTCCACGATGCTATCACGCCCGAACACCACCAACCCCGCTTGGTCGTGGGGACCGAGCTTTTGAAACGCCTCCTTGAGGTACTGCTTCGCTCGTTCGCGCCCCGCATCGGAGATGCTATCGGACAGGTCCACCACGAAAATCGTGCAGACCCCACGGTTGGACTGCACAGCTTGCGGCCCTGCCAGTGCCATCACCAGCAGGATGACCACGAGGGAGCGCAGGAGCAGAACCAGCGTTTTGCGCGCTCGGCTCATGCCCAGCAGGTGGCGACGGCTCCACCACACCACCCCAATCAGCAGGGGTAGCAACAGCAGGTACCCCGGCTCCAGAAATCGCATCGCCTCTGTATTTTACCGATTTTGGGTACAATTCCTGTGTGAGTACCGCCTTGAGCAACACGACCGAGCGCGACCCTGCCTTGTTCGCCACCGTTGAGGAAGCCATAGAGATTATCCGAAACGGCGGGATGCTGATCGTGACGGACGATGAAGACCGCGAGAACGAGGGCGACTTCCTGATGGCAGCCGAGAAAGTGACGCCCGAAGCGGTCAACTTTATGATTGTGCATGGGCGGGGACTGCTCTGCCTGCCATCTGATGAGGCGCGCTTAGACGAGCTCCAAATCCCGATGATGACCAAGGCGAACACCGCTCAGTTCGGCACGCCGATGGCAGAGGCGATTGACGCCCGCGAGGGCATCAGCACGGGCATTTCGGCGTTTGACCGCGCGCTGACCATCAAACTCTTCTGCGACCCGAACGCTAAGCCCGACGATTTCGTGCGTCCGGGGCATGTGTTCCCGCTTCGGGCGGCGCCTGGGGGTGTGCTTCGCAGGGCAGGGCACACCGAAGCGGCAGTAGACCTTGCCCGACTGGCAGGGCTGTTCCCAGCAGGCGTTATCTGTGAGATTTTGAACGAGGACGGCTCGATGGCGCGCATGCCCCAACTGATTGAGATTGCGCGCAAACACGGTCTCAAAATCCTCACGATTGCCGACCTGATTGCCTACCGCCGTCGGCACGAGAAGTTGGTCAAGCGGGTGGCTCCGCCCGTCCACCTGCCCACGAAGTACGGCGAGTTCATCGTCAACACCTACGAGAGCGAGGTAGACCCCAACCCCTACCTTGCGCTCACGATGGGCACGATTGACGATGGCGAACCCGTGCTGGTGCGGATGCACTCCAGCTGTATCACGGGCGACCTGTTGGGTTCTCTGCGCTGTGATTGTGGCTCCCAGTTGGAGCTGGCGTTGCGCCGTATTGCCGAAGAGGGGCGGGGCGTGCTGGTCTACATCCTCCAAGAGGGGCGTGGGATTGGCATCGTGAACAAGATGCGCGCCTACCACCTGCAAGAACACGGGCTGGACACCGTGGAGGCGAACCGTGCGCTCGGCTTCAAGCCCGACCTGCGAGACTACGGCATCGGCGCCCAAGTGCTGGTTGACCTCGGCGTGCGCAAAATCCGCCTGATGACCAACAACCCCAAAAAGATTGCCGGGCTGGAAGGCTACGGGCTGGAAATCGTGGAGCATGTGCCCCTCGTCGCCAAGCCGAACCAGCACAACATCCGCTATCTGCGCACCAAAGCCGAAAAGTTGGGGCACCTGCTGGAGTTGGAAGACGATGACATTATCGGAACTGCACGCGACGATTGAAAGCGAGCGCGCTGACGAGGTGGTCGTTCAGGCGTTGATAGAGGGTTTAGAGGCGGGCACCATTCGCTCTGCCGAGCCAGACCCCTGTATGCCCACGGGCTGGCGCGTGAACGCTTGGGTCAAGCAAGGCATCCTGATGGGCTTTCGGCTGGGTGTGCTCCAGCCGATGGAGTGGGGCGGAACCACCTTCTTAGATCGTCATCTGTATCCCCCGCGTCAGTTCGATGTGTCGTCGGGTGTGCGGATTGTGCCGGGGGGCACCTCGATTCGGCGTGGAGCGCACTTGGCGTCGGGTGTGGTGGTGATGCCTCCCACCTATGTGAATGTGGGCGCATATGTGGGGCAGAGCACGATGCTCGACTCGCATGTGCTGGTCGGTTCGTGTGCCCAAGTGGGGGCGCATGTCCACCTGAGCGCTGGGGTACAGATTGGGGGCGTGCTGGAGCCTGTCGGTGCGCTCCCTGTGATTATTGAGGATGAGGTGATGGTCGGGGGCTGTTCAGGTGTTTTTGAGGGCACGGTGGTCAAACGGCGTGCGGTGATTGGGGCAGGCGTCATCCTCACGCGCGCCCTGCCTTTGTACGACCTCGTGAACGAGCGTATCATTCGTGCGGAAGGCGACTTACCGCTGATTGTGCCCGAAGGGGCGGTGGTGGTGGCGGGCACGCGCCCCGCGTCGGGTTTGTTCGCCCAGTCGCAGGGACTGCAACTCTACGCCCCCGTCATCGTGAAGTATCGCGACGAGCGCACCGACGCCAACACCGCTTTGGAGTCGGTCTTGAGGTAGGGGGCGTTATTGTCAAAAGATGTTGATAAGCAATCCCAAAATATCAGAAAACATATCTGAAACTCTATCAGCAGATACAATAGCTAATAAGCCTACGCCTATGGGATATAAGATATGAAAAAGATAGTAGTGAAATCGATCACTTTTATCTGCGGGTCGGGCACTACTAAGAGTACCCTGCCACTTGTAGCGATTAATCTCAGGAGATTATAACTCCCTGCTAAAATAAGCAAAATTCCGATAACTACACAGAAAAGCTTCATCACTGAAACTATCTCATAAGATTCGCTGTGCCTCTTGCAACTAAATAACCATCCCCAGTCAAACGGAGGGGGAGGGATTCGAACCCCCGTCCCACACGAGGTGGGATGCGGTTTTCAAGACCGCCGCCTTCAGCCACTCGGCCACCCCTCCGCGTGGCACTCTATTGTACCCTATTGGGCACACGATTTGGATAGCCCAACAGCGGTCGCATCAGGTTCACAGGGAACTGGCGTGCGAGGCGTTCGTAGCGGGCAACTGCCTCGTTGTAGCGCTGGCGTTCCACCGTAATACGGTTTTCGCTTCCCGCTATCTCGTCCATCAAGCGCGCGATGAGCCAATCGTTGCGCAGGCTGGGGTCGGTCTGGAGGGTGCTTGCGACGGCACTTGCCGAGGCAGGGTCGTTTTTGAGCGCATCCAGTAGGGTCTGGAGTTTCGCACGCTGTTGGGCGTTCACCTCGCGCATCAGCGCCTCCAAGCGAGGGACGAGCGATTCGCGCCGTTCCTGTACATTCTGGAGTTGGCGGGCGCGCAGTTCCACCTCGCTCCAGGCGCGGTTCAGCACGCTCTGGGTGTAGAGCAGGCTCACAATGAACAACACAATCGCCACAGACACTCCAATGAGGGCGTTGCGTTGGCGCTGGGCGCGTTGGGCTTGCTCCTGCTCCACTCGGCGCAGGGCTTCGCGCAGGATAGTCGGCTCAATCCCCATCTCCTCGGCGCTCTGCTCCAGCACCTCCTGCGGAATTTGGTTTTCGTATTCCTGCTGGAGGCGTACCGCCTCGCGCACGACCTCGTCGGCTTGTTGAGGGTCTAACCGTTTCTCCATTTACCAGCTCCTGCCTGCACCCGCGCCTCCTGAGCTTCCACCACCGAACCCACCGAAACCTCCACCCGAACTACTGCCACCGAACCCGCCGAAACTGCCTCCTGATCCCCAACTTCCACGGCTCCCACCTGTAGGCACAATCACCACGGATGTGCGTTCCAATCGGGGGAGTGTGCGCTCGCGCCGATTGCGATGGTTGCACGCAGGGTTCACACACTGCTCACTGATGACCTCCAAGCCCCGACGGGTGTAGGTGGGCTGGCGCACAATCCGAGCCGTTTCCTTGAGGGTTCTCGCCCCACACTGGGGACAGCGCTGATAGCCCGAGAACCAGTTCTCGCGGGGGATGATTTCTAACTCCTCGCACGCATCACAACGCCACACATGGTAGTTGATGCTGTTGATTTGTTCTTCTTGTAGTTGGGTAGGGGAGAGGTAGGCATCGTCTTCCGCCTCGCTCAGCAGGCGCATCGGGCGCCGACATTCGGGACAGCGCGGAGGGCGATTGAGCGCTGTCAGCGCCAAGATGACCAGTGCGCCCGCTCCCAACCACAACAGTACCTGCACCGTGCGCCCCATTCTGGAAGACGCCGATTCATCGCCGAAGGCAGGCTCGTAAGCGCCTCCTGCTTGGGCTTGGCGAATGCGCTCGCCGATAGCCTCCACCCCTGCGATAATCCCGCTCCCGTAGTCTCGGTTGCGGAAGTGGGGGATGACGGCGCGGTCTAAGATTTCGCCCACGACCGAGTCGGGCAGAACCGCTTCCAGCCCGTAGCCGACCTCTACCTCCACGCGACGGTCGCCGACCGAGACCAGCATCAGCACCCCGTTATCGGCGTTCTGCTTGCCCACACCCCATCGGTTGAACAGTTCGGTGGCGAGTTCTTTGGGGGTGGCGTCCCTCACGCGTTGCACCGTGACGACAGCGATTTCAGCACCCGTCTCTCGTTCCAGCGTGGTAATCTCTTGGCTGAGCCGTGCCTCTTGTTCGGGGGAGAGTAGGTCTGCGTAGTCGTTCACCCAGTCGGTGGGTTTTGTGGGGAGGTCACCGAGCTGTGCGACGGCAAGCGCCCATAGCCCGATTAGCCCAACGACCCCAATCCCTCTCATCCAGCGCATCGTACCGCTTATTGTACCGCTTGGGGGCTAATCCAGTTCCGGCAATCGCACGATTACTTTTCGGTTCGCCAAATCAATTTGGAGGATGTACTCGTCCACAGCGGGCAGGACATGCTTGCCGATTTCGTAGAAGTCGTACACACTGCCAGGGATGACGCGCTTGAGCACACCGACGCGTTGACCCTCTTCGGTAAATGCTTCCAGCCCGATGAGGTCATCGATGTAGTACTCATCTTCACCGAGGGGCATGCGCTCCTCAGGAGGTATCAACAGCCAAGCGCCGTGCAGGGGTTCGGCGTCGTTGAGGCTATTGATGCCCTTGAGTTTCACGAGCAGAGATTCGCCATGCCAGCGCACGCTTTCTATATAGCACTCTTTGGGCTGGGTCGTGCGTGGAGGGAGTTTGCGTTTGGGGCGTTCAAACAGTTCCTCTTCAAGCTCTGGTTCGGGTTTGGGGGGCACCCAATAGTACAGGCGCGCGCCTGGGTGAAACCGCTCTGGGAAGTCGGTTTCCAGTCGGACTTTGAGTTCACCCTTGATACCAAAGGGGCGCAGGACCACCCCGACGGTGACCCAGCGCTTTCCCACTTTGGGTTGATAGGGCTTAGGCATTAGTCTTCGTCGTTATACTCGCCGTTTTCCCCTTCATCGGTGATGACGATGACCTGCACACGCACGCGGTTCTTGCTCCCCACCGCTTGGGCAACGGTACGCAAGGCGTTCACGATGCGTCCCTGCTTGCCGATAACGCGCCCTCGGTCGCTCTCTGCCACTTGGATCGTGTACTTGAGCATAGACCCGTTGCGCTCTTCTGTGATGGAAACCGCCTGCTGATCATCCACCAAAGCTCGTATCGATGCCTCCAAGAACTCCTTGAGCATAGTTATTCCCCTTCCGCTATATGGACTTTAGTTTTCGGCATTTGTTTCGGCGGTTGCTGGTTGGGTTTGCCCCGCCTTGTCCAGAATACCTGCGATTTTGAGGAGTCGCTCCACGCTATCGGTCGGCTGGGCGCCCGTGTTGAGCCAGTAGCGAACCCGTTCCTCGTTGAAGTAGATTTGGGCAGGGTCGGTGATGGGGTTGTAGTGCCCCACAATCTCCACGAACCGTCCGGAGCGGGGCGATTGGCTGGGTGCCACCACCACTCGGTAAAACGGCTTCTTCTTTTTCCCTATGCGCGTTAGGCGTATCCTGAGCATATGTGGTTGTGCCTCCTATGCGTCTTGTTGAGCCACTATTATACCCGCTCTTCTTCATAAAGTGCATCCAGTTGCTCACGATAGCGCTCAATAATGCGGGCACGACGCATCTTGAGCGTGATGGTCACATCGCCCGCCTCAAAGGTAAATGCTTGAGGGAGCAAGATGAACTTGCGCACTTGCTCATAATGGGCGAACTTCGTCAGCGACTCGGAGACCATCTTCTGCATCCATTCCACCACTTGGGGATGGGCAATCAGTTCCTCACGCGTCTCAAAGGGGATACCGTTCTGCTGTGCCCACGCCTCAAGGTGGAGAAAGTCGGGCACAATCAGCGCGGAGACGAACTTCTTCTTGTCGCCGTAGACCACCGCCTGCTCGATGTATGGATTGTTGACCAGAGCGGTCTCCACCGCGACGGGGGCGACATTTTTACCGCCTGCCAGCACGATGATGTCTTTTTTGCGATCGGTGATTTTGAGGTATTTGCCGTCCACAATCTCGCCGACATCGCCCGTGTGGAACCAGCCGTCGGGGTCAATCGCTTGGGCGGTCGCTTCGGGCTTGCGCCAGTAGCCTTTCATAATGTTAGGACCGCGCGCCAAGATTTCGCCATCCTCGGCGATTTTGACTTCCACACCGGGGAAGGGAATGCCCACCGTGCCGATTTTGTTGTCTTTGGGGCAGTTGGAGGTGATAATCGGCGAGGTCTCGGTCAAGCCATAGCCTTGAAAGATTTGCAGACCGTGTTCCCAGAAGAACTCGGCGACTTGGGGGTCTAAGGCGGCGCCACCGCTCACCGCCCAGATGAGCCGTCCACCAAAGGCACGCTGAACCCCCTTCTTACGAGCGTATCCCCCCAACAGGCGCAGGAACGGTTTGCTCTGGATGGTGGTCAGGATGCGCTCCTTGACCTTCTCGTAGAAGCGGGGCACACCGTTGATGGCGTGGGGGCGCACCTCCTGCATGTTTTGGGCGAGCGTATCAAAGCTCTCGGCAAACGCCATCGTCACTCCCAGCCCAAATGTCGCTAAGTAGTCGGCGGTACGCGCGTAGATGTGGCTCAGGGGCAAGAAGTTGAACAGGATATAGTCGCGTCCAGGCGGGGGGAACATCATCATCGCTGAGTACATGTTGGCAAGCAGGTTGCCGTGTGAGAGCATCACGCCCTTGCTGTCGCCGGTGGTGCCAGAGGTGTAGATGAGGGTGGCGAGGCTGTCCCAGGTAAGCGTACTACGAGTCTCATCCAGCAGGTTGGGCTTGTCGCGAAGCAGTTGGCGTCCCTCTGCCTCCAGCGCGCCCAGCTCAGTCCAGCCCGACACAGGCTCAAAACTGATGAACTGTTTTAGATGCGGGAGGTTCGCCCGGACGGAGTCCACCTTCTGGGCTTGAGTGGTATTGGAGACGAAGATGGCGGTCGCTTCCGAGTCGCTCAGTTGCTCCTCCACCTGTTGAGGCGTGAGCGGGAAATGGAGCGTGACCGAAATGGCGCCCGCGTGCAGAATCGCCTGGTCTGCCAGCACCCACTCTAAGCGGTTTTCGGACAGAATTGCTACACGGTCGCCGGGCTGTACTCCGCGTGCGATTAAGCCTGCGCTGATGGCTTCCACACGCTCGCGCACCTGACGCCAAGAAATTGGCTGATAGACCCCCGATTGCTTGACCAGATAGAGCGTTGAGTTGCCCAAAGTTTCTGCTTGCGAGCAGAACAGTTGGGGAATCGTCTTTGCCGAATGTTCGCACCATGCGCTACTCCACCGTAGCGAAAGCGGCTCACCCTTGAGATAGTTGTTTGCCATTATGCCACCTCAACTGACCGTTCAGTATGGTCGGAATTTTACCCCATACTTAGAGCGGGCACAGTTTCACAATCGCTTTGCAGGAACAAAGTCAGCACATAAAAGCAGTTTTCTACGCTGAGGCGGTTTTTCGGGGGTATATCAAGCCATCGCCAGAACCTGCAGGAACTTCTCCCCAGTCGCAGAACTCTACCCAGTGATGGCGTTGCAAGACGAACTGAGTAAAGCACGGCAGACCGCCGAGGAGGTCTCCGCCGAAGAACATCAGTTCCAGGACGGTTTCACCTTCCGAACCTTCCTGGGACTGCTGTTTGTGGCGTTCGTGATGTTGCCCGGCAGTATCTATATGGGCTTGGTGGCGGGTGTGGGGTTGGGCGCTGCCGCAGAGTGGGTGACGATTGTGCTCTTTGCGGAGGTGATGCGTCGTTCACTCCAACCGCTCAAACGCCAAGAGATTTATATGCTCTACTATATCGCCGCGTCGCTGACGGCGATGGGGCTTTTTGGGCTGTCGGGCGGACCGCTCCAGTGGAAGATATGGGACCAGTTCTTTGTGCAGTCGGCTCCTGCGGCGCCGATAGCGGGCGAAGTGCCCCACTGGGCAGTGCCTGCGCCCGATTCTGAAGCGCTACGCCAGCGCACTTTCTTTAGCCCCGACTGGGCGATTCCGCTGTTCCTGCTGTTGGTGATGGAGATTCTAGGGCGTGCTAGCTGGATGAGCATGGGCTACCTGCTGTTCCGCGCCACTTCCGATGTGGAGCGGTTGCCCTTCCCGCTGGCGCCCGTTGCGGCGGCGGGCGCGCTGGCGCTCGCTGAGGCAGGCAACCGAGAGGAGTCGTGGCGCTGGGGTGTGTTCTCCACAGGCGCAGTGGTCGGGATGGGCTTCGGGCTGTTCTATGTGGGCATCCCCGTGTTCACGGGCACGCTGTTCGGCAGTGCCTTGCAGATTATCCCCATCCCATTCTTAGACCTCACGCAGAATGTGGAGGGCGCCCTGCCCACCGCCATCGTCGGGCTATCCATCAACTTGGGCGAAGTGCTGGTGGGGTTCGTGTTGCCCTATCATATCTTGCTGGGCGCGGCGATTAGCTCCGTGCTGACCTACATCGTGGCGAACCCGATACTCTATCGGGCGGGGCTTATCCCAAACTGGCAACCGAACTCGCCCGCCTTGCAAACGAAGCTCGCTGCGGATATCGACTTCTGGCTGGCAATCATCGTGGGCTTGCAGTTGGCGGTGGCGGTGATAGGGATTGGGATGGTGGTGCGCACTTTGCGCGAAACCCGCCAAAACAACCGCCTGCGTGAACGAGGCACTTTGCCCCCGCCGGGACGGGGCGACCCACCACTCTGGATACCGATTGCGGTCTGGCTCGTGTCGGTCGTCTCCTATATCATGCTGTGCCGAATCTTGGTGCCCGACTTCCCGATGTGGATTGTGGTGGGCTTCGGGCTATTTTGGAGCCCGCTCAACAGTTATGTCTCGGCGCGCATGATTGGTCTCACGGGTCAAGGGGTGTCGGTGCCGTTTTTGAAGGAGGTCGCCATCATCACCAGTCGCTACCCGAAGGTGGACATCTGGTACGCACCGTTGCCCCTGTACGACCACGGCGGTTCGGCACAGCGTTTCCGCGAGGTGGAGCTCACGGGCACGAAGTTCACCAGCATCCTGAAGGCGGAGCTGGTGATGTTGCCCGTGATTTTCATCGCCAGTTTTCTGTTCTGGTCGTTCTTCTGGCGTGCGAGTCCCATCCCGTCGCCGTTGTTCCCGTTTGCGATGACGATGTGGCCCTACTATGCGCAGATGGAGGCGGTCTGGAAGCAAATAAACCGCCCTGAAAGCGCGGCGCAACAGTGGGTGCTGAGCGCGTTGAACATCCCGCGCATCATCGCAGGCTTCGTGTCGGGGCTGGGGCTGTTCTGGCTGTTCAATGTGTTCAAGTTGCCGATGCTTTTGTTCTACGGCTTGGTGGGCGGTGTGGGACAGCTCCCGCACTTCACCCTCCCCAAGCTCTTGGGCGCGTGGTTGGGGCATCGCTACTTCAAGAAGCGATTTGGCGAAGAGAACTGGGTGCGCTATGCGCCTGTGTTGCTGGCGGGCTTCTTCTGTGGGATGGGCTTAATCGGGATGCTTTCCATCGCGTTGGCGCTGGTGGCGAAGTCGGTCTCGGTATTGCCTTTCTAAAGAGCGCGAACCCACACCCGACTCGCCTCATTCAGCCTCAAAGTAGTGCGTGCCGAACCGCCGTTGATGGCGACCTCCAAGTGTCCGCTACTGCCCCAATAGGCGACGGGCGCACCCCACTCCACCTCGCCGAAGGTGCGCTTGAGGGGGATCGTGCGCCCATCGTCCAATTGCACCTGCAGGGCATCCAGGTTTCCTATCTGTTGGCGTGCCTGCGCCTCGCTCAGGTTCAGTATCAGATTGCCGAAGTGGTCGATGTGCAGAGGGCGGCACTCAAAGCGTTGTCCATCCCAGTGGGCATCTAAATCGGACAAGGTTATCAGCTGGGCGGGGTCTATGGGTGTGCCGAGCCGTTCAATCGGCACGCCGTTGAGTAGGTGCGCGCAGGCGGGCGCAAAGATGTCGCGCCCGTGAAAGGTGGCGCTCACCGTCGGCAGGTGGTAGCGCGGGTTGTCCAGCACGACGGCGGTCTGGGGCGGGTCTAAGCGCAGGGCGAGGCTGAGCAGTCCATTATCGGGCGCGAGGTAAGTATGTCGCTGAGCCTGCACGGCAACCGCACGACGCTCCATGCCCACGCTGGGGTCGACCACCGCAACCACCAAACTGCCCTCTGGTAGGTAGGGAACCGCCGTTGACAAGAGATAAGCGCCACTGCGCACTTGCTGAGGCGCCACCGAGTGGCTCAGGTCTAAAAACGCCACGCCCGCACTCATCTGTAGGATGACCGCCTTGAGCTGGGTGACATAGGTGTCTTCCAAGCCGTAGTCGGTCAGCAGGGCGACGAGTGCGCTCATTCGGTATCCCCAATCAATGCCTGACAGCAGTCTATGAGCCGTATCGTGCCGATGAAGCGTCCCTCGCCTATCACAGGGAGCGTGTCGTAGCCGTGCTGTACCATCTGCGCGACCGCCACTTCAATCGGGTCATGTTCGTCCAGCACGGGCACAGGTGAGTATTGGATAGGGGCTTGGGCGAGGGTTCTGGCAGTAGGGCGAAACCCTTCCAGGCGCAGGGTCTCACCCGTTGTGCGGTGGGTCTCCAGCCACGCCGAGAAGAGCTGGTTGAACACCTGTGTCTCGGTCAGCACGCCCACCACCGCGCCCCCCTCATCCACCACAGGCAACAGCGTGACCTGGTACAGGTCCAGTTTGTCCACCGCATCTTGCAGGGTGGCGGTGGGGCGCAGGCTTGGGGCGTGCGTGTTCACGAACTCCAGCACCTTCATGGTCGCATCTGCGCGCATTCGCGAATAATCGCCAAAGTGAGGTCAACGCTACGCGCCAAGTCTTCAATCCGCACGAACTCCTCGTGCGTGTGGATTTTCTGATGGGCAGTGCCGACCACACAGCAGGGCAGTCCGCGTGCGATGAAGATGTTGGCGTCCGAACCGCCTCCTGTCGGTCGGATAGGCGCATCCATACCCAGCGCACTCAGGGCAGAGCGCACAGCACGCACGGGCGGGGCATCCTCGCTAAGGCGATAGCCCTCGTAGTGGCGGTGTAGATGGATTAGGCATTCTGCGCCTGCCCCTTTGGCGGTGCGCTCAAAGAGCTGAGTCATGTGCGCCACTTGCGCATTCACCTTTTCGGGGTTCAAACTGCGCGCCTCAGCGGTAATCACCACCTCAGGGCACACCACATTCGTCGCCTGACCCCCGTGGATTGAGCCGATGTTGGCGGTGGTCTCCTCGTCGATGCGCCCCAGTCGCATGTTCGCAATCGCCTTGCTGGCGACTTGGATAGCGCTGATGCCCTTTTCGGGTTCCACGCCTGCGTGAGCCGGTCTACCGATGATGCGCACCTCCATCGTGTCGTGGGTGGGCGTCTGGTTGATGACGGTTCCCACGGGCGGTCCTGTGTCGTACACGAAGCCGAAGTCGCTGTCCACGAGGCTCAAGTCCAGCGCGCGTGCCCCCTGCAGCCCGATTTCCTCGCACACGGTCAGCAGGAGCTGGATTTGCCCGTGCGGGAGGTTGTTCTCCACCACGATTCGGATGGCTTCCAAGATGGCGCTCATGCCCGCCTTGTCGTCCGCACCGAGAATGGTGGTGCCATCGGTGCGGATGATGCCGTCTTGGATGATAATCTTGATGTTGGGGGTCGGCTCGACAGTGTCAAAGTGGGCGCTGAAGAAGATTTTGGGCGCGCCCGACACATTCGCGGGCAGAGTCGCAATCAGGTTGTTGGCGTTGCCGTTGACCGCCTTGCTGGCGTTGTCCTCTACCACATCCAGTCCCAGCCCGCGCAAGAACGCCTTCACATAATCCACAATCTCCCGCTCGTGTCGAGGCGGCGAGTTGAAGTGGCAAAGCGTGGTGAACAGGTCTACTAGACGGTCGTTCTGAATAGCGATTTCAGGCATAGGGTCTATGTTCGTGCAGAGTAGATGATTTCCTGCAAGGGGCGTGCGCATCCTGCTCATCACGCTGGGGACGCTGGCGTTGAATGCTGTCGGTTGGAACGCTGTTAGGGTAGACTATGTATACGACGGCTTAGGGCGTCGGGTAGCAACGATAGACGGTGTAGCGAACCGCGTGGTGGAGTACGCCTACTCAGGCGACAGCCTGCTGGCGGAGCGTGTGAACGGTCAGTGGGTTTCGCACACCTACGGCTTCGGCTTGTTGGAGCGTGGGGATGTGTCCCAACACCGGTCTTGGCGTGGGGACTTGGTGGCGACGGTGAACCCTGCCGATTCCGTACAATCTCCTGCGATGACACCGATAACCGATGCGTTTGGTGACTTAGTAAGCGGAACGCCTGAGGTGTACGGTTGGAACGGTGGTTGGGGCTATCGCAACGAGCCGAACACGGGCGTTTCTTAGGCGCCCCTGAGGTATCCTCAGAATCACTATGAAAACGACCGTTGTGTGGTTCCATAATGACCTGCGTTTAGCCGATAACCCGGCTTTGTATTATGCGGTTCAGCGTGGGGCAGTAGTGCCCGTGTTTATCTTCGCTCCAGAGGAGCAAGCCGAGCGTGCGCCCGGCGAGGCGCGCAAGTGGTGGCTCCATCATTCCCTTCTGTCGCTCCAGCAGAGCCTGCGTGAACGGGGCGCCGAGTTGGTCATCCGACGCACTCCCCAGAGCCTGCCTGTGCTGGAGCAACTGCTGGTGGAGACGGGCGCCGATGCGCTCTACTGGAACACGCGCTACGAACCCCAACTGTGGACGCGCGACGAAGCGATTACGCGCGCCCTGCGCAAGCGGGGGATTGAAGTACGCCAGTTCCCCAGCTACCTCCTGCACGACCCCGACGAGGTGCGCACCGACTCAGGGCAGCCCTACACGGTGTTCACGCCCTTCTGGAAGCGGATGCTGAGCGTGGTGCGTGTGCCCGAACCTCTGCCTGCCCCTGAGCGCATCTGCGTGCCCACCAACTTGCCTGCGTCAGACCCGCTGGAGCGGTTGGAACTCCTGCCCAAGATAGACTGGGCGGGCGGTTTCCGCGAGACTTGGCGCCCCGGCGAGCCGAACGCCCACGCGCGCCTGCAGTGGTTCTTGCAAAACGCTGTGGACGATTACTCGGAACAGCGCGACCGTCCCGACTTGGATGCGACTTCGCGCCTGTCGCCCCACCTGCATCACGGCGAGATTACTCCGCGCCAGATTTGGCACGCCACTCTGCGCCACAGCCGAGGCAAGTGGACGAAAGGCATCGAGCATTTCCTGCGGGAGGTCGGCTGGCGCGAATTCGGCTATCACATCCTATACCACCACCCCTACACGCAGTCCCAGCCCCTGCGCTCCGAGTTCAACAGCTTCCCGTGGAGCGATGTGGAGACACCAGCGTTCAAAGCGTGGTGCAAGGGGCGCACGGGTATCCCGATGGTAGACGCAGGCATGCGCCAGCTGTGGCGGATTGGTTGGCTCCACAACCGTGTGCGCATGATTGTCGCCTCGTGGCTTACCAAGAACCTGCTCATCCACTGGCGGTTGGGCGAGGCGTGGTTCTGGGATACGCTGGTGGATGCCGACCCTGCGAGCAATGTGCTGGGCTGGCAGTGGACAGCGGGCTGTGGTGCCGATGCGGCGCCCTACTATCGCATCTTCAACCCCGTGATTCAGGGGCGCAAGTTTGACCCCAACGGCGACTATGTCCGAGAGTGGGTGCCCGAACTGGCGAACCTGCCCACCGAGTATATCCACGCTCCGTGGGAAGCGCCTCAAAGCGTCCTCCAGCAAGCAGGAGTGGAGCTGGGCAAGACCTATCCCCATCCCCAAGCGAAACTCAACGAGAGCCGAGACCGCGCGCTGGAGATGTTTGAACGGTGGGGCAAGAAGCGCTAACACTTGGGATGGTGGACAACTCGGGTAGAGTTGAGCTCTGGCAAGAGGAGTTTTTTGTAAGCGCAATATTCGGAGGGCAGTATGTGCGGGGCGACTTTGGGTCGGCAAAAGGGGTATGCTCGGTAGGGTCATCTACCAGCGTAAGCGAGGCGAAACCATCGTCATAGTCGAGATTGAGCATACGCTGGGCAGTGGGGAAGCGGACTGGTAGCTTTTCGGCAAGCGAGACGCCTGCGATTCCCAGCGAAGGCGCGGGGGAAAATCCCGAATAGTGTAGAGGATTTTGCCGTATTGAACACAGAGGTCAGGCAGGCGTGCTTGAGACAGAGGCAGAGCCTCGTCTTCGTTTCAAGCGGAACGCACTAAAACGGTTTCTGTCTCAATTGCCTCCCAGTGCGCGGGCGTGGGCAGGCGCACAAGGAAGGTCGTGCCCTGCCATGGCTCCGACTCTACGCTGATACTCCCGTGATGTTTCTGAACCGCACGCCAGACCAGCGTCAGCCCGATGCCAGACCCGCCTTGTTTCGTGGTGATGGCTTGCTGGAACAGCGTAGAACGAACCTCTTCGGGCATACCCGGTCCTGTGTCCCGAATCACCAGCACCGTTTCACCGTCCGACTCGTACCAATCAAAAATCACCTTCCGAGTGCCATCCCAGTCTTTCAGAACCTGAATAGCGTTGAGAGTGAGGTTCAAGTACAACTGCATCAGATAGCGCCGATCAGCATAGACCTGAAGGTTGACGGGGAGACGGCACTCAATCTGCACGGGCGGGTTGAGCAGGTGAGCCCCAGAAAGCCGCTGAACCTCTTGGACAATCTGAGCGGGCGCCACCCACTCCAGCTGGACCTCGCCTTCCTCTTTGGTCATGGCTAACAGGTCCATCAGGTAGCCGTGTGCCTTGCGAGTGGTTAGCCCGATGCTTTGGAAATAGTCAGCGGGGTCAAACTCGGGGTCGCGTTGGAGCCGACGAACGCCCACATCTGCCAGCGATTGCACTGTGTTGAAGTAGTTCTTGAGGTCATGCACGATACCTCGCACAATCTGACCGATTGTGCTGAGCCGTTCCTGTTCAACCATTTGACGGTAGGCTTGCTGGAGTTGCTCGTTTGACTGTTCAAGGTCGTGGTTCAGTTGGTAGATTTGTGCATTGAGACGAATGGAGAGCGCCAAAGCCAACACAAAGTAGGACAGGTTCCAAGTCGGCACCAGCGAGAGGAACCCGTAGTACACCGCCATATCCACCAGAATAAGCGGTATCATATATGCCAGTGTTCCGATGAGAATTTTGTCGTGTAAGTTCTTTTGTCCCCAACGGTGGATGGCACGCACATACACAAACAGAAAGGCAGAGAGATACACCAGTGAAGCCAGTTGACCCAACACAGTGCTTTCCGCGCGCAGGTAGTAGACACCTATCAAGGGCAGGTAAAGAGCGTCCATCGTGGGCAGCAACACCAAGCCAAATGGAGCCAGAATGAACAGAAGTCCCGTCAGCCCCAGCAAAAAGCGCCCCAGAGGCTTAATCCCTAAATTCAACAGCTCATTCAAGATACAGACGAACAGCATGCCACAGACCAAAGAGCTAAGAAACTGTCCTAAGGCAAACAGATAACTGTTAGCAGTGGGAGTGCTGTCGGGACGGTACAGCTGATAATCGGAGAGGCTAAATAGAAGACTACTGACCAGAAAGCCCACTAAACGCCAGTTTAGCCCCCGCTGGCGGGACAAGAACGCCTGCAGAGTGTGGTGTACAATCAAATACCCGTACAGCCCCACGGCAAGCCACAACAATGCCTGTGTCCATCCGCTCACTTTAGCCTCCCATCGTCTGCAAGGGGTTTATTCCATAGAATAGCGCGTTTTTTAGGGGTGTGATGAAGAGACTGTTGAAACCGCTGATTTTTAACCAGTGAAAGGAGCATCCAGGCTCCCCCGCGTCTACATCGCAACAGAGGTATGATATAGCGTCCCTAAGATGAGCCAAATTTCACCTGATGAACGCGCGAAGCGTCGTGCCAGCACGATTTCACTGTTTTACAACCTGTTAGCAACGACCATCAAACTGGTGGGCGCGGTGTTGACAGGTTCAGTAAGCCTGCTTAGCGAGGCGCTCCACTCGGCGACCGATGTGGTGGCGTCGCTGTTTGCCTATATTGGGGTGCGGGTCGGTTCAGTGCCCCCCGACGAGAACCATCCCTACGGACACGGCAAGGTGGAAACGCTTGCGGGGTTCGGCGAGTCGGTGCTTCTTATTTTGATAGTATTCTACTTATTGTTTGAGGGGGTGCGTCGCCTCTTTCAAGGGAGCGAGTTGGCAAGCTTGGAAGTCGGGATGGGCGTGATGCTTTTTTCTACGATTACGAGCTTGATAGTGGGGCTGTATGTTTCTAAAGTGGGCAAGCGGACGCGCTCGTTGGCGCTCCAGTCAAACGGTCAGCACCTGATGATTGATTTCTGGACGAGCGCAGGGCTGGTGGTGGCGCTGGGAGTGATGCGGTTCACGGGGTGGCTATGGATTGACGCGGTTTTGGCAATCGCGATTGCGCTGTGGCTCCTGCGGGGGGCTTACCGTTTGGCCCATCAGGCGTTCCACGAGTTGATAGACCACTGTCTGCCCGAATCAGAAATCGCCCAGATTGACACGATATTGCGGGGAATGCCGGGCGTGCTGAGCTATCACCAGTTGCGCACGCGCCGTTCGGGAGCGATGCGCTATATTGACCTGCATATCGTGGTTCCAAGCGATTGGAACCTCGAAACGGCGCATAAAGTGGCAGACCAGTTGGAGAAGCAGATAGAGAGCGTGCTTGCGCCTGCGCAGTGCGTCATCCATGTAGACCCCTATGACCCTGAGCGTGCGAATGAGCGCCGAATAGCGATTGCCAGCAGTTGGGAACGACAAACCCCTTGACTTTTTTGTAGTGGATTGGCTATAATATACTCCGCTGGGGCGTAGCCTCTTTTGGGGCTATGCTGGAGGTTCATCTGCACAATGAACCGGGCTAACATCACGGAGCGTGGAACCACACGCAGGAAGAGGTTTGCGAGGCGACACCGGTACTGGTGTTGCGAACGCGTCTGAGTGCGCCCTACAAGGGCGCGAAACGAAGCCTCTCCCCTGCGCGTGAGAGGCTTCTTTTTACGCTCCAGCAACAAAGGATGGAGGCACTATGCCAACGATTAACCAACTGGTACGGAAGGGTCGTAAACCGAAGGTGAAGAAGACGAAGTCGCCCGCGTTGCAGGCGTGTCCTCAGCGACGGGGCGTCTGTACGATTGTGCGCACGATGACGCCGAAGAAGCCGAACTCGGCACTTCGTAAAGTGGCGCGTGTACGCCTCACGAACGGCATCGAAATCACCGCCTACATTCCGGGTATCGGACACAACCTGCAGGAGCACTCGGTGGTGCTGGTACGCGGGGGGCGTGTGAAGGATTTGCCAGGCGTGCGCTACCACATCGTTCGGGGCACGCTGGACTGTGCAGGCATTGAGAACCAGCCGACGACCCGTAACCAAGACCGGCGCATGCAGGGTCGCTCCAAGTACGGCTCCAAGCGCCCCAAAGCTGCAAAAGCCAAGAAGTAAGAGGTGAAACGATATGCCGCGTAAAGGTGCTGTACCGAAGCGAGTGGTGTTGCCTGACCCTGTGTACAACAGCGAGTTGGTCGCACGGTTCATCAACCGCATGATGATGGGCGGGAAGAAGGCGGTTGCCGAGCAGGTGTTTTATCAGGCGATGGAGATTATTGAGAAGAAGACGGGTCAGCCCGCCTTAGAGGTGTTCCAGCAGGCGATAGAGAATGTGGCGCCCCAAGTGGAGGTGCGCCCGCGCCGTGTCGGCGGTCAAACCTATCAGGTGCCGATGGAAGTGCGCCCTGAACGGCGTCGCTCGTTGGCGTTGCGCTGGATTGTGTCGTCGCTCCAGCGTAAGAAGACGGGGCGTCCGGCTCACGAACGGCTCGCCCAAGAGATTTTGGATGCTTATAATAAGACGGGGGGCGCCTACAAGAAGCGCGAGGATACCCACCGTATGGCTGAGGCGAACCGCGCCTTTGCCCACTATCGCTGGTAAATAGGAGGCAAATAGAGATGGCACGACAGCATCCGTTAGAGAAAACACGCAATATCGGGATCGCAGCGCACATCGACGCTGGGAAGACTACGACGACCGAGCGTATCCTGTACTACACGGGACGAATCCACCGCGTGGGCGAGGTGCACGAAGGCGCCGCCACGATGGACTGGATGGAACAAGAGCAAGAGCGCGGTATCACCATCACCTCCGCCGCGACAACCTGTTTCTGGAAAGACCATCGGATTAACATCATCGATACGCCCGGACACGTGGACTTCACGGTGGAAGTGGAGCGCTCTATGCGCGTGCTGGACGGTGCTGTCGCCATCTTCTGTTCGGTGGGTGGCGTTCAACCCCAATCGGAGACAGTGTGGCGCCAAGCGAACCGCTACAAGGTGCCCCGTATCGCCTTCGTCAACAAGATGGACCGCGTGGGCGCAGACTTCTTCCGCGTGGTGGAGCGCATGCGCGAACGCCTGAACACCAACGCTGTGCCCGTGCAAATCCCCATCGGACAGGAGGAGAACTTTGAGGGCATCATTGACCTCATCCTGATGAAGGCGGTCTACTGGCTGGACGAGAAGGGCAACCAGTATGAGTACCGCGACATTCCCGCCGAACTCCAAACTCAGGCACAAGAGTGGCGCGAGAAGATGATTGAAGCCTCTGTTGAGATGGACGACGAGTTGATGGAGCGTTATCTGGAAGGCGGTGAAATCACCCCAGAGGAAATCAAGCGCGCCCTGCGCAAAGGCACCCTGGAGTTCAAGCTCGTGCCCGTGCTGTGTGGCTCGGCTTACAAGAACAAAGGCGTCCAGCTCCTGCTGGATGCGGTGCTAGACTATCTGCCCTCGCCTACGGACATCGGAGCGGTGAAGGGCATCCACCCCGACACCCACGAAGAGCTAGAGCGACTGCCTTCTGATGACGAACCCGTATGCGCGCTCGCCTTCAAAATCCAGAACGACCCGTTCGTGGGCAAGCTGACCTATGTGCGCATCTATTCGGGCAAGATTACAAAAGGGTCGTACATCTTCAACGCTACGAAAGACAACCGTGAGCGCGTCGGGCGCATCTTGCAGATGCACGCCAACAAGCGCGAGGACATCGATGAGGCGTTCGCAGGCGACATCGTGGGCATTATCGGCTTCCAGAACACCACCACGGGCGACACACTGTGTGACCCCGACCATGCCATCCTGCTGGAGCCGCCGCAGTTCCCCGAGCCCGTCATCTCGCTCGCCATCGAGCCGAAGACGAAGGCAGACCAAGACAAACTCGCCAACGCCCTTCAGCGACTGGCTGCCGAAGACCCCACCTTCCGCATCTCTACCGACCACGAGACGGGGCAGACGATTATTTCGGGCATGGGCGAACTGCACCTGGAGATTATCCTTGACCGTCTCTATCGCGAGTTTAAGGTGGAGGCGAATCAGGGACGCCCGCAGGTGGCTTACAAGGAGACTGTTCGAACCCCTGCCAAAGCCGAAGGGCGGTTCGTGCGCCAGTCGGGTGGTCGCGGTCAATACGGGCACTGCGTGATTGAGATTGAGCCGGGCGAACAGAACAGCGGTGTCGTCTTTGAGAACAAGATAGTCGGCGGCGCCATCCCACGCGAGTTCATTCCCGCTGTGGAGTCAGGGGTGCGCGAGTCGGCGGACGCTGGTGTGCTGGCGGGTTACCCTGTCGTGGATGTGAAGATTCGCCTGATTGATGGCTCGTTCCACGAGGTCGACTCGAGCGAGATGGCGTTCAAGATTGCTGGCTCTATGGCGTTCAAGGAGGCGGTGCATCGGGCGAAGCCTGTTATTTTAGAGCCTTATATGGCTCTGGAAGTCACCACGCCTGAGAACCATGTGGGCGATGTGATTGGTGACCTCAACTCGCGTCGCGCCCGCATCGAGATGATTGAGCCTGGAGTGGGTGGCACTCAGGTGGTGCGTGCGGTGGTTCCGCTTGCCGAGATGTTCGGCTATGCGACGACCCTACGCTCGCTGACTCAAGGGCGCGCCACTTACGCGATGCATCCCTCGCACTACGAGGAAGCCCCCGCACAGGTGGCACAAAGCATTATTGAGCGAAAGAACGCTCTGCAACCAACACGATAGGATAGAGGAGGACAATAACAATGGCACGACAGAAGTTTGAGCGAACGAAACCACATGTCAACATCGGCACCATCGGGCACGTCGACCACGGCAAAACCACCCTCACCGCCGCCATCACCCGCGTGCTCAGCAAAAGCGGATTCGCCGAGTACCAACCCTACGACCGCATCGACAGCGCCCCCGAAGAGCGCGCCCGCGGCGTGACCATCAACATCTACCACGCCGAATACCAGACCGAAACCCGCCACTACGCCCACGTGGACTGCCCCGGACACGCCGACTACATCAAGAACATGATCACCGGCGCCGCCCAAATGGACGGAGCCATCCTCGTGGTCGCCGCCACCGACGGTCCGATGCCCCAGACCCGTGAACACATCCTGCTGGCACGCCAAGTGAATGTGCCCGCCATCGTGGTGTTCATGAACAAGGTGGACATGGTGGACGATGAGGAACTGCTGGACTTGGTGGAGTTGGAGGTGCGCGAGTTGCTGAGCAAGTACGGCTTCCCTGGCGACGACATCCCGGTCATTCGGGGGAGCGGTCTGCAGGTGGTAGAAGCGTCCGACAGCGAGGACTGGAGCAAGGGCACTTCCAACCGCTGGATCAAGGCGATATGGGACTTGATGGATGCGGTGGACAGTTATATTCCGTTGCCTCAGCGGGAGTTGGACAAGCCGTTTTTGATGGCGGTGGAGGATGTGTTCACGATTACGGGTCGTGGTACGGTGGCGACGGGTCGTGTGGAGCGTGGCGTGTTGAAGACAGGCGAGGAAGTGGAGTTGGTGGGCTTTGCGGATGAGCCGCGCAAGACGGTGGTGACGAGTATCGAGATGTTCCGCAAGATTTTGGACACGGCGGAGGCAGGCGATAATGCGGGTTTGCTGTTGCGCGGTGTGGATCGTCGGGACATTGAGCGCGGGATGGTGATAGCGAAGCCTGGGAGTATCAAGCCGCACCGTCATTTCAAGGCGGAGGTGTATGTGTTGCGGAAGGAGGAAGGCGGTCGGCACACGCCGTTTGTGACGGGTTATCGTCCTCAGTTTTATTTTCGGACGACGGATGTGACTGGGGAGATAGCGTTGCCTGGTGGTGTGGAGATGGTGATGCCTGGGGATAATGTGAACATGGAGGTGAAGTTGGTGTCTTCGGTGGCGATTGAGACGGGCTTGCGTTTTGCGATACGCGAGGGCGGTCGCACGGTGGGTGCGGGTGTCGTCACCGAGATGCTGGACTAAGCCAAACAAAGTGAGGTAGGGGGTATGCTATACTCCCTACCTTGATTTTGGAGGAGAGGACAATGAAACGCGACAAAATCAGGATACGCTTGAGAGCGTACGACCACCGAGTGCTGGACCAGTCGGTCAAGCGAATCGTGGAACAGGTTCAGAACACGGGCGCGCGGGTGCGCGGTCCAGTGCCGTTGCCGACCGATATCCGACGCTTCTGTGTCATTCGTGGTCCGCATATTGACAAGATTGGGATGGAGCACTTTGAAATCCGCACGCACAAGCGCCTCATCGATATCCTGGAACCGAACAACCGTACGATAGATGCACTGATGCGATTGGATTTGCCCAGCGGCGTGGATATAGAAATCAAGCTGTAGGGAGGAAGTAAGTAATGAACGAAGAGAAACAACAACCAGAAGAGACACCTCAGACCGACCAACCCGTTTCAGAAGCGCCCTCTCAGGAGCCAGTGGCGGAGGCGAGTGCGACGACGCCGAGCGAGGAGACGGTCGCTGAGGTATCTGCCGAGCCTGCCGAGGAGACTTCTGCAGAGTCTGTGGAGGCGAGCGCTGAGGCAGAGTCTGCAGAGGAAGCGGTGGCATCTGCTGCACCGGCGCCTGCACCTGCTCCGAAAAAGCGGGATCTTCCTCCGCCCCCGAAGCTGAAGGGGCTAATCGGGCGTAAACTGGGCATGACCCACATCTTTGATGAGCAGGGACGCATGGTGCCTGTCACGGTGATAGAGCTCGGTCCATGCTATGTGGTTCAGGTGCGCACGCCCGAACGCGATGGCTACCACGCAGCGCAGATTGGCTTCGGGAAGATGAAGACCCAGCGCTCCAACAAGCCCTATCGGGGGATTTTCAAGCAGGCAGAATTAGACCGACCGCTTGCCCACCTGAAGGAGTTTGCGGTGTTGGAGGGCGAAGCCGTCAGTGGACAGGAGGTGCGCGCCGAGCATGTGTTTGAGGCTGGCGAAACTGTGAAGGTCACCGGCACCTCAAAGGGTAAGGGCTTTGCCGGCGTGGTGAAACGCTATCGGTTCGCAGGCGGTCCGAAGACCCATGGCTCCATGACCCACCGACGCCGACTATCCAGCGGTGCGACCGGTCCCCAGCGCGTGTTCAAGGGGATGCGCATGGCGGGACGAATGGGCGGCGATAGAGTGACCACTCGTGGGCTGACGATTGTGGCGGTTCAACCTGAGACCAATCGCGTGCTCATCAAAGGCGCGGTACCGGGTGGGCGTGGCTCTATCGTGTATGTGCAGAAACAGTAGAGGTGAGAACGATGCCGAAAGTAAGACTTTATGACTCGCAAGGGCAATCCAAGGGCGAGCTGGAACTGAATGAGAAGCTGTTCGGCTCGGACAAAGCCACCACGGTTCACCGAGCGGTCGTCGCGGAGTTGGCGCACCAGCGTCAGGGTACCCATGACACCAAGACGCGTTCCG
>OGCI01000579.1_pt1 | contig 39646 bp, 29 predicted proteins | sample 1570021 | NCBI WGS metagenome assembly OGCI01 (sample SAMN06264664, study PRJEB24512) | hot springs metagenome | isolation source: Hot spring water | place: South Africa: Tshipise | collected 2015-06-21
GACAGGCTCAGGCTTCGCCCTGAGGCTCAGCCCGAAGGGGCGGGCCTCTCCAGCTTCGCTGGAGCGCCTGCGCTGAGTCTGTCGAAGCGGGGAGACCAGAGCCGCGCGCGGGGGCGTTCCGATGCGGTATACGCCACGCCGGCTCGGATGTTCTGTCCGCGCTTAAACCTGCCCGGGCGGAGGGTTCGAGCAGGCTGCGCCCGCCAAGGAGAATCGCTGGTTGTTCCCGTGGCGGGCGCCCCCCGCCTCTCCCCCAGAGCGTGAGTATGACCACACCGAGCGCAGCGCTGCCGCTTGACCAGGTTATCCAGGGTGAATGTGTGCAGGTCCTCGAGGGCCTGCCTGAACGCTCGATTGACCTGATCTTTGCCGATCCGCCCTACAACCTCCAGCTTAGCCAGGAACTCTGGCGCCCCAACATGACCCGCGTGGAGGCGGTGGAGGATGCCTGGGACCGTTTCAGCAGCTTTGCCGAATATGACGCCTTTACGCGCCGCTGGCTCACGGCCTGCCGGCGCGTGCTCAAGGATACCGGCACGCTCTGGGTGATCGGTTCCTACCACAACATCTACCGCGTCGGGAGCCTGCTGCAAGATGCGGGGTTCTGGATCCTCAACGACATTGTCTGGATCAAAACCAACCCTATGCCCAACTTTCGTGGCGTGCGCTTCACCAACGCCCACGAGACCCTGCTCTGGGCGCAGAAGATCAAGGGCGCCCGCTATACCTTCAATTACCAGGCTATGAAGGCCCTGCACGACGGCACGCAGATGCGCAGCGATTGGGAACTCCCGCTGTGCACCGGCAGGGAGCGCCTCAAACTCAACGGTATTCGCGCCCACTCAACCCAGAAGCCCGAGGCCCTGCTCTACCGCGTCATCCTGGCCAGTTCCAACCCCGGCGACGTGGTGCTCGATCCCTTCTTCGGCAGCGGCACCACTGGCGCGGTGGCAAAAAAGCTTCGCCGCCACTGGATCGGCATCGAGCAGGACCCCGACTACGTGGCCCTGGCCCGCGCCCGCATCGATGCCGTTGTTCCCGCGCCCGAACAGGAAGACCTCCTCGTGCCGGGTAAACGCGATCGCCCGCGCATTCCCTTCGGCGCGCTGCTGGAGCACGGTCTGCTGGCGCCCGGCCAGACCCTGTACTTCGGCAAGACCGGCGACCGCGCCGCTACGGTTCTGGCGAATGGCCTGCTCCGGTACCGCGACATAGTGGGATCGATCCATCAGGTCGGGCGGGCCATCCAGCAGGCCCCCTGCAATGGCTGGGAGCACTGGTACTACCTCGACGCCCATACCGGCGAGCGGCAGGCGATCGACACTCTGCGCGAGCAGTTGTACGCCGAGGCGCGAGCGTTGCCTCTCGCCGGCGAGGAGTGATACCATTTCAGTCATCCATGCGGCTGCGCCGCACAACGCCAGAATGAAAATAGTATTGTTCTTGGGAGGGCTGCGCCCTCCCAAACCCTCCCGCGGGGGGGGCTATGTTCACCTCAGTGCGGCTGCGCCGCACAACGCCAGAATGAAAATAGTATTGTTCTCGGGAGGGCTGCGCCCTCCCAAACCCTCCCCGCTGGCGGGTTGGTTCCTGTGAGGGGGTAGGGGCGCGGCGGCGCCGCGCCCCTACGCCCAAACCCTCCCGCGGGCGGGCTATGTTCACGTTAGTCCTGTTTGCGGAAAGCGCTTCCCTGTCAACGGCCCAACATTTCGCCGCCCCTCGGCGTATAATGGAAGAAGCACTCCACAGCAAAGGGGAAGCGCGCCATGTCCACTGAAACGTTCCGCGACCGCACGCGGCAAATCCTGGAGAATCTCCTGAACGAGACGCCCAAGGCCGATCGTTTCGAACTGATCGAGGTGTACACCGACCTGATTACCCGGTTGCACGCTGCCGAGGCCTACTCGCTGCTCAACGAGGTGATTAACGACGCCCGTACCCGCCTCGATGCGCGCCTTTCGCCCGATCCCGTGCGCCAGACCATCGCCGGCGTGCAGACCACGTTGCAGGATATCTGGGATGCCCTGTGGCGCTGAGCGCGGGCGCAACCACGCTCCGCCCCTGCCTGGGCGCCCTGGCAATGCACGTTCACCCCGAAAGGAGTCACGATGCCCGAACCATTGCTGATCGCCCGTAGCACGCAGGATGTGTACCTCCTCCCCGCCATGGCCAACCGCCACGGTCTGGTCGCCGGGGCCACGGGCACCGGCAAGACGGTGACCCTGCAAGTGATCGCCGAGCAGTTCAGTCGCATCGGCGTGCCCGTCTTCGCCGCTGACATCAAGGGCGACCTCTCGGGCATCAGTCAGCCCGGTGTGGCGAAGCCTAAGATTGTCGAACGCATCGAGAAGTTGGGGTTGCCCGCCTACACCTGGGAGGGCTGCCCGGTGACCTTCTGGGACGTGTTCGGCGAGCAGGGCCACCCGATGCGCACCACTGTCTCGGAGATGGGGCCGCTGCTCCTCGGGCGCCTGCTCAACCTGAACGAGACCCAGGCCGGCGTGCTCACCCTGCTCTTCCGCATCGCCGACGATAACGGTCTGCTGCTGCTCGACCTGAAGGACCTGCGGGCCATGGCTCAGTTCGTCGGTGACAATGCGCGTGAGTTTACCACCAGTTACGGCAATATCTCCGCGGCGAGCGTCGGGGCCATCCAGCGCAACCTGCTGGCGCTGGAGGAGCAGGGCGCCGAGGCGTTCTTCGGCGAGCCGGCGGTAAGCCTGGATGACCTGTTGCAGACTGATGCCCGGGGGCGCGGGGTGATTAATATTCTGGCCGCCGACAAGCTTATCCACGCGCCGCGGCTCTATGCTACCTTTTTGCTCTGGTTGCTCTCGGAGCTGTTTGAACAACTCCCCGAGGTGGGCGATCCGGAAAAGCCGAAGCTGGTCTTTTTCTTCGACGAGGCCCATCTGCTCTTCAACGATGCCCCTGCGGCCCTGCGCGAGAAGATCGAACAGGTGGTACGGCTGGTGCGCTCAAAGGGCGTGGGCGTGTACTTCGTCACCCAGAGCCCCGGCGACATCCCCGAGACGGTGCTCGGGCAACTGGGCAACAAGGTGCAACACGCCCTGCGCGCCTTCACCCCCAACGACCAGAAGGTGATCAAGGCCACCGCTCGTAGCTTCCGCCAGAACCCCGACCTGGACCTCGAAACGGTGCTCACCGAGCTGGGTGTGGGTGAGGCGCTGATCTCCTTCCTGAATGACAAAGGCCAGCCCGAGGTGGTCCAGCGGGCCATGGTGGCGCCGCCGCGGAGCCAGATCGGGCCGATCACACCCGAGCAGCGCCAGGCGCTGCTGAAATCCAGCCTGGTGGCGGGGACCTACGATACGCCGGTAGATCGCGAGTCGGCCTACGAGATCCTGAAGGCCCGCGCCGAGCAGGCCGCCGAGGCGGCGGAGGCGGAGGCGGCGCGCAAGCAGGCAGAGAAAGAAGCCGAAGAGGCGCGGAAACTGGCGGAGAAGGAAGCCCGGGAGGCCGAGCGGGCAGCCCGGGAAGCGGCGAAGGAGGCCGAGCGGCAGCGCCGCGAACTCGAGCGCCAGCAGCGCGAGCAGCAGCGCCAGATCGAGCAGATGGCCAAGGGCGCCTTCAAGTTCCTCAACAGCCGTAGCGGCCAGTCGCTGGTGCGCGGGATCCTGGGGAACTTGACCAGCAAGAAGTAGTGCCAGAGCATAAGGCGATTGCTGTCAGGGTAACACCGAATCTTAGCAAGAACCAACCCCGAATGACGCCTGCCGCTCCCCCGATTGCCATCCACCCTGGCGCGCTCCTGGTCACCGCCGCCGCCACGCTGCTGATCGAAGACCTTAATGCGGCGCTGGCGCCCCACGGGCTGTGTCTGCCGATTTACCCCCTCGTTCCGGGGCGCTCCCTGGCTGACCTGGTGGCACGCAATGCCGGTGGGCGGCGCATGCTCCGCTATGGCCCTATCGGGCGCTACCTGCGCGCCGCAACGCTCGAGGCAGGCGCCGAGCCGCTGGCCGTCGGCGGTCCGATCATCAAACATGCCACCGGCTACGGGCTGCACCGCGCCCTGGCCGGCGGGGCGCTCGACCCCGGCGCGCCTCGGGAGCTGACCTTCAGCCTGCGCCCGCTCCCCGTGGCGCGTGAGGCGCGCCTGCTCCGCTGCGCCGACATGTCCGCCGCCTGTCGCCTGGCCGGACACCTGCTCGCCGAGGGTCTGGCCCTGAGCGCCCTGGCCGTCAGCGATGCTGGCGACACGGGCCTGCTGCTGGCCGAGCTGGAGGGCCGACCGGCGGTGCTGGCGCGTCAGACGGCGCTGATCGAGCGTGTGGCTGCCGCGGCGGCGGTGCAGCCTGTGGCCGAACCCGACCCCTGGGCGCGCTGGGAGCGGCTCGCCGCCGCGGGCGCCGACCTGGCCCTGAGCCTGCCGCGCGCCGCGCTGTCAGCCTTTGCGGATGAGGCCCGCGCTCTGGCGCGTCGGTACCGCGCCACGCTGACCCTCTGGGGCGACGCCGGGGTGGGGCGCCTGTGCCTGCGGGCAGCGACGGCGCATCCCGGCGAGGCGGCCCAGCTTGTGGCCCTGCTGCGGGCGCGCGCCGCTGCTGCGGGCGGTAGCCTGGCGACCGAAGAGGGGCCGCTGCCAGCCCCCGTCTGGCGCTTTGCGCCCGGCCAGGCGCCAGCGCCATCTCCGCCCGCGCCCGTTCTCGGAGGGGCGCGTCGCGCGGCGTTCCTCGAAGCACTCGCCGCCGTGGTCGGCCCGCGCTACCTGCTCACCCGAGCCGAAGCGCTCGCCTGCTACGAAACCGACGCCTCCATCGCCCGGCCCGGTGGCGCGCCACTGGCGGTGGCGTTGCCCGCCACCACCGCCGAGGTGGCGGCCCTGGTGCAGCAGGCCGCGGCCCACGGCGTGCCCGTCGTTGCACGGGGCGCCAGCAGCGGCCTGGCCGGCGGCGCGACGCCGACGCCGGGCGCCCTGGTAATCGGGCTGAACCGCATGCAGCAGATCCGCGTTGACCGGGAGCAGCAGGTGGTCCATACGCAGGCCGGCGCGATCACTGCCGAGGTGCAGCGGGTCGCCGAGGCCGCGGGCCTGTTCTACCCGCCCGACCCGTCGAGCCAGAGCGTCTCGACCATTGGCGGCAATCTTGCCTGCAACGCCGGTGGCCCGCGCTGCGTCAAGTACGGCGTCACCGCCGACTATGCGCTGGCCGTCACCGCTGTGCTGGCCGATGGCCACGTCGTTCGCTGGGGCGATGGGCTGGCCGGGCAGGGCGCCGACACCGGGCTGGCCCAGCTCCTGATCGGCTCCGAGGGCACGCTGGGGATCATCACCGAGGCTACGCTGCGCCTGCTCCCCCTGCCGCGCAGCCGGCGCACCGCAATGGCGATCTTCGAGAGCCTGGAGGCGGCCTGCGCGACCGTCGAGCAGATCATGGCCGCCGGGATCGTGCCGGCGGGCCTGGAGCTGATGGACGATACCACCCTGGCCGCAGTGGAAGCCTATCTGCGCATCGGCCTGCCCCGCGACGCGGGAGCCATGCTGCTGATGCTCGCCGATGGCGAACCGGAAGATGTCGAAGCCGACACGGCGCGCCTGGCCGCCCTGGCGCGGGCCGGCGGCGCGCGGGAAGTACACCTGGCCCGCAACGCGGCCGACGAGGCCAACCTCTGGAAGGCCAGGCGCGCCGTCTCCATCGCCCTTGCCCGTGTGCGCCCCCATCGCCTCGGCGAGGATATCTGCGTGCCCTTGCCGCAGATTGCCGCCTGCGTGCGGCGGATCAAGGCCATCTCCGCGGCGTGCGGCCTGCCAATCGTCGTCTTTGGCCATGCCGGCGATGGCAATCTGCACCCCAACATCCTCTTCGACGCGCAGAACCCCGTCGAGGCCGCGCGGCTCTGGCCCGCTGCCGAGGCGGTCTTCGCCGCGGCGCTGGAGCTGGGCGGCACCCTGTCGGGCGAGCACGGCATCGGCACGCTGAAACGGCCCTTCATGCGCCAGGCCCTCGGCCCCACCGCCCTGGCCGCCCAGCGCCAGATCAAAGCCTGGCTTGACCCCCTGGGGTTGCTCAATCCAGGGAAGGTGCTGCCGGACTGAGAGCCGGGGTCACCTGTCCACCCACCGGGAGGGTCTGGGAAGGGACAGCCATCCCAGGAATAATACCAATTACCGTTGATGATGCCGCATTGCCTGAAGCGATTTCAGGCGTTGTGCTGCCCAGTGTGGCAATCCACAATCCAAAATCTAAAACCAAAAATGGTATAAAACCTGTTCTGATCGTGTCCACATGCGGCGCAGCCGCTCAGGCGCCTGACTCCAGGCTAAGTGGCGCCGCACTGCCGCAGCAACTCGTAGAGCATCACCCCCGTAGCAACCGCCAGGTTGAGCGAGTCACTGCGGCCGCGCATGGGTATAGCAACCATCAGGTCGCAGTGGGCCTGGTGTTCGGGCGCGAGTCCCGCGCGCTCGCTGCCCATCAGCAGCACTGCCGGTTGAGGATAGACGACGGCCTGGAAGCTGGTAGGGGCCTTATCGGAAGTGCCGATCAGCGGTAGACCCGTGGCCCGTTTCCAGGCCACAAAATCCTCCCACGACGCGCGGACGATGGGCAGGGCAAAGACGGCGCCCATGCTGGCGCGCAGGGCCGCGGGGTCGTAGGGATCGACCGCCGGGCCGAGCACGATCACTCCGGCAGCGCCAACCGCGTCGGCGGTGCGAATAATTGCGCCCAGGTTACCCGGGTCGGCCGGTTCGAGGAGCGCGACCGGGCCGGGGCGCCGGTCGCGCGGCAGGTCCACCAGGCGGGCGAAATGGCGACGCACCACCGCGGCAAGCCCCTGAGGGTCTTCCTTCTGCGCCAGGCTGGCAAAGACGTCGGGTGACAACTCGAGGATGGAAGTGCCGGCGGCAACCTGCGCGGCGACCAGGTCACGGGCGAAGGGGCTGGTCAGCAATGCGGGAGCGACGAGTAGATGCTCCACCCTGGCGCCGCACTGCACGGCCTCGGCTACCAGGCGAATGCCCTCGACCAGGCACAGCCCGCTCTCCTCGCGGGCCTTGCGCTGCCGCAGGGCGCGCAGGCGCTTGATGGTCGGATTGGTGACGCTGGTGATCATGGTCACTGAGGTGAAAATACGGGGAACCCGGGGTTCCCCACCTGCGGTGAGCCTGTCGAACCGCACCCCTGCCTGTGGAGGTGCCAGCCGCTCCCACCAGCGGTTGGGACATGGGGAAACCGGGTTTCCCCACCCCCCTCCCTGGGGAGGGTTTGGGAGGGCTGCGCCCTCCCAGGAAAAACCCAACTTGTCGTTACGCGGCGTAGCCGCGTGGATGTCTGATGTGAACATACGGGGAAACCGGGTTTCCCCAACCCCCTCGCGCATGGGGCCTGAGGTGAAAATATGGGGAAACCGGGTTTCCCCACCTGCGGTGAGCCTGTCGAACCGCACCCCTGCCTGTGGGGCGCCGGGCGCTCCCAACACCGGGGGTTGGCCAGGGCGCCCTACCTTGCTTGCGGGCCTACGGGCTTCCTTCCAGCAGGGCAGCAGCGCACTTCTCGCCGGAGATCATCGCGGCATTGATACTACTGGCCTCGGTGAACTCGGCGGCGAAGAAGAGGCCGGGTCGCCCGCTGCGATTGTCAGGCAGGCCCGGATGCAGCCCCGGCGGCTGGGCGAACTGCGCGTAGGGGATGCGGTAGATGCGCAAGGGGCGGTAGCTGTCGAGGACCTGCAGGGCGGCGCGGTCGCCGGCGAACATGCAACGCAGATCGGCCAGCGCGCGCCTGAACAGCTCATCATCATCGAGGGGCGGCACGCCAAGCACGCTGGCGCTGAGCAGGTGCATGCCGGGGGGCGCATAGCTCGGAGCCACGTTACTGATCAGTACCGCGTTGTTCACAAAAGCGTCGGGGGCGGCGTTGAGCAGCAGCTTCTTGCCCCGGTAGAGCTGCCGCGCGCCGGCGAAGTAGAGGTTGGTCGTGCCGACGAAGCCCTCGGGCATTGGCAGGCCGCTCAGGCGAGCCGCCTCGGGCGCGGGCGTCGCCACCACCACCGCATCGCCCATTACCAGGCTGCCATCGGCGAGGGTGATGCCGGTAACCCGCTCCCCCTCGGTGGCAAGCGCCACGACCCGGGTGTTGAGGCGAATGCAGCCAGCCGCCTGCAACTCGGCGGCGAGCTGCCGGCTGATCGCCCCCATACCGCGGGCAGGCACAACCGTGTCGCCATCGCTGAGCATCTTGAAGTCGAACTTGAAACACTTGGCGCTGGTGGAGAGGGACCGGTCGAGGAAAATGCCCCCGTAGAACGGGCGGAAGAAACGCTCGATGGCGGCGCGGCTGAAGCCGCGTTCGCGCAGAAACGCCTCCGTTGGCTCATCGGGACCGACGAGCAACTCGTCCACGCTGCGGCCGCGGAACTCGGCGGCGAGGGCCAGGGTGCGAAGCTTATCGGCCGGGCCAATGACCAGACTGAGGGCCGCGCCGAGAACCGCGGCAGGGTCGTGGTCACGCAGGGGATCGGTAAGAATGGCCCGGCGGCCACCCTCGCAAATGATCGCCCCCGGATCGAACGGCTGGAGATCAAGCTCCGGGTAGACGAGTTGGCGACGGGCCGCGGGGTAGGCGGTAAAGAGCACCTGAAAGCCCCGGTCGAACGTAAAGCCGTTGTGAGTGTCGGAGCGAACGCGCCCACCGACATCATCGTCCGCTTCAAAGACCGACACCTGATGCCCGGCGCGCAACAGTGCCCGCGCGCAGGTAAGACCGGCCAGGCCGGCGCCGATAACCAGAGTATGCATGGGTCATCTGGCACGCCCGTGTACGCGTCGGCGACAGCCACGGACGTGATAGGGCGGAGTGCGGAGCCCCCGCCGGGGGATCATGCGTGTGGGAGTATACCACACGGCAAGGGCGCACAGCGCCAACCGTAGGCCCGAAGCATTCGCGCCCACCCTGCCGCGGGGACAATGGTCGCCCACGCCAATGCTTCGGCCTTACCCCCGCCAGGGTCGCCCCGCCCGCCCTGGCCATGCCGCCTCCCGCGGCGTCACCGCACCACGCTCTCGCGGTCACGTACGTGTTCACACTTCTCCCGGGAGCGCGGGCGGGACGCCCGCAAGGGCCTGGATGCGGGCAAGCTGCCCGCGCTCCCGGCGTGAGGCCTTACCCCAACTCTGAACACGTACGCGGTCACGATTGCTTGACGTATCCTTTCAGAACGTGCTAAGATGTCAGCAAATGATGGGCCGAAAACCCTGTGCGCCTTGCCGCACCGTCCAGGGTTTGCCTACTAACTTTTCAGGAAGGGCCGACAGATGATACGCGTCGTCGTAGATAGTATCCGTGTCAGCCTGCTGACACAACATCGTGTCGTTGTGCTGCGCGAGACCGACAGCAAGCGCTATCTCCCGATCTGGATCGGGCCGTTCGAAGCTGACGCAATCGCAATGGCAATCCAGGGCCACGAGCCGCAGCGCCCGATGACCCACGATTTGCTCAAGGCGACGATTATCGATCTGGACGGTCAGATCAGCCATATCTTCATCAACGATATTCAGGACAATACTTTCTTTGCCCGCATCGTGATCGAGCAGCGTGGGCGCACCGTCGAGATTGACGCCCGCCCGAGCGATGCTATCGCCCTCGCTGTGCGCACCGACGTTCCCATCTTCGTCGAAGCGCACGTGCTCGATCAGGCCGGGGTCTTCTTTGATGAGGAAGAACAGGCGGCCTCCTCCGAGACCACCTCTCGCGAGCCGGTTGAGGAACCCGAGTCCGAGAATGAGCCTGAACTCAACGACGAGACCATGTCCATCTTTCGGAACTTCATCAATACACTGAACCTCGATAACCCCCCCAAAGGGGGACAGGAGAACTCCTGACCCCTCCCGGCTACAGATGTTCCGGGTGCGCTCCCGTGCGCGAGGCGTACCCCATTCTAAAGCGCCGAACACCTGGATGGTGTCCGGCGCTTTACCGCATCAGGAAGCCCATCCCAGAGCAGGTGACACTCTCTGAAGCCTCTCCCCCTTTCGGGCTGGCGGACAGGGGGTGAGGGGGAGAGGCTGTGGCTCAGAAAGTACGTGTTCACATGTGGGGTAATACCATTTTGGATTTTAGATTTTGGATTGTGGATTGCCACGCTGGGCAGCACAACGCCTGAAATCGCTTCAGGCAATGCGGCATCATCAACGGTGATTGGTATAAGGCGTCGGGAGCGCGGGCGGGACGCCCGCAAGGACCTGGATGCGGGCAAGCTGCCCGCTGTGGAGAGGGTTTGAGCGGAGAGGCACAGCGCTGTGCCTCTCCTCCGTTTTGCATTGCGTCATTGCGCTGCTGCGCCGTAGGGATATGTGATTTGTGGATAAGTAGCCGATATTTGTGGATAACCCTTGCACTTTGTGGATAAGCCGGCCCATTGTTCGTGGAAGGGCTGTGTACGGAGTCGCGCTTCCTCCACTCTCTTGACCGTACTTCGTGGTTTTGTGGACGCTCTTCCACACTCTCTCCCCCGTCGTTTCAGCGCGTCCTCAAGCATGCTTTTATCGTCTTTCCACGCTATCCACAGCCCTACGGTGAGTGCTACATATCCTAAACCCTTTTCATCATTTTGATGTGAACATGCGGTAATCCCGTTCCCAATCCAGCGGAGAGGTAACTACCCGCAGCACCGGTTTGTTGGAGGGTTTGAGAAGATCACGCTCGCCCACGCAAATCGCTTTGCCAATGTGGTATAATAGCTGCTGGCACCAAAGAACGGCAGATACTTGCTGAACCCCGCCAGGGCTGAAAGGCAGCAACGGTAGGTGAGTTCCTCTGGGTGTTCTGAGGTGCCCCCTTTATTTGTGTGCCGCTACGCGGAGAAGGATCGGGAATCTCCGGTCCCTACACCACCTTCAGACGATAGTGGGAGGGCAATGCCCTCCCACGGCTTTTTTGCGCCTTGCGTAGCCCGGCTCACACTGCCGGGCCATCGCGCAGCCGGGAAGATGGTTCGTTCTCGCCCGCTCTCCCCTTTCCCGGCAACAATTCTTCCGGTGTGGTGATGCGCTGTTTGCCGTCAATGCTCAGCAGCACCACGGTGCATCCCGGCGCCAGTTCGACCAGCACCTGGCGACACATCCCACACGGGCTGGCCACGGTCACGGTGGGGGTGACGACCGCAATGGCGGCGATTGCGCGCTCGCCGGCGGCGTAGGCGCTGAGCAGCGCGACGCGCTCGGCGCACACGCTGGCCTGGATGGCGCGGTTCTCGACGTTGCCACCCCGAAAGATCGCCCCTGAGGCGGTCAGTACCGCGGCGCCGACCCGGAACTGCGAGTAGGGCGTGTAGGCCAGATCACGCGCTGCGAAGGCTGCGGCGACGAGATCCGCGTAGTCAGGTTGGTCCATGGGCCTTCTCCGTGGCCAGCACCCCGTTGGCGCCAGGATCAGGGGCCGGCTTGCGCCGTTCGATGCGCAGTTTGTGCGCGCGCATCCCCTTGATTGATTGAACCGTCACCAGCACCTCGCCCAGATCCACCTGATCGCCTGCGCGCGGCACGCGCCCCAGGTGTTCGTAGACCAGCCCGCCGATCCGCTCAGCACTCTCCGAGGTCAGGTGCGTATCCAGCAGGTCGTTCACGTCTTCAATCGGCAGGCGCGCGTCAACAACGAACTCGTTGTCGCTCACCGGCTGCACCGACGGATCTTCGGTGTCGTACTCGTCCTGGATCTCGCCGACGATCTGCTCGATCAGGTCCTCGATCGTCGCCAGCCCGGCCGTACCGCCGTACTCATCCACGATAATTGCCATGTGGACCTTGCGTCGCTGGAGATCCTCGAGCAGCGCGTTGACCTTCATCGTCTCGGGCACAAAGTGGGCCGGTCGCAGCATGGCCCGGATTGGCATGCTCCTGCCGTTGTGGCGCAGCGCGGGGATCAAGTCCTTGGCGTAGAGGATGCCGACCACCCGATCAATCGTCCCCTCGTAGACAGGGATGCGAGAATGGCCACTGGAGCTTACCACGTCGAGGGCGTGTTCGAGGGTACTGTCGCTCTCCAGGGCCACGATGTCAACGCGGGGGACCATGATCTCGCGCACCAGGGTGTTGCCGAAGGCGATGACACCCTCGATCATCTCCCGCTCGTCCTGCTCGATCAGCCCCTTTTCCTCACCAACGTTCATCAGCAGCCGGAGTTCCTCCTCGGTCACCAGGGACGCCACGGGGGCGGCCTGCCCGCTGACCAGACGGAACCAGGCCCGCACCAGGGCCAGCACCGGCCACAGCAGGGTTGAGATGACCACCAGCGGGCCGCCGAGCAGGCGCACAGTACGCTCAGGGTCGCGGCTGGCCCACGCGCGGGGCAGCAACTCGCCAACCACCAGCCCGCCGATCAGCAGGCTGGCCAGTCCACCGCCCAGCGCCCCCGCTCCCTGGCCGGCGCTAAGCCCGATGGTGAGCGCCGTTGCCGTGATCAGGGTAACGGTATTCAGAAAGATAATGGTAGCGTTGAAGAAATACGTATCGTCAATCAGCCGGACAAGTGCTTTTCGAATATGCTTATTGCCCGGCGATTCGCTCAACAGCGTGCTGAGCCGGTGGCGCCCGAGCACGTTTACCGCGGCATCAATCGCCGAAGCACACGCGAGCACCAGCAAACACAGTGCAATGCCAATGATCATAAAACCAGGTTCGGGTTCCTCCAAGGAAGCACTCCTCCTGATACGAATATGGGGAAACCGGCTTTCCCCAAACCCCTGCCTGTCGGGGTGGCAGGCTTTCCGCACCGGGACGGTTTGAAAAGGCGCAGCCCTCCCAGGAAACAACCCGGGTTCATCCGGCGCGGGATGGAGGGTGGGGTATCCCGGTTGCCCCACCTGCGGTGAGCCTGTCCAACCGTGCCCCTCGCGGCGGGGCGGGTGTGGGAGGGCGTAGCCCTGCAGACAGTCCCCGCAGCCGGCGCGGGAAGGTTACGAGAACAGAGCGCTGAGGGAAAGATCTTTGTGGATGCGCATGATCGCCTCTGCGAACAGGGGCGCCACGCTGATGGCGCGCACGCGGGCCGTCGCTGCAGCCGCGCTCTGGGGAATGGTATTGGTGACGATGGTCTCGATCAGGTCCGATCGGGCAATCAGCTCCAGCGCGTTGGCTGCGAAGATGCCGTGGGTAGCACAGGCGTACACCTTCCTGGCGCCGCGCTCGACCAGGGCCTGTGCCGCCTCGATCAGGGTGCCGCCTGTGGAGATCATATCATCCACAATGATCGCCGTCTTGCCCTCAACCTCGCCGACCATCTCGATCACTTCAGCCGTATCCGGTTCGGGTCGCTGCTTGGCGATGATCGCCAGCCCTGCACCGATCCGCTCACGAAAGCGGTTGGCCCGCCCCACCCCGCCTGCGTCCGGTGAGACAACCACCGGGTTTTGCAGGTTCAGACCGTGGATGTAGTCGGACAGCAAGGGAGCGGCCTGCAAGTGGTCCACCGGGATGTCAAAAAAGCCTTCGATTGCCGGCGCGTGGAGATCCATGGTCAGCACCCGGTCGGCGCCGGCGGTGCGGATGAGATTGGCCACCAGCTTTGCGGAGATCGGCTCGCGCCCGGCGGTTTTCTTCTCCTGCTTGGCATAGCCGTAGTAGGGGATGACCGCGGTGACCCGGCGGGCCGAGGCCCGTCGCACGGCGTCGATCATCAGCAGCAGTTCCATCAAGTTGTGGTCAACCGGCGTGCAAGTCGGCTGAATAACAAAGACATCGCAGCCGCGCACATTGTCGTGGATCTTGATCCGCGTCTCGCCGTTCTTGAATTCACCGACCATGGCGCGGCCCAGGGTCATGCGCAAGTTTGCCGCAATCTCTCTGGCCAGAGCAGGGTTGGCATTGCCACTGAAAATGAGCAGACGACCATCCATAGCTGGCATTCCCTATCGCCGGCATCGAAAACGGCAGTGAAGCCACGCCCCACTGCCGCTCGTTCCGCCGGTGGTACGGCAAACAGGCGTTTTCACCCTGTTCATTGCCTGGTACTCGTTGTGTGGCACTCAACCGCGATGGTGGCTGCCGGGCCAGGACTCGAACCTGGACAGACGGATCCAAAGTCCGTAGTGCTACCATTACACAACCCGGCAATGCCTCTTCATTATACCACATATGCTGTGAGCATTGGGGCAACGTGCGTGTTCACACGTGGGGTAAGGCGTCACCCCGGGAGCGCGGGCGTCCCGCCCGCAAGGGCCTGGATGCACCCCGGGAGCGCGGGCGTCCCGCCCGCAAGGGCCTGGATGCGGGCAAGCTGCCCGCGCTCCCAGGCGAAGTGTGAACACGTACTGCTCGCCCCGACTGCCTGCTCGCCAGGGTGTCGCGCCCATACCCTCCCGGTGGGGGGATGGGGAAACCGCGTTTCCCTTCCCTTGCGCGAGGGTTCGGGGTTCGTTGCGCGTGCTATAATCGCCCGGAGACTGCATGCGAGAAGGAGGAGGTTTGTTGTGCCGCTTCGGAACGATCTGGGGGTTGCGTTCCACACCTTACGCGAAATTGATGTTGCGGCCATTCGTGACGAGTGCGAGCGACCGGTCACGATTGCCTGTTCTGGCGCCTACGCCCTCTGGACGCGCGCCAGCGCCGCGCTCCGCGAGCAGGCGGGGCCGGGCGCCGGCCCCGCCACGCCCGATCCGCTCCTCTACCGGCCGCTTGCCCCTGCCACGTTCGAGGACTGGCGCCTTCCAGCCGATATGGCCCTGGTCCTGATTGACGCTCGCGCGCCCCTCACCAGCGCAGAGGCGGCGGCCCTCAGCCGGCTGGCCAGACTGTCGCTGCCCACCACCGTGGTGATTGCTGGCGTTGCTGGCAGCGCCGGGTTCCGGCTGCCTCTCCCTCATCTTCCCCAGGCCCACGTAGTCACGCTCCCGGATCTGGACGCGCCATCCGCGCGTGAGGCGCTGGCGGCGGCCATCTTTGAACGCCTGCCCGCCGATAAGCGTCTGGGGGCGGCTCGCGCCCTGCCGGGCTTGCGACAGGTTTATGCCACCGAGTTGATCGGTTCGGTCTCGTTCGCCAACGCCACGTATGCCCTGGTTTCGGCCATCCCCGAACAGTTTCCGCTGCTCGCCGCGCCCTTTGCCGTGGCCGACATTGTTATTCTCACCAAGAACCAGGCCCTCATGGTCTATCGCCTGGCGCTGGCCCACGGTTTGGCGCCTGACGATTACGCCCGCATCGGCGAACTGCTTCCCGTGATCGGCGGCGGATTCCTGTGGCGACACCTCGCCCGCACCGTGGTCTCTCTGGTGCCCCTCTGGGGCATCGTCCCCAAGGTGGCCATCGCCTACGCCGGCACGTATGCCACCGGCGTCAGCGCCTGGCGCTGGTTTGCAGCCCGCGAGCAGCTCTCGCCGGAACGGCTGCGCGAGGTGAGCGCCGAGGCTCTGCGTCTCGGGCGCGAGCACGCGCAGGCGCTCATCGAGTCCTACCAGCAGCGCAAGACCGCCGACGCGCCCCCTCGCACGAACCCGCGCGACGCAAGGCGCCCCTGAGCGGGTATGCTTCGACAGGCAGGGGGATGGGGAAACCCGGTTTCCCCATGTTCCAACCGCTGGTGGGAGCGGCTGGCGCCCCCACAGGCAGGGGGATGGGGAAACCCGGTTTCCCCGGATGTTCACATCAGGAGTTTGCTGCCACGTCCACCGGCGCAATCAGAGCGGCGCCTTCGTTGCGCACAGAGTTGACCGCTTTGCCGACGGGGTAAACGCGCATGCGTTCAGCCGGGTAAGGGATGAGCAAGGCCTGGAGCGGCCCGGCGTCGCGGAGGCCGGGGTCGAGCCAGAGGTTGTAGTGTTCCGGCGCGAGGATCACCGGCATACGCTCATGCAGCGGCTGTATAAGCGCATTCGCTGTAGTGGTAATGATCGTGCAACTCTGGATCCACGCGCCATCAGGCGCCTGCCAGCGCTCCCAGAGACCAGCCATGGCGAATGGCTCACCTGTGGTCAGGAGCGCATAGTACGGCTGCTTGCCCCCGGCGCGCGCCTGCCACTCGTAGAAGCCGTCGGCAGGGATCAGGCAGCGCCGCTGCCGCAAGGCAGCGCGAAAGGCTGGCTTCTCTGCCACGGTTTCGGCCCGGGCGTTGATCATCCGCGCGCCAGCGCTGGCGTCCTTCGACCGGGACGGTATGAGTCCCCAGCGGGCCAGTTCCGCGATGCGTCGCCCGTCCTCTTGCCTGATGATGACCACGGGTTGGGTCGGCGCGATGTTGTAACGCGCCTCCACCACGGGCGCCTCGTCCAGGTTGAAGTGCAACGCCAGTTGTTCGCCCGACGCGGCCAGCGTAAAACGCCCACACATACATGCTCCAGATGGACGGAGGAAGATCCCCCCTGGGGCGTCCCGCGAAGAGGTGAGGAGGGCTTGCCCCCCCACAGGCAGGGGGATGGGGAAACCCGGTTGCCCCGTTTCCCAACCGCTGGTGGGAGCGGCTGGCGCCCCCACAGGCAGGGGAATGGGGAAACCCGGTTTCCCCGTATGTTCACCTCAGTTACTTCTCGTCCGGATCCAGCCGTGTGGTCTCACCGGTTGCGGCGGACTCATCGGGGGGAGGCGGGGCCTGCTCGCCGGCGCGTATACGGTTGACAAAGCCGGCCAGTTGTTCATTGAGCATAGCCACACCGCGGGCCAGGGTCTCCTGGAAATCCTGCGCTACCTTGCTTTGCTGGGCCTGGCTCACTGCCTGCTCGCCGCGCTGCACCAGTTCCTTCACCTGCGGATTTTCCTGGATCGCCTTCATTGCGTTCTGGAGCTGGGCGCCGATCTCGCGCAGGCCCGCAGAAATGTCGGACTGGAGTTGACGGGCGCGATCGCTTTCCAGGGCGCTGCGAATGGTCTGTTCGATCTGGTGGCCCAGCTCGCGCAGTTCGTTGGCCAGGTCGCTTTGCGGCTGCTGCGGCGGTTGGTGCTGATCCTCGGGCTGGCTCATGTGTTTGTTCCTTTCCACCTACGTCACCGGTGCGGCTATACCGCCCAATATCGGAAACGAAACGGGGCATTCAGGGAAGGCGCAACCCTCCCCGCCGACGGAGCGTGGGCAAGGCTGTCGTCTCGGGCAGGCAGGGGTAGGGAGCAACCAGGCTGCCCGACCGTCAGAAGCGGACGTAGCGCCGTCGCAGCATCCACAGCCCGCCGGCGAGCAGCAAAAGCGCGCCGGCCTCGAGCGCCCCGCGCAGGCGCGTGGAGGAAACTCCCGCAACCGGGACCTCGGCGATCGCCAGGCCGCGCTGAAGGGCGGCTGCGTACAGATCTGCCGGCACGGGCGCATCGGGCCCTTCAGGCGCCAGCAGGTCGCGCAAGTCGGCGCGGATCAGGAACGTGCGCAGGAGCGGATCGCGCGGCAACGGCCTGCCACGGGCGCGCAGGGCGACGGTGCGCAGCCAGGCGAACGGGTTGCGCGGCGACTCGACGCGGTAGCCGAATACGGCATCGTAGTCCGCGGCGATGGCCAGCAGCCGTGCCACTTCTGCCCCGCCGGCCAGACGCTCCTGGTCAAAGGTCAGAATATAATCGCCGCGGGCAACGCTCCATCCCTGCCGCAGGGCAGTGCGGAACCCCGGCGGTCGTGTAAAGGGCAGCGCCGAAACTCGCCAGTGGGTCGCAGCCAGCCGTGAGACCGTCGCGCCGACGTCGGTATTGCGCGCTGCGGTGAGTATCAGTTCGTAGTCGTCAACGTAGCGCGCGGCAACCGCGAGGCACTCCGCCACCAGGCTGTCAAGCCCTTCGCTGCGATGTACCGGCAACACGATTGATAGACTGTACTGACCCACGCTTGTGCCCCCTGTCCCTCAGGTATTTGCCATCAGTATAGCACACCCGCCGTGGAACTTGCTGGCGCCGCGACGTTCCTGAGGTGAAAATAGCCCGCCCGCGGGAGGGTTTGGGAGGGCGTAGCCCTCCCAAGAAAAACCTGGTTTTATCTTGGCGTTGTATGGCGCAGCCGCGTGGATGGCCGATGTGAACAAATGGGGAACCCGGGGTTCCCCGGGCCCCTGCCGGTGAGGAACTTGCTGGCGCCGGGCGACGTTACTAATGTGAACATATGGGGAAGCCGGGCTTCCCCAGGCCCCTACCTGTGGGGTGGCAAGCCATCCGCCCTGTGTCGTGATCAGTCAGGAGGACCCTATGCTGCTTGTATCTACAGCCAGGCGCTGGAAGTCCTGGATCGTCTTGCTGCCGAGTATCGCTATCTTCCTGTTAATCGGCGCCTGTGGGGCCGCGTCCGCGCCGCCCGTCACCGAGGCGCCGGGGACGACCCCGAGCGTTACACCAGCGGCGCCGGGTGGGGCGCCTACGGCCTATCCCGCGCCGGGTGGGGCGCCTACGGCCTACCCCGCGCCGGGTGGGGCGCCCACCCCTGCGTCGGTGGTCAGCCCCTCTCCTGCCGCTCAGGCTTCTCCTCTCGTCCCGACGGCAAGTGTGGCGCAGGTCCGACCCACGCCGGCGCGAGTCACGCCGACCGACACCCCGCCGCCGCTTGCGGGCCCGGGCGAGGCGCCCGCGGATAAGGTTGCCGCCGCCATCGCCGATCTTGCCCGACGCACCGGCGCCGATCCCGCCGCGATAACCATCGTCTCCGCCGAGGCGGTTACCTGGAACGATGGCGCACTGGGTTGCCCTCAGCCGGGTATGGCCTACACGCAGGCCCTGGTTGATGGGTATCGCCTGATCCTGAGCCTGAACGGCGTTACCTACGCCTACCACGCTGCCGTCAGAGGCGATTTTTTCTACTGTGAACGACCGGCGCCATAGGGCGGGCTTCAGTCAAGGGGTATCACGAGACCATCCTGGAAGAGTCAGGCACACCGTTCGCATTCGTTTATTCGTTTCCCATTCGTTGGCGCATTTCCCCCCGCGTCTCAGGAAGTCTATCCCGGAGCAGGTGAAACTCTTGAGGCGGCGAGCCGCAATCGGAAACCTCAGTTCACGGACCACCCGGCGCCTGACGGAAGTGTATCGGGGCCTGCCCGATGCGCTGCTCAGGGCCAGCGGTAGCGCATCCCCGGCGGCAGGCGTAGCGTTTCGTCGCCAAGCCGGCCCAGGGCCGGATCGCCCCCTCCTGGCGGGCGCTCCAGACGCGCCTGTTCGGTCCACTGCACGATCCAGCCGTTGCGGAGGATCTCGCCGCTCAGGGCCGGGCCAGGCTCCCCAAAGCGCTCGGTGGCCAGGGCGAACCCGGGGCACACGTCGCCAGCGGCTGCGCTTCCGTCCAGGCAGCGATCACCGCGGATGGTCTCGGCCAGGTATAGACGCGCGCCAAGGGGACGCATCTGCACCGTTCCTTCCCGCAACTCCAGGCAGACGCGCTCGAAGCACTGCAGGTGTCCCCAGGCGAAGGGCACCACCGGGGTCAAGGGGTATCCGGCGCGCTCCACCGCCCCCAGCTCGGCCCAGACGCGCCGCAGCGTTGCCGGCACGAACTGCCCGGTCTCGCTCATGTAAGCCCCGCCGGCGTCGGCCAGCGCCAGGCGTATGAGGGTCCGCGGGGCGAACGTAGCGGAGTTGCTGCTTCGCAGCCCCACTGCCAGGAGGTAGTCGCCCGCCGGCAGTTCGGGCGGCAGGGACAGGGGCTGCACGTGCTGCACCTCCGCATCGGGTGGCCAGTCTGCCGGCGGAAACACACCGTAGAGCAGCGGTCGCTCGGTTTCGAGGATCGGCGTGCCCCCCGCGGTGAGGAGACGTGTGACTACAGTCAGCGGGGCGTCGGGGGCGCCGTCGGCAACTGCCCACACCAGGCCGAGGACCAGCACGGCGCCCGGCTCGTAGGTCGCGCCGGGGGGCGGCGCCAGGCTGTAGCCGGTCAGGCGCAACGTGCCGCCGGGTACGAAGAAGGGCAGATCGGCATCCCGCGGCGAACCCAGATCCACTGGCCGGTAGAGATCGAACGTGCCGAGCGAGCCGTCCTGGGCATAGCGACGGGCCAGGATCTCGGTAACGCCCGGGGTGAGCCAGTTGCCCAGGTAGTCGAGCACAGCCAGGGGGATGTCGCCATTGGCCAGTTCGCGCAGCAGGGGCCGCTCATCGCTCAGGCCCTGATCGAAGAGCTGGCGCGCCTCGAACACCTGCAACCGCGAGCCAACCCCCGCCGCGGCGGCGACCCCCGGCATATCGGTGAAGATCAGCGGCCCCGCAGCGCGCACCTCCGGCATCAGCGCATCGCCGACGCGGGTCAGCGCGGCGAGAACCTGTCGTTCGCGCGCGGCGTCGGCCCACAGCCCGTAGCGGCCAACGGCCAATCGTGGCGGAGAGGGCGCGATCAGCCCCGCCGGGCGCAGGCGGTCCGCGTCCCACAGGGGCGGGTAGTAGAGCAGCGCCGCAGCCAGCAGGGCGTAGAAGACGCCGCTGACGACCACAGGCGCGCGGCCCGATCTGGACGTTGCTGCGCCCCGGCTCAGCGCCAGGTGCGCCGCGGCCCGGGCGGCCAGCCACACCAGCCCGGCGTACAGTTCGAGGAAGTAGTTGCTATAGGCTCCCACTTTGCCCACGCCGAGAGCCGTGACCACTCCCCCGGCGGTGTACAGCAGCGCAGGCAGGGCGGGGTCGGCCTCGGGTCGGCGCCGATTTTCCACCGTTATCCACAATGTTCCCACAAGAGCGGCGCCAGCCAGTGGCCAGCGCAGCGCCATCTGCTGCTGCCAGAAGCCGCGCGCCAGGTGCGCCTCCCAGCGGTTGGCGTTGGCGGCAACCACGTGGAACCAGAACCAGCCCTCGCTAGCGATCTGGACCAGGGCGAGGATCAGGCCGCCTCCCAGGCCAACAACGCCGGCGAGCAGCAGGGCGGCGCGCTGCCAGGCGCGGCGCTCGGCAGAAGGCCCTCGCCAGGCGTTCCACAGGAGCCAGCCGCCGGCAGCGACAGGCGCAGCGATCAACGAGGGCTTGGTGTACAGACATGCCAGCAGCAGCAATCCGGCTCCGACGACGCGCCGTGGCGGTGGGGCGCCCGCGCCGCTGTTGAGCGCCACCAGCCCCCACAGCCCCAGGGCAATGCCGGGCATATCCACACGCAACAGCGCCGCCCACTCGCGAGCGACCGGCACGCTGAGAAAGAGCAGTGGAAGCGCGAGCGCGGCAAGCGGCGTTGACGGAGCGCGCCGCGCTCGCGCCAGCAGCGCAATGGCGCCCACCACGGCGAGCGCCGAGAGCAGCGAGAGCAGCCGCCCCGCGCTCAACACCGAGCCCGTGAGCGGCGTCACCAGCGCGGCGAGTAAGAGGTAGCCCGGCGGGTAGTTAACGATCAGGAAGGGCGCTTCGGCGGGATTGGCGTACAACCGCCAGATCGGCGTTCCTGCGCGCAGGCGCTCGATCTGAGCCAGCAGCGGCCCCTCGCCGTAATCGAGCGGGTACACGAAGCTGAGCAACTGGAGCCCGTGGTCGAAAAAATAGACCAGGTAGGCCGCAGCCAGCGCGGCGAGGGCCAGTTGCGCGGCCCGGAGCAGCAAGCGGTACGCCATAGCGCCATTATACTCCGATGGCGCATCTCCGGGCATACGTGTTCACTTTTAGGGTCAGGCGTCGCCCCGGGTACGCGGGCATCTTGCCCGCATCCACATGGGGCCTCCCGACATCCGCTCCCCCCTCTCCCGCAAGGGAGAGGGGGGCCGGGGGGGGTGAGGACCAGCCGCGCCTCCGGACACCGTCGCTGCTCGCGCTCAGGGAGGGCGAGCGCTCACATGGGGCCTCCCGACACCCACTCCCCCCTCTCCCGCAAGGGAGAGGGGGGCCGGGGGGGTGAGGACCAGCCGCGCCTCCGGACGCCGTGGCTGCTCGCGCTCAGGGAGGGCGAGCGCTCACATAGGGCCTCCCGACATCCGCTCCCCCCTCTCCCGCAAGGGAGAGGGGGGCCGGGGGGGTGAGGACCAGCCGCGCCTCCGGACGCCGTCCGCCAGAAACTCCCCACCTGAAAAGGGGGACCAGGGGCGTGAGGAGGAGAGGCCGTAGCCCCAAAAATCTACCCGTGAAAGCTCCCCGCCCGCGCAGGGGCTATGTTCGCCTCAGTCATCATCATCATCGTCGTCGTCGTCGTCCTCGTCGTCGTCCTCGTCGTCGTCCTCGTCGTCGTCCTCGTCGTCATCCTCGTCGTCGTCCTCGTCGTCGTCCTCGTCCTCGTCGTCCTCGTCGTCGAACTCTTCTTCGATCTCCTCCTCGATCTCCTCCTCGGGCTCTTCGCCGGTCTCTTCGGCGGCTGGCTCTTCCTCTTCCTCGGCGGGTGGGATGGACTCTTCGGTGGCCATGGGACGCTCCTCATATGCAGGGCGGTGAAACCGTGAAGTGAGTGTAGCGTATCCCGTTTAAGGGCGAATTAAGGATTGGTGAAGCGAGTCGTGACACCGGGGGGAGATCTGAATCTAGCGTTGCGGTGCGCCAGATGCCATCCGCCGTTCACCGGCGTGGCGCGCGCGCCGCGCCAGCGGCGACGCGCCTGTTCACCCGGGGGCGCAGGCATCCTGCCCGCACGAACACCAGTGCGGGACGGATGCCCGCGCCCCCGGGTGAAGGGTGAACAGGCACGCGGCAACTCAGGAGTGCGGGGCGTGCTTGGGCGTGGGGTACACCCCTTCGTGGCGATGGATGCGGTAGCCCACCTGCTTGAGCAACTCAGAAGCGATGACCGACTTCTGGATCTCGTTGGTACCCTCGAAGATGCGCGTGACGCGGGCGTCACGGTACATGCGCTCAAGCGGCAGCTCTCGCGAGAAACCCATACCACCGTGGATCTGGATGGCCTCGTCGATCACCTCGCTGGCCATTTCGGAGCAGTAGAGCTTGACGATGCTGCTCTCCAGAGTGGCATTCTTCCCGGCGTCCACCTTTCTGGCGGTATCGTAGACGATCTGCTCCATCGTATAGATTTTGACTGCCATTTCGGCCAGCTTGAACTGAATGGCCTGGAACTCGGCGATGGGCCGCCCGAACTGGTGCCGGGTGATGGCGTACTGGCGGCTGAGCTCGAAGGCCTCCTTGGCCCCGCCAACGGCGCCGCCGCCGAGACCGCAACGCCCGATGTCGAGGGTCTTCATCGCCAGGGGGAAGCCGTGGCCCACGCCACCGAGGACATTCGCGGCAGGCACGCGCATATCCTCGAAGTAGAGGCTGGCGGTGTGCGAGGCGCGCAGGCCCATCTTGTCCTCGATCTTGCCGACATTGAAGCCCGGGAAGTCTTTCTCCACAATGAACGCGGTAATGCCGCCACGGGCGCCCTTGGACTTATCCGTTACGGCGTGGACGACGATCACATCGGCGAAGCTGCCGTTGGTGATCCACATCTTCTGCCCATTGATCACCCACTCATCGCCGTGCAACTCGGCGGTGGTGCTGATGTGCGCGGCATCGCTCCCCGCATTCGGCTCGGTGAGCGCCCAGGCGCCGATCAGCGTGCCCCGGTTCAACCCCCGGAGGTACTTGTCCTTCTGCGCCTCATTGCCGCCGAGATGAATACTCATCGCGCACAACTGAGTATGAGCGCCGATAATCGTGGCGATGCTGGCATCGCCTCGCTGCAACTCCTCCATCAGCACGCAGTAGCCGGTGATGCCCAGCTCGAGACCGCCATACTTCTCCGGGAAAGGCACGGCGAGAAGGCCAAGTTCCCCGGCCTTCTTGATCACGTCCAGGGGCACCCGCTCCTCTTCATCAATCTCGCGCGCGATGGGGCGGATCTCCTTGTTCACGAACTCGCGGACGGTCTGGCGCAGCATCTTGATTTCGTCGCTGTGCTCGTACTCGATCATTGGGTCCTCCCATGTGCGGCGGCGCCTGGCCGCCCTATGCCTCTCCGTTTCCTTCCATGGCCCGGCGGGTCGTGGCCGAGACAATTGGAAGCACAAGTGCCGAGGGGTGATCCACATCGTGGTAGATCGTCTGCTCGACTACCGGGCCCGGCACGGCGCCGGCGTCGCGGAAGCGGCGCCCATCGCCAGGGTTGGCGCCCCAGCGCGGATGCGCCGCGCTACACACATGCACCCGGATCCGGTGGCCGCGCCGAAAGCGCTGGGCCGTCGCGCCCAGATCGAATTCCAGGCGCAGGCTGCCATCGGATTGCAACGCGCCCACCCCGGGTGTGATGCGGCACAGCCCTTCACACACGTTGATCGAGCGTCCGTCGGGATACACGTCGCACACCCGGGCAACAACGTCGGTCCAGGGCCGACTCGGGCGCGCATACAGTTCCAGACGCACGTAGCCGATCACGTCCACCTCGGCGTGGAGGGGCGGGGTGGTGTAGCAGATCAGGTCGGAGCGTCCCTCAATCGGGCGCTGATCGCGGGGGCCGCCGCGCGGGCCCAGCACCGGACCACCGATGGACGGTGTGGGATCGCGGGGATCGTAGCAGTAGCGATCCGGCGCGCTGCTGGCAGCGGGCGGATGGGTCGAGAGCACACCCTCGGCGTGGAGGTAATACCGCGTCATGGCGGCGGGCGGTGGCCAGTAGTCCATCTCGTGCCACTCACGGCTGCCCATCAGGGCCAGCCGCACAGGCCGGCGCCGGAGGCGTTCCCGACGCCCTTTGAGCTGAACGTCGAACCACCAGAGACCCTCGCGCACCGCGTCCGTGGCGAGCGCGGGGTGATTATGATGGCGGGGCAACACGGTGAGATACGGGGTGCGCCCCGCGGCGAGAAGCGTGGCATAGTCGGCGAGTTGTTCGCGCAAGAAGAGGTCGTACCAGCCGGCCACGAGATGGACCGGCACATTGATCTCGCCCAGGTTGCGATGCTGATCGACCTGCCGCCAGTAGCTCCCCTCGGGGTCGGGGTCATCGAGCCAGCGCTGGTAGAAGCCTACCGACGCGCCGGTCACTGCCCGGTCGGCCTCACCCATCGGGTAAGCGGCCATGGCGGCGGCAAGGGCCGCCTCACGGCGTGGTGAGAGTAGGAAGAGAGCCGAGGCCAGGTCGAGATCGCCGCCGGGCCGATGGGTTGCCTGGAGCAGACTGACCCAGCGCAGACTTGACTCGAAGGCAAAGGCGCCATAGGGATAGATGGCCCGCGAGAAGCGCGCCGTAATGACCGCGGGCGTCAGAGCCTTGAGGTACGGCGGCGCGTTGCGGGCAACTGCCCACTGCGTATAGCCGGGGTAGCTGAACCCCCACATACCCAGGTTACCGTCGAACCAGGGCTGCGTTGCAACCCAGTCCAGCGTTGTCCGTCCATCGGCGGCCTCGCGCACAAACGGCTCGAAGACCCCTTCGGAGCGGTACCGCCCGCGCACGCCCTGCACCACCACGTTGTAGCCTTGCCCGGCAAAGAGCGTGGCGATGAAGCCGGCGAAGGGACCGAGCGCCCGCAGTTCCGAGGGGCGGCCATAGGGCGTGCGCACCAGAATGGTCGGGAAACGCCCGGTGGCGCGCGGCAGGTACCGGTCGGCGTAGAGCACCACTCCATCGGCCATGGGTACAGGGATGTCGCGCTCAACGGCGACGGCATAGGCTGGCGGCGGCAGGCCCAGGGCCCGTGCCGCCAGTTTGTGCCGGGCCAGGTAGGCCCCCACGCCGGCAAGGCCGATCCCGGCGAGGCTCAGAGCGGTTGAGCGCCTCATCAGCGCCCCTCCTGCTGAAAGGCGCCAGCAATGCGATCCACACTGATCAGCAGGCCCGCCATCGGAACAGTCTCGCTTTCATGGGTTCAAACGGGAATCATTAGCCAGGCCCAGATACGGCCGCCGTCCTGCTCATACGAGATTGACGCGCTCTACGTACCGTTTCGTCCGAGCCGTGTTTCCTCACACCTCTGCCGGATGGGAGGATGGGGGAGGGCGCAGCCCGCCCCGAAAAACGCTGTTCGTCACCGTGGAATGTCGCGCAGGCGCGATAAGGTCACATCGAGTACGGAGCTTGCCGAATGCGCGATGTTGTGTATTACACGCTGCGTTATAAAAATCATAACATGTAAGCTGATAGCCTGTCAAGATGACGCTACGCGTCAGCGTTGCACTGGCCCGGTCGCAGCGACGGCCCCCGGGCCGCGCCTCGAGCCGCGCGCATCGGCGGCGCAATTCACGTATAATCGAACTAAGTGAAAATAGCTCGCCCGCGGGAGGGTTTGGGAGGGCGCAGCCCTCCCAGGAATAAATATTTTCATTCCGGCGTTGTGCGGCGCAGCCGCGTGGACGGCTATTGTGAAGGGGTAACAGGCAAGCCCGGTTGCCCCCCGCCAGGGGGGGGCTCCCACGGGTAGCGTTACCGGGCCACGACCACTGATGATCGCCTCAATACGGGGAACACTGCAACACATCGGCGCCGACCACCTGGTGGTGGAGACGGGGGGGATCGGCTTTCTGGTCTTCGCGCCGCGACCGGTGCTGGGCGCCGCAGGCGCGCCGGGCGACCCGATCTTTCTCCACACCTTGCTCATCGTGCGCGAAGACGCCCTCAGCCTCTACGGTTTCGCCACTCCCGAACAGCGCGCCCTGTTCGAAAGCCTGCTAACCGTCACCGGCGTGGGGCCGCGGGTGGCCCTGAGCCTGCTCTCCTCGGGTGACCTGGACGACATCCGCGCCGCGATTGCCCACGGCGACACGGCGCGACTGGCCCGCGTCCCCGGTATCGGCAAGAAGACCGCCGAGCGGATCGTCCTGGAGCTGAAAGGCAAGCTCGATCTAGCCGGGTTGCCCCTGCCTGCGGGCGGCGCCATCTCGACCGCCAGCGCGATCAACCGCGACCTGGCCGACCTGCTGCTCAACCTCGGCTACTCTCAGGCCGAAGCCGCCGCGGCCATTGCCGCGCTGCCCGCCGACGCCCCCGATGACCTCGAAGAGCGCCTGCGCCTGGCGCTGCGCTATTTTGGGGGTGTTTGATCGCTCATGGGGAAACCGGGTTTCCCCACACCCCTCCCGGCGGGGAGGGTGTGATACCAATTACCGTTGATGATGCCGCATTGCTTGAAGCGGTTTCAGGCGTTGTGCTGCCCAGCGTGGCAATCCACAATCCAAAATCTAAAATCTAAAATCTAAAATTGTATGAGAGGGCGCAGCCGTCCCGGGAAAAAATAAAGGACCCCGACGCTCATTCCGATACCGGATACTGCGCCATCCCTCCCTCTTCCCCGGACCTCAGGGCCTCCAGCGCCGCGCAGATAGCCTCCGCCGCCCCTGCCCGCGCCAGGCGCGCGGGCGCGCCGCGCCGGGGCTTGAGTTCGACCTCGCCTGTGGCGAGCAGCTTCTCGCCTACCACCAGGCGCAACGGCAGACCGATCAGATCGGCGTCGTTAAACTTGACCCCGGCGCTCTCATCGCGGTCATCGAGCAAGGGGCTCAGCCCGGCGGCGGCCAGTTCGTCGTACAGTCGCGCCGCCTCAACTCGCGGGGCCTCTCCTTTGCCCAGGGCGATGATGTGCACATCGGCGGGGGCTACCGCCGCCGGCCAGACGATGCCGCGCTCGTCGTGGTGCTGCTCGATCACGGTCTGCAGCAGCCGTTCGACGCCGATCCCGTATGCCCCCACCGCCACCGGGCGCGCTGCGCCCTGCTCGTCGAGGCAGGTTACCCCCAGAGTCTCGGCGTGGCGCGCGCCGTACTTGCGAAGGTGGCCCAGTTCCACCCCCCGCTCCAGCGCCAGGGGCGCGCCGCAGCGCGGGCACGGGTCGCCCGCGCGCACCACGGCGATATCCGCCACCAGCGTGGCATGCCAGTCGCGCCCGTAGACGACGTTGCGCAGATGGTAGCCCGCGCGGTTGGCCCCGGCCACCAGCGGCCCCGCCGCGACCACCGAGCGGTCGGCGATGACGAAGACCCCTTGCAGGCCCACCGGCGAGGCGTAGCCCGGCGTCGCTCCCGCGGCGGCGATCTGCTCGGGGGTCGCGGGTCGCAGGTCGCTCACGCCGGCGACCGCGCGCAGGCGAGCTTCGTTCACCTCCAGATCGCCGCGAATGACCACGAAAAGCAGGCCCCGCTCCGGCGTGGCGAAGAAGACAGCCTTGGCCGTCGCCGCCTCGCTGATGCCCAGAAAGGCCGCCAGACCGGCGATGGTAGCCGTGTCAGGCGTGGCGACCTCCTCCAGCGGAGGCGCGTTCGTCACCGCCGGCGGTGTGGGTCGCGCGGCGGTGGCTGTCTCGATGTCGGCCGCGTAGCCGCAGGCGCGACACAGCGCCAGCGTGGCATCGCCGGACGACGAGAGGGCCATATACCTGCGAGCCTCGCCTGCGCCCACCTCGTCGCCGGGCGCCTCCACGGCGAAGAAGCGCACCCCGCAGCGCCTGAAGACGCGCTCGAAGGCCGCGCCGACACGCGCATAGACCGCATCGAGACCGGCGCGGTCGGCATCGAACGAGCAGGCGGTAAAGAGGGTGAACTCGCGCAGGCGGAGCAGACCGCCCCGCGGTCGCCCCTCATCGCGATAGACCGGCTGGAGAGCGTAGACCAGCGCCGGCAGATGGCGGTACGACGTGATCGCGCTGCGGGCGAGGTCAATCAGCGCTGCCTCGTGACCCGGCGCAACCACCAGCGGGCGTTTGCTGCGGTCCAGGGCCGTGAGGCCCTGCCGACCGTCGTCGGCAGCGCGGTCAAATGGCTCCCAGAGGGCCTCCGGTTGCACAATCGGCGTGCGCGTCTCCTGGCCGCCGATACGCGCCATCTCGGCGCGCAGCATCGCCTCGAGGCGATGCGCAGCCGCCAGACCCAGGGGCAGCAACGCGAAGCTGCCGGGGGCCAGCGCCCGCGCCAGTCCGGCGCGCAACACAAGCTGGTAGCCGATGTGCTGCTGCGCCTCGACGGGCGCCTCGCGCAGAGTGCGACCGAGAAGGGTGCTCAGGCGCATAAACGTATCTCCTGAACGTGAAATCAGGCCGTGTGTGGGAGGGTTTGGGAGGGCGCAGCCCTCCCAAACCCTCCCCGCAGGCAGGGATGGGGAAACCCGGTTTCCCCCTATGCTCACGTTACCTTCCCAAGCTCTCCGCCCTCCCTCCGCGCTTCACCCCTCGCTAATAGCAAAGAGCAGCCCGGCCTCGCATGCCAGCTCCCCGTTGACCGTGGCGTGGCCCTGGGCCTTGCCGACGCCGCGCCGGAACTTCTCCACAGCGACCTCCAATCGCAGCGCCTCGCCGGGGCGCACGACCCGCCGGAAGCGGCAGGCGTCAATTCCCGCAAAGACAACCAGCTTACCCCGGTGCTCAGGCAGGCTCAGGGCGGCGACCGCGCCCGTCTGGGCCAGGGCCTCGACGATCAGCACGCCGGGCATGATCGGATTGCCAGGAAAATGTCCGGCGAAGTGCGGCTCGTTGGCGCTGACCAGCTTCTCGGCTACTGCCCGCGCTCCCGGCTCAAGCTCCAGAACCCGATCGATCAGCAGGAATGGGTAGCGGTGCGGGATGACCGCCATGATCTCTTGAATGGACAGCATACGGCGTTCCTGTTTCGTCAGTTGGCTTCTGGCGGGAGCGCGGGAACTACGGACCTCCGCAGACACCCTTACGGCTGCGTCGCCCAACGCCAGCATGAAAACACTTCTTCCCCGGAGAGCGAGGTCCTCCCAAATTCTTTCGCCGGGGAGCAGCGCGCGAAAACCCGGTTGCCCCTATTTTATACCAATTACCGTTGATGATGCCGCATTGTGAAGGGCTCTGTCCCCGCAGGCAGGGGGGTGGGGAAACCCGGTTTCCCCACCTCCCTGCTCCGCGCTTTTGCGCGCCCCCGTCTCACCTGATATAATCCCGCCATCACAAATACCAGCCCGCCAGGCCCCGGACCGCTGTCAAGGAGGTGGTGCCTATCACCAATAGCACGCTCCTGGAATAGCCTTCCCTGAGAGTGAGGTAATTCCCTATGCAAACAGGCACCCTTCTGCGGCGCCACCGTATCGCCGCGCTCATGCTCCTGGCCCTGCTCGTCCCGCTGATCGCCGCCTGTGGCGGCGCCCCGGCTACCCAGGCTCCCACCACGGCGCCCGCGCCCACGGCTGCGCCGGAGGCGCCCACTGCCGCGCCTGCGCCCACTGCCGCGCCCACCGAGCCTGCCGCCGAGAGCCAGGCGATCTATACCACCGAGAATGGTCTGATGACCGTTGCCGCCGTCGAGTGCGGCGGTGATTATACCGGCCTGCTCAAGGAGATCGCCGCCGTTGACCCGCTCACCGTCCGCTTTACCTTCTGCGTGCCCGACCCGGCCTTCCGCGCCAAGGCCGCTTTTACGCCCTTCGCCATTCTGCCGAGCGAGTACCTGGAGAGCACCGGCGGCACCGGCGAGCTGATCGAGCGGCCCATCGGCACCGGCCCCTACCAGGTCGAAAGCTGGACTCGCGGCGACAACATCACCCTCAAGCGCTTCGATGACTACTGGGGCGAGGCGGCCAAAACCGAGACGCTGATCTTCCGCTGGAGCGCCGAGGCCGCCCAGCGCCTGCTCGAGTTGCAGTCGGGCACGGTGGACGGCATTGACAACATCGCCCCCGATGCCTTCGAGGTGGTCGCCGCCGACCCGAGCCTGCAACTGATCGAGCGCGAGGCCCTCAACGTCTTCTACGTCGGCATGAACAACACCTCGCCGCCGTTCGACAATGAGAAGGTGCGCCAGGCTATCGCCATGGGCATTGACCGCCAGCGCATCGTGGACAACTTCTACCCGCCCGGCTCCGAAGTGGCGAGCCACTTCACGCCCTGCGCCATCCCCAACGCTTGTGTCGGCGAGGAGTGGTACGAGTACAACCCGGAGATGGCCAGGCAGTTGCTCGCCGAGGCCGGCTTCCCCAACGGCTTCGAGACCGTGCTCGAATACCGCGACGTGGTGCGCGGCTATCTGCCCGAACCGGGCCGCGTGGCCGAGGACATCCAGGCCCAGTTGGCCGAGATCGGCATCAAGGTCACAATCAACGTGATTGAGTCGGGCACGTTCCTCGATAAGGCCGATGCCGGCGAGTTGAAGGGACTGCACCTGCTGGGCTGGGGCGCCGACTACCCCGATATGACCAACTTCCTCGACTTCCACTTCGGCGCTGGCGCCTCGAAGCAGTTCGGCGACAAGTTCCCCGATCTGGTCGAGGCCCTGAAGCAGGGCGCCTCGAAGGCCGACGACGCCGAGCGCGAGCCGTTCTATGTCGAAGCCAACAACCTGATCAAGAAGCACGTGCCCATGGTGCCCATCGCCCACGGCGGCTCGGGCGTGGCCTACAAGGCCGACGTCAAGGGCGCCTTCGCCAGCCCGCTCGGCAACGAGTACTTCGCCGTGATGGACCCCGGCGGCCGCGACACCTTCGTCTGGATGCAGAACGCCGAGCCGGCCGGCATCTACTGCGCCGATGAAACCGATGGCGAAGCCCTGCGCGTCTGCGAGCAGGTCACCGAGGGGCTGCTGGCCTATGAGATCGGCGGCACCGAGGTGGTGCCCGGCCTGGCCGAAGAGTGTACCGCCAACGCCGACCTGACCGTGTGGATCTGCAAGCTCCGCGCGGGCGTGAAGTTCCACGACGGCTCCGAACTCGACGCCAACGACGTCGTGATGTCGTGGGCCGTGCAGTGGGACGCGGCCAATCCGCTCCACAAAGGGCGCGACGGCAGCTTCACCTACTTCTCGTCGCTCTGGGGCGGCTTCTTGAACGCACCGGCGGAGTAGGGGAAACCAGGTTTCCCCCGATCTCCTGCTCAAGGTTTGGGAGGGCGCAGCCCTCCCAAACCCTCCCCACTGCGTCTCTGGAGGGAAATGGGGAACCCCGGGTTCCCCCACGACACGCTCACTCGTTACCCGGTCATCGGGCCAACTCTGTCACCACGATGCTCCGTTACACCATCCGTCGTCTGATCGTCGCCGTACCCGTGCTCTTCGGTGTGCTGGCGGTAACCTTCGTGCTGGTGCGCCTGATCCCGGGCGACCCCTGCACGGCCCAGCTTGGCGAGAAGGCCACCGAGGCGATCTGCGCCCGCTTCAATGCCGAGAAGGGCCTCGACAAGCCCATCCTGGTGCAATTCGGTATCTATATCCGCGACGTGTTCCAGGGCGATCTGGGCACCTCGATCCGCTTCAACCGCCCCGTCACCCAACTGATTGCCGAGCGTCTGCCGGTCACCCTCGAGCTGGGCTTCTTCGCCCTGCTGCTGGCCTGCATCGTGGGAGTGCCGCTGGGCATTATCGCCGCGCTGCGCCGCAACTCAGCCATTGACGTGGCGACCATGGTCGGCTCCAATATCGGCGTCTCGATGCCGGTCTTCTGGCTCGGCCTCATGCTGGCCTACGTCTTTGCCCTGCTGCTCAAAGACACTCCCTTCCACCTCCCGCCCTCGGGGCGCCTGACGGCCGGCGTCACCAGCGTGCCGTTCTACGTTGTCTGGGGGTGGAACATCGATCCGAAATCGGGCTTCGGGCAGGTGTTGCAGTTCCTGGCCAACATGTACCTGTTCAACAGCCTGATCACCTTCCAGTGGGAGGTGTTCCGGGACGCCCTGCGCCACCTGATCCTGCCGGCGATGGCCCTCGGCACCATCCCGATGGCGATCATCGCCCGGATGACCCGCTCCTCGATGCTGGAGGTGCTCGGGCGCGACTACGTGCGCACCGCCCGGGCCAAGGGCCTGGCCGACTTCGTGGTGACCATTCGCCACGCCCTGCGCAACGCCCTGCTGCCGGTGGTGACGATCATCGGCTTGCAGCTTGGCACGATCTTCAGCGGCGCCGTCCTCACCGAGACGATCTTTAACCTTGCCGGCGTGGGGCGCATTCTCTACGACGCCATTTCTACCCGCGATTATCCAATTATTCAGGGCTTTACCCTGGCGATTGCGTTCAGTTATGTGATGATCAATTTGCTGGTGGATCTTTCGTATGGGTTTCTGGATCCCCGGATTAGATACTGAGGTGAACATATGGGGAAACCCGGTTTCCCCACCTGCGGTGAGCCTGTCGAACCGAACCCCTCCCTGCGGGGAGGCGCCCGGTTCCCTCCCCCAGCGGGGGAGGGCCAGGGAGGGAGCGGCCCTCCCAGAGACACCCCATTTTCATTCCAGCGTTGCTGAGGTGAACATATGGGGAAACCGGGTTTCCCCACCTGCGGTGAGCCTGTCGAACCGAACCCCTGCCTGTGGGGGCGGCAAGCCCTCCCCACCGGGAGGGTTTGGGAGGGCGGAGCCCTCCCAGGAAAAACCCATGTTCATCTTGTCGTTGTGCGGCGCAGCCGCATGGATGACTGAGGTGAAAATAGCCTGCCGGCGGGGAAGGTTTGGGAGGGCGAAGCCCTCCCAGGAACAATACTATTTTCATTCCGGCGTTGCGCGGCGCAGCCGCATAGAAGCCTGACATCCGTTGCAGCGAAACCTATGAGCAGCACCCCGACCGTCAGCAGGCCAGTGACCCTGATCGCCCCCATGCGCCCCGCCGAGGGTCCCTGGCGGCGGGCATGGCGCCAGTTCATCCGCCAGCGCTCGGCGATCATCGGCATGGCGATCATCGGCGTGCTGGTCTTCACCGCCGTCTTCGCCCCCTGGATCGCGCCCTACGACCCGATCGAGGTGCTGCTGGGCAAGGAGGAGGGCATCCAGAAGCGCTCCGGGCCGTGTATCCATCTCCTGGGCTGCCCGCCCGACCGGCCCCAGCACCTGATGGGTGTGGACGGGAACTTCCGCGACCTCTTCAGCCGCGTGATCTACGGCGCGCGGCTGTCGCTGTTCATCGGCTTTGTGACAGTGTCAATCTCGGTGGCCATCGGGGTGCTGCTGGGAGCGGTGGCGGGCTTCGTCGGCGGCTGGGTTGACAACCTGATCATGCGCGTGCTCGATGTGGTGCTGGCCTTTCCCTTTTTGCTGCTCGCCATCGCCATCGTGAGCGTACTCGGCCCTGGCCTGCTCAACGCCATGCTCGGCATCGCCATCGTCTCCATCCCCGCCTACGCGCGGGTGATCCGCGCCAGTGTGCTCTCGGCGCGCGAGGAGGAGTACGTGCTGGCCGCGCGCACCATCGGCCTCGGACCACTGGCGATCCTCTCCAGACACGTCCTGCCCAACGCCATTTCCCCGCTGATCGTGCAGGCCACACTGGGCATCGGCACGGCAATCATCGAGGTGGCGGCGCTCTCCTTCCTCGGCCTCGGGGCGCAACCCCCCACCCCCGAATGGGGCTCCATGCTCAGCGCCGAGCGCAACCAGGTCTTCACGGCTCCGCACCTGGTCTTCTTCCCCGGCCTGGCGATTATGCTGACGGTGCTGGGCTTTAACCTGCTCGGCGACGGCCTGCGCGATGCCCTCGACCCGCGGTTGAAGCTCTGAACCATTTAAGATTTTAGATTTTAGATTTTAGATTGCAGATTGTTGTTTAAGTTGTTCGGGTGCGGGTTGATGCGACGCTGCCTGTGGATTGTTCAAGTGAAATTGGTGTGAGAGATCCCCGCGCGCCTGGCGCACACTGTGTGGGAGCGGCTGGCGCCCCTCCAGGCAGGGGCCCGGGGAAACCCGGTTTCCCCATCCCCCAACCGCCGTTGGGGGCGCCTGGCATCCCGGTGAACACGAGCGGAGGGAACCCCGGGTTCCCTATGTTCACATCAGGCATCCATGCGGCTGCGCCGCACAACGACACGATGAACATGGGTTTTTCCTGGGAGGGCTGCGCCCTGCCAAACCCTCCCGCGGGCGGGTTGGTTCCTGGGAGGGCGTAGAGGCGCGGCGCCGCCGCGCCTCTACGCCCAAACCCTCCCGCGGGCGGGCTATGTTCACCTCAGAGTCAGGCACACTTTGCGCATTCGTTTATTCGTTTCCCCTTCGTTGGCCCATTTCCCCTCTGTGTCCCAGGAAGCCCATCCCAGAGCAGGTGAAACCCTTTGAAGGGGCTGCGCCCTGCCAAACCCTCCCTCCAGGGAGGGGGGGGAAACCCGGTTTCCCCACCTCCCAACCGCTGGTGGAAGCGGCTGGCGCCCCTCCAGGCAGGGGCCTGGAAAAACCCGGTTTCCCCATATGTTCATCTCAGCAACAGTCGAGGGCAGGACACAACCTGCCCTCAGGATCGGGAGACGTAGTTCGCAGACTACGCTTTCGCTCCAATCAGCGCCATCCGGGTTGGCATCCCGCCTACTCGCAGACTGCGGGTCGTTTTACCCGACTCCCAGTTGACCTCTAAAACCAGACCTCGATGCGGCAAGCTTACATAGGCGTAGCTGCCACGGACAACGATGGCCGGCATGATTGCGCCACTCACGTCTTCGTCCATTGTGGGCAACCAGGGGCCGAGCCTGATACTGCGCACAAGTTCGCCCTGTTTTCCGTCGCGCACTTCCAGCACGCCGTTCTGTAGGAGGACGAGGACAAACTTATCGTCCTCAGTCGTGCTGTGCGCCATCAAGGTGCTACCAAGGGGGACGGCGGTCAGCTCCATTCCCATCGGGTCGAGGCGCTGCAGGTTAACCACGCCTTCCGAGGCGCCGAAAAATCCATCGGCTGTTTCAATAAACGTGCCGATGCGTTCTGAGGCAGGATAAGGGATGCGCGTTTTAATTTGCCGATCTTCGATTACCAGCACATCCTGAGCGCAGGCAAAAAAGGCGCGTCCGGTTTCGTCGTCATACGTCAATCCGTGGAAGCGTGGACACGGATAACGCACAAGTTCCTTACCCTCTTGATTGAGCAGGCGAACAGCTTCTGTGCGTAATCCGCCAACCCAAACACTATCGTCCATCGGCAAGAAATCGTAGTGATCCGGCGCGCCCAGGTTGAGCGTCTCGGTAGTAAATGCCGATCGTGGATCGAGCGCCTGCACCTCAAAACGATGGACCTTTCCGTCTGCCTCGGAGCACAGGAAAAGCCTGCCCCACATCTCATCCAGATGACCGCCGTGCACGCCTCCAATTGCTTTGCCTAGTAGAAGCGTCTTTGCGATATACGGGCGATGGAAGCCGTCCTGCTCTACACCGCTCGCGATAACGCTGACGTGCTGGCGATCGACATCACGGCCTCGAATGGCCAGGATATAGGCGTGGTCCGGCGACGCGGCCAGAGTCATCGTCCTGGGCGGAACATCAAGTCGGGAGACCACTTGCCCATCGGGCAGATCAACTGCCACAATCTCACTGGCGGCATTGTCGGCTATAAAGAGACGCGCTTCAGCCGTCCATACCTCAGTCCACTCGGGGGCAGGGCCATGCGCTAGAACAAGACTTCGCCCCGCGATCAGCACCGCTATTGCCAGGCCGATAACGCCTAGCACACGGACGAACGCCTTGGATTGCATTGTCGACCTCTCCTTCCTATCCTGAATAAGCGTTGCACTCGACAAGTAAGCGTATGCGAACCTGGTAATAGATAGGCTTTCAAAAGGAACAAGCGTTGTTTCTGGAAGGGCGCAGCCCTCCCAAACCCTGGAGCGGGAGCGATTCGGCAAGTTCACCGCAGGTGGAGAAACCAGATTTCGCCATCTTTCATGTCCAGACAACTTGACGGATGCACGGATAAGTGACGGCGTTTTGACAAGGCTCTGTCTCGTCAGCCACGCCAGGCCGGCGAATGGTCGTCGTGCTTGCAATACTTGACAATGTAAATCAAATGATAGATTATTTCATTTGCCAAGCCTAGCAAGGGTCGCCTGGAGGATCAAGTTCAATAGCGTACACACAAGGTTAAGGAAGTATAATCGTCGACCGATCCGAATTGAATCTCTTGAATATGCGCGAAGAGAAATGGCGAAAGAGGCGCAGCGCTGCGCCTCTTTCAGTTCTCCTGACCCCTCCCCCGGACCTTAGGAAAGAATAGAGCATTTGAGCTATCTGTGCCACTGCCCCGAGAGTACTCCGCGCCGAAGCGCATCTGGGCGCTTCGCGCGATAATCTGCAATCCAGGATCTCTAATCTGAAACAGGCATCGAATGCTGGTTCCACTGCCGTCACATCGCGTTGCTATTATGCAGCGGAGTTGATGGCTTGATGTTCGCCCTCGACGGCCACCCCTGGCGGGTGATCGCCCGCGCCACACGTGGCGACGAGCACCCCTGGGCCGGCGCGGCAAGCTACGAGGAGCTGGCCGCGCTCCTGCTCGAACGCCCGGGCAGTTTGCCCTCGCGCTGGGATCTGAGCTTCAGCTCCCCCGTCACCTTCCGGCGGCGGGGGATGAACATGCCATTGCCGCTCCCGGAACTGGTCTTCGGGAGCCTGCTCGACAAATGGAACGCCTTCGCGCCCCTGGCGCTCCCCGATGAAGCGCGTCGCTACGCCGAAGAATGCCTGGCCATCAGCCGCTACGACCTGCGAACCGTCGCCAGCCCGACCAGCGGCGGCGCATTGCAGATCGGCGCGGTGGGGCGGTGCAGCTACATCGCCACCACCGGCGATCGCTACTGGCGGGCAGTCGTCACCACCCTGGCGCGGCTGGCCTTCTACAGCGGGGTGGGCGCGGGCGCCACACGCGGCTTTGGCCAGGCCCGGCTGATCGAACCGCGCTAACGGCTCGCCCGGAAGGGATGCGCAGGATACTCGCTTCGTCATACTCGCCACGCACCACCACCATGGCAACCCTCTACCTCATCGAACAGGGCGCAATGCTCCACTGCGACGGCAAACGACTCGAAGTTCGTCGCGAAGGTGAGGTCATCGGCAGCGCGCCCCTGGTAAAGATCCACGACATCGTCGTCTTCGGCAACATCGGCCTGAGCACCCCGGCGATCAAACGCCTGCTCGAACGCAACATTGACGTTGTGTTCCTGACCCTCGACGGCCACTACCACGGGCGGCTGGTGGGCGAAATGAGCGCCCACGTCGCCCTGCGGCAGGCCCAGTACGCCCGCACCGGCGACGCCGAGAGGAGCCTCCGGCAAGCCCGGCAGATCGTCGAAGGCAAACTACGCAACCAGCGCGCGGTCCTCCAGCGTTTCAACCGGAACCGCGCCTCTGCTCCCGACGAACTTACAACCATCATTGATGAAACCGAACGCAACCTGCGCCGCGTCAGCCGCACCACGCGGCTGCACGCCCTGCTGGGCCTCGAAGGCAGCGCCACCGCGCGCTACTTCAGCGGCGTGCGCGCCCTCATCGGCCCCGAATGGCGTTTCAACAGCCGCCAGCGTCGTCCGCCGCCCGATCCGGTGAACGTACTCCTCTCACTGGGCTACACCCTGCTGGCCCACAAAGCCCTCGGCGCGGTGCAGGCCGCCGGGTTCGACCCCTACCTCGGCATCCTGCACCAGTACGCCTACAAACACCCATCGCTGGCGCTCGACCTGATGGAAGAGTTCCGGCCCATCCTGGTCGACTCACTGGTCATCCGCCTGTGCAACGACGGGCGGATCACCCTCGACGACTTCACCCCGGGCGACGAAGCGCGCCCGGTGGTCCTGAGCGATGACGGCATGCGCCGCTTCCTGGCCGCCTTCGAGGAACGCATGCGCACCGAAGCCACCCATCCCGAAGGCAGCGACAGCGGACCGGGGAAGGTCAGCTACCTGCGCTGTCTGGAACTCCAGGCGCGCCGGCTTGCGCGGGTCGTGCGCGGCGAGACCGACCTCTACGAACCCTTCAGCGCGCGCTGAGCGGCGCACCGGCGCCTTCGGTGAACCGCCGATATAAAGATGGCCCGCCCGCGGGAGGGTTTGGGAGGGCGCAGCCCTCCCGGGAACAAACATTCTGGCGTTGCGCGCCCCGCGAATGCCGCCTGACACAAACACGCTTAACCGCAATCCATTCGCGTCTGTTACCCCCATCACCGGAGCGCCAGCCATGCTCTACCTGATCAGCTACGACATCAGCATAGACAAGCGTCGGACAACCATCGCCAGACTCCTGGAAGGCTTTGGCCAGCGCGTGCTCGAAAGCGTCTTCGAATGCGACCTCGATCAGCGCGAGTATGCCACTTTACGCAAGAAACTCAACCGGCGAGTACGTCCGGAAGAAGGGGATCGACTGCGCATCTACCAGCTCTGCGCCACGTGCCACGGGCGGGTCGAAGTCATCGGCGAAGGCCCGGCGGTGGAACGCAGCCCCACCGTCATTATTATCTGATGCGAACACAGCCCGCGCGCGGGAGGGTCTGGTCATAGCGGCGCGGCGCCGCCGCGCCGCCACGCCCTCCCAGGAATGATTATTTTCATTCCGGCGTTGTGCGGCGCAGCCGCATGGATGACTGAGGTGAACATAGGCGGCCCGCGGGAGGGTTGGGGAGGACGACGCCCTCCCGGGAACAAGACTTTTCATTAACCGTCATCTAGCCCCTTGACAACCCGCGGCGTAGCCGCTAAGCTAAGGATCGAAAGCCAATGCCGCGCAACCGCATCAGAAAGGCCAGAACCCCGTGGCTGCCGCCACCCGCGCGCCCCGGCCAGCGCCTCGAAACCGGAATTATACCGCCCACCGCGCAAACAGCGCGCCCTGAGGCTTCAGGAACCCTGAGGTAGAGACGGGCTCAGAAACACCAGAATCCCCGCGAAGGGATTTCAACCATGACGCCTGAGCTCATCGCGGCCCTCACCACGCTCAGAAACACTAGAATCCCCGCGAAGTGATTTCAACCTTTTTGTTTTGTCGATTCGAGCCCTGGTAGCATTACCTCAGAAACACCAGAATCCCCGCGAAGGGATTTCAACCCTTGCGCGCATTCTCGGTCAGTATGTCGGAAACAGCGAACCTCAGAAACACCAGAATCCCCGCGAAGGGATTTCAACGGAGAGGTGCGAGAGGCGAGCATAAGATGCGCGGATATGCGACCTCAGAGCGTGTCCAATATTCCAAGTATCACGGGTAAGCCATTCGCAAGAAGCGCCATTTAGCCCGTTGTGATGCGACAA
>OGCI01000580.1_pt1 | contig 39634 bp, 39 predicted proteins | sample 1570021 | NCBI WGS metagenome assembly OGCI01 (sample SAMN06264664, study PRJEB24512) | hot springs metagenome | isolation source: Hot spring water | place: South Africa: Tshipise | collected 2015-06-21
TCACCACCCTGGTGCAGAACGCCTACGGCAGCAGCGGCGAGGTGGAGCTGGTCTGCCCGGACGGCACGGTGGTACGGCCCGACCTGGGCCCGACCAGCAGCATCAGCCTGAACCTGGCTTCGCTCTGTACCCTGAGCACCGCGCCCCTCCCTGGGGGTGGCACTGCACCTGCGCTCCTGCCAGGACAGGGGGGCTTCTTTGTGTACCGGGTGCAGGTGAACTAAAAACCAGCCTTTACTCCACACTTCCGAGTCGGTCTGGGCTTAGACTATCATTGTGCTGTTGCAAGACTTACACGATTCGTTGAAGGTTACCTGGCACACCCAGGGCGGGTTTAGAGTCCCGTGGAACTACGGGGAGGTGGAAGCAGAACTCGAGGCCCTCCAGTACGGTGCGGCGCTGCTGGACTTCTGCGAGTACGGTCTGCTGGAACTCAAAGGCCCCGACCGCGCCGACTTTCTACACAACCAGTGCACCTCCGACATCCGCTCGATGCTGCGGGATGGCTGGCTCGAGACCCTCTTCCTCAACGCCAAGGGCCAGATTGAACACCTGGGCCTGGTGCTGCACCTGGGCGAATCCTTCTGGATTAGCTCGCCCAGCGCCAAAGCCCTTGCCAGCCGATTTAGCAAGTACATCGTGTTCGATCAGGTCGAGATTGAAGAACTCCCCTGGTCGCTTTTGCGCCTACAGGGCCCGGAGGCCGAAGCCATAGCCCAAAAGCTTTTTCCCCTCCCCCCGCGTTGGGGCCTGCGCAAAGACCCAGAGCTGGTACTGGCCCGCGACGAGTTTGGCCTGTGGCTTTTTGTGCCCACCTACGAGGCCTCCCGGCTAGCCCAGCGGCTGCTGGAGGCTGGAGCCACCCCGGTGGGCCGCGAGGCCTGGCACATCTGGCGGGTCGAACGCGGGGTAGCCGATCTGCCGGAAGCCCTGGGCGAGCTGCCGCAGGAGGTGGGCCTGGCGGGCCGGGTCAGCTATAAGAAAGGCTGCTACCTGGGGCAGGAGATTATGGCCCGGCTCGAGGCCCGGGGCAACACCCGCTACCAGCTGATGGGCTTGCTGGGCCAGAAAGAAATCCCCAGTGGGGCCGAGGTCTTTCGCGAGGGCCGGCCCGTCGGTCGGGTCGGTACCTCCGTCGAGTCGCCTACCCACGGGGCCATCGCGCTGGCGTTGCTGCGCAAAGAGCTGGCTCCGGGGGATCAGGTGCAGATCGAGGGCTGGTCGGCTACGGTTTCAGGCTTACCCATGCGCTAAAAACATTCCTCTTTCCCCGCTGCCGGCTCGTATGATGGAAGGGCAGGCCTTTGACCTTTTTCAAAAACTGTTGTAATGTATAGGAGTTATTATGTCTATAGCAGAAATAATCGGCGTAGGAGATGAACTGCTGTACGGCGAAACCACAGACACCAACACCTCGGAGATTGCCGTCAGCCTTCAGCCCTATGCCGTGGAGATACACCGCACCCTGCGGGTGGCCGACAACCTGGAAACCCTGGCCCAGGAAGTGCGCCAGGCCTGGGAAAAGGCGCGTCTGGTGGTGCTTTCGGGGGGCCTCGGCCCCACCCCCGACGACATCACCCGCGAGGCTATCGCCGCTGCCCTGGGCGAGGAGCTCGAGCTCGACCAGGAGGTGCTGGAATGGTTGGAAAAGTTGTTTGAAGCCAGGGGCTGGAAGATGCCCGAGGTCAACCGCAAACAGGCCCTGAAGATTCCCTCGGCCCGCTGGATTGCCAACCCCAGGGGCACTGCACCCGGCTGGTGGGTGCGCCAAGAGGACAAAGACCTGATCTGCCTGCCAGGCCCGCCGGGGGAGTGGCGGCCCATGTGGGCCGAGGTTTTGCCCCGGCTCGGGCTGCCGCAAAAACCCTACCGGCAGGTCGTCTTCAAAACCTTTGGCCTGGGCGAGTCGCGCATTGTGGAGCTGCTGGGCGACTTGTTCAGGCGCAATGGGCAGGCCGAGGTGGGCACCTATGCCAAGATGGACGGGGTGGCGGTGGTGGTGCGGGGTGAGCCAACCCTGGTAGAACAGCTGGCCGCGCGTATCCGCCCGCTCCTGGGTGAGGCGGTCTGGGGACAGGACGAGGATACCCTGCCTGCGCTGGCCTTAAAGCTGCTGGAGCGCCAAAAAGCCACCCTGGCGACCCTCGAGTCCATGACCGGGGGGGTGTTGGGAGCGCTTTTGACGGGGGTCTCGGGGGCTTCCCAAAGCTACCTGGGGGGGCTGGTGTCCTATAGCCCAGCGGCCAAGTCGCAGCTCCCCATTCCCCCAGAGGTCGCGGCCCAGCACGGCGTGGTTTCGCCGGCCTTTGCCGAGGCCATGGCCGCTGCCGCCCGCGATATGCTCGGTGCGAGCTATGCCCTCTCGACCACCGGCGTGGCCGGGCCCCAGGAGCTCGAGGGCCAGCCGGTGGGTACGCTGTTTGTGGGCCTGGCCGGCCCGGAAGGCCTGAAGTCCAGGCACTTCCGCTTGCCGGGAGCGAGCCGCGAGATGTTGCGCCAGCGCGCAGCCCATGCCGCTCTGGCCTTTCTGGTAGGTGAGCTCAGGTGAGGCTCTTTTACGCCATCTTCCCCCCACGCGAGGTACAGGCAGCCCTCAGCCAGGCCCAGGAAAAGCTGCGGGGCTACAGGGGCTGGAAACCAAGCCCGCCCCACCAGCTCCACATCACCCTGCTTTTTTTGGGCGAGCAGCCACCCGAGCGCCTGCCGGAGTTCCGCCGCATCGGGCGCGAAGTCGCGGCCAGGGTCAGGGCGTTTGAGGTGGAGCTGGGCGGCACCGGCTACTTCCCACCCAGCGGCTCCCCCCGGGTCTGGTTTGTCAAGGCCAGTGGCGAAGGCCTCGAGCTCCTCGCTGCCGCCTTGCAGCAAGCCCTGCCCGACCTCGAGGCCGCGCCGTTTAAGCCCCACCTGACCCTGGCCCGCAAAAAAGGCCCCGCTCCCCGCGTGGGGCCCCTGCTGATGAATATTCGGTTCCGTGCCAAAGCAGTATGCTTGGTAGAGTCAAAGCTGGAACGCTCGGGTTCGCAATACCGCGTTTTAGAACAGTTTCCCTTAGGTTGAACGGTATCTAGCAGTAGGAGCATATATGGATAAAGAGAAGCAAAAAGCGTTGGAAGGGGCCCTGAAGTCCATCGAGAAGCAGTTCGGCAAAGGGGCCGTGATGCGCCTGGGCGAGGCCCCACGGCAGCAGGTGGACGTGATTTCCACCGGTAGCCTGGGCCTGGACATGGCCCTGGGCATCGGGGGAATTCCCAAAGGGCGGATTATCGAAATCTACGGGCCCGAATCGGGTGGCAAAACCACCCTGGCCCTCTCCATCATCGCGCAGGCCCAGCAGGCAGGAGGGGTGGCGGCCTTTGTGGACGCCGAGCACGCCCTCGACCCCATCTATGCCAAAAGCCTGGGGGTTAACATCGACGACCTACTGGTCTCTCAGCCCGACACCGGCGAGCAGGCCCTGGAAATTGTGGAGCTCCTGACCCGCTCGGGCGCCATCGACGTGATCGTGATTGACTCGGTGGCGGCATTGGTGCCCCAGGCCGAGATCGAAGGGCAGATGGGCGACGCCTTTGTGGGCATCCAGGCCCGCTTGATGAGCCAGGCCCTGCGCAAGCTCACGGCGGCCCTTTCCAAGAGCAACACGGCCGCCATCTTCATTAACCAGATCCGCGAGAAGGTGGGGGTGATGTACGGCAACCCCGAGACCACCCCCGGCGGGCGGGCCCTCAAGTTTTATGCCTCGGTGCGGCTGGATGTGCGTAAGCAGGGCCAGCCCATCAAGGTGGGCAACGATGCGGTAGGCAACCGGGTGCGGGTCAAGGTAACCAAGAACAAGCTGGCCCCGCCCTTCCGCGAGCACGAGATCGAGCTGTACTTTGGCAAGGGCATTGACCCCCTGGCCGACCTGATTACCGTAGCGATTGCTACCGAGGTGGTGGATAAATCGGGCTCCTGGCTTTCCTATGGCGACACCCGGCTGGGGCAGGGCAAGGAGAAAGCCGCCGAGTTCCTTAAGGGCGAGCCGCGGCTGGTTCAGGAGATACGCGAGAAAGTTTTGGCCCAAGCTGGTAAGCTATCGGTATTGGCAGCCCCCGCAGAGGACGAGGCGTCTTCTGAGGTAGTTGCCGAGGCATAAACTGCTTGCTAGGTGGGGTTCTCCCAGTATGAAGGGCCAGGAAGCCATTGTTCTGAGAATCTGCCCGGTGGCATCTCACCGGGTCAAGGGGCAGCTTGGTGTAGAGCTTGGTAATGGTCTACCTCTGGTTTGGCGTGGGACTTGGGCAAATCTGGTCACGGTTCTTATCTCTGTTCCACCGGGTGTGCGGGGCAGGTTATACAAAACAACCCAGCCTGGTATACCGGCGGGGGGCAGGAACCGTTCAGCGCAGGGGTGTGCCTAAGAAAGTTAGTAAGCGTATTTAGCCAATCGCCAATCAGACCTGAAACTGTGAGAACCTCCTTGCAACCCCTGGAGGTACTGATGGTTTTTAATCCCCTGGACTTGATTCTCACACTAATCGTGATTGTGCTGGCGGCGGTGGTGGTGCTGCTGCTGCAGCGCATCAACCGCCAGACCGAGGTTAGCAAAAGCGAGCTCGAGGCTGCCCGCCACGAAGCCCAGCAAACCCTGGAAGCCGCCCGCCGCCAGGCCCAGGCTGCCCTCGAGCAGGCCCAGACCCAGGCCCAGGCCCTGCTCGAGGCCGCCCGTGCCGAGGCCCAGAGCCTGCGGCAAAGCGCCCAGAGCGAGGTGTATAGCCTGCGGCAGAGCGCCCAGACCGAGCTCGAGCGCCTGCGTCAGCAAGGTGAAGAACGCCTGCGCCAGCAGCTCCGGGAAGAACGCGAGCGCCTGCAAGCCAGCCTGCAGGCCGAGCGCGAGGCCCTGGTTAGCGAGCGCGCCTCCATCCTGGCCGAGCGCGAACGCTTACAGGCCGATCTACAGGCCAGCCGGGCCGAACGCGAGGAGCTCAAGCGCGAGACCGAGCGGCTGGCGCGGCGGGGCGAACAGCTCGATGCCCGTGCCGCCAAGCTCGACGAGCAGGAAGAAAAGCTGGATGTGCTGGAGAAGGCCCTCGAGGCCCGCCAGGCCGAGCTGGCCCAGCGCGAACGGCAGATTGACCTCAGGCTCCAGGAGGTAGCCGGGATGAGCCGGGAGGAGGCCCAGAGCCTGCTCTTGTCGCGGCTGGACGCCGAGCTGGAAGAGGAAAAGGCCCTGCGGGTCAAGGCCAACCTGGAGCGCATCCGGCTCGAGGTCAAGCGCGAGGCCCAGAAGCTTCTGGCCCAGGCCGCCCAGCGCCAGGCCTCCGAAACCGCCGCATCCCTGGCCGTCTCGGTGGTGCCCATCCCCTCCGATGCCATGAAGGGCCGCATCATCGGGCGCGAAGGCCGCAACATCCGCACCTTCGAGGCCCTCACCGGGGTGGATCTGATCATCGACGACACCCCCGAAGCGGTGCTCTTGTCCAGCTTCAACCCCATGCGCCGCGAGATTGCCAAAATGGCCCTCGAGCAGCTCGTGGCCGATGGCCGCATCCACCCCAGCCGCATCGAGGAGGTGGTGGAAAAGGCCAAAAACGAGATGAAAACCTTCATCTACGAGCGCGGCGAGGAGGCCGCCCTCGAGGCCGGGGTGGTGGGCCTCAAGCCGGGGCTGGTTCAGCTTCTGGGCCGGCTGCACTTCCGCTCCTCGTATGGCCAGAACGTACTCAAGCACTCGGTGCAGGTGGCCCACCTTACCGGCATCATGGCCGCCGAACTGGGCCTGGACGCTGCTTTGGGGCGCCGGGCCGGGCTGCTGCACGACCTGGGCAAGTCGGTGGACCGCGAGATCGAGGGCACCCACGTGGAGATTGGCATCACCCTGGCCTCGCGCTTTGGCGAGCCCAAAGAGGTCATTGACGCCATCGCCCACCACCACGACCCCGAAAACGGCGAGACCCTCTACTCGGTGCTGGCCGCCGCCGCCGACGCCATCAGCGCGGCCCGGCCCGGCGCCCGGCGCGAAAGTCTGGAAGAGTACATCCAGCGCCTGGAGCAGCTCGAGCGCATCGCCCTTTCCTTCCCCGGTGTGGACAACGCCTTCGCGGTGCAGGCCGGGCGCGAGGTGCGGGTCATCGTCAAGCCCGACCGCATCAGCGACGCCAAAGCCACCCTGCTGGCCCGCGAGATTGCCGGGCGCATCGAGCGCGACATGAACTACCCCGGCCAGGTGCAGGTCACGGTGGTGCGGGAGAGCCGGGCGGTGGAGTACGCGAAGTAATTAGACAGACTGTCCATTGCTATCCAGGGCCCTGGCTCCTACCATAAACCTATCTGGGCCCAACCTATCTTTATTCCTCGCCCACAAGGAGGCAGCACATGGCAGTCAAGGAACCCCAAGTTACTCTCAAGCGCGTCTCACACTGGATCGGCGGTAAGCTGGTCGAGGGCCAGTCTGGGCGCTCGGGCATCGTTTGGAACCCGGCCACGGGGCAGCAGCAGGCCACGGTAGACTTCGCCTCGGTGGAAGAGCTCGACGGGGCGGTGGCCGTAGCCAAGGAGGCCTACAAGAGCTGGCGGCAGACCCCCCTCTCCCGCCGGGCCGAGATCATGTTCAAGTTCCGCGACCTGGTGGACCAGAACCGCCGCAAAATTGCCGAGCTGATTACCCTCGAGCATGGCAAGACCATCCCCGATGCACTGGGCGAAGTGGCACGGGGTCTGGAAAACGTCGAGTTTGCCACCGGCATCCCGCAGCTCTTGAAAGGTGGCTATTCCGAGCAGGCCAGCCGCGGGGTGGATGTGTACCAGATACGCCAGCCGCTGGGCGTGGTGGCGGGCATCACCCCCTTCAACTTTCCGGCCATGGTGCCCATGTGGATGTTTGCCAATGCCATCGCCTGCGGCAACACCTTCATTCTGAAGCCCTCGGAGAAAGACCCCTCCCCCAGCCTTTTCCTGGCCGAGCTCTTGCAGCAGGCCGGGCTGCCGGATGGCGTCTTCAATGTGGTTCAGGGCGACAAGGTGGCGGTGGACCGCATTCTGGAGCACCCCGATATCAAGGCCGTGAGCTTTGTGGGTTCCACCCCCGTAGCCCGGTACATCTACCAGACCGGCAGCAAAAACGGCAAGCGGGTGCAGGCCCTGGGCGGGGCCAAGAACCATATGGTGGTGCTGCCCGACGCCGATATCGGCATGGCCGCCGACGCCGCGGTGAGTGCGGCCTACGGCTCGGCGGGCGAGCGCTGCATGGCCATCTCGGTGGTGGTGGCGGTGGGGGATAAAACCGCCGACGAGCTGATTGCGGCCATCCGGGAGCGGATGCCCAAAATCAAGGTGGGGCCAGGGCTCGAGGAAGGTGTGGAGATGGGCCCCCTGATCACCCGCGAACACCGCGACAAGGTGGCCTCTTATATTGAAAACGCCCCCAGGGAAGGGGCCACCGTGGTGGTAGACGGGCGGCAGGACCCCGTCGCCCAGTCCGAAGGCTTTTTCTTAGGTGCCAGCCTGCTGGACCAGGTTAAGCCCGGCATGAAATGCTACGACGAGGAGATCTTCGGCCCGGTGCTCAGCGTGGTGCGGGTCAAAACCTACGACGAGGCCCTGAAGCTCATCAACGACCACCCCTACGGCAACGGTACGGCCATCTTCACCCGCGACGGTGGGGCCGCCCGGCAGTTCCAGTTCGACGTGGAAGCCGGCATGGTGGGCATCAACGTGCCCATCCCGGTTCCGGTGGCCTACTACAGCTTTGGCGGCTGGAAGGCCAGCCTGTTTGGCGACCTGCACATGTACGGCCCCGAAGGGGTGCAGTTCTACACCCGCGCCAAGGTGGTTACCAGCCGCTGGCCCGACCCCAGCACCAGCAAGGTGGACCTGGGCTTCCCGCAGGTACGCTAGCCCCTAAACACCCGCTTCACCTTGTCCCAGAAGCCCTCGGGCGCGACTTCCTCGCCCACCTCGTGGGCATACTGGCGCAGCAATTCGCGGGCTTTTTTGGACAGGTGGGTGGGCACGGCAATCTGGGTAATCACCTGCAGCTTGCCCCGGCTGCGGCTACCCGGGTGGGGCAAACCCTGGCCCTCGAGCTCGAACACCTCGCCATCGTGGGTGCCGGGGGGCACGCTGAGCTCGAGCTCCCCTTCCAGCCCCGGTATCTGCACCCTGGCCCCCAGCGCAGCCTGGGCAAGCCCCAGCTTGAGTTGGTAAATCAGGTTGGAGCCTTCGCGCCTGAGGTAGGGGTGGGGCTGAATGTGCGGGCGGACGAACAGGTCACCGGGCCCACCCGGCCCCAGGTTGCCCATGCCCGAAACCCGCAGGAGCTGGTTTTCGTCTATGCCGGCTGGCATGTTGACCTGAATCTTCTCTTTACGCCGCACCCGGCCCTGACCTTTGCAGGTCGTGCAGGTCTCGGAAAGGGTGTAGCCCCGGCCCCGGCAGGCCGTACAGGGAACCTGGGCCACCATGTTGCCAAAAAAAGTGCGCTGAACCTGCTCGAGCGTGCCCCGGCCCCCACAGGAGCGGCAGGTCTGGCGCTTACCCCCCTGCCCGTGGCAGGTTTCGCAGGGTACCAGGCGGTCGTACTCAATTTGCTTCTCGGCGCCGTACAGCACGTCCACCAGTTCCATCTCGACCTCGACCTCGAGGTCTTCCCCACGGGGCGCACGGCCCGGCCCCCCCGGCGTGCGAAAACCAAATACCTGCTCGAACAAATCGAAGATGTCGCCAAAGTTGCCCCCAGCGCCCCCCAGTCCACCCGGCGTAGCAGTACCGTAGCGGTCGTAGTTGGCCCTTTTTTCGGGGTCGGAAAGCACCGCGTAAGCCTCGTTAATTTGCTTGAACTTCTCCTCGGCTTCCTTGTTGCCGGGGTTTTTGTCGGGGTGGTACTGGAGCGCCAGTTTGCGATAGGCCCGTTTGATCTCATCGGCGCTCGCGTTCCGGTCGACACCCAGGGTTGCGTAGTAATCGTTCATCGAAGTTTAGTCTACCAGGCTTAGGTATTTTTCTTGTGGCTTTGGACACCAGCGAGCCCAAAAACCACCTGGATTTGCCCAGGGGCCACAGTTTTATAGGGCTTCGGGCCGTGCGTTTTGACAAAGCGCATATGCCCCTGTATATTCAGGCCAGATGCGATTCTCCGCTCGAGCTACCCTCTAACGGCGCTCTTCTTCGGAAGAGGCCGTAGGGGTTTGCCCAGCGGAGAATCTTTTTGTTTGGAGGAAACGCATGGTTCTCTTGACGCCCGGCCCCACCCCCATTCACCCCAGGGTGCAAACCGCCCTGGCCAAAGAGATGCGCGGCCACCTCGACCCCGAAGTGCTGGCCACCAACCGCCGCATCCGCGAGTATCTTAACGTTTTGTTCGACCCCGGCCCGGGCGCACTGCTGGCCGCCATGCCAGGGTCAGGTAGCCTGGGCATGGAGGCCGGCCTGACCAACCTGGCCGACGAAGGGGACGCGGTTTTGCTGCTGGTTAGCGGCACCTTTGGCGAGCGCATGGTGGAAATTGCCCACGCCTATCAGTTCGACTACAAGGTGCTGCGCTCCGAGCCAGGCCACCCCATTGACCCCCAGGCCGTGGCCGCAGAACTGAACCACCGCCCCTATAAGCTGGTGGCCCTGGTACACGGCGAGACCAGCACCGGTGTGCTCAACCCGGTCGAAGAGATTGCTGCTCTGGTGCAGGCCCACGGGGCGCTTTTTATGCTGGATGCGGTCACCACCGCCGGCATGATGCCGCTTTCGATGCAAAAACTCGGCATAGACTATGCCTTTACCGGCAGCCAGAAATGCCTCTCGGCCCCGCCTGGGCTGGCGCCTTTTGCCCTTTCGCAGCGCGGGCGTGAGTGCTTGGGCCAGGTGCGGGGCTGGTACTCCGACCTGTCGCGGGTAGCGGTGTACTGGGAGCAGGAAGGCTACTTCTGCACCTCGCCGGTGCTGCTGCACTACGCCCTCGAGGAGGCCCTCAAGCTGGCCCTGGAAGAAGGCCTGGAAGAGCGGCAAAAACGCGCCGAAACCATGTACGCCACGGTGTTGTCGCTGCTGGAAGAGCTGGGTTTCAGCGCCTACGCCGCCCAGGGCGCCCGCCTGCCCACGGTGCTGGTGGTGCGCCCGCCCCAGGGCCTGCACGAAGCCGAAATTCGCAAGGGGCTCTATGCCCGCGGGGTCTCGGTGGCCGGTGGCATTGGCCCCACTGCCGGAAAGGTGCTGCGCCTGGGATTAATGGGCGAAAGCGCACGGATTGAGCACTACCGGGTTTTCTTCAGGGCGCTGGGCGAAGTGCTGGGCAAAAGCGGCCTCGAGCGGGCTTTCGAAGAGCGGATGGGCCTGGTGGCCTTCTAGCGCGCGGTGTCCCTGCGTAAACCAGCGCAGCGCATGGGGTTTGAAGCATCAGTGCTGGGTCAGGTAGTAGTGTGCGAGCTCCCCCTCGAGCTGCACCAGCGCCTGTTGGAGGCTCCTACCTTGAAGGGGTAGCACGCCATAAGCCCGTATCACCAGGTTCTGCCGGATACGGCGGAAGACAGCCTGGGCGCCCTCGAGGTTGCTGCCCTGTAGCACGATCAGAAACTGACCCGGCTTAAGCTCAAACACCATATCCGGCTGGCGCAGAAACTGCAACAGTTCCGTGCCGGGCTGCTCGCTGCGGGTGTGCAGCAACAAGAGCGTAACCGGTCGCACCGCCGAGAGGGTCTCGAGGCTTGGGGCCAGGACTTGCAGAGCTGAATAAGGCAGAACCCCCCCATCATGCCGAAAACCCATCTGCATAGGAGAAGGCAACCCCGGCACCTCACGCCTGAGCAAAAAAAACAGCCCCAGCAAAAACATCACCCCCCCCATCAGGCTTGCCACCGCCGCCGTCGCCGCCACATCCTCGGGTACCTGGGCCAGGTCGCGGCTGGCAGCCACCGCCAGCACACTGCTCATAAGGCCCAGGCCCAGCACCCAAAACAAGCGCACCTGTGGGCCCAGCGGCACCCGGGCATACAAGCTGGCGGCTGCAGCCAGAATCAGGGCGGCCAGCAAAAACACCAAACCGGGATAAATGCTCTCTTGCCGGGGGAATAACCACAAAGGCAACAGGCCCAACAGGACAAAACCCCAGGGCAGCAGCGATAACCACATAGCCCTTAGCATACGGCTATGGCCCCAGGTGGCCTGCCAAGAATGACCATCGGGGAAGGGCAATGCTCGAGAGGCCGCATTTCTTCCCTCGCCCCAGCCCCTCTCCCAGGGGTAGAGGGGTTCCCGCTCGGTTTTGGGATCCTTTCCGCAGCGTTCGGCCATCTGCAATGCGGTGCTGTACTCGGAGATCGATTTGAACAAGCACAACCAGCTATCCCCCTGCTCTAGTACAATTACGTTGTGAGCATAGCGCCTCTGGCCGAACGGGTACGCCCAACAAACCTGGACGAAGTGGTGGGACAGGAACACCTGACCGGGCCAGGAAAACCTTTGCGGCGGATGACCGAGACCCGTCGTCTTTCTTCCTTTATTCTGTGGGGGCCGCCCGGTACCGGCAAAACCACCCTGGCCCGGCTGATGGCCCAGGGGGCAGGACAGGAAATGGTGGCGCTTTCGGCGGTGAACGCCGGAGTCAAGGACATCAAGGAAGTGGTGGCCAAAGCCCAGACAAATGGCAGCCTGGTGCTTTTCCTCGACGAGATACACCGCTTCAACAAGTCGCAACAGGACGCGCTGTTGCCCTACGTCGAGTCGGGTCTTCTGACCCTGATTGGGGCCACCACCGAGAACCCTTCCTTCGAGGTGAACCCGGCGCTGCGCTCCCGCGCCCGGGTCTACCTGCTCAAACCCCTGGACGAGGAAGCCACCCGCAGGCTCCTGGAGCGCGCACTAGAACACCCCGAAGGCCTGCAAGCCCGAGCCGACCCAGAAGCCCTGGACCTGATTGCCCAGGCCGCCATGGGCGACGCACGGCGGGCCCTGTCGGCGCTGGAACTCGCCGCCAGCCTGGGCGAAGGCCGCATCACCCTGGCCACGGCCCGCGAAGCCCTGGGCAGCGGCACGCTCAACTTCGACAAGGGCGGCGAATACTTCTACGACCTGATCTCGGCCCTGCACAAGTCGGTGCGCGGCAACCATGTGGACGCGGCCCTCTACTACCTGGCCCGCATGGTTGAAGGCGGCGCCGACCCGCTGTACCTGGCCCGCCGACTGGCCCGCATGGCCCTGGAGGACGTGGGCCTGGCCGACCCCAACGCCCTGCGCCTGGCAATGGCCGCCAAAGACGCCTACGATTTTCTGGGTTCCCCCGAAGGCGAGCTGGCCCTGGCCGAACTGGTGGTTTACCTGGCCCTGGCCCCCAAGTCCAACAGCGTCTACGTGGCCTGGAAAAACGCCCAGAACGCAGCCCGCGAGCACCCCGACGCACCCATCCCCCTGCACATCCGCAACGCCCCCACCGCACTCATGGAGCGGCTGGGTTATGGCAAGGGCTACGCCTACTACCACGACGACCCTGAGGGCAGCTTTGCCCAGCAGTACCTGCCCGAAGCACTGGAGGGCCTAAAGCTCTACCAGGCTACCGGGGAGGGCTGGGAAGATAAGGTGCGCGAGCGCTTGAAGGCCCTGCGGGCGCGTTTTGCCCAGAAACGCAAGGGGAACCCCACATAAAAAGCTCCAGAGGTTATGACCCTCTGGAGAACACCCACTGTTTGAATTTTTGGCGGGCCGTGAAGGATTCGAACCTCCGACACCTCGTTTTGGAGACGAGTGCTCTACCGGGCTGAGCTAACGGCCCCCATTGTCCCAGCTCATCGCTGGCGCATCGGATTTTAGCATAGGGACACAGAACCGACAACCTACCCGGGAACCGAGGCTTTTGGCCTGTGTGTGCGGCTCGCAACAAAAAACCTGACGCGCGATCCCCAGCATTCCATTAGCGCAGCAGCAAAAAGCCCCGTGACAACACCAGGCACAGGGTTTAGCAGGGTACAATCGGCCCAATGGCGAACCTCAAACCTCTCGTTGCTCTTGGCGACCTCACCTGGGATGTGCTGGCCAAACCCAATACCCTGCTGCTGCCCGGCGGCGATACCACTGGAAGGGTTTTGTTGATGGGCGGTGGAAGCGCGGCCAATGTGGCAGTTTGGGCATCCCGGGTGGGGTATCCGGCTGGATTTATCGGAGAAGTAGGGCGTGACCGCTTCGGCGAGTTTGCCGTGCAGGAGCTGGCCGCAGAGGGTGTGATGCCCCACATCATCTGGAACAGCAGCACCCCCACCGGGGTAATTCTGGTACTTATAGACGCAGCAGGGCAGCGCTCGATGCTCACCTCGCAAGGCGCCGACTTTGAGTTGCACCCCGAGGAAGTGCCGGTAGAAGTCATTCAGCAGGCCGGGCATCTGCACGTAACGGCCTGGTCGCTCTTTACCGACCCCCCTCGTCAGGCCGCGCTCAAGGCCGTGCAGGTAGCACGCGATGCCGGCATCACCATCTCCTTCGACCCGGCCTCGTTTCAGATGATTCGGGAAATCGGACGGGAGGAGTTTCGCCGCATGACTCGAGGGCTTTCCCTGGACTTTGTGTTTCCCAACCTCGATGAAGGCCAGGCCCTTACCGGGGCCCAGAACCCCAGGGAGATCCTCGAGGTCCTGCAAAAGCTCTATCCCGAAGCCATGATTTTGCTCAAACTGGCCGCCGATGGCGCCCTAATTCTCGACCGGGGCAGCCTGATCGAACTTCAGGCCACCCGCGACCAGCCAGTAGATGCCACCGGCGCAGGCGATTCGTTTGGAGGGGCCTTCCTGGGGCATTACCTGCGCTCCAAAGACGCCCGGGCAGCTGGACAACTGGCCGTGCAGGTAGCGGGCTGGGTGATTGGGCGGTTTGGGGCCCGCCCACCCATGGATGCAGAGATTAAGCGGCGCATCGAGCAGTTTGGCTTTGTCCATAAGCAATAAGCAAGGCCCTTGATTCGTCCTTTTTGCCAGGGCCAGGTGCCGCTCGTCGGTTTTACCCTGCACTAGAGCGCTCTTCATCCTTGCGCCGTCTGCCAAAAAAACAAAACACTCCACCCAATGGCAGAGTGTTTTTTTTTAGCGCAATCAGAGGCTGAAGTTTTCTATATACCAGCGTTCACTCTTCTTGTGCTCTTCTTTAATGGACATCTCAGGGCCTACAGCAATCATAAAAATGAACTTTTGCCCCGCCGTGATGTCCATATCATTGGAATCGCCCGTCTTGAGCTTGCGAGAAAACTCCACCGTCCAGGTTTTGCCGGCATAGGTGCCCGCCGCTTGCAGAATGGAGTTCTTGCCGCCTTCTTCGGTGTCGTCAGCAGGTTTGCCGGTGCGTTTGACCTGGATCATGTCCAAAGCGGTGAATTTGCCACCATCCATGGTAAAGATATATGTATCGGCTCCTTTTTTCTTGTCGTCCTTCTCGGCCATCATGGCAATACCAACCCAGCCAGGGCTGTCTACCTGCAGGGCCATGTACAGGGTGTCGCCAACAATGCTCCAGGAGATGGTCATTCCAGATTTGTCGTGTTTAAAGGTCTTGGCATATTCCCCAGCCGCAACCCTACCATCAATGGCGGGCGCTCGCTGAGCCAGGGCCAAACCAGGTACAACCAGCATCAAAACAAACAGCGCACGTACTATGTTCATTACCTTTTCTCCTTCTACTCGTCTCGAATGGTCAGACCTATAATCAGACCAACTGCCCCAATATGGGTATGGGCCAGCGCCGCCAAAACCGGCCTGGAACCCTCGAAAGCCTCGATAAAACCGCGCCAGCTCCAGATGCTCACTTCAGCATCGGCAGCGTTCCATTGCAGATGAAAGTAGGCTCCCACCACGCCCGCCACCAGCGAGACCGCCATCCACAGCAGGAAAGGATAGCGCACCAGGGGGCCTCGGTTGAAAAACATCAGCGCCGTGAGGGGAAACCCCACCACCGACAAGTACAGTGGGATTCTGGACTGCCAGGACTCGAGGTAATGATCCAGCACCCAGTGTTCTACCCCGTAAAACACAAACCCCACCGCACACAAGAGCAAGAAGATGGTGCGTATCAGCTCGAGCAGGCGACTCTGCTCGTCCTTGGCTCTAAGCAGGGCTTCAATCATGCCTGTCCTCCTCCCTTCCTCACTCGGCCCGGTAAATTGAAAGCAGCCCGGTAACGCCCATGTGGGTGAAAGCCATTGCCGCCAGCACCGGCCTCGAGCCCGCCACAGCCTCCATGGCCTTTTCAAACTTCCAGTTCACCTCGTCATCGAAGTTCCACACCACATGAAAGTAGGCCCCCAGAAGCCCGGTCAGCACCGAAGCCCACATGGTGACGATAAAGAACAGGCGTATCCACGGTGTCTTGCGGTCGAAAAGGATAAGCACCGTGGAAACAAAGCCAGGAATCGCCAACCAAAAGGGCATTTTGGACTGCCAGCTCTCGGCCCAGTGCCCCAGCAAGACGAGCTCGAGGGGGTACATCACCCAGCCTACCAGCACCAGCAGGAGCATCAGCAGGCGGATGAGCTCGAGGGCTTTGGCAGAGGGGTTCGTTGCATTCTGGTAAGCCCGAATCATCGGCCAACCCCCAACGCCCCCGCAGAGCTTCTTATGGAAAACCTCCCGTACTGCATACAACCTCCCATAGCCAGGAAAACAGCTTGCTTTAGCGCATATCGCATAGAGGCCAAAATCCAGCCAATTGCCCCGCCCGGTAAGTCACAGCGACCCAAACTTTCACTTCCTCACAGTCCTTTTCCCACACAAAATTGCCGAAACCTGTGTGGTCTCGGCAATCCTGGGGCATGGCTTACCTCGCCCGCACCGCATTGATGGAGGCCTGGAGCGCTTCGCGGGCCCAACTGGGGTTGTGGATTCCCAGGCTGCCATCGTACTTGACCATCAGGTAGTTCCAGCTAGCCCGTACGATGGGGTCATTCAGGGCGAAGACCTGCTTCCCACCCGCCGCCTCCCGAATTTCACCAAGTGGAGTCATCACATCAGGGCCTTCGGCCATGCGGAACTTGAAGACGATCTGACCCCCCACACTGCTCACGTCGGCCAGGCTCAGGATCTTGTTGCCGTCTATGGCAAAGTTGTCGGTAAAGGTTCCTTTGGTCTCGTCGTAGGCCCGTATCACCTTAATGCGGCTGCGAACTTCCATAATGCGGGCCGACATCACCGTGCGTAAACGGGCCATCAGCTGGCGCGTGGGGCGCTGGACAAACTCCTTGTCCATCTTGGCCCCGTGGCAGTTGGTGCAGACATTTTCGGGCGCTTTAAAGGTGTGCGACTGGGGGTTCATGCTCACGTGGCAGGTGGTACAGGCCGCACCGGTAAAGAAAGCGTGGGAACCCCGCGTATCCGAGGTGTCGTTGACGAAGAAGAAGTTTTTGCCCACCAGCATATCGGTCTGGGCCGAGTAATGGGGGCTGGAGTAGTTGGGCCGGGCCTCGGCATTCCAGGTAATGCGCCCGTTGCGGGTGTTGTGGCAGGTCATGCAGAGCGCACCCTCTCCCACAGCGTTCACCGAAAAGCCTGCAGGCAGGTGATAGGTATCGTGGACGATCCGAATGTCACCCCGGTCGTTGTGGCAGGTAGAGCAGGTGATGGGCTGCACCTTGTCCCTGGTCAGGCCCAGGCTGGTGAGGTGAGCTACAGTGGCGTCCTTACCGTCTGGCCCTTTAATAAAACCTGGATCGCCCCGCATCAATTGAGGCAACCAGGCTCTAAAACCCTGATCGCTGTGACAGCGGGCACAGTGGGCGGCTGTGGCTTGCCTGACCTCTACCGTTGCTTGCGCCAGGGTGGTTTTCACGTTGTTGTGCTTGCTGGTTTCCCACTCCGCTTTTCGCTCGGGGTCTTGATCCTGCGACAGCACAAACAAGCTGCCCACAGCAAAGGCTAAAAGTAACGCAAGACGGATGCCCTTATGGAGATTCACATTTCTCACCTTCCCTTTCAGGGGGAGGCTACGCTTTTCAAAGCGCTTTGTCAATGACAGATGTCCCCAGAAGGGCTTTTCAAATTCGGTCGGGGTGACCGGTCCGCTACAGCGGTGGCTGTTCAGCCAGACTCGGTTAGGGCACCCTGCTGGTGCGCAACACAAACTTCCAGTGGATCGGGTATTCCACGTCAGGGTCGGGGTAGGTCGCGGCCACCCACTGGGCCAGCTCGGCCACCGAGGGCCTGAAAACTTCCTCCGGGACCTCCCAGGTAAAAGAATATATGCGCTCCAGCAGCATCTCGAGGCTGGTGCGGGGGCTGCGCAGCTCGACCCAGTCGGCCACCGTTCTGGCTCTGGGCTCGAGGCCGTGCCGGATCAGCTCTTTTTCCACCTCGGCCAGGCGGGCCTGGTGGCGGCCCCGCGCCAGTTGATAGCCCATGCCGGCTAGAATTTCCTTCCACTTTTGCTGGATGCGCCAGTCCTCGCTTTCGTCGTTGGACTGATCCCAGCCCTCAAATAAAAAACCACCTGGGCGCAGTACCCGCAGGCTTTCTTGCAGCGCCTGCTGCCAGTTATCCAGCAGGTGCCAGAAGTGTACGGCAATTACGGCATGCAGGCTGTCGCGTTCAAAGGGCAGCTCGCGGGCATCGGCCTCGACCAGGCGGGCCTTGCGGGCCACCCCAGCCACTTTTTGCCGCAAGACCTCGAGCATGGCCGGGTTGTCGTCCAGGGCAATATAGCGGTAGCCTCGAGCGATAATCGGCACCGAAATTCGGCCTGTTCCTGCACCAATCTCCAAAAACAAGGGGTCGCGATACAGCTTCTCGACGGGTGCGGTGATGGCGGTCGCGATACGCCCGGAGACCTCCGGCGGATGATACCGCGTCCGGTCGTAGGTAAAAGCTACCCGACTAAAATGAGAAGTCATGTTCGGTTTTTATGATAACAATGGCGTGTCAAATTGCAAATGATACCGCCAAGCGCCCAGCACGAGTGTGACGCCTGAGCCTGGGCGTACAGGAAAGCATTTTTGCAAGCTATTTTATGCTTGATGCGTACAGCACAACAAAAGCCGCTCTGGCATCGCATCCCCTGGCCGCGCCTATGCCCGCAGCAAAAAAAGCGGGCGATGTCCCCTCGCACAGCACGCCACAAAGCGCAGCCACTCATAAAGCCCTCGAGGTGGTCTGTATAATCGCTTGTGGTGTCGCTACTGGACGATAAGTTCACTATTCTGAGCGAAGAGCCCGCTCAGGGTTTTTTGCGCCCGTACTGGGTGCAAACACCGGAGGGAATCAAGGGGCAGTTGTACTGGTTCGAAGTGCATACGCCTGAGGCCCGCACCGCCTTTCACCGCTACAAAAACGCCATTCGCCGACTCGAGGCCCAGGGTTTTTTGCCCCAGGGGGTGCTGGTCTCGGCCAACCCTGGGCGCTACTATGTGTTCTGGCCCGAACAGGCCAAAGCAGCGCTCAAGGCCCGGCGGCTCAAGCCGATGCTGGAGGTACTCGAGCCTTTTGACTACCAGGAAAGCGACCTCGAGGTCACCGAAGTCGGTGGGCGGCCCCTGGTTGGGAAGTTGCGCCCCCAGGTCGGCTCGTCCCCCAAAGGCTCGAGCCGCACCGACCTGAGCCCCCATCTTCCCTCCCTTCCCATTGAACCCCCCCCAGCCAAGGTCGAGATGCCCCGCAAACCCAGCCCACCCCCCCGCGCCCACCCAGAAGCCAGACCCCGCCCCCTGCAGCGCGCCTACCGCGCCAACTGGCCCGGCTGGCTTCCAGGCCTGCTCATGCTGGCGTTGGGCAGCATGGCCCTCTGGCAGGCCGCGAACGGCTACCTGAACCCGCCGGAGTACGTCCTGCCCGACCTGGTGGGCAAGACCCCCCGGCAGGCCCTCGAGGCGGTGCGCGCCTACGGCCTCAAGGTGGAGTTTGCCGAGGGCAGCGATGTCTCGTTGCCCAAGGACCAGATTCTGGAACAGACCCCCGACCCCGGCACCCGCGTCAAACCAGGGCGTCGGCTCGAGCTGGTCATCAACAAACCCCGTTTTGGCAGCGTGCCCACCGTGAGCGGGCGCTCGCTCGAGGATGCCCGTCAGGCCCTCGAGGCTGCGGGCTATCGCCTTGCTGGCATCACCCGCATCGCCTCGGGCGATACCGCCGACACCGTTCTGTCCAGCATTCCCCGCGAAGGCCATCCCCTCCCCCCTGGCCAGGGGGTGCGCCTGCTGGTCTCTAGCGGAGCCCGGCCCCCGGCGCGCGAAACCCTGCTGCCCGACCTCACCGGCCTCACCGAAGATGAAGCCCGTTACATCCTCACGGTGGCCGAGCTCCAGGCCCAGGTCGAGCGGGTGGCCTCGGGCGCACCCGATGGGCTGGTGATCGGCCAGGAACCCGGCCCAGGCGTGGTGCTGTCCCGCGAAACGGTGGTGCGCGTCCTGGTGGCGGCCCAGCCCGTGGCCTCCCCACCCAAGGCCTCCCCCTTCGCGCCTCCCCGGCTGGAACCGCCGCGGCCACCTGAACCCACCCCCATCCCCGAACCCACCAACCCCAACGCCAACCCGCCCGCCCCATCCCCTACGCCCGCCGGGCCGCAAGAGCGAAGGGTAAACGTGAGCTACACCCTGCCGGAAAACATCCCGAGTGCCGTGGTGGTCATCACCGTGCAGGACGATGTGCTGGTCAACACCGTGTTTGAAGGCCCGGTACAACAGCCCTGGAGTTTTAGCCAGGAGATTGTGGTGCGCGGCAGTGCGGTGCTGCGGGTGGTGGTCAACGGAGAGCAGGTACTGGAAACCCCGCTGTGAAGGGCGCCTGGGCTGAAGCACGGGCCTGCGCGTACCTGCAGGCCAAAGGGTATGTTCTGCTAGGGCAGAATAAGCGCACGCCATTTGGCGAAATAGACCTCTGGATGCGGGATGGGCCGGTTTATGTGGCCGTTGAGGTCAAGCAACGGCGGGGAACCACCTTTGGCACACCCCTCGAGGCCCTCACGCCCACCAAGTACCGGCGCATCTACCGGTCGGTTCTCTATTTGCTGGGGCGGGATGACCTGCCGGTGCGGCTCGAGGCGGTCTTGGTGTATGGCACGCCCCAGCAGTTTCGCCTCGAGCACCTCCGCCTGGATTAAGACATCGCTCTTCGGCCTGGGCTATACTGGCTTTTATCTATGCTGGGCTGGCTCATCGGAAAGCTGCGGGCGCTGCGCCGGGGCCTGGCGCTGCCCAAGCCGCTGCCCCAACAGGCCATTCGGGTCCATCGCTTCTGGCTGTACCTGCACCCCACCCGCCTGCAACGCCCCCTGCTGGTCCGGCCCCTCCCGCTGGTGGCCCGCACCACCCTCGAGCTCTTCTTGCAGTGCCAGGACACCCGCCCCCTGCACCTGCTCGAGGTGGGGTTTCTGCGCCTGCGCGATCGCAAGGCCATGGTGCTGGCCCACCCCGGCCCCCTTGGCCCCGGCCAGACCCTTACCCTGCGGTACAGCGGCCTCGAGCTGGCCTCGCGCCTGGGCTACGGCGAGGCGCTGGCGCCCTACCTGCGCACCGCCCAGGGCCTGCTCTTCTACGAACAGCCCTTCGTCTTCGAGGCCGAGCTGCGCGCGGTGGCTGTCCCCATCAAACCCAGGCCCAAGAACCTGAAGGGCCAGGCCCAACCCCTGGGCGAACCTACAGTCAGCGGCCGCTTCAGGACGTAATCTAAAGCAGATGTATAAGAACCTTCAGGCCTTCATCGCCGACCTCGAGCGCCGCCAGGAACTCATTCGCATCAAAGAACCGGTCTCCTGTGAGCTGGAAATCACCGAAATAGCCGACCGCATGGTCAAGTCGGGCGGCCCGGCCTTGCTCTTCGAAAACGTGGAGGGCCGCGACTTCCCGGTCTTCATCGGGGGGTTTGGCACCGCCGAACGCACCGCTTTGGCCATGGGCGTAAAAAGCCTGGACGAGCTGGCCCTTCGGGTGGCCGGCCTGATGAACCTCAACCCCGGCAAAGGCGGCCTCAAGGCGGCTTTGGCACTGCTGCCCAAGCTGCGCGAGCTGAAGGGCTTTTTCCCCCGGCGGGTTCGCCGCGCCGCCGTGCAGGAAGTGGTCTGGAAGGGCGATGAGGTAGACCTCTCCCGCCTGCCCATCCTCAAGTGCTGGCCCCTGGACGGCGGCCCTTTCCTCACGCTGCCGCTGGTAATATCCAAAGACCCAGAAAGCGGAGAGCTTAACCTGGGCATGTACCGCATGCAGGTGCTGGACAGGCAAAGCACCGCCATGCACTGGCAACTGCACAAGGTGGGGCGGCGGCACTACGACAAGGCCAAAAAGCTGGGCCAGCGGCTGGAAGTGGCCGTGGCCCTGGGCGGCGACCCCATCCTGACCTACGCCGCCACCGCCCCCGTACCCCCTATTCCGGGCGTGAACGAGTTCAACCTGGCCGGCTTTCTGCGGGGGCAGCCGGTCGAGCTGGCCCGCGGCCTAACCGTGGACCTGCCGGTTCCTGCCGAGGCCGAGTTCATCCTGGAAGGCTACATCGACCCCGCCGAAGACCTGGTGGTGGAGGGGCCCTTTGGCGACCATACCGGCTTCTATACCCTAGAAGACCTCTACCCTCGCTTCCACCTTACGGCCATTACCCACCGCAAAAACGCCGTCTACCCCGCCACCATTGTGGGCCGGCCCCCCATGGAGGACGCCTATCTGATCGAGGCCTCCGAACGGCTTTTTCTGCCCGCGGCCCAGCTCATCCTGCCGGAGATCCACGACTACCACATGCCGCCCGCCGGGGTAGCCCACAACTGGGTCAACGTGAGCATCGAGAAACGCTACCCCGGTCAGGGTTACAAGGTAGCCAACGGCCTGTTTGGTCTGGGCCAGATGATGTTCGCCAAGGTGATTGTGGTGCTGGACGCTGGGGCCCCGCTCAAAGGCCCCGAGGCCCTGCAGGCCGCTTTGCTCAGGGCCGTGCCGGGGCGCGACACCCTGGTCTCGCGCGGCCCCATCGATGTGCTCGATCACTCCTCCCGCGCCATGGGCTACGGCGGAAAGCTGATCATTGATGGCACCACCAAGCTAGACGAAGAAGGCGGCCCCCTGCCCTTTACCCCCAGGGCCCACCCCAGCCTGCCGGGCATTCCAGGGGTGCGGCAGAAGCAACTGCCCGGTATCTGGATGGCAACGCTGGAGAAAAACCGCCCCCACCAGGCGCGGGAAGTGGCCCAGGCGCTCCTGGCAACCCCCCAGAGTGCCGGTATCCGCCTCCTGCTCCTGACCGATAGCGACACCGCCCTCGAGTTCGACGAGGTCATGTGGGCAGTGCTCAACAACATCGACCCCGAGCGCGATGCCTGGGTGCTGCCGGGCGTGGAAGGCCCGGTGCTGGTGCTGGACGGCACCCGCAAACTGGCCGAGGAGGGTTTTACCCGTCGCTGGCCGCCCAAAATCGTGATGTGGCCTGAAGTGGTGCAGCGGGTAGACGAGCGCTGGAGCCGTCTGGGACTACCCCCCTTACCACCCAAAGGCGCGCCCATGGCCCAGCCCTGACTCAAATAACCCGCTGGCCCGCCCGCCAGCCGCTAATCTCTGTGGTATGAAGCCCCTATTCCTTAGCTTGTTGCTCCTGCTGGGCGTGCCAGCCCTGGCCCAGACCCTCGTCGAGGTAACCACCGTAGCCGCCACTATTTCCAGCCTGGACGCCAGCGTCCGCTTTCCATCGGGTTCGTTCAGGGCCGGGCGCGGCAGCGAGGCCATTGTGGCCCGGATCCCCGATGCCAGCCGGTTCAATCTGGAAGTCTACGCCGCCAAAGGCCTGGCCGCACGGCTGCAAGCCGGTTTTGTCCAGCAGATTCTGACCGGCTTTGCGGCCTCGGGTTATTTTGTGGGGAATCAGCAGGAAACCCAGGTTGCAGGCGAGACGCGCACCCGCTACGACCTCACCGACGGGGCGGGCAGGGCGGCCATCCTGTTCGTGGTGCGCAAGGGCGACGAGCTGGTCTTTGTCTTCGGTAAGGCAAAATAAGGCCTCGATGAGCCAGCGTTTGCGGTGGTCAGAGCTCGAGGCCCGGATACCCCTAGCGGAGCTGCCCTCTTTTCAGCGGGCATTCTTAAAGCTCCACCGGCCCGAACTCTCCCCCGATACCCTGCCGCTGCGACGGGTGCAGCAGTACGTGAGCCAGACCCTGCACCTGCTGGTGCGCCAGGGAAAAGCCAGGCAGGTGAACGAAGACTTTGAACTCGAGCTCGAGCTCATCCCCCTTCCCTACCGGAAACAGACTGGCCTTTGAAGGGGTGCCGGGCAATCCCATAGCGGATACTTCGGGCAAATCGACCAGATGAGCCGCGGTGAACGGACGCCTCAAAAGCAGCCAGGCTAGAGCACTCTTCATAGCTGGGCCGCCCACAACTTGAATTGCTGTGTTCTGCACAGCCGATGGGAGGCCACGTCTGCGAGGAGTACGATAACCTGCGTTTCATATTCGACGATTTCCGGCTAATATATTGGGCGTTATGCGCGTCATTGTAATTGGGGCCAGGGCCAGCTTGCTGGCACAAGCCCAGACCCGCTGGGTGGTGGAACGCCTGAAGGAAAACTGGCCCGAAACCGAGTTCAAAATACGCACCGTACAATCTAAAAACACCTCTGAAAGCAGCGCGGCAGAAGCTTTGCGACAGGCGCTCGGCCGGCGGGAAGTGGATATCGCGGTGTATTCGCTCAAACACCTACCCACCCAGGAGGTTCCTGGAATCAATCTGGTTGCAGTTCCAAAGCGCGTGGAACCCCGCGAGGCCCTGGTAGGACGCACGGCCAAGCGCCTGGAGGATTTGGGCAAAGGGGCCGTGGTAGGGGTCAACAGCCTGCGTCGTAAAGCCCAGCTGCTGGCCTACCGCCCTGACCTGAACCTGCGCGACCTCGAGGGCGACGTAGACGACCGCCTGAGTGCGCTTGGAACAGGCGAGTACGATGCGGTCATTATCGGTGCGGCCAGCCTGATGCGGCTGGACTTGAGAAACCGCATCGACCAGCTAATAGACCCTGAGATCGTGCTGCCCGCGCCCGGCCAGGGTGCCCTGGGCCTCGAGGTGCGTCAGGGCGACGACTGGGCCGAGGAACTGGCCTACAGCCTCAACCACCGGGCCTCCTTTGTGCGGGTTACGGCCGAGCGGGCCTTCTTGAGGGCCTTGGGGGCAGGTGATGAATGCGCCGCTGCCGCGCTGGCTACCCTGGAAAGCGACGACACCTTGCTCTTGCAGGGTGTGGTGGCCAGGCCCGATGGCCGCGAGCTAATCCGGGCCGAGATCGAGGGCGAGGCCGAAGAAGCCGCCGAGCTGGGCCACGATCTGGCCCAGGATTTGCTGGCCGAAGGCGGGCGGGAGCTGCTGGGCGCGCTACCGACCCGCTAGTCTTAGGGTGTTTTGCCCACCAACCCACTTTCGGGTTGCGCTTTTGCGGTAAACTCGAGGTAACCGGTCGGGATTACTTGTTCCGGCGGGTTATGTTTGAAGGATAACCATGGGAATGAAGCGCCTAACCAAGCAGCGCAAGGCCGTGCTGGAGGTGGTTCGCAGCGCCAAAAATCACCACCCCGATGCTGCTTGGGTGTACGCAGAAGTACGCAAGAAAGTACCCAGCATTAGCCTGGGCACCGTCTACCGTACCCTGGACACGCTCACCGAAGAAGGCTACCTGGTACCCCTCTCCCGCCCTGGGGAGGCCCTGCGCTACGAGGCCAACCTCGACGGGCACCTGCACATGGTCTGTCGCAAATGCAACCAGTTCTTCGACATCATGCATCCGCTGCCCGACCTGCTTAGCGAGGTTAAGGCCAGGTACCCCACCTTCGCGTTTGAAGACGTCCAGGTGGAATACCACGGCATCTGCCCTGCATGCCGGGCCGAGCAGGAGCTGCTACTGCAAAATAAGCCGGGCCAGCTCTAAAGGTTTTTCCTGCTGTGGCAGATGCCCACAGCCAGGAATCACCTGCAGCTTCGCGCCAGGTATAAAGCGCTGTAGAGCCCTGGCCGCCTCGAGGGAAATTACGGCATCCTGCTCACCCCATACCAGCAGCGTGGGGGCCTTTATCTGGCTAAGGCGGGCCGGGCTGGGCTGACCCAGCAAACCCTCGAGGGCCATCCAGCGAAAGGTAGAAAAGTAGGCCCGCCGCTGGTCGTCACTCCAGACCCTGTCCCAGACCCGCTCCCACAAAAACTGCCGGTCTTCCGGGGGCAGGGCGTCAAGGTTATGGTAATAAGGCCGCAGGCTCTCAAAGGCGGCCTCCTGCGAGCTACGGAAGCCGTTGTACAGCTTTTCGCCCTGGCCCGGAAGCAAAAGCATCAGCTGCACCCTGCTAAGCTTGCTCCGCAGCGGTGGGCCATCCACCAGCACCAGCCGCTCCACCAGGTCGGCACGCCGTTGTGTCACCCGCAGGGCCACCGCAGCGCCGATGGAGTTTCCGACCAGGGTGGCCTGCGAAACCCTGAGGCCTTCCAGCAGGGCCGCAACAGTATCGGCAAAAAAGTTAAGGGTATAAGCCCGCCGGGGGTGATCCGAGCGGCCAAACCCCGGCAGGTCGAGCGCCACCACCCGCCCCCGCCCCATCAAGAGCGGAAACACCTTGCGCCAGCTATCGGCATCGTCGCCCAAACCATGTATGAGCAAAAAGGTAGGATCCTGGGCCGGGGCGGCGCCCGAGTCGTAGAGGTGGAGGCTGACCCCGTTCGCGGTCAGCCTGCGCTGGTAGGGCTTCAAATGGTCGGGAACAGTAAATCTGGGTTTCATCGGTGGGTTATCGCTCCACTGTACTGCTCAAAGCGCATCCGCCAGGCGCTTGTAGGCCTCAGGCATCTGGGGCCTGTTGCCCCCATCGGCCCAGCTAAAGCGCATGTCGATCAGGTTGCCCGGCCCTACCCCCATGCCGTTCGGGAAAAACCCGGTGTAGTCCGGCGGCTCTTGGACTTCCTCGCCGCCAAAGGTTTCCGCAAAGCGCCTGACCTCGAGCGGGTGTCCAAAATGAAAGGCATAGGTATGGGCCAGCTCCTGCCACAAAAAGCGCGGCTTGAAGGGGGCCTGGGCCAGCTCACCTCTGCGCCGCAAAAAAAGCCGGGCCCGCCCTGGGCGCAGGCGAAGGGTGGCCTCCAGCACATCGCCCATAGCCCCAAAACTGCCCACAAAGGGGCGCACCAGGTCGTAGCCCTGGACGTTTTTCACCGTGAGGCCCCCCGCCCGGATGGTGTGGCCTTTGGGTGAGCGCAAGGTAAGCCCCAGCACCTCGCTCCCCACAAAAAAGGTCTGGGCGAAGCCCCCCCGCTTGAGCAGGCCATCCAGGCCTCCTGGTAGTTCGACCGGAGGAAATGGCGGAAAAAGCCCATCGGGAAGGGCCTCCCAAACCTCGAGCAATGGCGTATCGCCGGTAGCGATGAGGTACTGGTCGGCAGCGGAAACCTTGAGAACCGGCACCCTTCTATGCTATTCAGTCCGGTTTAGCGAAACAACCCGCAGCGCTCCCGGTAGGGGTCGGGTATCAGGCCGGGCCGGGCCTCAAAACCCATCGCATAGCCGCTTCTGGTTTCGGGCCAGCCCTGCAAAAATGGCTCGCCGGTGCGGGCAAAGTTGATCCACTGCGACTGGAGCGCCCGGGCCAGGGGCCGGGAGGTGTCCATGGCCTCTGCGCTCAGGAACAGCGCCAGCGAGGGCCAGCTCAACTCGGTGCCAAACAGGAGGGGCAGCTCGATTCCATGAAAACTGCCCAGCACTTCCAGCACCGGCGATACCCAGCCCACCAGGTAGCTGTAGGTGGGGGCGTGCTCGGCCTGGGCCGCCCCAGCAGCCAGCGTGGGGCACAGCAGAGTACGGTCGGTCTGAAAGTAGGCCCAGGCTTCGGCAGGGGAAGCATAGCGGGCCTGGTAAAGCTGCCGGGCCTGCGCCCCCCGCCCGGGCAGTCTGGTCTCGACCAGCCTGGCAAAGCCCGCCCAGTCGGAAGGGCCCGACAGGCGATCGCCCCAGGTCTCCTGGGTGGTGGCGCCCACGATGAGGGGAATCCCCGCTGCCGCACCTTCCCGCAGGGCCTGCAAGGGTGTTTTGTGGAGCCAAACCCCATCCAGGTGAGGTTTCCAGGGCCCCTCGGCAAACTCCCCAGCTTCGACCCGCTGCAGCAGCGCCCCGATGCTGCGGTCTTCGGGGGGAAAGAGCCGCTCGAGGGGAATCTGGCGTAAGCAGGCCAGATCCCCCGCAGGGCAGCCCATCTGGGTGGCCCAACGCTCACCCCAGGCAAAGCCCTGTTGCAGGGTTCGCACGTATTCGCAACCCCCCGACTGGATGATGGCCTTGTGGAAGAGTTCCCGGGCCTCAGGAACAGCCAGCAGGGTACAAACCGCCATCCCCCCCGCCGAGTGTCCAAAGAGGGTTACGTTGTCCGGGTTACCACCAAAGGCAGCAATGTTTCGCGCTACCCAGCGCAGGGCCTCGAGCATATCCAAAAGCCCGTAGTTGCCTGTGGAACCGCGGGGGTCTTCCTTTTGCAGCCCGGGCAAGGCCAGCCAGCCCAGCGAACCCAGGCGGTAGTTGAAGCCCACCACCACCACGCCCTGGGAGGCCAGCGCGGTGCCATCGTAGAGCGGCTCGGCCCAGCTCCCCCCGGTGTAGCTGCCCCCGTGAACCCAGACCATTACCGGGTAGCCCTCCGGTGGGGGCGGGGCCAGCGGCATCCAGACCCCCAGGTTCAGACAGTCTTCGCTCTGCGGGGGAATATAGCCGCCCAGCCGGGTGGTAAAGACGCCGCGTTGGGGACAGGCGGGCCCTGGCTGCGTGGCCTTGAATACGCCCTGCAGGCGCAACACCGGCTGTGGCGCTTTCCAGCGCCCGGCCTGGGCATATGGAATGCCCAGAAAATAGGCCACCTGGGCTTTTTGGTTGAGGCCTCCCTGCAAGCGTCCCTGGGGGGTGAGCACAAAAACCGCATGCCCGTGAGCAATTCCCAGCAGAACCGCCAGAGCCAGCATCCAGCGCATAGGTGTAGTGTGGCGCAGCTAAAGGATTTTTGCCTGTGTGCTAGAGCCCAAAGCACTGGGGGTGGCTGCCGGGAAGCTCGGGTTCAGGAGCAGGCTCGGCAGCCTCAAAATGCCAGGAGGCCTCCCCCAGCCTTCCACTTGGCACACGCTACCAGAGGTACAGCAGCGCAACCTTGAAATTGTAGCGGTCGGAAATGCCCACCTCGAGGGCCACCGGGTCGAGGTAGAGCCGGCCCCCCAGGCCATAAGCCAGGTTGAAGCCCCCTTCAACGCCCAGGCCCAGATAGCCCGAGATGGCCCCACCGGGAATCTCGAGGCTGGCCACCGGCCCCAGGTGCAGGCCAAATATGCTACCCGCAGTGTTGTAGCTCAAATCCAGGCCCAGACCCGCCGAAAGCGAGAGGTCGGCCACGGTAAGGGCAGGCAGCAGATTGGCTTTTAAGAGCGCCCAGACCTCTACATTGTCAAAACTGGTGGGTACGATAACCTCTATATCCAGCCCGGTATCTATCCCCAGCGGGCTAAAGGGCAGACCCAGGCTGCCCTGCAGCATCAACCCGCGTCCAATCCCAAAACCCACCCCCACGGTGTTCTCGGGGTAGGCCGGGGCTTGAGCAAAGGCGAAACCCACCACCAGGACCAACAAGGCAAACACTCGCTTCATAGCTCCTCCAAGTCTGCCCCATCATAACAGGCTAGCCCGGCACCACATAACGACGCGTGCTGGACAATGCCTTGACCCGGCATCAAGAAGCAAGACAGGCGTCTTTGGGCCCAGGGATTCAAAAAATAGCCTCCGGGTCTTCAGTTTGGTTTTTTCGAAAAAATTGTGATCGCCCAGCCTCCAGGCAAAGATGGGGGGTTCTTTCCGAAAACCCCTCACCTACTTCAAGGCCTGCGCCAGTAGTCGGTGGAAATGGTGCACCCCCTGCTCCCGCCTGACGCTGAAGCGCCCCCGGTCGTAAAAGCGGGACCTGACCCCCTTCTGCACAGCCTCGACGACCACTTCGTCTTCGCGCTCCACCCGGTCGAGGGCTGCGCCTGCACCGGCATCCAGCTTGCTGGCATCCCAGACATAGGGCAAAAACGAGACCTTGGTGAGCTCGGGTCCCAGCGGACGCACCACATTGACCGAGAGGCCCCAGGGGTAGAAGTTCAGCATCAGGTTGGGGAAGACCCAGTAGTAGTAGGCCGCGATGCGCTGGCCAAAGTCGGGAGAGTCCTTGGGCAGGTCGAAACATGGCTCACCCGGCGCAGCTACGCCGAGCTGCAGGTTGCACCAGTCGTACACCTCGGTGGTATAGCTGCCGTAGTCGATGGCAGTGTTGAGTGAGGCGTGGATATAGGGGATGTGAAAGCCCTCGAGGTAGTTGTCGCAGTAAAGCGCCCAGTTGGCCCGCACCAGGTAGTCGCGGGCGCGGGAGGGCTCGAAGTAAAACTGCTCGAAGGGCATCCAGCCCACCCGCTCCTGGACAGGCCGCAGCACCTCCTGCAGCGAGACCCTGGGGTTCAAGCTGGCTAAAAGGAACTTGCCCTTGCCCCAGGTCTCGAATGCCACTTTGGGCAGGTCGTCCCTGGGGCTGGGGAAGCCCTGTACCCCTTCGAACTCCGGCATGGCCTGGAAGCAGCCATCCAGCGCAAATCGCCGCCCGTGGTAGCGGCAGCGCAGGTAGCGGGCGTTGCCCCCGGTCTCGGCCACCAGCATGCCCCGGTGGGTGCAGACGTTGGACAGAAGGTGAAGCTGGTCGTCGTGGTCGCGGGTAAGCACCAATGGCTCGTCCAGGCAGCCCTCCAGCAGGATAAAAGGCTTAACCGTGCCGGGGGCTTTGAGGTCGTCGGTGTCGCCCACCCACTGCCAGCTCTGGGCAAAAACCTTTTCTCTGGTTGCTTCGTAGATGGCCGGGCTTTTGTAGAAGCTTGCGGGCAGGGTGGAGGCCTGGGCAATGTCGGGGTGAACCTCGAGGTTGTTCATGTTTACTCCTTTGGCATCAGGGGGTGAGGGCCAAAAAAACAAAGCCCGTACAGCCAGGGTTCGACTGTTACGAAAACAAAAATGCTGCTATTTGCCTGCGGCAACAATGGCCCTGGCAAAACGCAGGAGCTTGGTGTGTGTATCGGGCCAGGAGTGCATTTGCCCCAATTATAAAGCCCCCCGCGCCTCCAGCGGGGAGCCTTAACAGGATGGGTGTGCTATCTACCCCATTCCAGCTTGACCACCAGCTCGCCCCCTCGAGGGGCCACGCTCACCTCGAGCCTGTCCCCTCCCCGGCGGTACTCGGCTTCATAGGCCTGGTTCTTCTTACCCCCTTTGGACTTAAAGTTCACCCTGACCCAGCCCTTGGACATAAGGTCGCGGTGGTAGTAGCTGAAAATCTGCTCCACATCGCCCCCCCGGTAGGCCACGCGGTACTCGGTGTCTTCGCGGTCCTCCCATACCACCCAGTAGCCTGGCATGGGGGTGATGAAGAAGATGGGCGGTCTGGGCGTTACCACCGGTGGCTGGGGGTTGCTGGACAGGCGGGGCTGCACGCTATAGCGCACCACGTCGCTCACCCAGTCGCGCTCAGGCAGCGGGGTAACCACAATCGAAAGTGCTCTGGCCAGGTTGCTGGCTCCCTGTAAGCGCATCTGCCCGCTTTTTATGTCGGCAATCTGCACAAGCGAGAGCGGCGAACGGCTGGCCACAGCCAGCACCTGATCTACCCCCGCAGGCCCGCTGATGGTGAACTCATAGCGGGCTCCACTCTCGGGGAAGCTGTAAGTCTCGCCCGCCCGCAGGTAGTTGTTGGGGTTGTAGGCGTTGGGCAGGATCAGGTCGATCTGGCCATCGGCGTTGATGTTGAAGAGATAGACGTAGGCGTTCTGGTTAACGCGGGTGAAAATCTTGATTTTGTCGCCGAAATAGTAAACCGAGTTGCCGAAACCCTGGGGGTCGCGGTCTACCCAGGTCTGCACCTCGAGGTCGGTGGGTATTGGGTTGACGATAATGCCCTGGGGGCTCAACACCGGGGTTGCATAGGCCGTCAGTCCTAGCAGAGCAGCCATGCTTGTTGCAATCAGTTGCTTCATCGCGTTCCTCCTGGCCTCAGGGTAGGAAAGAAAAAGCCCGCTGCCATGAAGCCAGCGTCAGCAAAACTTAACTTTCACCTTGAGCGATTCTTTACCGACCTTGTTTCGTCAAAGTGGGCAGGGGTTTTGAGTATCGCGGTCTTCGCTATTTTTGCTGCTACACGAAAACGAGAATAGAACAATCCCCTTTGGGACAGACCGCTACCGCACCTGTTCACCAATGGGACGATCCCCTCCAGGACAGACGTAGGCACTCAGACCATAGCTGCATCTTGACCAGGGAGCACAGGGTTGTGAAAACCCCCTCGAGAACGGCGCTCGAGGGGGAGTAAGTTTGCTATCTCTTTGCTATCTCTGTACGGTCAGGGTGTAAGAACCCGAACCGCTGTAGGAGTAGACCCACCAGCGATAAGTACCGGCACTGGCCGAGTAGGTGATGCTCTCGTTGGAGGTAGCGCTCTCCGAACGGGCTACCGTAGTCCAGCTCCCCAAGCTGTTGCGTCTTTGCAAATAAAGATCGAAGTCTGCATTTGAGGGGCCGGTAAGGGTGCCCCTGAGGGTGCCGCCAGCGTAGCTAAAGCCAGCGGTGCCAGGGTGGTAGCTGGACTGGCCGGTGCTGCTGAGGGTACCGGTGTAGGTCTCCCCCGAGGACGGGGGGGGCGGGGTGCTGCCAAGCAGAGAATAGAGCAGCAGGTTGGGCGAACCACTGCCCACGCTCGAGAGGCGGCCCGAGGTAGCACTACCGATAATAGCGCTGGCCACAGCGCTGGGGGTGGCGCTGGGGTTGGCCTGCAGGTAAAGCGCTGCCACGCCTGCGACGTGCGGTGCTGCCATCGAGGTACCGTTGATGGTGTTGGTGGCGGTATCGGAGGTGTGCCAGGCCGAGGTGATGGAAGAGCCTGGAGCGAATAGGTCGAGACAGCTACCGTAGTTGGAGAAGGAGGAGCGGGCATCGGAAGAGGTGCTCGAGCCCACAGTAATGGCATTGCCTACACGGGCAGGCGAATAGTTGCAGGCGTTGGCGTTGGAGTTGCCTGCGGCCACAACAAAGGTTACACCAGCCCCAATGGCATTGTTGACCGCAGTGTCAAGCGCGCTGGATGCCCCACCGCCCAGACTCATGTTGGCAACAGCAGGCTTGCGGTGGTTCTGGGCAACCCAATCCACTCCAGCAATTACGCCCGAATTGGAACCCGAGCCGTTGCAATCGAGTACCCGTACCGGGTGCAAGATTACACCCTTGGCAACGCCATAGGTGCTGCCACCTACAGTGCCCGCCACATGGGTACCGTGGCCGTTGCAATCATCCGCAGTACCCCCCGGTGTCACCGCGTCGTATCCGTTGTCCATACGCCCACTAAACTCAACATGGGTGCGGCGGATACCGGAGTCAATGATGTAGGCGCGAACCCCGGTGCCTGTGTAGTTATAGGTGTAGCTGTTCGACAGCGGAAGGTCGCGTTGATCAATGCGGTCAAGGCCCCAGGTGGCCGGGCTTTGGGTAGCCCAAGCCTCCATGATCTGGTCAGCCTCAATATAGGCAATGCGGTCATCCTGTCGCAGACGACTGAGCTGTTCGGCAGACAGGCGTACAGCCACACCCTGTAAGGCAGTGGTATAGGCCTGGCGCACCTGAGCCCCCTCGAGCCCCAGGCTCTGCAACGTCTGGCCCTGCACCACACCCATGCTCAAGCCAGCCTTCAGGCTTTGCAGCGCGGGCAGCACTCCTGCGTCCTTCTTGTAAACCACAATGTACTGCCCCTGAATCGCTCGAGGATTGTCCAACCCCAAAACTGGGACGCCCACTTCCTCGGTTGCTTGGGGACTGGACGTGCAGGCAGCCAGAAACAGTAAGACCATTGCCAACAGCGTAAATCGGCGCATATCAGCCTCCAGAAGAGATTGGGATTTGAAGCCCGTGGAAAATCCTAAGCTGTAGCGTGAATTTGGTCAACACAATTTAGCCATAGGCCTGCCTCCCGGTATACGAATCGGCAGGACTTTGCCCTGGCAGCAAGATAAAACCCTTTATGCTGCTCTTGCATAAAGGGTTTTTTCGTCTGTGATTTGGTGGGCGACGAGGGACTCGAACCCCCGACTTCATCCTTGTAAGGGATGCACTCTACCAGCTGAGTTAGTCGCCCGTTTTGGTGACCCCAAGGGGATTCGAACCCCTGTTACCGCCGTGAGAGGGCGGCGTCCTAGGCCACTAGACGATGGGGCCGCTGGAGCCTTTATTAGGTCTGTGGGAATGGGCCCACAAACTAGACCGTCCATAAGGGTAGCACAGGGTCGCCCATTCGTAAAGACGAACCCCCGGATTTCGCCGGGGGTCTTTTGGTGGACCGCACAGGACTCGAACCTGTGACCAACCGATTAAAAGGTGGCCGCTGGACGTAACTTTTAGCAACCTCTAGTAACAAATAGTACCATGCTTACATGGTTTTTGACACTTCTAGCAACATTGGAAAACTTCTGTTTTGGGGTCGTATCTGGGGTCAATTGGGGTCAGGTTTGGGGGTCAAAAACCCAGCCTCCCACACGGGCACCCCACCCCCACCTCGAGGCCCCCTATCCTCAGAGAGGGGCGTTCTGTGCGAGCTTCTAACGAGTCGCTAACAAGTCGTAGAATCAGGTTATGAAAAAACCCCCCCACCCCGAGCCCGGCCTGCACCGTGGAACCCTTAATAACGTTGGGCCATCGGGCGAACGCTACCCCCACCTCGCCGCCGCCCTGCACCACCTGCTGGCCGGGCGGTCACCGCTCATAACCACCCCCACCGGGCTTTGGGGCCTGCTCGAGGCCCACCGGCGCGGCCCCTGGCCCAAAAACCCCATCGCCCTCTCCCTGTGGTTGAAAAACCACGCCCACCGGTACGGCCTCGAGGCCCACTTCAGCCACGACGGACTACAGCGCTGGCTCACGCTCGAGCAGCACCTCAAACACCCTTACCGCGTCGAGTGTCTGCTGGACTTCGTGGCCGGGACGGTGCGGGCCCAGGGTCGGGCGGTGATCAACGGCCTCGAGTTTGCCTTGCTGGAGGGGATGGTTCTGTCTGAGCCGGTGGGTGGGGAGACCGCCCGGGAGTTTGCCGGGCTCGAGGGCTACCGGGTGCGAACCTCGGGGTGGCCGTACCTTTTGATTGTGTCAGTTGCATATTCATAGCGTGTTTTATTATTCAGATATGCCTTTACATATCAAAAGGTGAGTTTTATACTCATAATCAAATGCCAAGCCCCAACGCCGAACTTGGACTGCTATTCAGGGCGCTTCAAATCCGCCAAGTGTTACGGACGGCAGGTTCGGCTCTGGGGTTTGGAATAGGCATTAGGCCGCAAAGAGACAAACTCGAGCTTTTCATCACAATTTCACATCCCGCGGTTGAGTCTTTCGACCTGCCCAGGTTTGAAATTGTGACCACCGAAAACCGCCTCGAGGCCGACCTCGAGCGTTTTATTTTCGAAAAATCTCCAAAAATTGCCAAACTTTTGAGAAAAGAGTGGCCTCAAATCCGCGTGACGGAGATTGATGTCCACGGGTTGTTGTGCGAGCTGGGCAGAGAAGCAGTCAACACTTTCCGTACTGAAAAAGCGCGCCTTGAGCGCCTGAAAAAGTACGGGCAGTTCGATCTAGATGATTTTTTTTCAAAACCCCTGGCCTTCGTTGAAGTGCCTTTCGAAGCGAGAAAACCCCGCCCAGGATGGGTTCCCTCGACCATTGCGCCAATTTTTTCCGTGCTGGCCTTTTTGCTCCTTTACATTGCGCTCTTTATCCTCAATGCGCGCGCGGTGCGGCGCTCCTTGCCGATTCCTCAATGCCCGCCGCCGCTTCCGCCCCCCAGACGCTCCCCGATTAAAAACATAGCCCCTCCCGTCCTGGCCTAGCGTTGGCAACGGCAAAAAAGCCGTTACGAACCTAAGCCAGGCCGGTTTTCCGGCCTCCAAACAAATCAAGTTGGAGGTTTTGTGTTTCCTAAAAAATTGGCCCTGTCGGCCAAAGAAGCTGCGGAGCTGATCGGCGTTCATGAGAACACTCTGCGCGCCTTGATTGCGCGCGGTGAGTTGCGTGCTGTGCGTGTTGGACGGCGGGTGCTTGTACCACGAGCGGCCCTCGAGCACCTTCTTGAAGGGCAAAACCCCACCCAGGGCGAGGGCGGGGCCAAATAGGGGGTTGAGCGTGAATCCCGAGCACATTTTACTCGAGCGCCTCCACAACCTCCACCCTGCTGGGAATGGCCGCTGGCGTTCAGCCTGCCCCGCTCACGGAAGCGGAAAAAAGCAAGCGCTGTCGATCGCCGTCAAGGACGGTAAAATCCTGCTCCATTGTTTTGCTGGATGTCACCCTGACGCGGTTCTGGCGGCCCTGGGCCTGACCTGGCGCGATTTGTACGGCGAAACAGAACGCCGCCCGTGGGTTGCCCCCATCCGCCCGGCACCGGCACCCGCACCAGCCCGGCCCGAGGCTGACCGCGTGGAGCGCTGGGCGCGGTGGTGGGAATCCGCCCGCCCTGGGCACCCGTTGCTAGTGCGCTACCTGCAAGCTCGAGGACTGAGCGTTGAGCCGCCTGACTCGCTGAGGCTGGCGGTATGGGGCGACTGGCCCCTGATGCTGGCGAAGGTGGAGCATCCCACGGATGGGTTGGTGGGGCTGCACCTGACCGCCCTGGCCCCTGATGGGAGTGCGAGATTGAGCAAGCGCCTGGCCTTCGGTTCTAAGCCGATGGGTGCAGCCATCCGGCTTTTTGAGCACCAGCCGGGGCAGCCCCTGGCGCTGGCAGAGGGTATCGAGACCGCCCTGGCCGTCCATCAGGCCGCTGGTTGGCCGGTGTGGGCTTGCGTGAGCGCCAATGGCCTGGCCGCTGTGGAGCTACCCGCCGGGGTGGCCGAGGTGCTCATCGCCGCCGACCATGACAAAGCCGGACTCGAGGCCGCCCGCAAGCTGGCCCGGAGGTTGCTATCCGAAGGCCGCCGGGTGCGGCTGGCAACCCCGCCGGTGGCCGGTGCTGATTGGCTTGATGTTCTCAACGAATCGCGGGAGGTGGCGGTATGAGCGCCGAGCCTGTCAAGAAGCTGCTCCAGCAGGCCCCCGAGGTCAGGCCCGAGCAGGTGTGGCCTGAGCCTCTGCCCCTCTACCGCGACCCCGAGGCCCCCGAGCCTTACCCCCTGGAGGTTTTAGGCAGGCTGGAGCCGGTGGCGCGTGAGGTTTTACGAATCGTGCAGGCCCCGGATGCGCTGGTGGCCGGTTCGATGCTGGCCGCCGCAAGCATGGCCGCGCAGGGACTCGGGAATGTGGTGGTGGATGGCCGGGTGTATCCACTGAGCCTGTACCTGCTGACCATCGCCGAAAGTGGGGAACGCAAGAGCGCGGTGGACGAAATAGCCACCGCCGTCATCCGCGAGCGGCAGAAGGCCCTCTACCTGGCCCAGGAGGAGGAGATAACCGAGTGGGAGGGGAAGGTCGCCCTTTGGGAGGCCGAGAGAAAACGGATTGTTGGAGACAGAAAGCAAAGTCGCGAGGCCCGCGAGGCCGCCCTGGAGAAGCTAGGCCCCCCGCCCAGCAAGCCCTGGCTGGGCACCATGCTGACCGGTGAACCCACCTATGAGGGCCTGCTGCGCCTGCTGGCCGAGGGCTGGCCCGCCGCCGGGCTGTTCGCTTCCGAGGGTGGTTCTTTCCTAGGCGGGCACGCGATGGACAAAAAACACCGGCTCAGAACCATATCCGGGCTGGGCGAGCTTTGGGATGGCCGCCCGGTGGATCGCACCCGTCAGGGGGATGGCGTGTCGCTGCTCTATGGCCGCCGCCTGGCCCTGCACCTGATGGCGCAACCGATAGTGGCCCGTGAGCTTATCGCTGACCCGCTGGCCCAAGGACAGGGCTTCCTGGCCCGGCTGCTGACCGCCCAGCCGCTGTCCACCGCCGGGAGCCGCTGGTATGTGGAGGCCAATATCTACGACACGCCCGCCTACCAGACCTATGCCGCCCGGCTGGGCAACCTGCTGGAGCTCGTGGAGCGCCAGGTTCTGAACGACCTTGAGACCCGCCGCCGGGGACTCCACCTGCGCAACCTGCCCCTTGCACCCGAGGCCAAAACTTTCTTAATTGACTTCCACAACCATGTAGAGCGACACAGCAACGGGGAACTTTCACCGATTCGCGCTTTCGCAAGCAAACTGCCCGAGCACGCCCTGCGCCTGGCCGGGGTGCTGGCCCTCTTCGAGAATCCCGAGGCCATAGCCATCAGCAAGGCCCAGGTGGAGGCCGGTATCGCCCTGGCCCAGTGGTACGGGAGTGAGGCCCTGCGGCTGGCCGGTGGCTACCGCATACCGCGCCCGCTGGCCCTGGCGGGGGAGGTGCTGGCCTGGATTGTGCAGCGGGTGCAGGGACGCACCCCGCCGCTGGTGCACCTGGCCGAGGTGTACCGGCTTGGCCCGGCTGAGGTCAGGAGCGCCCGAGCCGCCCGTGAGGTCATCCGCACCCTCGAGGAACACGGCTATCTGGCCCCCCGCCCGAACGCCCAGGTGGAGGGGGTGGCCCGCCGGGATGCCTGGGAGGTGAACCCCCATGCCCTTCCCTAAGTTTCAGGTACAGACTCTTGCGAAAGTTGCGAATCTGCGAAAAACAGAGGACGAACACCGTCCTGGACGTGATTCCGAGCTTTCGCAAAATCTGCGAATCGCCTGCGAAAGTTGCGAATCCTCTGCGAATCCAGCCCCCGCCCCCGATTCGCAGAGTTTCGCAGGATTCGCAACCGATTCGCAAACCGTGCGAATCGAGGATAACGCCGTCCTGGACGGGGAAAAGGGGACGCGATTCGCAGATTCGCAGGATTCGCATAAGGCCGAGTCTGAATCCGACCTTCGCGCCAACCTGACCCGCCGGTTGCTGGAGGCCGGTACTCGCCTGGGGTGGTCAAAGGTCAGCCTCGAGGGCTGGCAGGACTGGGCCCGCACCGCACCCCTCCAGGCCCTGACTGGGCGGGTGGAGGCCACCGAGCGCCGGTTGAGCCTGCGCCGTGATTCTGACCCCTCGGGCTGCCCTACCCACTGGCAACGGGTGCCCCTGCTCCCGCCCAAAGGGGAGCGGGCGGCCCTGGTGGACAAGGACGGTTACGGGGCCCTGTACCGGTTCAAGGTCAATGGGCGGTGGTATCTGGTGAAGTTTCTACCCCCCTTCGATGGCCGCCTATCCCTGACCGATGAGGACGGGGTGGTGCGGGTGCTGCGGTCACTCGAGGAAGTTGTGCGGTTCCTGGGTACACTGGAAAGCACATCGCCTTCTGATACCCGACTCCTTTATCAAGGAATGTGAAGCATTTTTCACCAGGTAAAAGTTTTTGGGACATCCCGCAGGAGGTGCAGAATGGCAAAGAGAAGAGCGGCGAACAACGCAACCACCACTCGCTTACGCGCTGATGGCCGGTGGGAGGCTCGCTTCTACCTGACCGACCCGGACGGCATCCGCCGCCGCCGGGTCTCGGTGTACGGCTCTACACAGGCTGAGGCTGTGGCAAAAGCGCAAGAGTACCTGGTACAGCACCGCCGGGGTCTGGTGCCCAAACCCGACAAGCGCACCCTGCGGAGTTTCGCCCTCGAGGTGTTGGAGCGGACCACCAAAGGCAAGAGCCCCAACACCGCCCGCAACTACCGTCACGAGCTTGAGCTTGTCCTTGAGCACCTGGGCCACCTGCCGGTTCAGAAAGTGACCCCGCGAGACATCCGCCGCGCCCTGGATACGCTCTCCGAGCGCTACCACCGCCGCACGGTGGGTAAGGTGCTCGAGCGCCTGCGGGTAGTCTTCCGTGAGGCCCTGCTGCTGGAGGTTGTCCACCGCGACCCCACCGCCGCCGTTGCCCTACCTCGGGCACCTGAGCGGGAGGCTGTTGGTAAGCACCTGGAGCCTGCACAGGTGCGGGTATTGCTTGAGTATGCCGATGCCTCCAGGAGCCCGGACATGGCCCTCTTTTTGCGCCTGCTGGTGCAGCTTGGTTTACGCAAAGGCGAGACCCTGGGGCTTCTGTGGCGGGATGTGGACTTCCCCGCCGCCACCCTCCGGGTGGAGCGTCAGTACACCGTGCAAGGAAGCCGAGCTGCTCTTGGTCTGCTCAAGACAAAAGCCGCCCGCCGGGCCATCCCGCTACCGCATGACCTGCTCAACCGGCTCAAGGCCAAGCATGACGACCTACTCGCCAAAGGCTTCCGGGCTAAGGACTTGCAAAAAGCCTTTGTCTTCGGTCTGGACAGGCCCCTGGACGTGAACGCACCCAACCACTACCTACGCCGCTTGATAGCCAGAATCCGGCTTGAGCACCCGGACTTTCCCGAGGTCAGGATTCACGACCTGAGACACACCGCCGCCTCTTTGCTGCTGGCTCGAGGTCTGGACGTGTCCCTGGTCTCGGAAAAGTTAGGCCATGCCACCCCGAACGTCACCCTGAGCATTTACCGCCACCTACTCCAGGAAGAGCGCCGGGCTGGAGCGTTGCCCCTTGAGGAGCTTCTTGGTGGGGTCAAGCACCGGGCCTAGGGTCATCAGGTTCTCATATCTAATGGGGGTCAACTTTAGGGGTCAAAAGCAAAAGCCGGGGTTGCATGACCCCGGCTATTTGCGTCCCTGACTTGGTGGGCGATGTAGGATTTGAACCTACGACCCCACGCGTGTGAAGCGTGTGCTCTCCCGCTGAGCTAATCGCCCAA